>MKWU01000742.1_pt1 | contig 61156 bp, 55 predicted proteins | sample 809101 | NCBI WGS metagenome assembly MKWU01 (sample SAMN05860141, study PRJNA318959) | sponge metagenome | host: Aplysina aerophoba | place: Slovenia: Piran, Adriatic Sea, Gulf of Piran | collected 2013-05-07
TGGCAGACGACGGCCACGGCGACATGACGGGTGGCGGGCACGACGAGACGCTGCATGGCGGACATGCCCACCCGGTCAGGCGTATTGTCTTTCCACTGGACGCCCGAACATTCGGCGGACGGGTGCAGGCCAATATCCTGCCGGGCTTTGGGGGCCGCCTGTCGCTCGGCGGAGACATGTACAGACTCGAACGCGAGGGTACTAATCATCTCTCGTTTCTCAGCGGAGACATGGCCGGTACCACCCGCTATTTCCACGCCTGGCCGGAGACGTACATCATGGACGGCGGCATCTTTGGTGAGTACGTCTATCTACCGGCCCCGAAGTGGCGTTTGATCGTTGGCGCGCGGATCGATTTTGTCGATGCCGGTGCGAATCCAGGCCCGACCGAGCGCGTGCAGTATCGCAGCTATTATGGTGATGGTGCCGACGAGGTAGACGCCTTCGAGACGAATGTGAGCGCCAACACAAGGCTGGTCTACTCGCCTGTATCATCGCTCGATCTGTTTGTCGGGGTAGGCCGCGCCGCGCGCACCGCGGATGCGACCGAGCGGTATTTGGCGTTGGGACCCGGACCGGGCGGCTTTTATATCGGTAATCCCGGTCTTGACCCGGAAGAGAGCTTTGAGGTCGATACGGGCATCCACACAAGGTGGGGTCGATTAGCTGTGGATGGGGCACTCTTCTACAACAGGATCGAGGACTATATTTTGCAATACATTCTGGACCGCGCCTTCCAGTGTCCGCACGGGCCGTGCAACTTGCGGGGGTTTCGCAATATCGATCACGCGACGTTGCTGGGTGCGGACCTGGGCCTGAGCTATGCGCTACGCGAAAACTTGTCGCTGCACGGCTCCTTTGCGTATGTGCATGGAGAAAACGAAGAAGACGACCGGGCGCTCCCCGAAATTCCTCCTTTGGAGGGCCGGCTCGGATTACGCTACGAGCATCCGCACTGGGGCCTCTGGTTCAACCCGGTGCTCCGCCTCGCCCAGAGCCAGCATCGAGTTGATACCGCGTTCGGCGAAGACACGACGCGGGGGCATGTGACGGTTGATATCGGCGCTGGCTGGCGATTGTTTGGGCGTCACGAATTCATGCTGCATATCGAGAACCTGTTCGACAAAAACTATAATGAGCATATCACCCGGGAGAATCCGTTCACCGGTCGGGAAGTGTTCGAGCCTGGACGGGTGGTGACGGTCGGCCTGCGGACAACGTTCTAACGCAATACTGCCCTGGAGGAGGGGTAACGCATGCGTCGCTCCTGCGGCCTAGTCCGATTCTCCAGGTGAGGGCAGAGGGATAGCTTCGTCAATCAACATGACCGGGATATCGTCTCGAATGGGGTAGCAATAGCGCTGGTCTTCGCGGACTAGGGCCGCGTCCATTGCTGCGGAGACGACCTCGCCCATCCGGTTTTTGAGGCTGCCGTTTTGAATATGGGCGTTGAGTGTGTCCACCAGCTCGGTCGGGGCCAGTGCCACGGGCTGCTTGGTCTCTGGACACACCAGGATAGTCAGTAGCTCCTGACTAACTGCCATGCGCGTTCCCTCCTCCAGGCTGAGCGTCGATGGACAGCACGACCTCAAGCAGCACCTGCACGGCGTCCCGTAAGGCCGCCAGGGGCATACGCTCGTTCAGACCATGTACGCCACGAGCATCTTCCGCTGCGAGTGCCAAGCCTGAAAAGCCGTAACTGGTAATGCCTTTTTCTCTGAAATAATGTGTGTCGGTGAAGCCGCCCAGGACGCTGGGTAGAACCGGAGCGTGCGGGTCTCTGCGCGCGGCAACGGAACGGATCGCCTCGAAGAGGGACGTATCCGGGTCCGAGGCAACGGAAGGAAAGTTCAATAGGGTTGAGAACTGGATGTTCGGATCATCCACTACCTGTTTGAGCTCGGCGATGAATTGTTGCGGGTCTTCTCCTGGCAAGAGGCGGCAGTCAAGGTGGGCGGACGCCGAGGCCGGGACGACGTTGGTTTTCGGGCTACCGTTGAGAACGGTCAGGGAGATGGTATTTCGCACCAGGGCATTATGGCCCGACTTTGCCGTGAATTTTTGACGAAACGCCTCATCCTGGAGGGCCTGTTCAAGCGCCCGGTAGTGTTGCGCCGTTTCCGCATCCTCGGAGTCTGCCAAGGCGCTGAAATACGTCTGGACCGCGGGCACGACCTTGAAAGCCGTCTCATAGCGACGGATCTTGTCTAAGGCCCGCACGAGGCGGGTCACCGCCGTCTCAGGCTTCGGACTCGCCCCATGGCCTGCCGGTCCTGTCGCTTTGAGTTCAATCCAACACGGCGCCTTTTCCGCCACTGAGACGCGATACGAGCGCTTGCCTTCGCGCTGTCGAATACCGCCTCCTTCGGTCAGGAGAAACTCCGCGTCGGCAATGCGGTCGAAATGCGTGTCAACAAACCAGCCGGCACCTTTTCTGCCGCCGACTTCTTCATCCCCGGTCCCGAGAAAAATGATGTCACGTTCAAACCTCAGGCCACTCCGCTTGAGTAAGGCTAGCACAAGAAATTGGACGACACTTACGCCTTTACAGTCGATCGCGCCTCGGCCGTGGACGTAGCCATCTTTGATAGCCCCCCCAAACGGGTCGAACGCCCATTCCGCCGGGTCGGCAGGGACGACATCGAGATGATGCAGGAGGATGAGAGCTTTTTTCTTGCCGCTGCCTTTGAGCCGACCATAGACGATGCCCCGGCCCGGCTCCGACTCGTAGACCTGGGCCTCAATGCCTTCCTGGGTGAGGATGTTCTGCCAGAACTGTGCCGCGGCCGTCTCGTTCCCCGGCGGGTTGGACGTGTCGATTTGTACGACTTGGCTGAGCAGCTCGCCGGCCTCTTTTTCAACCGCCGACCAGTCTATGTCCGGAATAGCCTGGGTCTCCGCCGGAAGCGGGCGGACGAAGACGAGCGGGAAAACAAGGAGTAGAGACAACCAAACACGGCGGCTCGGGCCTCTTGGCTTTTGGGTCTGCGTTATCATGCGGGTGTCCTACCTTGTGTCCATTATGCAGTCCGATCCGTAGCGCTTCCTGCGAATCTACTTCGCGCTAGATATGTCACACCCAAGAGACTTCTTCAACGGCGAGGGACGACCGGGCCGGAGACTTGCCTTGTTCCGGCCGAAGAAGCTCGATACAAACAGACTCCGAAAAAAGACGAGAAAAGGACGGGCCATGAGCGGACACAGTCTATTCGATGTCAGCGGCAAGAGAGGGTATGTCACCGGCGGCGGCTCGGGACTGGGGCGCGCCATTGCCCTGGGTATGGCCGAGGCCGGCGCAGCGGTTGTGGTGAGCGATATCAATCAAGAGGCGGCCCGGAAAGTGGCGGAGGAGATTCACGCTCAGCGTGGGGAGGCCCGTTTCCTAGCCATAAACGTATCGCAAAAAGATCAGGTTGAAAAGCTGATCCGGACTACCACGGAAGAGCTGGGCGGACTGGACTTTGCCTTTAATAATGCGGGTATCCTCAAACTTGGGAAGCCGGAAGATCTCAGCCAAGCCGATTGGCAAGAGGAACTCAATGTTGACTTGACCGGAGTGTTTCTGTGTTGCCAGGCCGCGGGCCGCTATATGATCGACCACGGCGGCGGGAAAATTGTGAATACGGCCTCTATTTCGGGCTTGATTGTCAACTCGGGGCTGACCTATTCGACCGCCAAAGCTGGTGTTATTCAGCTCACCCGGGTGCTGGCCATGCGGTGGGCGAGGCACGGCGTGTATGTGAATTGTTTCAGCCCCGGCTATATTCGCACCGGAATGACGGCTCCACATCTCACCCGGCCTGAGGTCGAAAAAGAAATGCTGCGTCAGACCCCGTTGCGCCGTTTGGGTGAGCCGCGTGACCTGGTCGGGGCTGCCTTGTTCCTGGCCGCCCCGGCTTCGGACTTCGTAACGGGTCAGAACATTATTGTTGATGGTGGGGTCACCTTGGCATAAGGTTCTCGTCTGCCGTGATCAGAGCAATACTGCGTCTGCGCTAGTCTCCTGTTTGGCTGCCCGGGGCGCCCGTTTTGTCGTGCGTCGCTTTCTGGGTGTAGTGCTTTTCTTCGGCCGGGCTTTTTTCGGTTTTGCCTTGGGTATGGGACGTTTTTCGGTGATCTCGATTTCATACTGTTCAATATGAAAGTCGGAGGCGGTACGAAAAAAGAAGCGGGTGTTGAGTTGGGTCTCAAGGGCATCCAGCCCTTCTTCCTCCGCCTCGTATAAAAAGGCGAGGATATCTGGATGGGCATAGACAGTGACGGCTTGGGCGTGTGACTGAAGCGCCACTTCTTTATGTAACTGGCGGATGAGATTGTAGGTAATAGTGGGAATCGACTGTCTATGACCCCGACCGTCACAATATTCGCAGGGAGCGCAGAGTTGCTGCTGGAGGCTCTCCCGCGTCCGTTTGCGCGTCATCTGAACCAGTCCGAGTTCGCTGATCTTCCGCATATTGCTGCGGGTTTTATCTTTCTTCAGGGCCGTGCGGAGCGCTTCTGTGACTTTGGTGCGGTTGGCCGCTCGCTCCATATCGATAAAGTCAACGATAATGAGACCTCCAATATTGCGCAGGCGGAGCTGTTCGACCACGACCTGGGCGGCTTCAAGGTTGGTCTGGAGCATGGTCTCTTCTTGGTTCCGTTTCCCAACAAAGCGACCTGTGTTTACATCAATCGCGGTGAGCGCTTCGGTGTGATCAATAACGATATGGCCACCGGATTTGAGGGGGACGCGCCGGTCGAGCGCTTTGGTAATCTGCTGCTCTATTTTGTAATGCTCAAAGAGGGGGGTCTGTTTGTCGTGGAGCTTCACGCGACCGGTTAAACGCGGCATGAAGGTCGCGATGAATTCGTTAATGCGCTCGTAATCATTCGCATTATCGATAATGATCTCATTAATATCCGGCGTGAAGACATCACGAATGATACGCAGGACGACATCCATATCGTCGTGCACGAGGGTCGGGGCCGCGTGCTGCTCACGTTTTTTGGTGATCCTGCCCCAGAGCTTGAGCAGGAATTTCATGTCGTCGTGAATTTCTTTTTTGGTCAGACCCTCGCAGGCGGTGCGGACAATAAAACCGCCCTCGGCCGGCCGCAGGCTGGTGACGGCTTCTCTGAGCCGGCTCCGCTCTTTGCCGTCCGCAATGCGCCGGGACACACCAATATGTTCGATGGTCGGTGTGTACACCAGCTGCCGTCCGGGCAGAGAGAGGTGCGCGGTGAGTCGGGGACCTTTCGTCCCGATCGGATCTTTGGCGACCTGGACAAGGATTTCCTGATTCTCTTTCAGCTTTTGTTCGAGTGGAATCCGCGGCTCGGAACGGGAACGGCGACGCCCACGTGTGGGTTTGGGCTCGACATTCGAGGGCGGCTCCTCTTCCTCGTCAGGCCCGCTCTCGGGGTCGGCCAAGTCAAATGCGCTCAGCAGATCGTCTGTGTCCGGGTCCTGGTCGTCAACGTCATCGATCATACCGGGGGGCAACGGGCCGCCAAACACATCCGAAGCATGAATGAAGCCCGCCTTTTCGAGTCCGATATCAACGAACGCCGCCTGCATCCCTGGGAGGATACGATTGACGCGCCCAAGATAGATGTTGCCTGCAATATTACGCTGCTGAGCGCGCTCGATGTGAATCTCTACGAGCGTTTCATTTTCGAGCAGGGCAACACGAGCCTCTTGGGGGGTGGAATTAATAATGATTCTTTGACGCACGAGTATTAGCCTGTTGTCGGACGCTGTTCTTGCTCATGGGATCGTGCCCCTCTCTGAGGGAGGGCATCCGAGCGAAATTGTGTCACGGTCTTTGTCACCCGCAAGAGTTTCACCTCTTGTGGAGACAAAGTGAAGAGGGCACCAACGAATTCGTGGGGCTTGAGGGTGCCTACCTCTGTCATGGCGATGGTGATGGAGAGTGTGAGCGGTGTTTCCAGCGTGATAGCTGAAACGAGTTGCTTGGCATCAAGGGTGCGTTCCCGATGACGGGTCCGTTTGCGTATGGGGAAGGTCTGCGCTTGATGAAATTGACCTAGCCGCTCCTGTATGAAGCTCGGATCACATTTTTCCAGGGGAAGCGTATCCAGGGCAACCTGGTAGTGCTGGGTTGTAATACTCACATCGATACTTGGTCTGTCCAGGTCGATCGGCTGTGTCTGGTAGATACGAAAGCCGCTCGGCAGTTCGGCATTCAGGCGTTGTTGTACCTCTTTTGCCGGCATCTCTTCATGCAGCAGGATATCAAGAAATTCCTCTTCACTCTCCATGCCGACTGGGAGAGCCGGGCCAAAACTCATCCGGGGTAAGGGATGAAAACCCTGGCTGTAGGCAAGGGGGAGGTACGCCCGGCGACAGGAACGGGCAAAGAGTGTCGCGACCTCTTTCGCTCCCAGAAAGCGAGCCATGCCGAGCTTGCTATACCGCAAGCGAAAACGCATGACGGCCCGTTGCTGATTGCCCTGGCTCGCTGCAATGGTATTGGGGTCACCGACAAGCCATTCATTGGCGTTGCCCGAAGTGGGAGGGTGAGCGTCAGGCTGGGGCGCCTCGGATTGAGCGGTGCGCAGTGCTCCAAGGGGAGTCGCTTTCAGCTGCTCTTCATCCAACATGCCGCTAGAGCGTTTGATTTTTACCCGCTGTTGTTCCGCTTTCTTCTGCTGCATCATCTGCCATTGCCGGGTACCCCACACATCATGCGTGGGCAGGGTCGCTTGCGCCCAGGGATCGACCGCCGGTCCTCTATGGTCAGCGCCTTTGGCGCCGTTCAGATGATAGGTAACATTACGGACACTCTTAAAATCACACGCCCCACAATACGAGCAGCGTTCGACGCTACAGTCCGGGGTGAGGGTGCCTTCAAATGCTTTGGCCAGGTCGCGTTGGATCCATTGCTTGGTGACACCGCTATCCAAATGGTCCCAGGGAAGTGGCTCATCAAGCAGGCGCCGGCGGAGATGAAAATTGGGCTCGATGTGGTGCGCGCGAAAGGCCTGCTGCCACAGGTCGAGTCGAAATTGCTCTGTCCAGCCGTCAAACCGACAACCGAGGTGATAGGCGGTCAGGAGCGGGGCCCCGAGGCGACGGTCGCCCCGAGCGAAAACACCCTCAAGGAAGGACAACCGTGCGTCGTGCCATTTGAATTGAATACCGTAGCGTCGCAGTTCGCGTCGTAAGAGTTGCTGCCGCGCTTCGGTTTCCTCCAGGTCTACCTGGGCGGCCCACTGAAACGGGGTATGCGGTTTGGGGATAAAGGTCGAAACACTGGCCGTGACTTGGCGCTGATGCTTGCCGGCCGCAGAGACCTTACGGCACAGGTCGACGATACCTAGCAGATCATCTTCTGTCTCGGTCGGCTGTCCTAGCATAAAGTATAACTTGACGCTTTTCCAACCGAGACTAAACAACAGCTGTGCAGCCTCAATCAGTTCTTCTTCCTGATATTCTTTTTGGATCACATCACGCAGACGCTGGGAACCGGCCTCGGGGGCAAGGGTAAAACCCGTTTTTCGTACCCGACGGATTTCCTCCAGGATATGGGGGGAGAGGGCGTCTACCCGCGTTGAGGGCAGAGAGACCGATACTTTGAGGTCTGAAAAGCGATTCATAATCGACCGCAGGAGAGGGTTCACGCAGCTATAGTCGCCGGTACTTAAGCTGAGCAGAGAAACCTCTTCATAGCCGCTTTGTTTGACTAATTGGTCGATCTGTTCCTGAAGGGCGCGTGGGTCGCGCTCCCGCAAGGGACGATAGATATAGCCCGCCTGGCAGAAACGACAGCCACGGACGCAGCCGCGCATGACTTCCGCCGCAACGCGGTCGTGCACGATGTTCACATTCGGTACGACCTGGGTGGTGAGCTGGGGGATGGTATTGAGGTCTTCAACAATGCGTTTTTTGACAACCGTATAGTCGGCATAGCGGGGGCGGATGCCGCTCAGCGTGCCGCTCGGGGTATATTCCGGTTCAAAAAAGGCCGGGACGTAGACACCCGGGATGTGGCGCAGCGCGTGGAGGAGGGCTTCCCGGTCTTTTCCATCCCAGGCTAGATAGGCGTCACAGATATCGAAAATCGCCTCCTCACCATCGCCGAGGAGAAAGGCGTCGATAAAGTCAGCGATGGGCTCCGGATGAAATGCGCAGGGTCCACCGGCAATAACCAGCGGATGAGACGCGTCGCGGTCACGCGAGAGCAGGGGAATCCCGCCAAGGTCCAGCATGGCCAGGACGTTGGTATAGGTCAGTTCGTACTGGAGACTGAAGCCAATAATCTCAAAGGCAGATAATGGCCGGTAGGTTTCAAGAGAGACGAGCGGTAAATGGTGCTGGCGAAGCTGCTCTTCCAGGTCCCGCCATGGCGCATAGGCGCGTTCCGCCTGAATATCGGGACGATTATTGAGCAAATTATACAGAACTTGTAAGCCGAAGTGAGACTGCGCGATCTCGTAGACCTCGGGGAAGGCCAGCGCGAAGCGCAGGCGTATATCCGTAGGGTCTTTGATGATGGTCCCGAGTTCACCGCCTGTATAGCGCGAAGGCTGTTCAACCAACGGAAGAATAGTGGCGTACGCCTGCCGGAGGTCGGTCTCCTTCCTCATCCCCACACTCAATAGATACCTCTCTTCATGTCTCTTTATACCGGAAATCCCGATAGCCCCGCAAGGAGAAGACTCTCACGCTCGATGGTGCGTCACGCCAGACCATTAAATTCTGGTGAAAACCTTGACACATAGAACCGGGCTGGGTATACGGGTCCGATATTCTCAGTCAACGGAAAACCTTGTTTTTTTTGATGGGTCAGGGGCACATGAGCGTTCTCAATACCAAAGTGCTCGTCCTCAATCGGTCCTATTTCCCGGTGCATATCACATCGGTCCGGCGGGCATTCTCCCTGCTCTATCAGGGAATTGCGAAAGCGGTCGATCAACAGTATCGCACGTTTGACTATGAGAGTTGGAGCGCACTGTCAGCAACGGTCCACGATGAGACCATCGGTCTTATTGGTCGCGCAATCCGGGTGCCGCGCGTCATTCTGCTCGTTTCGTACGACCGAGTCCCTCGACGCCAGGTACGGTTCAGCCGGTTCAACGTCTTTGCTCGGGATAAGAATACATGTCAGTACTGTGGCCGGCGCTTCTCGCGGAGCGAGCTGAATCTCGATCATGTCATTCCTCGCTCACAGGGAGGTCTCTCGACCTGGGCAAATATTGTCTGCTCCTGTTTTCGGTGTAACCGCGTGAAAGGCGGCCGCCGGCCTGAAGAAGCAGGTATGCGGTTGATCAAGAAGCCGGTTCAGCCCGAGTGGACCCCTTTTACGCTGGAGACCTTTACTTTCAAGCGCTACCAGGAATGGTTGCCTTTTCTCAACGAAGTCGATGCGGCCTACTGGAATACCGAGCTCCTGGAACGGTAGTCTTCATCCCTGATTCTCTCTCATTCCGGCTGGATTTTCTTGTATCCACAAGATATAGTGGCCGTATGGTCCCAGAGTCCTTTCTCTTGCGTGTGTAGCCCGGTCGTTGGTGCTACCCCTCCTGATATGAGGAAAGGCATGAGGAAAGAGGCGGGGGAGGATTTGGAGGCGTTGTGGGGCACATGCGGATCAAACAGCTTGAACTCCTCGGATTTAAGTCCTTTAAGCATAAGACGACGCTTACCTTTCCAAAAGGAATCACGGCCGTCGTTGGTCCAAACGGCTGCGGGAAGTCGAACATCGTAGACGCCTTACGCTGGGTCTTAGGCGAGCAGAGCGCGAAACATCTCCGCGGCCAAGAGATGAGTGATGTCGTCTTTGCCGGGAATGACGGGGGTGCGCCGCTCGGCATGGCCGATGTCTCCCTCCTTCTGGAAAATCCGGCTTCCCCCGGTCCGCTCGCCAACGGGAATCACGAACATAACGGTGCCAATGAGAATGGCACCGGGCCGGACTGGGCCGAGGTCATGGTCTCGCGGCGCTATTTTCGGTCGGGAGACTCCGAGTATTTATTCAATAAAGTCCCCTGTCGTCTGCGCGATATCGTTGAATTTTTCCTTGGGACCGGAGCGGGCACGAAAGCCTACTCCATTATTGAGCAGGGTCGTGTCGAAGCGTTGATTAATGCCAAAGCACAGGAAATCCGGGCACTCGTGGAAGAAGCCGCCGGGGTGAGTTTGTATCGCAGTCGCCGTTTGGCTGCTGAGCGCAAACTCGAACGAACCCGAGAGAATTTGTCTCGGGTGTCTGACCTTCTGCATGAGATGGACCGTCAGTTGGGTACCCTCCGCCGCCAGGCAAAAAAAGCCGAACAATATAAAGTACTCCAAGACGAGTTGAAAACCATTGATCTCACCCTCCAGAGTCGCGCTTACCAAGCATTGACAGCAGATGTCCGCAGCCTGGATAGCCGACAGGCCGCGGTCGGACGAGAAGAAGAGCAACTCACCCAAAAGGTTGACACCCTCCAAGCAGAGCGGATGTCCACGGCAGAGCGGCTTGCGCGTGAGGAAGACGCGCTCCGGGAGCTTGAGGCGCGTGTCCATGAACTGGAGAGTACGCTTCAGCGGTCCGAGCAAAAACAGTCTTTCCGAGCACAACAGGAGGAACAGGTCCACACACGTCTTGCCAACGCGGATCATGACTATCGCCTGGTATCAGAGAAAAAAGTGCAGGTGGAACAAGAGTTGGCTCAGCGTGCGGCGAGTGCGGCAGAGGTGGCGCAGCAGACGCGACACGATGAAGACTCCCTACAGGCGCAAGAGCATACCTTCGTTGACCTGCAAGACGCCGCCCTGCAGCACGAGTCTCAGGTTGAAGAACTCAAAACCGAAATTGTTGATCTCCTCACCCAGGAATCGCAGGTCCAGAACGCGCTGGTGTATTCCCGTAAGCGGACTGAGGAGGTCACTCAGCGGTTAGGGGTGTTGGCTCACGAAGCCAAGCAGGTTGGTCAACTCCGATCAGAGCGGGAGCAGGCGCTTGCCGTGCTCCAGGAGAAATCATCGGCTCTTCACCTGCGTGTCCAACACGGACAGCAGCAGCGTGAAGAAAAGAATGGTGAGCTGCGGGCGGCTCTTCAGGTTGGAGAACAACTTGATACGGCGCTCTCTGAGGCGGGGGCCAAGCAAGCGGAATTGCGGGCGCGCTTGACGACCTTGGAAGAACTCGAACAGGAGTACGACCGCTATGACCAAGGTGTCCAGTCGGTCATGACCGACTGCGATTTTCCTGCGGCCATTCTTGGAGTCGTGGCGCAAATGATAGAAGTGCCGCAGGCCTATGAGCGCGCGGTTGCCGCGGTGTTACGGGAGAAGCTGGAGTATATGGTGGTGACAGACACCGAGGCCGGTGTCGTTGCGGTAGACTATTTGAACCAGATGCAGTCTGGGCACGGACACTTTATTCCGCTCCAACTCCAGTGTGACAAACAGACACCAAGTCCTACTGAGGCCGACGGACCGAGGTGGGCGACTGTGGGAGAAGGGGTCTCACCTCTCATCCGCCACGTTGATATTCAGTCCGACTATAGACAGATGGTCGAAGCCCTCCTTGGTGATGTCGTGCTCGTTCCCAACCTCCGAGTTGGGTTGGAGCTCTGGAACCAGAGCGAGGACGCCCGAACCTATGTCACGACCCAGGGAGAGGTGATTTCCGCTCTTGGCGGAGTCAGCGGAGGGAGTGGTGGCGTGGCGGAAGCAGTCTTTCTTGAGCGGCGGCGTGAAATTCGAGGGTTACGGCAGGAATTGTCCCAACAGACCGAGCGTGTAACCGACTTGGTCGAGCGGCGAAAAACTCTAAAGCAGCGCCAACAGGCACTCGAAGGCGAGTTGCGGAGTCTTGACGCGCAGGCTCAGCAACTGGGTCAAGAGAATGAGGCACTTCAGCACGAGGCGGGACAGCTTGAAGGTGAATTGCGACGCTTGCTTGACCGTGGAGAAGGGGTGAGCTACGAGCAGAACGCCTTGGAGCAAGAAAATCAGTCTTTACAAGCGGATATGCAGCAGGCCCACGCGCAGGAACTCGCTATTGCGACGCAACGTCAAGAGCGTGAAGACCTGCTGGCCGTTCAGCAAGCAGAGCTGGAAGAAGCAAAGGTCGCGTGTGACCAGCACCGGACGCAGATGGATAATCTGCGTGTCCGCCTTGCCAAACATCGAGAACGCTCCGATGGCCTCCAGACTCAGGTGGACCAACTCAGGCGACAGATTCAGGAATTGGAAGAACGGAGACAGGTCGGTCAGGCTGATATCCAGGCCGGCAAGCAAGAGGCAGAGCGTCTCCTGTTGGAAAAGGCTGCGTTAGAGGATCAGGTGACACAGGCAGTATCCTGTCTTGATGCGGTGAAAGAGGAACGCGCCCGTCGCCACGCTGAGTGTGCTCAACTCCGGGCGACTGCTCAGCAGTGCGAAACGCTGATCGAAGAGAATCGACAGGAAGCCACTCGGCTGCAAGAGGAAAAAACGCGCATTGAAGTGAGTCTGGCTGAAAGGCGGGTGAGTCGAGAACATCTTGAGGAGACGGTCCAGGACCGCTATCAGGTGAAGCTGGCAGAGGTTCTTGCAGCCTATAGTCACCAGGAACTTGACCAGGCTGAGGGAGAAGCGCGCCGTCAGGAATTACGTGGGAAGCTGGCTCGACTTGGTGAGGTCAATCCGAACGCCGCGGTTGAGCTCAAGGAGGTCCAGGAACGCTTTACTTTTGTTGAATCCCAGAAGGCCGACCTGTTGCGCTCGATTGATGATTTGCAAAGTACAATCAATAAGTTAAACCGGGAGTCACGAGATCGTTTTCGAGAAACCTTCCACCGTGTGAACGCGAAGTTCGGCGAGGTATACGCGCGTTTGGTTGACGGTGGTCAGGCACATATTACGCTAACCAATGAAGCGGATTTGTCTGAGAGTGGCGTCGAACTCGAGGTTCAACCCCCAGGCAAACGTCTCCGCTCCATGCAGCTTCTTTCCGGAGGAGAGAAGGCCCTGGCGGCGCTGAGTTTCACCTTTGCCCTGTTTTTGATACGGCCGAGTCCGTTCTGCATTCTCGATGAGGTCGATGCGCCGCTGGACGACGCCAACGTCGGGCGGTTTAATCAGTTATTGCGGGAAATGAGTGAGACGACCCAGATTGTTTTGATTACGCATAATAAGCGCACTATGGAGGTGGCAGATACGCTTTACGGCGTCACCATGCAGGAGCCGGGCGTGTCGACCATGGTGTCCGTGCGTGTGTCCTGATGGCTCTCCGGTTTTGGCAGCGAAAAAAGAAAACGCAGACGACTTCTGCCACCCCCTCGGTCGCAGACCCACCCGTCCAAGAGACTACACCTGCTCCGATTACGAAAGACGCGCGCTGGCGACGTGGACTCACCCGATTACGGGACCTTTTAGGTCGTCCTTTTAGTGCCTCGTCAGAGCAGAGTAAGCAGTCGAGAGAAAGCTTCTTCTCCGACCTGGAGGAGGTCCTGATCCAATCCGATGTTGGAGTCGAGACCTCCTTGCAGATTGTCGATCGTCTGCGCACTCGTACGAATACGGCCCGGACAGGCAAACAGACCCAGGCCGAAGCGTTTCGATCTGATCTCAAGGTCGAGCTCCGGTCCCTTCTTGAGCGGGGGGCTCAGCCCGCTGAACGGAGTGATGAAGCGCGTCCAAGAGTCATTCTCGTTGTCGGTGTCAATGGAGCGGGGAAGACGACCTCCATCGCGAAGTTGGCAGCACGGCTGAAAAAAGAAGGAAAAACGGTCCTGCTGGTCGCCGGAGATACCTTTCGAGCGGCTGCCATTGAACAGCTCTCAGTCTGGGCCGAACGCTTAGGTATTGATATCATTAAACATCAGGACGGCGCCTCGCCCTCAGCCGTGGTCTTTGACGGTGTCCGTGCTGCGGTGGCACGCGCGGTCGATATCGTCCTGATTGATACGGCCGGCCGGCTCCATACGAAAACGCCGCTTATGGAGGAACTCAAAAAAATACACCGAGTCATTGGGCGGGAGATTCCTGGGGCACCGCATGAGGTCCTGCTGGTCTTGGATGCCGGAACCGGACAAAATGCCCTGAGCCAGGCGCGGACTTTTCAGACGGCTTTTCCGCTGACCGGTGTGATCTTGTCGAAAATGGATGGGTCAGCAAAAGGCGGAGTTGCCCTAGCCGTTGGGAGTCAGCTTGGAGTGCCGATTCAGTATATTGGACTTGGGGAACAGCTTGAAGATTTAGAAGTCTTCTCCCTGGAGGATTTTCTTACGGCCCTTTTCGACCAGCCTATCGGATAAATATTTCTCTTGACGCTACGTCCAAGAGGCAATAGGGTAAACTTTTACTTTATTCTAGGGTGGGAATGGCGCTGGAAAGCCTAAAACTTCTTGAGGCGAAGCTGAGTGGATTTTTGGAACGCCACGAGCAGGTCCAGAGTGCAAATAGTGCACTGCTGGTTCGGATTGATGAACAAGAGCATGAATATGCGCTCTTGCTCAAGCAAATCCAGCAATACGAAGCGGAGCGGAACGAGATTCGTAGCCGCTTAGAGAAAATCCTGACTCAATTCGGTCTTTTAGGAATTGCCTTGGAGGATGAGGGTTAGGCGATGAAGCGATTAATGGAAGTGCATATTTTTGGACAAACCTTCACTGTGACGAGTGAAGATGATGAGCAATATGTTCGAGAAATTGCTTCTTTTGTTGACCAGCGCATGCGCCAGATTACGGAAAGTGCAAAAGTGACGGTCCCTTTTCGAGTCGCGATTATGGCGGCATTGAGTATTGCCGACGAATTGGCCAAGTCCGGTCAGCAGGAATCGAGCCAGCAAGAAACTCAGCTCATCCAGGAAGCGGAGCTGATTTCAAGCCGACTCCTTGAGCGTTTGGAGAAAGCCGAAAGCCACGCCAGTGAGACAACGGTTGATAATACGTTGAACTCACATTCTGCCGGCTAGTTGTCTGCAACTCTCGACCGAGAAAAGAAAACGTAACACCACTCGTGTCCTGAAGGCGAGTGGCTTCGATTGCACGCCCCCCCCTCTTGCGCTCCTTCCGCCCTTGGGTGAAGAAGGAAGGAGATCATGAAGACCGACATGTGTTGGTTGTTATTTCAGGAGCCGTTCTCTATTGAGCGTGTCTCCTGAGCCCATACTTATTGATCAGAAAGGATATCTACGAAGCGGATGCGTATAGGGGGTAGTAGCTACCACAGCGAGGTCACCCGGCCTGCGTGTGGTAAGGAGGGTAATCATGGAACTTTTTTTCGGACTGCTGATAGGTGCAGTTGGTGCCGTAGGACTCGTCTTCCTGCGGCAAAAATGGAACCAGGAAACCATACACAGCGCAGAGGAGGCTGCGCAACACATTCTTGATGAGGCAAAAAAAGAAGGCTCGGTCATCAAACGAGAGGCCCAAGTTCAGGCTAAAGACACGGTTTTGCAGGCGAAAAGCGAAGCAGAGAGGGAAATAAACGAAAGACGGAAAGAAATTCAACAGGTTGAGCGCCGTATCCAAGGACGGGATGAAGCGTTGGAGAAGCGCTCCGAGGTCCTGGCTGATCGGGAGGACGGCTTGAATCGGCGCGAACAGAGCCTCAAGAGTAGAGCCGACAGTCAGCAGAAAAAAGAACAAGAGTACGACCTCCTAATAGACCAAACGCGTCAGAAACTCGAACAAATAGCCGGCCTGAGTCGAGATGAGGCGAAACAGGTTCTGGTTGACCAGATGACCGAAGATGCCCGTCAAGACGCCTCACGACGGATTATGACCATAGAAGAGGAAGCCCGAGAAGAAGCGACCCGGCGGGCTCGGAAAATTATCAGTATTGCGATTGAACGCCTGTCCGGCGAGTTTGTTTCCGAGCGAACCGCATCGGTTATTCATCTCCCCAGCGACGATATGAAGGGTCGTATTATTGGCCGTGAAGGACGCAACATCAGAGCGTTTGAGGCTGCGACTGGGGTCGATCTGGTGATTGATGATACTCCAGAGACGGTGTTGATTTCAAGTCATAGTCCCATTCGACGAGAAATTACGCGCGTCGCGCTCGAGCGCCTGATCTCGGATGGACGCATTAATCCGGGCCGTATTGAGGAGGTCGTCAAAAAAGCTGAAAGTGAAGTTGAAGACTCGGTCCGTGAGGCTGGTCAACGAGCCGTGCTTGAACTTGGGATTCATGGGGTCCATCCCGAGATCGTCAAACTGATTGGGATGTTGAAGTACCGATATAGCTATGGCCAGAATGTCCTCATGCATTCAATAGAAACGGCCTATATCTGCGGTATCATCGCCGCCGAATTAGGGCTCAACGAGAAGCAGGCCAAACGTTCCGGACTGCTCCACGATATCGGGAAAGCCGTCTCGCATGAGATTGAGGGGTCGCACGCGATCATCGGTGGAGAAGTGGCCCGGAAATATGGTGAGTCGGCAAAAATAGTCAACGCCATTGCGGCCCACCATGAGGAGGTCCGGGCGGAAACTGTTCTGGCCCCTATTGTTGATGCCGCGGATGCGTTATCCGGTGCCCGGCCCGGCGCCCGGCGAGAGGTGCTGGAGAGCTATGTCAAACGACTCGAAGACCTGGAGCGCATCAGTGGTGCGTTCAATGGCGTAGAGAAGTCATTTGCTGTGCAAGCCGGACGCGAAGTGCGTATTATGGTGAACCCAGGCTCAGTGTCGGACGGCGATGCCTCAAGTATCGCCAGAGAGGTGGCCAAGCAAATTGAGACTGAGATGACGTATCCCGGTCAGATTAAAGTCACCGTCATCCGTGAATCACGCTCCACCGAATATGCGCGTTAAAAGGTCAGTGATTGCTATGACCCTGTCAGTTGCAGCACAACTCAAGGAAATCGGACGTGGAGCCGTAGATATTATTCCGCTGGAAGAGCTCAAGCAAAAGCTCGAACGCGGAAAACCTTTACGCGTGAAATGGGGCGCGGACCCGTCCGCCCCGGACCTGCATCTCGGTCACACTGTCGTGCTGAATAAACTCCGCCAGTTTCAGGAGTTAGGGCATACGGTCATTTTCTTAATCGGTGATTTTACGGCTATGATCGGTGACCCCACCGGTCGTTCTGAAACACGCAAGGCCCTGACGCGCGAGCAGGTCAAGGCGAATGCGGAGACCTACACCCAGCAGGTCTTCAAGGTTCTTGATCCGGACCGAACCGAACTCCGCTTTAATTCAGAATGGATCGATCCACTTTCGCCCTCCGACATGGTCAAACTGTGCGGCCATTACACCGTGGCCCGACTGCTTGAGCGAGATGATTTTTCCAAACGTTTGAAAACCGGGGTACCTATTCATGTGCATGAGTTCCTGTACCCGCTGATCCAGGGCTATGATTCCGTTGCCCTTGAGGCTGACGTCGAACTCGGGGGGACGGATCAGCGCTTCAATCTCCTGGTCGGACGTGAGATGCAGCGCGGCTTTGGTCAGGAACCGCAGGTGATTCTGACGACGCCTATTCTCGAAGGTATTAATGGGACGCAAAAGATGAGCAAATCTCTCGGCAATGCAGTGGGTATCACTGACCCGCCGGACGACATGTACGGCAAGATCATGTCAATCTCCGACGAACTGATGCTGAGCTATTACGAACTACTGAGTGCCGTTGATGCCGCCCATGTTCAGGCGGTGGCAGATGGACACACCCATCCGATGGAGGCCAAGAAACAGTTAGCGGCCGAGTTGGTGACCCGTTTTCATGATGGCTCGGCGGCCGCGCGAGCAGCCGAAGAATTTTCCCGACGCTTTCAGCACAGGCAACGTCCAGAAGAGATACCGTCGTACGCCTGGTCCGGTACAGAGCCCCAGGTGTGGGTGTGCCATTTGCTGAAGACCTCAGACTTGGTGAAATCCACGAGTGAGGCTCGTCGCCTCATTAGCCAGGGTGGGGTGAGAATAGACGGTGAACGGGTCAGTGACGCGGAGTTGCAGGTCCTCGCGCAAGGCGAGGTGATCCTCCAGGTCGGGAAACGGCGCATTTTGAAGGTCGTCTTCGGACCAGCGGCAACGACACCTTCTTGACGTGCTATGTCATCCTCGCCTGACTTGACCCATCGATGTGGTTTTATCGCGCTCGTCGGCCGTCCCAACGTTGGAAAATCAACGCTGCTCAATACGCTGATAGGGGCGCCGATTGCCATCGTCTCGCCCAAACCCCAAACGACGCGGACGCGCATAACCGGGATCAAAACCCAGTCCAATGCACAACTCATTTTTGTTGATACGCCGGGGATTCATGGCGGTCAGCAGTCTCTGCTCAACCGACACATGGTTGATACTGCCGTGCGTGCTTTGCAAGAAACCGACGTCACGCTCTTCTTGCTCGATGCGGCGCATGGACTGACCCCGGCTGATGCCCAGATTGCCCAGCGCCTTACCCAACTCAAGACCCAAGTCCTGGTCGGACTGAACAAGATTGACCTTGTCCAAAAAAGAACGCTCCTTCCACTCCTTGAACAGGTGGGGCGTCTGCTACCTGAGCGTGACGTCATTCCCATCAGCGCGCTCAAAGGAGAGAATACGGCCGAACTCATGTCCACCCTGCTGGCCGTTCTCCCGCCCGGTCCGGCACTCTACCCGGACGATAATATCACGGACCAAAGCGAGCGGGTCCTCGCCCAGGAGATGGTCCGGGAACAGCTCTTTTTCCACACTCAGCAGGAAATCCCGTACCGTACGGCTGTTATTGTTGAGCAATTTCAGGAACTTGCCGAGAAGCCGCTATTACGTATTTACGCGACCATCTACGTTGAACGGCCATCCCAGAAGGCTATTGTGATTGGTCAAAAGGGAGCACGGCTCAAAAAAATCGGCCAGGCTGCGCGCCAGCGTATGGAGGCCTTTTTTGGCTGCCGGGTGTATCTGGAACTCTTTGTCAAAGTTTCAAAAGGATGGACGAATAGCCCTGGAATGTTGCGCGAACTGGAATTGTTGAGGTAAGCGGCAGAGCCGCTTGCGGGTGCTCACGGCCCGACGAACGAGAGGGCATAACGGAGTATAATAATGGGATGGTTGGCCCGCTGGGGCATGAGTCTGACGCGTTGGACAGAGCGCTGGATACCCGACTCGTGGGTCATTGCCGTCATGTTGACGCTCGTGGTGGCCCTCCTGGCCCTTACGGTCGGAGGCGCTTCTCCGGCAACGGTATTGACCGCGTGGGGAGATGGCCTGTGGGCCCTACTCAGCCTGACCATGCAGTTTACCGTCATGATGGTCGTGGCGTATGCCTGCGCCGTATCCCCGCCGCTCAAGCGGGTGTTTGTATGGCTGGCCTCGCGCCCCGACCCTGACAAGCCACGCCAGGCAATCGTCCTCATGGCGCTGTTTTCTACCATCACCGCGTGGCTCAACTGGGCCTTGTGTCTGGTTATTTCGGCGGCATTTCTCCCTTTTATCGTGCGCGCTAACCCGCGCGTAGACTTCCGCTTGCTCGTAACCTGTGCCTATCTCGGCGTTGGAACCGTGTGGCATACCGGCCTGTCCGGCTCGGCTCCGCTCATTATTGCCACACCGGATAATTTCCTCATCCAGGCCGGAATCTTATCGGAAACCATTCCGACCACGCAGACCATGTTTGCTACATTTAATTTATGGTACGCGCTTGTGGCCGGGCTGGTGGGCATTCTCGTTGCGGCCATTCTCGTCCCGCCAGCATCGGACGCGGTGACTGCCTCAGCCGAACAGGCCGATCGTTTGGAAGCGTTGAACCAACCCATACAGAAACCGGACGCGACGCGCCCGGCAGAGAAAATGGAATGGTGGCCCGGCTGGTCTCTGATTGCCAGTAGCGCCATGCTGCTCTACTTCGGGCTTCAGATTCTCGAAAAAGGTTTTGGCCAGACCTGGACGATTGACAACTATAATCTTATTTTCCTGGCTTTGGGGCTTCTCCTGCACTGGTATCCCAAGTCCTTTTTACACGCCTGTGAACAAGGGATTCGCAACACCTGGGGGATCGTCATCCAGTATCCCTTGTACGCAGGAATTTTCGGGCTGATGTCGTATACCGCTCTGGGCGAGGTGCTGACAGCCTTTTTCATTGACGCCAGTTCGCCGCGCACCTTTCCATCCATTGTGTATTTGTATTCCGGGGTGCTGAACTATTTCGTGCCGTCGGGCGGGTCGAAATGGATCGTTGAAGCCTCCTATCTCATCCCGGCAGGACAGACCTTGGGGCTCTCTATCCCCACCGTCACCCTGAGCTATGCGTATGGAGATATGACGACCAATTTGTTGCAACCGTTCTGGGCGATTCCCATTCTCACCGTTGCCGGGCTGCGCTTTGGCGATATTATGGGCTACTGCCTGCTCTTGGCCGGATTTCTGGTCGTGTTTAATCTGGTGGCGTTGTTCCTGATCCCGTTGCAGCTCTGACTCTGCGGCTGGGGGATACTGGCCTACGTCTCTGCTTTCGGCGGCGTGTACATCGGGGTGGGGAGTTGGGTGACTTTCCCGTTTGAGGTCGGAGCCGGGTAGATTTTACTGACGCCGCGTTTTGCTACTTCATCGATACGGACCACTGAGTGCAACGGAATATAGGTACGTTCCACGCCGGCGAATTCATGCTGCAAGCCTTCTTCCGACGGGTCAATGACGAGGGTTGATTTTTCGCCAAAGAGCAGTCCCGCCACTTCGACGAATCCGAATAATTCACCGTGGCTGATGTTTTTGGCATAAATTTCATACACTTTGCCTTCATTCAAAAAGACAATTTTATAGACCTTTTTTCGAGTTGTGCGTGTCGTTGCCATGGACATAAAGATTGGTCTTCACCCCAAGATTGTCAAGCCGTCAACCGACCGAATCGTCAATAGGTGCGTCTCCAATGTAAGAGCAGGGCCTGCTCAAATGCTTTGGCCCGCTCAGTCCAGGCTTCTGCTTCTGGGGGCGTTTGGACTCTCTCGGCATGACGGGCGGTGTCAAATGCCACTCGTCTGGCAAAGTCCGTCAGGAGGAGGGCGAAGCCTAACTGGTGTCCTTTGCGTGTTGTCAGGATGCCGATCAAACCATCGATGTAGCTCATCGTACCTGACTTGGCCCGTACCTTTTCTCCGAGTTCGGCCCACTCGTTCTCCCATTCCGGATGCGGCAGGAGGTCGAGCAGAGGAGGGGGCGCATTTGGCCCGCCGTGCCCGGTTTGTTCGGATGTGAGGGTCGCTCCATTATAGAGTATTGCGGTGAGCTGGCGCGGCGAATGGCGGGACATGCTGCTCAGGCCCGAATGGTTCATGCTCACAAATCCGGTCCAGTCTGTCTGCGGAAGACGACGCTGATACCAGTCTGTCAACAGGGCTGCTGAGTCTGCGATGGATAACGGGAGGTCTCGCAACGCGCGTGAGGTGACGAGGCCGGTGAGTTCTGCAGACAGATTATTACTGTGGAACAGCATCCCACTCAGAATTTCCGGCAGGGGCTTGCTGTCATGAGTATAGAGAAGGCGTGCGTTGGTTGGGGCCGAAGCGGCTTGGGGCAGGGGCAGGGTAATCCCTTGTTGCAGACAGTAGGTGCGGAACAAAGAGGCCGCGACCTTCCCTGGGGCGCGCCTGATCGGCAGTTCTTTGAAACCTCCTGCCGGAAGCTGACGCGAAAGCAGCCAGTGGTCCCTGCTCCCTCCGTCAAGGAGAAAAGGGGCATCAGATTGCACGCCTATAGGAATCAGCCCGGTGCTGACGCCGGCAACCGGAAGAAAAATACCGTCCGCCGGCGACCGCAACCAAGTCCGAAAATTTTTGGCTTCGGGTTTGCCCTTCCAGCGCAACTGAACACGGTTGTAGTTGAGTGAGAGGGCGCTCACACCAGGGTTATACGCGGCCGCAATCGGTTGCTTGGGATTAATCTCCTGCGTTGTTGTGAGAAAGCTCTCATCAAAAGCAAACCGTCCGCTCACTTGGGTAATACCGGCAGTCTTCAGAGCGTCAACAAAGCCTTGGAGGTCATTCGTTGATAGCGTTGGATCTCCACCCCCGACCAGATACAGGTCTCCGTACAGGGTGGACTCGTGGACCTTCCCGCTTACGAGCAGGCGGGTCTGAAATCGATAGTCTTCCCCTAAAATTTCTAGAGCCGCGAGGGCGGTAATGAGTTTCGTGGTCGAAGCCGGGATACGGGGGGTGTCAGCATCGTAAGTGTCAACAACCTGCCCATCCGTCAGACGAAACAGGTGGTAGCCAACATCCTGGGGGTCTAGCCGATGTTGTTGGAGTAGGCGTGTGAGTGCTTTTGGAGCAGGCTGAGCCCGGACACCCGACGGGAATGCAAAGCCCACAGCCCATAGGGCGATGCCCGCCAGGATAAAGGCGAGTCCGAATAAAGCGTGGTACCGGTACGGGGGCGAATCTGCGGGTACCGCGGCTCGGCGCGTCAGAGTGGCGCGCATCTTTCTGGGGTTTCTCTGTGCGAACAAGGTTCTGTGCTAACGCAATAATGCCCGCGCAATCACCATACGGTGGACCTCGGACGGCCCTTCTCCAATACGCCGGACCCGGGCCTCACGATACCAGCGTTCCAGCGGAAACTCTTTTGACACGCCATAGCCGCCATGAATCTGTACGGCATTATCGATCACCCGGCCCAGGACCTCGCTCGAATACAGTTTGGCTATTGAGGCTTCAACACGGGCATCTTCTCCGCGGTCAGCCTTCCAGGCGCCGTCCCAGATGAGCAATCGCGTTGCGCGCAATTCAACCTCCGCATCGGCCAGCATCCACTGAATCGACTGACGTTGGCTCAAGAGCTCGCCAAACGTTTCCCGTTGCTTGGCGTGTTCGATCGCCATCCGATGGGCAGCCACGGCAACCCCGAGGTTTGCGGCTGAGTAGGGAAAGCGCGCTTTGGTCAGCAGGTCAAAGCACAGGTAGAGTCCCTGACCTTCTTCACCGATCATATTTTCGGCAGGCACACGGCAATCTTCAAATGAGACCTCGTTGGGCAGCGAGACGGTCCGGATGGTCCTGAACGGGCGGGCGGTAAAGCCAGGGGTCCCTTTGTCAATAATAAAGCAGCTAATGCCTTTGCGACCTTTTTCCGGATCGGTCCGGACAAAGACTACGCCCCATTCGGCTTCATGCGCGTGCGAGATAAAAATCTTTGAGCCGTTAATCACCCATGAATCCCCATCGCGCACGGCCCGGGTTTGAATGGCCCCGGCCGGATCTGAACCGCCGCTTGGCTCAGTAATCGCAAAGAAGGTATACAGGCTGTTTTTCAGCGTGGGTACGGCATATTTTTGAATCTGTTCCGGGCTGCCGGCATAAATAGGGTTCGGAGGATAGCGCCCGAACGTTCCACAGCCGGGATTGTACAGGCCCATGCGGTGCTGGGACATCTCTTCCAAGGCGAGGGACATGCTAAAGGTGTTCAGGCCCCCGCCTCCGTACTCCTTGGGGGCGCCGGGACACCACAAGCCCGTGGCCTTGGTTTTGGCTGACAGTCGCGCATAAACATCGTCGGGCAGGTCGGCTGCATCGGGATCAACGGCGTGTTCAGCCGGGATAACTTCCTCACGGATAAAACGACGAATTTGGTCTTGCAGCAAGGTGAGTTCTTCGGGCAGCGTATAGCCTTGGAAATCATTCATGAGACATGCTCGCGATCGGGGAGGGGAGGATCAACCCGCCCGTCTGAATTTGGGTAAGGTCACCTCTGGTGTGACATCGTCAAACACAACCTCAACCGGCAGGTCAAGCTGTAAATCCGCGTCTTCCACGTCGGTCAGCCAACTGAGCATCCGGACTCCCTCTTCCAGTTCTACCACCACCGGACTGTAGGGCACGAGATCGGCAAATTGGGGTAACATGGGCTGCATGGCCGTCGTCCAGGAAAAGAGTGTGCCTTTGCCCGAGGATTTAGCCCACTCCCACGCAAACGAGCCGCACTTGGCACACATATCACGCGGCACATGCCGCCAGGTGTTGCAATCCGTGCAACGCTGAAAGCGGAGCTCGTGCTGTTTGCAATACGCATAAAACTCGGCTGCGAAGCCCCGCATTTTCGGGACCGGACGCCGATATTCCTGTGTTTCCGCCATGATAGCCTCTCTCCTGTTAGCGGCGCATAATTGCCAGGCTGCCGTCACCAAAATCTCCCCAGCCCGTGACCAGGCCGAGTTGGGCGTCTTTGACTTGACGCTCACCGGCTTCATGACGGAGTTGATGGGTGGCTTCTACAACGTGGTTCATGCCCCACACATGCGCCTCGGAATGCAGGCCGCCATGGGTATTCAAAGGCAGTTCGCCGTCAAGCGCAAACCGATTTCCCTGCGCGTACTCCCCAACCTCACCCCGTTTGCACAGCCCGAGTGCTTCCATCTGGAGCAGTACGACATAGGTAAAGCAGTCGTATATTTCGGCAAAGTCGAGGTCTTTGAGATCGACCTCAGCCATTTGCAGCGCATTCGGCGTGGCAAAGCTGAGCCCGATCGTAAACGGATCAGGCCGGGCTGGAATGTCATCCGCAGGGTAGGGGTGACCCTCAGCAATACCCGAAATATACACCGGGTCGTGTTTGAGGTCGCGAGCCCGCTCCGGCGAGGTCACGACCACTGCGGCAGCCCCATCCGTTTCCAAACAGCAGTCAAACAACCGGAAGGGTTTGGAGACCCAGCGGGCGTTCAAATAGTCCTCCATGCTGAGCGGGCGGCCCTGCATATAGGCTTTATCGTTCAGTTGGGCATGTTTGCGTGAGGTGACGGCCACGGTGCCCATAGCCTCGTCCGGGGTGCCATACAGTTCTTTATGGCGGGTGGCGAGCCAAGCGTACCACTGCACCGGAACGTTGGCCCCATAGGGAAGATAGTATTCTCCAATCGTGTTGGCCAGGGCGCCGGGTGCGCCACTGCCCCCACCGCCGTTGCCTTTACTCTTATTTCCCATATCGCGGACGCGCATCGTGGAGTAGCCATTCCAGCCCAGCGGCACGAGGACATTTTTCGCTACCCCGCAGGCAACCGCCATGGCCGCGCTCTGGAGCGAAGTGACCGGACTGGCCCCGCCCATGTGTACCGTGACCGCATAGCGCAGATCCTCGACTCCAAGGTTGGCGGCAAAGTGTTCGGAGGTTGACGGCAGCGGGGGAGGGATAATGCCGTCGATATCATGCGGCCTCAGGCCCGCATCGCTCAGGGCGTGCATTGAGGCTTCGAGCATCAGCGCGAGGTCGGTCTTCCCCGACCCCCGGGTATAAGCGGTCTCGCCCACGCCGACGATACAGGCTTGGTCTTTCAGCGGGTACATAAGTCCTCCTTTGCTTTCCGTATGCGCGCTGAATCGTATACTGGGAAAGATCGGGTTGTAAAGGTGAAACGGCAGAACGTCTGACTCAGACTGGTTTTGACTCGTTTCGGGTTGCTTGGTAGCATAGCGAATGACTCACTAAAAGTTTTATCTCACAGGTGGAAAATATAGCTTGTCGAATATGAAAATCCGAACACTCTTTGATACTCGCCCACAGACGTTTTCGTTTGAATTTTTCCCCCCAAAGACAGCAGAAGATGGCGAGGCGCTTTTTGATCGAGCCCGCGAACTCCAGCAACTGGGGGCCAATTTTTGCTCTGTGACCTACGGCGCTGGTGGTTCGACACGAAAGAATACTATCGATCTGGTGTGTCGCTTCCAAGCCGACCTGGGGCTCATCGGCATGGCCCACCTCACCTGTGTGGGGCACAGCCAAACGGAACTCAGCGACATTCTGGTTGAACTGCAAGACCGTGGTGTCGAGAACCTTATGTGTCTGCGCGGTGACCCGCCCCGCGGCGAAACCGCGTTTACCCCGGTCCCGGACGGTTTTGCTCATGCCGCCGAGTTAGTTGCGCTGGCCCGACGCAGTGGGGACTTTTGTATTGGAGTAGCGGGCTATCCCGAAGCGCACCCGGAAAGTGTGAATGCACTTCAGGATTTGCAGCATCTCAAGGCAAAGGTGGACTGTGGGGTTGACTTTGTGACCACCCAGTTGTTTTTCGACGCCCAGGACTACTTTGATTTTGTGGCGCGAGCGAGACAGATGGGGATTCGGCAGCGTATTATTCCCGGCATCATGCCCATTCTGAACTACCGTCAGATTGTCCGCTTCACCCGGATGTGCGGGGCATCCATTCCGCTCGCGCTGCAAGAACGCCTGGAGCCGGTCGCTGAGGATACCGACGCGGTGTTTGAAATTGGGGTTGACTGGGCGTGGCAGCAATGTGAAGCCCTGCTCGCCGGTGGTGCGCCCGGTATTCACTTCTACACCCTGAACCGCTCCCGAGCGACACAGCGTATTTTTGAGCGACTCCGCCAAAGCAGTGTGAGTGTCCTTATGCCGCCAGCGGCGTAGCTCGCCCAATATGGCATACTATGCCCCGACAACTTATGCTTTCCTCGTTGACGTTACGCTTCTGGGTGCGGTATGGTCTGGCCTGATACGAGGCTTTTGAAATGACCCCACGCCGAGCAATGCTGCTATTGACCTATACCCTTGGGGAACATGTTAATCATGAGGAGTACGAGCAGTGGCTGCGTGAAGTGGATAATCCGTTTTTCAATAGCGTGCCGGGTGTTAAGCGCTATGCGAACTGGAAAGTGCTGGATGAAAAACTGGGGACGGTGCAGTTTACGCACTATGACCTGCTTGAGATCGACGATCTGGAAGCCTGGGCAAAAGTCTGGGGGAATGAGGAACTCCAGACTTTTGCCCAGGGCTGGACGCAGCGCTGGTCCGTACACGGTCCTGATGAAAAATACGCCGGTCTGAATTTCCAGGTCATGCTGTGCGAGGAGATCGCCGCGCCCGATTAAACGACCGCGCTGGGAACTAAGCACAACACCGTGGCGCAACCAACCCAATCGCACGAAGTGGAGACCTTTCTGGCTGGCCTGTCTCACTACGATGTCGGGCCGTTGTGGCAGGTGCTCGGCAAACAACTCACGCCCACGCCGGAAACGCCGGTCAAACCACATCTGTGGCGCTGGAAAGACCTGCGTCCCCAACTCTTGCGGTCGGGGGAACTCGTCTCCGCGGCTGAAGCCGAACGGCGGGTGCTCATGCTGCTCAACCCAGGGCTTGAGGGCCGAGTTGCCACCACCCATACGCTGTATGCCGGGATTCAGTTGATCCTGCCTGGTGAAGTCGCCCGAACCCATCGGCACACGCCCAACGCGCTCCGTTTCATTATGGAAGGACAGGGGGCCTATACGGTCGTTGATGGTGAAAAACTGCCCATGCAGCCGGGAGATTTTGTCTTAACGCCAAATTGGACGTGGCATGAGCATGGCAGCGAAGGCACCGAGCCTGTCGTATGGCTCGACGGGTTGGACCTGCCCTTGGCCGGCATGCTGGCCGGAACGTTTTTTGAACCCGGTCTGACCGAATCGCAGGACTTGACCAAGCCGGAGGATAACTCAACGCGTGGCTATAAACGCGGCGGACTCCTGCCGACCTGGCAACGTGCGGCTGGCGGGCAATCACCCTTGCTCAAGTATGCGTGGAGCGAGGCGCGTCCCGCCCTGATGGACCTTGGCCGGGACGCGGACAGTCCGTTTGACGGCACCATGCTGGAATATGTGAATCCGGTGACAGGTGGCCCGTCGCTCGCGACCATGGCCAGCTTTCTACAGCGCCTCCGACCCGGCCAAAAAACGCAGGCGCGCCGACAAAGCGTGAGCAAGGTCTATCTCGCGGTTGAGGGGGCCGGACAGACGGCCGTCAACGGCAGGACCCTTGAATGGCAGCCGGGTGACGTGTTTGCCGTCCCAACCTGGGCGAATCACGCGCATGAGAATCCATCGGCGTCCCAAGACGCGATTCTTTTTTCTTTTTCGGACGCCCCGGTCATGAAGGCCCTCGGCTGGTATAGAGAACAGGAACTATAGATGCTGCAAACCATGCTGGTCGGGAGCTTGCCCCGTCCCACTTGGCTCGTTCCGCCGAACGCCATGTATGTCTCGTGGAAACTGAAGGACGACGCGTTGCGTGAAGGCCAGGACGATGCTGTTCTGCTCGCGCTGGCGGACCAAGAAGATGCGGGCCTCAATATCGTGACCGACGGCGAACAGCGCCGCCGGCACTATATCTGGGGATTTGTTGAGGGGCTGACGGGCTTGGACTTCAGCCGTTTGGTTGAGATTGAAACGCGGGGGAACCGCTACGGCATCAAAGTCCGGGCCGCCCGAGTGGTAGAACAGCTGCGTCGTCCGCGGTCGGTGTTGGTTGAGGCGCTCCGTTTTCTGAAGCAGCACACGACAAAACCGGTCAAGGTCACCTTGCCCGGTCCGATGACCATCGCGGATACGGTTGCGGATGAGTACTATGGGGACCGCCGAAGGCTGGCGGCCGAACTGGCCCGGCTGGTGAATGAAGAGGCGTGTGAGCTGGCAGAGAACGGGTGTGATATCGTGCAGTTCGACGAGCCGTGTTTCAATATTTATCTCGACGCGGTGGAAGAGTGGGGCGTTCGGACGCTTGAACAGTGCACTCAAGGGGTCCAAGCCAAAACCGCGGTCCATATCTGCTATGGATACGGTATCCCGGCCGTCGTCGAGTGGAAAAGCAAGAATACGGACTGGAGCCATTATGCACGCACGCTGCCGCTGTTGCGGACCAGCATGATTGATATGATCTCGGTCGAGTGTGCTGCCTCTGGTGTTGATCCGGCAGTGTTAGCTGAGGCCAAGGGGAAAGATTTGATGGTTGGGGTCATCGACGTTGGCACCGAAGAGGTGGAAACGCGGGAAACGGTCGCGGAGCGTATTCGCATGGCGTTGCAGTATGTGGCACCTGAGCACCTCTACCCCTGTACGGACTGCGGCATGATTCCGCGCTCGCGCACCGCGGCGCAGGGAAAGATGCAGGCCCTTGCCGATGGTGCCTGGCTGGTCCGGGCCGAACTGCAACAGGGACATTCTGGCTAGGCGGAGCACCATGGGCGCACTGTATGAGTTCTTTTCGGACAGTCCGATTCTTGTTGGCGCGGCTCTGGGCGTGATCATCGCCGTTCTCGTGATTGCCGTTTCAGAAGGAAAGAAAAACGCCTAGCGGTATGGCTCATATTCCAAAAGAAGAATTTGTCGCCCGTGTGGCAAAAGGGCTAGATATGCCGCCCGCGCTGCTCGACGCAATGACGGACCCCTGTACCTGCGGCTCGGCAAAATGTGAGGGCTGGAAGGTCACGCGCATGCCCGGACTCGACGAAATCAAGCAGTATGGCCTGGAGCAACGCTTTGCCATGTCCGGCTGGCGGACGTCGTTGAGCGCTATCATTGAGGACTGAGTGATTCCCTGCTAAAGGCCCCGACGCTGTATGAGCGAACAAGACGACTCTCAAGCTGACGTCGACAAACTGACAGCCGCTCCCCCCGACGAGGCAGGCCGGAACGTTCCTGACCTCAAGGACCCCTATGAACGCTTTATCTGGGAGAACCGACAGAAGTTCGGCGCGTTGAGCTGGAGCGGACTGTTGCGCTATGGCCGCGGCATCGTTCTCATGGACGCGCGGAACTGGCCGAGTAAAGATGACCAAGACATAAACGAGGAGACCGCATCCAGAGAAGCCCAACTCGGCTACCTGCCTGAGGGGCGGGTTGCCGCGCTGTCACAAACCCCACAGAAAAAAGACGCGATACGCTTGTTGCAGAGGTATAATCCGCGTGAAGAGATCATTGTGAATGTCTTGCGAGCGGACGGAAACGGGAGTTTCTTTCAGGTGGCGCTCCCCGACTGTCCGCCGCCCGAGGCATACCGAAAGCTCATGGGCAGGGAAAACTTTCAACCCAAATGGAAGGAACAGGATACATAAGAGTACAATAGTGTATAAAACTCGCAGCAAGTTCTTACCGCGTGTTGCTGATTCTCCTGCAACGAGACGAAAGTCGCTGGTCCATTCTACTCCGGCATCAAATGCATTTACCTCACTAGAAATTAAATAAAAGGAATTACTGTATGTATAAGCTATCCGTATTAACTATTTTTTCAGTGCTATTCTCAGGCGTATTAAATGCTGAAATTTGCCAAAACTCTGGTCCACAAACGCCACGGGATTTAACGAAGAGAGACGGCAAAAATCCAGTCAAATTTAACCTTTCTCCCAACCATAAGCAGTTAAATTTGTGTAACATCCACTTTCATAAACATGCTGAACACAAAGCATCTGGTTTTTCACTACCAGCGGGGAGAAATGGTGCTGGGGGATGGAAATGCAACGAAACTCAATCCTTAACCTCTTCACAGCTAGAGGCTCCTGCATCTAGTCAATTCTGTAAAAACGTTGTACCTGGAGATACCATAGAAGTTCACTGGGTGTACTCAAGCTGTGATGTTAAACCAGGCAAGGGCCTTCAGGCATGTTCTTCAGAATCATGTGCAAATCCACAGCTAAGAGTTGAGACCAAGGTGTTTTTATTAGTTAATGACAACGAAGCACCAAGTTTTGCTCGCCATACAGTGACTACTTCTAAAGATGGATTTCATCAAGTTAAACAGCTACCCGACCGTAGTGACGCTCTAGAGTTTTTAGGTTCCACCACAGGGCCAAAGTATACTGAACAAACGTGTTCTCCTCTCCAGGTTACCTGGAATGTGAGTCAAAGCTGTCAGCTGTTAGATATTAACTCTTTACACGAATGGTGTAAGGAAAACCCATTTGAAGAGGACCATGCCCACGGCATAAGAAAAATAGTCACAACCCCTGAACTGTTATCTCCAATAGAATAATAGGGGGCGCATTCGACTCGGGCCGCCGTTGGCATTGAGAAATATTATTACAGCGAGCGGATTGCGTTTCAGTCGAAGTGAGGAAAACGGCTGAACGTGGAGGCGGGGCAGCCTGTCTGACCACCCCGTTGGTGTCTAATCAAGACCGAGTTTTTCTTTGCCTTCGGGTGAAATCATGGCCGGTGTCCAGGGCGGGTCCCACACCACCTCGACGTTGGCATCTTCAACCCCAGGGATGCCTTCAATCCGCATCTGGGCGTCCATCGCAATGGCCGGCCCCATGCCGCAGCCCTGAGCGGTCAGGGTCATTTTGACATCAACGTCGGTCCCACCTTTCGGCCGGTCTTTCACGCTGAGGTCGTACACCAGACCGAGATCAACGATATTCACCGGGATTTCCGGGTCGTAGACATTCTTGAGTTGCATCCAGACTTGATCCTCAGTGACCAGGCCGCCCGCACCTGGAGCGACTTCTGGAGTAGGCCCCTTACTTTCTTTTCCAATAGCGTCCGCATCCTGATCGGAGACGCGGTAGAGACCGCCCAGCGTTGGAAGCTGGAGGGTATAAGTATCGCCCAAGGATTGGGTGATGACGCCGGGCGTGCCTTTGGGGATAGTCACCTTGATGCCTTGTGGGATCTGGATGGCATCACAGTGCCGGCTGAATTCAATTTCTTCGTAGCTCATGGTTTGACTCCTTCACCAGATACTGAATCTTCTTTCTGCCTCTCAAGCTAGACTGCTAAGGTCTATGTTGTCAATTGGTCTTTGAGTCTTCTCTTTAACGCTTATCGATCCATTCTTTGATTTGCTGGCGGACATCTTCCGGCCGGTCTTCAAGGATGTAGTGGCCGCTGCGGGTGACGACTTGTAAATCCGCACCTGGAATTGCCACATCCAGTTCACGGGCAACATCCATGGAGGTAAATTGATCTTGACCGCCGTAGAGGAGCAAGGTTGGCATGCTGAGGGCACTCAGATTGGGAAGGATATCCTCTTCAACCACGCGCGCGAGATTAAACTCGCGGAGAAATTTGTGCAGAGCCGCACGGGCGCCGGGATCATCTTCGAAGGGTTCAAGATACTGCTTGACCATCGCGTCGCTCATGACTTGCTTGTCAAGTACGCCCTCCTGAAGGATGCGTTTGAGAAACCAGTCTCCGCTCAGCAGGCTGCCAATCAGGGGAACCCCGAGCAGGCGTATGTTGAGCGGCAGACTTTCATGCGCCGAGATTGGAGCGCTCATCAGAATCAGTTTATGGACGTTGGCCGGGCTCTGGATGGCATAGGCCGCGGCGATGACCGCCCCGAAGTCGTGACCTGCAAGGATAACATTTTCTAAATGGAAATTCTCAATATAGGCAGTGAGTTGCCTCAGATAGGTGTCCAGGTCATAGGTTTTATCCTGCGGCTTTTCAGACAGGCCAAAGCCCATCAAGTCCAACTCATAGACCGTATTGCCATAGGTCAGCCCTGGGGTGACATGCCGCCAGATACGGTAATCTTCAAGCAGGCCGTGGATAAAAATAAGCGGACGTCCCAGGCCGGTTTGCCGGTAATGCAGCGCAACACCCTCAATTTCCACATAGGTCTGCTTTGGATTCCTGGCTTGAATCTCCTCTCCGGTCAGGCTTGGCGCCGAACCTCCACAGCCGGTCAAGATGAGGGCGACCGCCAGGAGTAGGCCTCTGCCCGTATGTGATCGTTGCTGGTTTCGAAGTTCATCCATAACCTGCGTACTCCTTATCGTGTCAGCCTGAGAAGACTGCGGTGTCCCATTTGACACAGGACGGGCGGACGCGCACAATGCGTCTGCATCATTCATCCGGTACCTTTTTGCTGGATCCTGGAATTCTGGCCGGCCACTCTAGCCGTGCTGAGGAATTCCGACAAGGGGATACGGGAGAAAACGCATACATCGAGGCATAAGTAAGGAGGCGGTTCATGGCAGCAGAAGCGGCATTGTTTGACACCATGTTTTCGACCCGGAGTATGCGTCGGCTGAAAACCGACCCGGTCTCGGACGATATTATTTATCAGATCCTCGACGCCGGTATTCGGGCGCCGAGTGGTGGCAATACCCAGCACTGGCGCTTTCTCGTGGTGAAAGATGCGGAAGTCAAACGGAAAGTCCAAGAAATCTATCAAAAAGGTTGGGAACAAGCGCGGACCATTTATGATGGCCGGCCAGGACCGAGCCATATGGAAGAAGGAAAATTCAGAAAATTACTGGACGCTGCCAGCTATTTGGCCGAGAATCTGGCTGAAGTGCCGGTCCTTATTTTTGCCTGTCTCAAAGAACGGCCTATGCCGCCGGGGGAGGCTGGTGCGCAGTTAGCGGCGAAGCTGGCCCGTCTGTCAGGGTCGAGCATCTATCCTGCCGTGCAGAATATGTTGCTGGCCTGTCGTGCCCTGGGGCTCGGTGCCACGCTCACCACGGTCTGTTCGCTGCACGAGGAAGAACTGAAGCCGGTCCTCAATCTGCCGGATAATATCTCGACCTATGCCCTCCTTCCGGTCGGCTACCCCATGGGAAAATTCGGCCCCGTGCGTCGGATGGCGGTTGAAGAAATCACCTGTGTGGATCAGTGGGAGACGCCGTTGAAACGACCGGCATAAAACGCCAGGTCGAGGGGAGACGCCCATCCCATGTCTGTGGGTATCCTGCTACCCAAAAAGCTCACCATAGACGTCGGGATGAAAGCCAACGACAAGTATTTTCCCTGCGCGTATGGCCGGGGCGCGTAGATTGCCTGACGGGCCGATGACGGCCGAAAGCAAGGCGTCAGGTGGTTGCTGTTCTTTTGTCAGAGAAAAACGAAGAATCTTTTTGCCCTTTACGGCAACAACTTCGCTGAGCGGTTGTAGCAATTCCAGTGTCCGAACGCGATCAAATTGCTCTTTGCGTGCATTCACAACGCTGGCGGCGGTCACCTCTTTCTGTGCAAGAAACTCTTGCGCTTTTTTACAGGTCACTCAACTCGGGCGATGATACTGCCAGTCCAGGCGCGTTTTTCCTTTTGACATCGGGCTTCCTCTTTTCTTCTCTTATCGTGACATTTTTTTCTGGCGAGATTTCGCAATAATCCACTCATACCCGTCAATAAGGGCGAGCCAGGCGGACTCGAGCAGGTCGCGTGATTGACGCATGGTGCTCCACTGCCGTCTGCCATCGCTGAACTTCATGATGGAAACAACCTCTGCTGCCGTCCCGGCACCGCCTCGGTGGGTATATAATTCAACCAGGCCCACGCCCTCAAGAAAGGGGAAGTGCTTCGTTAGGACCTGACGCAGGGCCTGGTCCAGCGCATGGACGCCTCCCACCCCTTGCGCTGCGCCAAAATCGTGTTGTTTCTCCACTTCAACCAGGACAACCGCATCGATGGCGCTTTGCCCGTTCCACACTTCATCAACCACACGCCAGCGGATAATACGAAACGGAGGGGGATAGTCAGGGTCTTGACGCCACCGCTCGACTTCTTGCGAGGCTTGTGGCGCGGTCGTCTCGGGGAAAAACTCTTCGCTCTGTTCCGGTTGCTGTGCCATACGTGCTCCAATGTCGGTCATATTGAGTCAGGTCGACTGTTTCATGAATAAGAAGGGAATCGGCTAGGTGTCTCCAAGCGTCTCCCATTGGATGTCCCAGAAGTCGGGGAGCGGGGCGGACAGTTCAAAATGGCCGCCAAAACACTGAAAACTGGGCTGGTGGGTGAGGCGTTCTTTCAGGTAGTGCAAATGGTCTTCAAGGGCCTCGTTACGGGGAGCGCCAATGTCCATCCGTTTTTGCTGTCCACATTTTCTACAACTCACATCAACGTACATGCCCCACCTCTGGATTTGTGTGGTCAGACCAGATAAACAACTGCCTAACACGAGGGTGAAGGAGGCTGCAAGCGCATGCCGTCAGTAACGTTTATTAAGCAGGAATTGACAATTGAGGTTGCCAAAGGATCGAACCTGCGTGAGGTCGCCTTGGAAAACAAGATAGACCTCTATCCGCTCTTCGGCCCTGATCCATTTACCGGGATGCCGTTTCCTGCAAAATTGCTCAATTGTCGGGGCAAAGGATTTTGTGGGACGTGTCGGGTGAAAGTGAACGACCATAGAGCGCTCTCACCGCTGAGTGTCAAGGAAGAGAAGCACGTTGCCTGGGAAGGGAAGGCGTACCGTTTGGCCTGCCAGACCCAAGTCCTGGATGACGTTGAGGTGGAAACGAATCCGCGCAAGGTATCCGGCTGGATGGACCATGCGACCTATCAGAAAATGAAAGAGATCGCCTAATTTGAAAATACGCGAACACCCCTATATATTGTGCCTCACGCTTCGACTTGCGAAAGGGGTAGGGGTTTGATAGAGAGAGGCATGGTAGCAACGACTGTCTGACACGACAAGAAACGGAGCCCGTCTTATCTGTGGATGAGATGGGCTTTTTTGCAACTATGAGCCGAGGAATATACCTATGCTGCCCGTAGAAATCCCCGAAGGTCTCACCTTTGACGACATTCTCCTCTTGCCTGGTGAATCTGACTTTTTGCCGAAAGATGCAGATGTCTCGACCCATGTGACGCGGACGATTCGCCTGAATACGCCCTTGGTGAGCGCGGCTATGGATACGGTGACTGAGGCACGGACGGCCATTGCCATGGCACAAGCAGGCGGCCTCGGGGTGATCCATCGCAATCTCGGTATTCCAGCCCAGGCCGCAGAGATCGCCAAGGTCAAAAAGCATGAAAGCGGCGTCATTATTAACCCCATTACCGTGACTCCCGACACCACTATCGCCCAGGCACGAGAGATCATGGACCGTTCCCATATATCCGGGTTGCCCGTCATCAAAGATGACAAACTGGTTGGTATTTTAACCAACCGTGATCTCCGTTTTGAAAAACGGCTAGACCGGCTGGTCTCGGAAGTGATGACCAAAGACAATCTCGTGACCGCCTGGCCGGGGATCAGCCGTGAAGAAGCGAAAGAAATTCTGCATACGCATCGGATTGAAAAATTGCTGGTTGTTGATGAGGCCATGCATCTCAAGGGCCTCATCACCGTGAAGGATATTGAGAAAACGAGCCAGCACCCACACGCCTGCAAGGATGAGTACGGCCGTCTTCGAGTCGCGGCCGCCATTGGCACGGGGGATGATCGGGAAGCCCGGACGGAAGCCGTGGTTGAAGCGGGTGCCGATGTGGTCGTCCTTGATACGGCTCACGGGCACACGACCAGCGTTATTGAGACGGTCAGAGCTCTGAAACAGAATTTCAGCGGGGTGGAGGTTGTAGCTGGCAATGTCGCTACTGCCGAAGGCGCGCAAGCGCTGATCGAGGCCGGTGCGGATGCGATTAAAGTCGGTATCGGGCCCGCGTCCATCTGTACTACGCGGATGGTCTCGGGGGTTGGGGTGCCGCAGCTGACAGCGGTGGTCGACACGGTCCGTGTGGCTGAACGAGCTGGCGTTCCGGTGATTTCTGATGGCGGGATTCGATTTTCCGGCGATATTGTGAAGGCGTTGGCCGCCGGTGCGCAGGCGGTGATGATCGGCAGTCTCTTCGCTGGTACGGAAGAAAGTCCAGGGGAAACCATTCTGTATCAAGGCCGTTCGTATAAACAATACCGCGGCATGGGCTCGCTTGAGGCCATGCGCGAGCGGGAAGGCAGCCGGAACCGGTATTTTCAAGACGCGGAAGAAAGCGCGGGCAAGCTGGTGCCCGAGGGGATTGAAGGTCGTGTGCCGTACAAGGGGCCCTTATCCGTTGTTGTCGATCAGTTGGTCGGTGGCCTGAAAGCCGGTATGGGCTATACCGGCTGCCACAATCTGGAGGAGCTCAGAACCAAGGTTCGATTTGTCCGTGTTTCTCCAGCCGGATTGCGAGAAAACCACGTCCACGACGTGATTATCACAAAAGAAGCACCAAATTATCGGTTGGAGTAGTGGTTGTACTGGCGATGGGCGCAGAGGCCCATCGCCGCTGGTGAGGGGATGGCCAGCCATATCGGACGAACATCTGTGATTGGCAGTTATGATTCTGGTTCTTGACTTTGGTAGTCAGTATACGCAGTTGATCGCCCGACGTATCCGCGAGGCGCATGTCTACTGCGAGATCCATCCGTACAATATTCCCGTGGACCGTATCCAGGCCATGAACCCCGAGGGTATTGTCTTGTCGGGGGGGCCGGCCAGCGTGTATGACACTGACGCCCCAGAGTTAGCCGCTCCCATCCTTGGTATTCCAGTGCCGTTTTTGGGCATCTGCTACGGCATGGGGGTTCTGCACCAACTGGCCGGGGGGCAGGTGGCTCGGGCAGATCTGCGTGAGTTTGGTCCGGCCCGCCTGATGGTCGATGATACGACCGACCTGTTCGCCGGCTTTTCGTCTACGACATCGACTCAGGTCTGGATGAGCCATGGCGACAAAATGGAATCCCTGCCCGCCGGCTGGACGGTCCTGGCCCATTCGGACAATTCCCCCATAGCCGCCTGCCGCGACGATTCGGGCCGGTATTTCGGCGTCCAGTTTCACCCCGAAGTTGTGCATACGGAGCGGGGGAAAGAGATACTGCATAATTTTCTTTTTCGGATTTGTGGCTGTGCCGCGAACTGGACGATGGAAGGATTTATCGAGCGCGAAATCCAGCGCATTGGCGACCAGGTTGGAGATAAACGGGTCGTGTGTGGTCTGAGCGGTGGTGTCGATTCCGCCGTGGTCGCTCTCTTGATACATCGGGCGATTGGCGACCGTCTGACCTGTATCTTTGTGGACAACGGCCTCTTGCGTCAAGGCGAGGCCGACAGCGTCGTGCGGGTGTTTTCCCAATTGGGACTGGATATCCGGCCAGTCAACGCGGCTGAGCGTTTTCTTGAACGCCTCGCCGGGGTCGACGACCCGGAACACAAACGGCGCATTATCGGCCATGTTTTTATTGAAGTCTTCGAAGCAGAAGCGGCGTCACTGCCGGATGTGGAATTCCTGGCTCAAGGAACCCTGTATCCTGACGTGATCGAATCCGTTTCCTTTAAAGGGCCGGCGGCCACTATCAAGAGCCATCATAATGTCGGTGGTCTGCCGGAACGGATGCGGCTCCGCTTGGTGGAACCGTTGCGAGAATTATTCAAAGACGAGGTGCGTGGGCTGGGCCGGCTGCTTGGTCTTTCCGAGGAAATCGTCGGCCGCCAGCCTTTCCCTGGTCCAGGGTTGGCGATTCGTATATTGGGTCCGGTGCGGGCCGAGTTCCTGGACCTGCTGCGCGCCTCAGACGCTATTGTCGACGAGGAAATTCGAGCAGCGGGCTATTATGACCGGGTCTGGCAGGCCTTCGCCGTGTTATTACCGGTCAAGACGGTTGGCGTCATGGGTGATGCGCGGACGTATGAGTATGTGGTGGCCATCCGGGCCGTTGAGAGTGTAGATGGTATGACGGCAGACTGGGCGCGTCTGCCTGGTGAGTTGCTGGGGACGATATCCAATCGCATTATTAACGAAGTCCGTGGCATCAACCGGGTCGTCTACGACATTTCTTCCAAACCACCGGCAACCATTGAATGGGAATGAGGGGAGGGGCGGAGTGAAGGAGTTTGTACATCTCCATTTGCACACACAGTATAGCCTGCTTGATGGGGCCAATAAGGTCTCAAATCTCATGCCGCAAGTGGCAGAGCACGGCATGTCGGCGGTAGCCATGACCGATCATGGCAATATGTTTGGCGCGATCGATTTTTATCGGACCGCCGCTAGCCACGGCATCAAACCCATCATCGGCTGCGAGATGTATGTCGCGCCCAAGAGCCGCTTTGATAAGCAACCTCTGGGCGCAGACGACCTGGAGCATGGCGGGAATTTTCATCTGATTCTGCTGGCCATGAATCTGGAGGGCTACCGGAATCTCTGCCGCTTGGTGACGGCCGGATTTACCGAAGGCTTCTACCGCAAACCTCGCGTTGATCGTGAACTGCTGCGCGAACTCAATACCGGTCTGATCGCGCTGTCCGGCTGCCTGAGTGGAGAACTGGCCAGAGCCATGCTGCGGGACGATGGCAAGCGTGCCCGCGCCGCGGCCGAAGAATACGCGTCGATTTTTGATGAACGTTTTTATGTCGAGGTTCAGGCGAATCATCTGCCGGAACAGGAAAAGATAAATCCGGCTCTGATCGAACTGGCCCGAGAGCTCTCGCTCCCGCTGGTTGCCACCAATGATTGTCATTATTTGAAGGCGGATGATGCCGAAGCCCACGAAGTCCTGCTGTGTGTTCAGAGTGCCAAGGTCATGTCCGACGAGAATCGCTGGCGGTTCGGGACTGACCAGCTCTATGTCAAAACCCCGGAGGAAATGGCGGCAGAGTTTTCCCACTGTCCCGACGCGGTTGCCAATACGGTCGAAGTTGCAGACCGGTGTAACCTCGACCTGTCCTTTGGCAGCTTCTATTTCCCGAACTACGATGTGCAGCCGGGTGGAACGCTGGAAGACTGTTTGGAACAGACAGCCCGCGAGGGCTTGGAAGAACGCCTCAAACCCCTCCGCGCCACGGAGGGCTGGAATCCCGCCGAAGAAGAGGCGTATCGGAACCGCTTGGACTATGAACTCAAGGTCATCGGGGAAATGGGTTTTCCGGGATACTTCCTGATTGTAGCCGACTTCATTGGCTATGCCAGGTCGCAAGGGATTCCGGTTGGTCCGGGCCGCGGGTCGGCGGCCGGCAGTCTCGTCGCCTATGCGCTCAAGATTACGGACATTGACCCCATCCGCTACCAGCTGCTGTTTGAGCGGTTTCTGAATCCGGGCCGGAAGAGTATGCCCGATATCGATGTGGACTTCTGCTACGAACGGCGGGACGAGGTCATCCGCTATATCAAAGACAAATATGGCGAAGACAAGGTCGCGCAGATCATTACCTTCGGAACCCTCAAAGGCAAACAAGCGATTAAAGACGTGGGCCGCGCTTTAGAGTTCTCGTACGGTGAAACCGACCGCATTGCGAAACTCTATCCCGCCCCCAAACAAGGCAAAGATCATCCGCTGGAGACCGCGCTCGATATGGAGCCGCGCCTGCGCGAGGTGCGCGAACGCGGGGAGCGCGAACACAAGCTCTTTGAGCACTCCCTCAAACTTGAGGGATTATTGCGCCACGCCTCGAAACATGCGGCCGGGATTGTGATTGCGCCCAACCCTCTGGTTGAGCACCTGCCGCTCTATGTTGACAAAGAAAAGAATGTTCTGACCCAATATGCCGGTCCGGATGTCGATACCATTGGGTTGATCAAGTTCGATTTTCTCGGCTTAAAAACATTGACGCTGATTCACGACGTGGTGCGGCGGATTGAGGAGAGTCGAGATATTGCCGTTGCTCTGAGTACGATTCCGATTGACGACCGGCAGACCTATCGCTCGCTGACCCGAGGGGACACGGTCGGCGTTTTCCAGATGGAGGGCAGTGGCATTCGCAAGCTGATCACGCAACTCAAGCCGAACTGCTTTGAAGACATTTTTGCCGTGATTGCGCTGTTCCGACCCGGACCGCTCGACAGCGGTGCAGCCGAACAATTTATTAAGCGCAAACATGGTAAAGAGGCGGTGTCCTATCCTCATCCTTTGCTTGAACCGGTTCTCAAAGAAACCTACGGGGTCACGATTTACCAAGAGCAGGTCATGCAGATCGCGCAGACCCTGGCCAGGTACTCTTTGAGCGATGCGGATAATTTGCGTCGCGCCATGGGAAAAAAGAAAAAGGAAGTCATGCAGGAGGAGCGGACAAAATTCCTGAAAGGCGCGTCGGAGAATAAGATTAAGGACAAACTCGCCGGAGAGATTTTTGACGCGATGGAAACCTTTGCCGCGTATGGATTTAATAAATCCCACGCGGTCTCCTATGCCCTGATTTCCTATCAAACCGCGTATTTGAAAACGCACTTCCCGCAGGAATTCATGGCGGCACTTACCAGCCTGGAAATGGGAGATACCAATAAAACGTATAAAAACATTGCGGAATGCCGGGTGCATAATATCCCGGTGCTGCCACCCGATGTGAATGAAAGCGGCGAGGATTTTACCGTTCGTGGCCAGACCATTCGCTTTGGACTCGGCGCGGTGAAGGGGGTTGGGTCGAAGGCGATTGAAGTCATTCAGGAAGCCCGTCAGGCTGGCCCTTTTACGGATATCCATGACTTCTGTACCCGGGTGCAGAGTTCGCAGGCGAATAAACGGGTCATGGAGAGTTTGATTAAATGCGGGGCGTTTGACTCGTTTCATGCGCTCCGCGCCCAACTCTTGGCCGGCATTGAAGACGTCATGCGCTGGGCCGCCCAAAAGGCGAGTGGCCACAGCAATGCCAATCAGATGGGCTTATTTGCGAACGGTGGAGCAGACCCCGCCCAGCCTGATTTGCCTCAGATTGAAGAGTGGTCAGATATTGAGAAACTGAATAAAGAACGGGAGACACTCGGCTTTTTTATTACCGGTCATCCGCTGGATAAATACGTCGGGCGGCTACACGGCGTGACCTCCCTGACGACGGCGGAACTCAAAGGACGCAGACATCAGGAAAAAGTCCGCCTCGCTGGCGTGATTCAGTCTCTGAAGCTCAAGAATAACAAAAAAGGCGATCGGTATGCGACCTATACCCTGGAGGACAAGGCTGGAGGTGTTGAGGTCATCGTATGGCCGGAAGCCTATCGGCGTCATGAAGCCGAAGTCCATTCCGACCAGCCGGTCCTGGTGAGTGGATCACTCGATGTCGATGAAGATCGGTGTCAAATTATTGCCAGTGAGATCGTGCCGCTTGACTCTGTGGCGAAAGGTGAGGTCAAGCAGGTCCATATCCAGGTACCGGCCGACAGCACGACTAAGGAAGATATCGTAGAACTCAAGACCGTATTAGCGAAACATCAGGGCCAGTGTCAAACATTTTTACACGTGCTCCATCCGGACCATTCCGAGACTGTGATCTCATTGCCGGAACAACTGAAGGTTGCGCCGACTGCGGAGATGCTGACGGACGTCGAACAATTGTTTGACCGTGGCGTCGCCTCGTTTCAGTAGCATGTCCATAGAAAAGAAAAGGATACAACTTCCTGTGGCTGGCCGCCGGCGTCGACACCCATCTGAACACACTCCACCGCCGGAGCAGGCTTTTCTTGTCGGCGTGGACTATGGGGGGCCAAATGGGGCGGCCGAGCCTAGGCTCCTCTCAGCGCAAGAGTCGATCGAAGAACTCGCTCGCCTGAGCGAGACCGCCGGTCTGACGGTCTCAGGTCAGACTATTCAGCATCTGCGCCAAGGGGTCCATCCTGCCTCGTTTATCGGGACCGGCAAGATTGAGGAAGTGAAACAACTCCGGGAGGAGTTCCAGGCCGGGGTTGTGATCTTTGACGAGAGCTTGTCTCCGGCTCAGCAGCGTAATTTAGAACGGGGGCTGTGTTGTAAGGTCATTGACCGGAGCCAATTGATCCTCGATATTTTTGCCCAACGCGCCCGCAGTCAAGCGGGTAAATTACAAGTTGAGCTGGCTCAGCTTGAATACCTGCGTCCCCGACTCACGCGCCAATGGACGCACCTGTCGCGCCTGGGTGGCGGGGTAGGGACACGTGGCCCCGGCGAATCGCAGCTTGAAGTGGATCGACGCCGTATTCGCGAGCGCATTGCGACCCTGCGCCGCAAACTGCGCGAGGTCGAACGCACCCGTGCTCTGCACCGGCAGGAACGGCGGAGGGTTCCCTTCCCCTGTGTTGCTCTCGTCGGGTATACCAATGCAGGAAAATCGACCTTGATGAATCGTCTGACCCAAGCTGAGGTCTTTGTCGAAGACAAGCTGTTTGCCACGCTTGACCCAACCAGCCGTCGGCTTGATCTGCCGAACGGCCAAGCTGTTCTTCTAATTGATACGGTCGGTCTTATCAATAAACTTCCGCACCAACTCGTGGACGCGTTCAAGGGGACGCTGGAAGAGATACGGACGGCGGATGTGTTGCTGCACGTGATTGATGCGACCCATTCGCGCTGGTTCGAGCATCAACGTATTGCCGAAGGTGTGCTCGAAGACATGGGGGTTGGGAATAAACCGACCATTACCGTTTTCAATAAGATTGACGGCCTGACTCAAACGGCAGATGGTAAGGCTCAATGGGATGCCGAATGCGATGCGGGCGATTGGTGGGGTGCTCCCTCAGCGTCTACGATGAACGGGCGAGACTATGAACGGGATAGGGTACTTCACATCTCTGCAAAGCATGGGATTGGCATCGCCCCGCTGGTAGAGGAAATCGCCCGGCTGTGTAGCCTCGATCAAGAGGTAATCGAAGTTGAGGTGCCGCTTGGCAGTGGTGAGCTGATGGCCTGGTTGCGGCGCAGTGGAACAGTGATAGAAGAAACGTATACGGAGACCGGCGTACAGGTGGCGACGCGGGTCTCGGCAAAAGTAGCAGGCCAACTCAAGAAACGTCTGGCCCAGGCCAACTCAAGAAACGTCTGGCCCAGGCCGACTTGAGCGCTAAGGCCTAGATATTAAAGAAGAGGATTCCTGATTCCCGGTGTTCTCTGTACTCAATCTTCCAAATTTCATTACCCTATTACGTATAGGGGCGATTCCGGTCTTTTTGATCCTGCTGGTGGACGAACGGTATACCGAAGCGCTGATCGTCTTCATTCTGGCGGGCATTACCGACTCCCTGGATGGCTTGCTTGCTCGCTGGCTGGACGCGCGCACGACATTAGGCGCCTTCATTGATCCCCTGGCCGATAAACTGCTCCTGGTGAGTTCCTTTGTCATTCTCGCCTTCTTAGGTGATATTCCTCGCTGGCTTGCGGTCCTGGTCATCATGCGGGATGTTATTATTCTGATCGGCTATAGTGTGCTGTTTTTTGTTACAGGCCATGCCATCGAAGTCCGCCCAACGCTCATTGGCAAGGCCAGTACTTTTTTTCAGTTGTTGACGGTCATCATGGCTCTGGTCGCCCTGCATAATGCCGCTTGGCAAATCCCACTCCTCCGGGATACAAGCGAAATTCTTGCCGGAGCCACCGTCACTATCTCGGGATTTCAGTATTTATCGCGTGCCTTCAGGTGGTTTAATGAACAGGAAGAGAAGCTGTCCACGACGGAGTCGAGGTGACACCCGCCCCACGAAGCGTTTGTCCAGGCTGCTCCAAAAGTATACAAGACAGCGAGTGAGCATAGATATAAAGGAGGACAAGACATGTTGCACCTGCTCTATTTCATTACCAGAAAGCCATCTTTGAGTGATGAGGAGTTTCATCACTATTGGAAGGACACCCACGGACCGATTGCCGCACGTATCGCTCAGACCTGGCGGTATGAGCAGAGTCACCGTATTCCATTGGAGGGAACGAACTCTCCCTATGACGGGGCGGCGGAAGCGTGGATTGAGGACCAGGCGGCGATGGATGCCCTGCGTGCGAGTACCGAATATGTGAGCGGTGCGCTCGTCGATGAACCGAATTTCATCGATATGAACCGCGTGGAATGGTTGGTGACACAAGACCACGTCATCAAGGACGGTCCGCAAACCCCACAGCAGGTGAAAGGCATTTTTCAGCTCAAACGAAAGCCAGGCATGAACCTTGCCGACTTTCGGAAATACTGGATTGAGGTCCACGGCCCGATTGTGTGTGAGTTGCCGGGTCTCCAGCGCTATGTGCAGTGCCATACCATCGACGCGGCCTATAGCTATGCCGAACCGAAATGGGATGGCGTGGCCCAACTTTGGGTCGAAGACCTGGCGGCCTGGAATAGGCTGGTCAATTCAAAAGAATTTACCGAAGGTTCGTGGCCGGATGGCGCGAAATTCTTGGATCAAGAGCTCATTACCAACTTCATGGCCCAAGAGCATCAGGTCAAGTGGCCGGGGTAAGTCGAGACTTTTTATACTCGGTCCGCATTTCAGCTTGTAGACGACCTAAGCGATACGTCTGCCAATCGAGGAAGGTAGCGCTCCGGGCGAGGGTCGGGTGGACCTCGCCGATGAGCCGCCACATTTCCTGGATAATAAAACGATAGTCCGGGTGGCCTTGCGGCAGGGTGCGGAGTTCACCCAGATGAATGGCCTCGCGCAGGTTGAGCTTCATATACCAGCGGACCCGATAGGCAAACGGTACGATGTATTGTGCCTCGGACGGAAGATCAGCGGAGATTTGCTCATACACCGCGGCCGCCCGTTCCATGCAATCCGTAAATGACGCTTGAAAGCCGGCCTGCTCAATCTCAGGCGGCGTGTCATAGCCGTGCGCGGTGGTGAAATCCTGGCGCTCCTGGGTGAGGATCCTATGCCGCTGCAAGTCGCGGTAGAGTCCCAGATTGCCAATGATGTCAAACGTATAATAGGCGTGCTCAAGGGCACGGCCAGGTTTGTCGCGGCGATGCCGGCGTTGTCCGATGTAGGCGTCGAAGACCTGTTCCCGTTGTTCTGCCTGAAGTTTTTTGACCAGCGAGCGCACCTGACCGAGCGGCAGGCGGGCATTTGGGTAGAGAATGGCTGCGAGAACCTGATCTTCCGCGTGGCGGTCGTAGTCGATAAGGCTGACTGGCCCGGTCGATTGAACGGCATAGCCGTCCAGGAGGGTTTGTGCCAGCGCTCGGCTATCAGCCGTTGTCTGGACCAGGTATTCACTTCGTTGCGCGCGTTTGACGAAAGAGGGGATCAGCAGGTTGAGAGCCGAGTGCATAGGCTCGGCAATGCCACGAGCTTCGGCAATATGCAGTGAATACAGTTTATTGAGCAGATGTTCAAATGCCTGGCCGACACCGAAGAGTCCCACGTTCGTCAGCGTCGCTGCCGGGAGATACGAACGAAGGATGTCGCACGCCTGCGCTCTGACGGTCGAGCGATACGCTCCCTCGGCCCATTTCCTGAGGGTTTCATCCTTCTGTGCGTTTGCATAGGTGAGGGGGTCGCCCGTTTGTGGATGCTTCCACTCGACGGTATCGATGGGCAGACTGTCTCGCACGAAGGCGATCATGGGCTCGATTTGAGCGGCATAGGTCTCGAACAGATGGCGCATGCAGGTGAGATACGCCGTCCGATGCGGCGAGCTCATAATCGTCGGTTCTTTATAGAAGAGATAATCGCCGTCAGGACCGGGGGTATCAAACCGGACATAGCGGGTCGACTTCTCTAGCGGAGCAATGCCGATCCGGGCGTCTTCAAGAATCTTGGCGGCAACGTTTGAGATTCCTTCACACGCGATATGCGCGCCACCAAGTTGAGCCACCGAATCGTCTCCATAGCCGACGAGGACGCGGTCATAGAACGCCCGCGCCTTTTGGATTGCCTGGCTATTGTCGCTGGGCGCGGCTCCGCCGCCAAACTGGCTGTGCTGTAGGTCCGCCTGGCCGAGAAATTCGTCCAGAAAAATTTGACGCAGGCTTTTTGACGACCGGCTGTAGCGGGAGAAGAGGGCGCCGGCGACTTCTTGTGGGAGTTTCAGGCCAAAGATGGGCTCAGTCAGACTGGTGAAGAAGGGGGCAAGCTTGTGCGTGTCTGCGGGAGAAAAGGCTTCGCTCATACTGGCGAATCGTGTGGCTCTGCAAGCGGCCACCCAACTAGGGGATTCTTATTCAAGTTCGATGAGAAGCTCTCCGGACTCAACCGCCTGACCCGCCTCGACGTGAACGGCTTTGACCGTTCCAGCAACGGCAGCACGGATTTCATTTTCCATCTTCATTGCTTCGATAATGATGATGCCCTGGTCTTGTTCCACCGCATCGCCTGCCTGCACCAAGAGTTCGACCACTTTCCCCGGCATCATCGAACAGACCTCTTTCTCGCCCGTTCCACCAAAGTCGGCCCCGGCTCCGCCCCGGCGGGCTTTGCGTTCATCGAGCACGCCGACCTGAAAACTTTTCCCTTCATAGGCGACGGTATACGCATCGTCTTTTTCCGCCACATCGACGGTGAACGATTTGTTTTCAACAATGAGCGAGTACACGTGGCCGGTCAGTTGTCTGCCATCGATGATATGCTCTTCATCGTCGATGACGACCTTATACTGGTGTTCATCCAACTCGTGTACGCTGATGGTGTAGGTCCGGTCGCCGAGCGTTGCTTTATAGGCCATAGAGATGCAGTCCTTGCTTGGGCGGTGCCTTTCGTCCGCTACCGGACGCCTTCGCGCCAGCCAGTGGTGCGCCAGGCCGAGACGTTTCCAGGGCTTCCCTGTGGGCTGGAGACCGATTGGGCGAGTTCTTTGTCCTTATGATAGGCGGCGAGGGCTGCCGCCGCCAGAATGATCTCATGCCGGAGGTGGTCTTCTTCTTCTGGTAAGCCCCCGTACTCCTGGGGAATAAAGCCGGTGTCCAAATCGCCTGACACAAAGCGCGGATGGGTCAGCGCCCAACGGTGGAAAGGAATATTGGTGATAATCCCTTCCACGGTGTATTCTTGGAGCGCCCGCAGCATGCGTTGAATGGCTTCGTCTCGGGTGCGACCGTAGGCGCACAGCTTGGAGATCATGGGGTCGTAATGGATCGGGACCTCCCAGCCTTCATACACGCCGCTATCATCACGAACGCCATAGCCGCCCGGAGTGCGCAAGATTTGTATCTTCCCAGGGGATGGAAAGAAATCCCGCGCCGGGTCCTCGGCATAAATCCGACATTCGATCGCCCAGCCGCGCTGTTGGACGGCGGGTTGCTGTATGGCCAGGGACTCTCCGGTCGCGATCTCGATTTGGGCTTTCACCAAGTCCACTCCAGTGACGAGCTCGGTAATAGGATGCTCGACCTGGATGCGGGTATTCATCTCCAGGAAGTAGAAGTTCTGCTGGGCATCAACCAAAAACTCCACGGTTCCGGCTCCGACATAATCCACGGCCTTAGCCGCCTCAACCGCCACCTTACCCATTTGCTCGCGGACGTCTTGATTAATGGCCGTCGAAGGTGACTCTTCGATGACCTTTTGGTGCCGACGTTGCAATGAACATTCACGTTCATACAAGTGAATGATATTGCCGTGCATATCGCCCAACACCTGGACTTCAACGTGGCGTGGCTTTTCAACAAATTTCTCCATATACATGCGGTCATCGCCAAACGACGATTGCGCCTCGGAGCGCACTCCACGCAGGGCGGACAGCACGTCTTCTTTTTTCTCGACCAGCCGCATACCTTTGCCACCGCCACCGGCTGAGGCCTTGAACATGACGGGAAAGCCGATTTTTTCCGCTGCGGCAACAACGTCGTCCTCATCGCCTAACACATCGGTGCCTGGCACAACCGGGACGTTCGCTTCTTGCATAATAGCCCGCGCGGTCACCTTATCGCCCATCTTTTCAATCGCTTCAGGTTGCGGACCAATAAAGGTAATGCCGGCCTCACTACACGCTCTGGAAAACGGCGCGCGTTCAGACAGAAAGCCGTACCCTGGGTGAATAGCGTCCGCACCGCTTTGCTTGGCCACGTCAAGGATTTTTTCAATCACCAGATAGCTCTCTGAAGACGGGGCCGGGCCAATCGGGTAGGCATGGTCGGCGTATTGGACATGCAGGGCAGAGCGGTCCGCGTCTGAATAGACGGCAACGGTCTCGATGCCGAGTTCACGACAGGCACGAATGACTCGAACGGCAATTTCTCCCCGATTTGCGATCAGTACACGTTTGAACATAAGTCCTACCTTGGCGGGCTTAGGAGTTGGGGTGTCGTGATTGTTTGCTCATCCATCATCCGTAGTCTGTCTCCCTTATAAGGGGATATTGCCATGCTTCTTGGGTGGATTTTTCTCACGTTTGTTCTGCAGCATGGCGAGTGACTGGATGAGGCGGGGACGGGTATCCGCGGGTAGAATGATTTCGTCGATATAGCCTAACTCTGCCGCTTTGAATGGATTGGCAAAGGTCTCGCGGTATTCGTCAACTAACCTGGTCCGCTCGGCGTCTTGGTCTGGTGCGTCTTTGATTGCGTTACGGAAAATAATGTTTACCGCGCCGTCTGGACCCATGACCGCGATTTCGCCGGTCGGATAGGCGAGATTGATATCCCCCCGAATGGCCTTACTCGACATGACGACATAGGCACCGCCGTACGCTTTGCGTGTAATGACCGAAATCTTTGGCACGGTGGCTTCGCAGTAGGCGTAGAGCAGTTTCGCGCCGTGACGAATAATGCCGCCGTATTCCTGGGATGTCCCTGGAAGAAAACCCGGTACATCGATAAAGCTGATAATGGGGATGTTAAAACAATCGCAGAAACGGACGAACCGGCTCCCTTTGACCGAGGCGTCAATATCGAGCACGCCAGCCAGAAAGGCGGGCTGATTGGCGACTACGCCGACGGGTTTCCCGCCAAGCCGGGCAAACCCAACAACGATATTACGTGCATAGTCTTTCTGGACTTCGAAGAAATGCTGCTCGTCCGCTACCGACCGAATGATTTCTGTGACGTCGTAGGGGCGGTTGGGGTTATCAGGTACAATCTGGTTGAGCGCTTCATCGCGCCGATTCGGGTCATCTGTGGTTGGCTGGAACGGTGGGTCTTCCATATTATTGCTGGGGAGATAGCTCAGCAACTCGCGAATCGAGTGGAAACACTCATCTTCATCCGGGGAAGCAAAATGAGCGACCCCGCTGGTCGCATTATGCGTGGCTGCCCCACCCAACTCCTGCATGGTCACCTCTTCATGTGTGACCGTCTTGATGACATCCGGCCCGGTGATAAACATATAGCTGGAGTTCTCAACCATGAAGATAAAGTCTGTCATGGCGGGAGAATAGACCGCGCCGCCGGCGCAGGGACCCATGATAGCGGATATTTGGGGCACGACGCCTGAGCTCAGGACGTTGCGAAGAAATATCTCTCCATAGCCTGCCAGACTCTCGACCCCCTCCTGAATCCGGGCGCCACCCGAGTCATTGATGCCAACCACCGGACAACCCGTTTTCATGGCCAAGTCCATAACCTTACACACTTTTTCAGAAAACGCGCTGGAGAGACTGCCGCCAAAAACGGTAAAATCTTGTGAAAAAACAAAAACCTGACGACCATCGACCGTCCCATAACCGGTGACGACGCCATCGCCCGGGATCTTGGTCTGGTCCATCTCAAAGTCGGTACAGCGATGGGCTTTCAGCCGGTCCAATTCAACAAAACTGCCTGGATCAAGAAAGGCGTCGATCCGTTCCCGCGCTGTTTTTTTGCCGAGTTCGTGTTGGCGTTCAATCCGTTTTGCACCACCACCCTGGAGTGCTTGCTGGTTGAGGTTTTCAAGTCTGTTGATGGTTTCCTTAAGACCCATACTCTTTCCTATTCTTCCGTTTGCAAAGTCGCGGAACCTTGGTCTTGTATTATGCGAGACAAAAAAGATCAAGGAAGGGTGGTCAGGTACCGGTGCTTCTCGGGGTGTGGCATCTCACCGAAAACGAGAACGCGGCGAGCAGGGGAGGTTTGACGCACTATCTGTACGATCTCTGGATTATTATTGTACGACAGTTTCCTGTTCAATAAGCCTGAGCCATTGGCGCGCTTGCTTGGCTGCAGTTTTGTGGGCAGTCGCCTTGGTAAAGGCGGCTTTGCTCTCGTCGAGTTTGCCGGACCGGTACTCGGCAATACCAAGGAGCATGAATGCCTTGCCCGTATTGGTCAGGCCGCCTTTTCTCAATCCCTCGGAGGCGGTGGTAGCCACTTCCGGCCAGCGTTCCAATTGGGCGAATATCTCGGCACGCCGGAGATCAATCTTGCCCGTTTGAGCACGGCTGGCGAGCTGCTCAAGAACATCCAACGCACGCTGACTCTCTCTCGCGTGGAGCCAACACGTCACGAGTAATTCGCGATTGGTCTCCACATCCTGCACGATCTTTTTCTCCAGCCCATCCATCAACAGGTTGGCAGCTTTATAGGGCAGGCCGAGATGCAGATAGTATTGCACGACCTGCAGGGCTTCCCGTTCGTTTAGAAGTCCTAACTTGTAGGCCATGGCTAGGGTGGCAACGGCTCGTTTATGCTTTTCCTCCTGGCTGTAGATCTGTGAGAGTTGTTGCCAATAGGTTTTTTTCTGTGGGTACTGACCGAGTAGTCGCTGGAGTGTGGCAGCAGCCTGAGAGAATTTCTCCTGCTCAATCTGGACGACAATTAACATCTGGTACCAGGCTTCGTGGAATTTCGTTGTCTCGTCGATTGCTTGCTGAATATTTTGCTCGGCCCGGGTGTAGCGGTTGAGTTGAATGTATGCCTGGGCAAGAAAAATCCGAGCCTGTGGGCGAGGATTCTTCTCGTTGGCAAACCAGGTTTCCAGCGCACGCGCGCCCTCTTCGTAACGCTCGGCGCTCATCAGCATTTGGGCCAGATTGTATCGGATGATTTGGGTGTTGTCCGGAGGTAGGGCTCCGTCGGACAAACTTGCTTGAAAGGCACGGACTGCTTGATCGTATTGCTCCAGACCGGCATGAGCGTAGCCCAGAGTTTGCTGGGCAAGCGCGGCTTCATATGGACTTAACGAGGTGTCTGCTGCGAGTGTTTGTAATTGCGACAGGGCTTTTTGATGTTGTTCGTTTTGTATCAGCTCCTGCACTGCCACCAGCTGCTCGTGGACCTCCTGAGACAGACTCGGCTCCTGGCCGGCAGCGATTCCAGGCGCGGCCAAACACAAAGAGACCATCCCCAGGCTGCACAGCGCGCGTAGCAAAGTTGCAATGCGGTACGCTTTCCTGATCACTATCAGCCTCCTCCCAGGGCAAACTCAATCCGCTGCGACGCCCGCGACTCAACCGCCTGTCCATCCTCTACGCGTGGTTTGAATTTCCACTGGACAATGGCTTGTAGCGCCGCCTTATCAAAGACTTTGGGGGGCTCGGAGCTGATAACTGTGGGATCGGCTACGCTGCCGTCTGCCGTAATGGTGAACTCAACCGTGACAGAGCCTTCGATCTGAAGACGGGCGGCGCGCCCCGGATAACGGGGCGGGACCCGAACCAGCGGCATCAACTCATGTCCTGACAGGACCGTTTGCTTATTGCTGACCGGTGCAGCCAAGGGGGTCATATCGAGCAGAGGACCCGAAGAAATGGCGGCTGTCATCTCAATCTGTGGTGCCGGGAGTTGAGGCTGATTCGCCGCCTGTAATGTGAGGCTCGGGGTTGGTGGTACTTCAGGCGGGGGGGGCTCATCGGGTGGCTCGCGCTCATCTCTCGGAGGGGGCTGTGCTTCAGGTGGGAGACGAACAAAATCAACGATGGGGTAGGCATCCGGGTAGGATCGCGCCCGCTGGGAGCGTGCAATCATCGCCTGCATGAGCAGAAATAGCAGGGCGGCAATTGTCAGGCCGACTATCCCTGACACGGCGGCTCGCCCGAACATCCTCAGCCCTCCTGTTGTCGGGCGGCAACCGCGATATCAGTCACGCCGGCCAAGCGAACTTGATCCATGACCTGGACCAGCAGTCCGGTGTAGGCCGTTTCATCGGCTAATACCACGACACTGGCCTCAGGGCTCTCGGCTAACATCCGCTCGACGTTTGCCCGGACGGCTCGAACATCGATCGAGCGCCGCTCCATCCAGATTTCACCCGTTTCTGAGAGCGCAATGCGAATCGTCCCACGCCCTTGCGTCTGAGCCGTCTGGGCGACGGGTCGGTTGACCTCAATCCCGGCTTCCTTCACGAACGAGGACGCGACCAGAAAGAAGATCAGGAGGATGAACACCATATCGATCATCGGAGTCAGATTGATCTCAGGAGAACTGTCGTGTCTGTCCCGGCGACGTCTCATTCGGTACCACCCTTCACTATCACTCTATGGTCTTACTCCACACGTAAGAGACTGGCTACCTTCCGAGCGGATTTTGCAGCTCTCCGGTCTAAGTCGGAGCTGAAATAGAGTCCGGGAACGGCACACACCAACCCGGCCATCGTGGTGACCAGCGCTTCGGAAATGCCACCGGCCAAACCGTTGGCATTCCCGGTTCCAAATAATTGCATGACCGTAAAGGTGAAAATCATGCCGTTGACTGTTCCCAGGAGTCCTAAGATGGGCAGCACAACGGTCAAGGTCCGAATCAGAGAAAGACCCTTACGGAGCTGAAACTCCATCTGGATGATCTCCATCTTGCGAACCTGGAAAGCATACCACGACTGGTGGTCGCTACGGGCTTGCCAGCGAGAGACGACTTCATTCTCCAGCAATGGACAGCGTGTCCAAAAGAAAACAAAGCGTTCGATAATGAGTGCCCACAGGGCGATAGCGACCACAAAAATGGCCCACAGCGCCGACCCGCCGGTTGCAAAGAACTGTTGGAGTGGACCAATAAGAAGATTATAGAGCATCAGGAGGACTCACTAGGCTGCTCGGCTAGTAAGGACGACCGCCCGGCTAACAGGGCGATCATCCCCGCACTCTGTTCTTCTAATGTATGAACGAGGCGACCACTCTTGCTGGACAACAGGGAATGCAGGAGGACGATTGGAATCGCCACGCTTAACCCAAGCTGGGTAGTCACGAGCGCCTGCGAAATGCCATCCGACATGACCCGCGGATCACCTGCTCCAAACAGCGTGATGGACTGAAAGGTATCAATCATACCGACGACTGTGCCGAGCAGCCCGAGCAGCGGGGCAACCGCGGCAAAAATTCCGAGCGTCGCCAAGCCGCGTTCCAGGATCGGAATTTGTTCCAGAATCGCTTCTTCCAAGCGCGCTTCCAGGGTTTCAACATTTTGATCCGTGTCATACTGGTACACGAGCATGACGCGTCCCAAAGCGTTGTCGGCTTTGAGCTCATCCATTTGACGTTGGGCCTGCATGCGCCGGTCTTCCCGCCACAGATAGACCGTACGCTCCACAATCAACCCTGCGGCAATCAAGCCGATAGCGAGGATAACGAAACCAATAATACCACCTTGCTCAATCCGCTCCCACGCGCCTGGCCTTTGCACGAGAGCCGCCAGAATGGCTCCTCGGGACGGATCAACACCAAATGCCGTATACCCTTCCGTTGTCTGCTCAAGGTCTTGCGCAGCGCTGGTATACTGCCCCTCGGGCTGGCGTGCCAACTCGGCGAGCTGGCGTGTCTCCGGCACATACCGGAGATACTGTCCTTCAGAGACACCATTGAACGTCCCGACCCGGACAACTGCTCTCTCCGATTGCGCACCATCCGGCTCGGTCACGGTTGTGGGAAATTTTACTACTTGTCCGGACTGTGTCATTTCCTCCAGCAGGATGAGCCACAACCGCTCAAGCTCTTCCAGTGAAGCGAGTTCCGTGCTTTCGGCCATCATGTTGAGAAAATCGACGCGCTCGCCGGACTGGACGGAAACGAACGACCCTTCGATCATCCCAGCCGTATCGCGTGAAATCTGCCGGACGACACCGAACAGTTCGCCCAGTGAGGCGGCCCGCTCTTTGAGTTGGCTCCGGAGTTGCACCAGGTTGTCTTCGTTTGTCCTGAAGACCGCCTGTTTCTCTTCACTCTGTTGTCTGACGCTGGAGAGTTCTCTCTCGGCCTGCTGGAGCATGCTTTGACGTTGGTCACGCTCTGCCAGGAAACGAGACTCGCGCTCGCCATGCAGTTTGGAGTCGGCCTGCCGCTCAGCACGGACTTGGTCAAACAATTCCTGGAGGGATTGGGGACCTTCTTGCGCAAAAACCTCCAGTCGAGGAGACCCGACCAGGAAGAGTAGCCACACAACACCCCATCGTAATATGTTCACTGCGTCACCTCGCTGGGAGCTGGAACGGGGAGCAACAGGAGGTTGGGCACGGATTGTTTTGCTGCTATCTGTAACCCCCGATTGATGGCACGTTGATAACTGCCCGGGAGGGGTTCCCATTCCTGGGTGAGCCGATTCCAGTGTCCTACCTCTTGGCCATCCAGGCTCTGATACAGCAGAGCCAGCCGTCCGACCCGTAAAAAGTCAACCGTGCGCTCCTGCCCGTCAACATTGACGGCCCCACGATAGCCCTCAATCGTCCGGCCATAGTCCGTCTCAATCTGATACGCCTCCATGATGCTGCGATATTTCTCGGTAATCGTCAGATCCGATTGATCGAAGGTGTTTCGGAGACGATTCAGCCGCTCCTGACGTTCTTGGGGTAAAAAAGGAAGATCCAGGGCGACAAACTGGACGAGATGATCCAGCATGCGTACCAGCAAAGGCACAATGTCGCGTTGGGTGACCTCAATTTCCTGGAGTTGAGTTTCGAGCGATGCGGCTTCTTTCTGTTGGGAGTCAAGGAGACGGTCGAGTTGCTCAACATAGACTTGCAGACTTTCCGTCTGCCGGATGGTGTTCCGATAGGTGCTCAGCATGCGCTGTGTTTCGTCCGCAAGTGCATCGATGGTATCTTGGGAGCGGATGGCCTCCGTTACCGCAGCATTTTGCGTTTCTATCAATTGTTCAAGCGGCTGGGCACCAACGTGTCCCGACCAGCCACTCAAACAGGCCCACACGAGCAGCCATGTGAGGTATGTCTTGTGTGTCATAATTCTCCTATGTCTCCTTCGTGAACCATTTCTACCGCGACCGCATGGGGGCAGTAAACAGGTTGCTAATATATCCCGGCGAATAAGTCAAATTATTGGTAGCGTCTCAGTTTGAAGAATGCTGACCAGGAAAAATAGAGGCTTCTCTACACTCTGTCCGCTATACATTCTGTTTGCATCTAGAGGCCCCTATCCAAGAACATCTTTTTTGTCAATCTTCCCTACGGCCGTTCTCATTCTTCCTTATCTGCATCTGTATTCAAGAACACTAGGGCGCGTCTGGGGCATAGAGCTGCGACGCATCGACGTAGATCAGATATTCCTGAATCAAATTCTCCTGCATTTTGAACACATTGGCAAATGGGACACGGAGTTGGCTGGAGTCGTGGCGCGTGTAGGTGACGATGCCGTGGCACGCTGTCGCCCCTTCCTTCTCCCAGATGTCCAGGACGTCGTGATGGATGGCTTTAATGCTCAAGAGAAATTCGGCCACGGTTTGACGCGCGGCCTCTTTCCCGACGACCGGCTCTTGGTTGGCAAACTTAAAAAGCGCGTCGGGGGTGAGAAAGCTCGCAAAAGTATGAGTATCGTTGGTATCAATGGAGTGAAATAATCGGGTAGTCCATTCTACGCTTGCCATGGTGTTTCCTCCTGAACCCTTTCGCAGCTGGTTAATAGCCGGCTCGCGGTCTTTTCGGATATATGGGCTGTCTGGAGTGAATCCACTCCGCAGCGCTGCGGGTGTCCTTATTTCTCAGGGCTGACCAGGCGTTTTTCAGGTCTGTCTCAAAAAGCGTCGTCGGATCTCCGGGCATCACGTGCCAATCGCCTCGTGCGACTTCGGAGTCAAGTTGACGGGGTGACCAGCCAGCATAGCCCGCGTACACGTGAAACTGTGCCGTCGCTATCGCGGCCAACCGGGTTAAATTATCGGGGCTGGATGTCACTGAAACCTCTTCCGTGATAGGCAGCGTTTCTCCAAGCGGAAATGTCTGTGAGCGAACAAGCAAGAGCATCTGGGCTCGTCCGACCGGACCTCCGGCATAGATCACATCCTCCGCATGCGGTTGGTCTGCCAAATGTGGCAGTGCACGCGCTAACTGAACATCCGTTGGACGATTGACCACCACGCCCATGGCACCCCGTTGGCTGTAGGCAACGAGATAGATGACGGTCTGTGAGAAATTGGGGTCATGAAGATGATTTGCTGCGACGAGGAATTTCCCTTTCTCCAGTCTTTCGTCTGAGACGGCAGGAGGTGATACGAAGAAGAATCCGAGGGGGGCCGACGAATGCCCAGAGAGCAGTGTCACTCCGAGCGTGAGCACGGCTAAAACAGGGAGAATGACGTATGATACGACCGTCACGATGCGAAACCTTACCATTCTTTGACTGCGCAGCCAAATTATTCTCGACCCCTCATCTGTTACGGGAGTTTTGAGGTCACCTGTGAGAATTTAACCCGATTCTTGGCTACGATGCCATGTCGCTGGCAAAATCCGCTGTTGACTTCAAGCACATACTTGGCGGGGTATTTGGAGGGGATGCGGGCGGTGGAGTAGGGCGTTGTGTTTTCGGCGATATGGACGATGGTGAAGCTCGCGTTGATGTAGATTATATCGAGCGGTAGCGGGGTGTTTTTCATCCAAAAGCTGAGCAAGGTCTCTTGCGGGAAAATAAAGAGCATGCCGCTGAACGCCGGCAGTTCGTTGCGATACATGAGGCCGAGCTGACGTTTTTCCTGTGTGTCCGCAACTTCGACTGTGACGTGGACGGGGTCCCCGCCTTGAGGGTGAATGATGACCTGGGGAGAAGAGGAGGAAGGGAAAGGGCAGGCAAGAAGAAGGGGGACGAGAAGGAGTAGGGCATTCCCCCTCGCCCTATCCCTCTTCGAGAGAGAGTGGTGTCTTTGAAACGGAAGAGTCTGCAACGTTCGATAACTTAATGGGTCGTTTCTGCCTCTTCCGTGTGCGCCGCCTCTTCTTCGTCATTGAGTGATTCGGAGACGAGTTCAACGAGATCTTTGACCTGAACTTTCTCGTCAAGGTCCTTCCCTTTGACGGCATCGTCCATCATGATCATGCAGTAAGGGCAGCCGACGGCAATGGTCTCGGGTTCGGCTTTCATGAGCTGGTCCACGCGGGTGTAGTTAATCCGTGAACCCTGGGTCTCTTCTTTCCAGACTGAGCCGCCGCCGGCTCCGCAACAGAAGGTGCGGCTTTTCGACTGCTCGACGTCATTGAGCTTGATGCCTGGAATGGCCCGCAAGGCCTCCCGAGGCGGCGCGTAACGACCATTGTGGCGACTGAGATAGCAGGGGTCGTGGAAGGTCGTGTTCTGCTCATTCAGGACGCGCGGGCTGATCTTGTCTCGCTTGACCAACTCCTCAATATACTCCGAGCTGTGGTAGACTTTATAGTTCCCGCCCAGGTCCGGATATTCGTTGGCAATCGTATGGAAGCAGTGCGGACACTGGGTAATCACTTCCTTGACATTATAGCCATTCAGGGTCTGGACATTCTGCTCAGCAAGCGTGCTGTAGAGATATTCGTTGCCCAAACGCCGCGCCGGGTCGCCCGTACAGCCTTCCTCTTTGCCCAGAATGGCGAAGCGCAGGCCTGCTTTCTGCAAGATGTTGACCATGGCGGTAGAGACTTTTTGGTTGCGTTCATCAAACGAACCGGCGCAACCAACCCAATACAGCACCTCGGCTTCGGGGTCTTCGGCCAGGGTCTTCACTCCCAGACCGCTCGCCCAATCCGCGCGTTTGTCAAAACCCAGATTCCACGGGTTGGAATTGGTTTCCAGGCCCTTGAAGACGTTGACGACTTCTTGTGGAAACCGCGCTTCCATCATCACGTCGTAGCGCCGCATGTCCACAATACGTTGGATATGCTCGATATTGACCGGGCAGCCTTCCTCACACCAGCCACACGTCGTACAGCCCCAGATGACATCCTCAGTCGCCACCTCGGTAATCATATCTGCCCCATCCCAGACCGGCAGTTCGACCTGTGCGCCGTTTTGCGCGTTCTGCGCTTTGACCGCGGCAAGCTGTAAGAGAAAGGGCGTCTTTTGGATGAGATGCTCGCGTTGCACCATGACCAGCTTCTTGGGGTTCAGCGGCTTCTCCGTATTGACCGTGGGACAGTTGAGCGTACAGCGTCCACACTCAAGGCAGGATGCCATGTCGAGCAGTTGTTTCCAGCTATACTCTTCAACCTGCGAGACGCCAAAGGTCTCCGCGGTCTCAAAGTCGGTAATCGGCTCCAGGCGCCCGCGGGGTTTCAGATTGCTGAAGAAGATATTGACCGGTGCCAGGAATATATGCCGCATTTTGGTAAACGGAATCAGACCGAAAAATGCGGTGATAATGAGCAGGTGTACCCACCACACGATTTGATGCGTGCCTTCGCCGGCGTCGGCCAGAGCAAAGACACCGGCGAACGCCATCCCCGCATAGGCCCAGCCAGGGTGACTCGCGGGGTTGGTGTGAATACGAACCCCTTCCAGCATGAGACCGGTCACGCCAATGAGCAAGATGAGCAGCAGCGGCAGGCCATAGCCGACACGGTTCTCGAAATTATCAACCATTTTTTCTTCAGCCGGACCGGCATGGGCCGCCGGTCGCTGGACGTAGCGGCGATACAGAAACAGGCCGCAGGCGGTAATGAGCAATACTCCGCAGGTGTCGAGGACAAATTTATAGACTTTATAAAAGGCTCCAAAATAGAAGTGCATGGGCGTGTCATGCTCAAGGGTGACCAACCCGGTGCCAATGAACAGGCCGAAGAAGGCGACAAAGAGTGTCAGATGGTAGAGACCTCCCGGCTTTTCCTGCACGACGTTGCCCTGCCCAAAGGCTTCGAGCAGAAACAGTTTGGTCCGCTCCGGAATATTATCAATACGGGTGGCCGCCGCCCCGTGCTTAATCCGGTGCCACCATTCGTAGGCGAGATATAGCGGCGCACCAAAGAAGGTGGTGAGCAGGAGCATATACATGACGACCTTGCCTGCCAGTGAGATATTCCACAAAATTTCCCTGGTGACCTCTTCCATGCCTGCCCTCCTGTACGGCTCTTTTTTGTGTCAGCTTTGAGGCCGAGCCGCAAGGGTGTCTCTCTGGACATCTGGTAGCAACGGAGCAGAATCGAATGATCCGGTGCATACGCCCGCTCATGCCGAAGCTCTAGTCGAGTAGCCTCAGTCCCCGATAGGTCGGCGGCTGCCACCCGCGCGCAAAACAGTCCTGGCACACGGGAACAGTTTTCTTCACGCCGTCTTCTTCGACCAGGAACCCCCTGATGTATGGATATTCTGTGGAGACTACTTTTCCACAGTCCGGGTTCGCACACTGGACTCTCAGCATCGTATTTTCATGAGGACGTGCCATTACTGCCTCCACATTGCCCGGTCGTTATTGGATAAAAACCGTCCGTATATTAGAAGCCATCTCATACATGAAATGGTAGAGTGTGGAGCAGGACTCGACACGAAGACCTGACTGAGGAGCAATGGGGACTCATAGCGCCGTTGCTGTTTATGAGACGGCTGCTTGCTGATCGGACGATTATATAATTCCATCGTCTTTGAGCCCGGCCAAATCTCCCTCGGTCAGACCCAGCAGAGAGCCGAAAATATCGGCATTGTTCTGCCCCAGGAGCGGCGCCGGTCGTACTTCGGCTGGAGAATCCGACATGTGTACTGCGCAGCCTGGCATCGTAAAACGGCCACGAGTTGGATGCTCGACACTTGTGATCATGCCGCGCTCTTTGAGATGTTCATTGGCCAAAATATCACCGCTGTCGAGCACGGCTCCACACGGCACTCCGGCCTTGCCGAAGGCTTCCATCACCGCAAATTTGTCCCGCTGTTTCGTCCAGTCCGCAATGATGGCAAACACTTCGTCAAAGTGTACATTGCGACTCTTTTGGTCGTGAAAGCGTGGGTCGTTGATGAGGGCCGCTCGGCCGATTGTGGTGAGGGTGCCCTCCCACATCGCCGGGGTGGTGTTAATGATGTAGGCGTAGTCGTTGGGCCCGCCCGGTGCGCAGGGATAGAGATCGGTTGGGGCCATGGCCGCCAGCCGGTTGCCCGAGCGTTGGGCCGGGACGCTGCCGTAATAATGACTCATCATGCCAATGCGGGTCAGATTCACCACTGCGTCCTGCATGGCCACTTCGACTCGCTGGCCTGTGCCGGTTTTCTCGCGCTGGAGCAGGGCCGAGAGAATGCCAACCGCGCAGTGAATCCCGGTTCCGGTATCGCCTATGGTCGGACCAGGTCGCAGCGGTGGCGTGTCCTGGGTGCCGGTGACACTCATGGCGCCGCCGGTGGCCTGGGCAATCATGTCAAAGCTCTTGAAGCCGGAATAGGGGCCGTAGGTCCCAAACCCTTTGACCTGAGCGTAGATAATCCGCGGATTGATTGCCGAGACAACATCGTACCCCAGACCCAGCTTGGCGATGGCGCCGGGACCGTAATTCTCGACCAGGACGTCAAAATGCGGCACGAGTTGCTTAAACAGGCTCATCCCTTTTTCACTTTTGAGATTGATGCTGATGCTCTTTTTGCTGGCATTCAACAAGAGAAAGTAGGGCGAATCGAGCCCCGGCTTATCGGTAATGAGATACCGGCCCTGGTCCCCGCCTTTGGGCGGTTCAACCTTCACCACGTCTGCGCCCAGAAAGGCCAGGATTTCAGTACACGAAGGGCCAGCCTCAAATTGGGTTAAATCGAGTATTCGAATATGATCCAACGCGCTCACACTGCACCCCCTTTTTTGTTTGGCAGTAGCGTACCTGTTGACGAACGTCGTAGTGAATATGGGCCAATACTAGCGCTGTTCTCTGCCTTCGACCAGACCTCGCCTGAAACAGTCAGTCGATAACCTGAAAATCCTCCAGCCAAGTCTTGCGGAACGATAGATATGGATAATGGAACACTTAGATTTTGAAAACCGCGTCACGTGTGCTAGGGGGCTAGGAAGTAGGAGCGAATGTCTCAAGGAGGTGTCTGATGCGGACAAAGCACGTATTGAGCAGTCTGGTCATTGTTGTCCTGATGGGCGGTGGCAGCTCGCGCGCGATGGCCGAGTTTTTCCCGTGGTGGGCGTTTGAC
>MKWU01000748.1_pt1 | contig 60852 bp, 49 predicted proteins | sample 809101 | NCBI WGS metagenome assembly MKWU01 (sample SAMN05860141, study PRJNA318959) | sponge metagenome | host: Aplysina aerophoba | place: Slovenia: Piran, Adriatic Sea, Gulf of Piran | collected 2013-05-07
CGGCGGCGGGGTCCTCGCCGACGGCGACCATGCCGAGCAGCCTGTGCGCCTCGCGGCGGGCCTGCTCGGGCGCCATCCTGTCGCATCGTCCGATGACGAGGCGCTTGTTGGGCGCCGCCCTGCCGCCGCCGCCGAGGCGGTAGTTGACGATGTAGGACTTGATGCCCGAGGGGTGGACCTGGACACCGAAGCCGGTCAGCCTGTCGTCCCATGCGATCCAGGGCTTTGGGTCGGGCTTGAGGCTGTCGATGGCGCGCCTGGCGATGGTGATCTTGACGCGTGCGACGCGTTTTCCGGGATTCGGCATGGAGGCATGATGTCATGGCGTGGCCATCAAATCAACACCTGCCACAACACGGGGGAGCAAACTCAGGAGTACTCCAGAGGGCTCCAGACCGTTCGGAATCGACTGAAGCCCGGGGCTACACTGCGCTCACGGCACATCCAAGCATGTACAAGCACCAACGAGCATCAGCAGGAATTGGGCCTAACTATTGTTTCTCACCAGGGTCACGGTCTGCGTCGCGCGCAGGCGTTCGTCCCGCCAGGAGCGGGCCGAAAAGCGTAGCAGGCACTACGGTTAAGGCCCGCGACGCAGCGGGCGGGCGCCTGCGCGCGACCCTTCGAGCCTGCCCTGAGCTTGTCGAAGGGGCGGCGCTGTCCGGCCGACAGGGTGCGTCGAGGCGCTTGCCCGATGTCCCCGCATCGCGCGGCGCGCCTCTCCTGCCCTGTCGGCCGGACAGCGCCGCGCAGACCATGACCCTGGTGAGAAATGCGGGCTAGCGCAGCCCGTCCTCGCCCTTCGCCTCGGCGGTTGTCAGGCCGCCCACGCGGGGGAACGGGCGGCCCGAATCGGTGACCGCGACCGCGACCAGGATCTCGCCCGCGCGCGGGGCGTCGGCGAGCCGCACCTCGATCCCGTCGAAATGGCTGCGCACATAGGCCGCGTCCTTGTGGCCGAGCGGGATGTCGATCGGCGTGCCGGGCCCGCCCATCTTCTTGGCCGAGGGGACCAGCGCCGCGCCCTTCTCGACCGCCTTGCGCAGCGGCGCGCCGAGCCTGGGGTGGAGGATCGCCGCGGCATGCTCCCACTCGCCCTGCTCGCCGACGATCGCCGCCTTGCCGTAGCTCTCGGCCTCCTCCGGGCGGATGCCGAGCGCGGCCACGCATTTCTCTCCCAGCATCGCGCCCAGCTCCGCGCCGATATCCATCAACGGCGTCAGATCCTCCTCGTAGCGCCCGGCGAAGGGGTTGGCGATCACCGCGATGGCCGCCGCCTTGCGGGTCGGCGGGTCGACCGGCCGGCCGATCTCGGAGCGGATTTCCTCGACCACGACGCTGGTCTTTCTGATAACGGCGCCCATCGCGGTCTCCTCACCCTGCCTCTGCCCTGGCCCGTCGGTCGATCTTGCGGCGGAACAGCGCCGCGGGCGCATCGAGGTCGAGCCCGACCCGCGTTCCGCCCTCGAACCGGTCCTCCTCGCACTGGATCGCCTCCAGCACCGCCTTGTCCTCGGCGAAGGCGATGCGGAACTGCTCGGAAATGCCGTCCCCGACCGCCGGGTCGTCGCCGCCGAAATTCCGCACATGCAGCCAGTGATCGTAGCAGCTCGTTTCGGTCTCGGGCGTCATGAAGTGGCACGAGAACACCCGGATGCAGTTGTCGAAATAGCCTGCCTTGGCCTCGATTCCGGCCCCGGCCGGCGCGGTCCCGAAATCGATGATCGCGATCGACGGCGTGTACATGTGGTAGTACTGCCAGCGGTCCACCAGCCCGTCGAAATTGCCGAACGCCCTGGCGAAGCCGACCGGTTCGGATTCGAGGGACCAGCGGCGCGTGGTCACCCCCCAGTCCTCTTCGTCGAACGCGACGCCGACGCCCTCGGAGCTCGGGCTGCCGAGCGTGGTCGGGTGGACGTATTCGACATGCGATGGATCGCTCAAATTGTCGCATAGAAGCAGGTAGTCGGCCGCGACGTGGAGCGCATCGCCATAGGCCACGCCCCATTCCGGGCGGTGGTATTCGGGAAGATCGTAGATGTCCGCCTCGTCCGCCGCGTCCGGATCGCCCATCCAGATCCAGATCAGCCCGAGCCGCTCGGCGACCGGGTAGCTCTTCACCCTTGCGTTGGGCGGGATCACCTCCTGGCCCGGCACGCGCACACAGCGCCCCGAAGCATCGAAGACCAGCCCGTGATAGCCGCACTGGATCCGGTCCTCCACCAGGCGTCCCCGGGAGAGCGGCAGCAGCCGGTGCGGGCAGCGGTCGCGCAGCGCCACCGGCCGGCCGTCGCCGGCGCGGTAGAGGACCACCGCCTCGCCGAGAATCGTCCGGCGCCGGAGCGTTCGCGTCAGCTCGCTCGCCCAGCAGGCGACGTACCACGCGTTCCTGACGAAGGTCATGACGGGTCCTCCCCGGCCGCTTCGCATGGTCCCCAGCTTAGGCCGAAGATTGTATGTACACCAACAATTTTGCCGCGCCCCGGCCGGGTTCAGACGAGTGCCGCGTTGAGCAGGGACAGGATGACCGTTCCGAGCGCCGCGATCGCTCCGCCGAAGACCAGGTTGGCGCCGAAGGCGACGCGCTCCAGCCGCACGCCGAAGAACGACGCCGCCGCGATCGTCGAGATCGCCGACAGCCCGATCATCGAGGCGATCGACCACGCCATCAGCGCGCCCTGGAACAGCACCAGGTCGGCGATCCCCGTCGGCATCTGGGTGAACAGGACCAGCAGCACCGTGATGGTCACGATCTGGTGGATCCCGATCAGGGCAAGCGCGGCCGGGACGACGATCACCGCCGCGACGATCGCGGGCTCCGGCAGGGCCGCCAGATCGAGCCATTGCGCAGCGTCGACGACGCCGAGCGCGCTCACCAGCACCCGGCCGAGAACGAACGCGCAGGTGACGATCACCATCTCTCCCAGCACGCCGGGCGTGCGGGCGTAGGAGTCGCGGACGACCTCCCACAGGGCGCGCCGCCCGAGCCGCAGCTGCGTGGCGGCGGCGAGGAGGGGGATGCCGATCAGCAACGCCTCGAGCGGCCTGAGCGGGGTGAAGCTGGCAAGCGCCACGACGGTGGCGGCGGCGATCGCCACCGGCGGCACCACCGGCAGCAGGGCGCACAGCGCGTCCCGCGTGCCGCGCCGGGGCGCTCCGGCCATCGCCTGGCCCAGCACCAGCCCGCCGGTCGAGAGCAGCAGGCCGAGCGCCATCACCGACCACAACGGCACGTCGGGCAAATGCTGGAACGCGACCGCCATCGCGATCCAGAAGGGGGACCAGAGCCCGGCGAGCCCCATCCCCCGGAGGGCGATGATGGCGACCCGGACCCGTTCCGGCTCGGCTGCTTCGCGGTCGTGGACCGGGGCGAGGATCGCGTGCGCGCCGACCACCAGCACCGCGCCCATCACATTGGCCCCGAACAGCGTCGCCGTGAGCCGCTGGCGCGGCTCCAGCAGCGCCATCAGATCGCGCGTGCGCGCGGTCTCCGGGCGCCTCTCCGCGGTGCCGCGCAGAACCACCAGGGTGAAGAAGAAGGCGGCGAAGGTCGTCGCGTCGCCGATCCCGGCCCACAGCGCCGCCCAGTCGCCCAGCCCTGCGGCGAGAGCCAGCGCGCCCATGGCCAGCGCCGCCGCGAGCGCCAGGGCCCGCCGCCGGAGCCGCACGAAGCCGATGGCGAACAGCGCCGCCATGGCGAGAGCGGCCGTATCGCCGACCGGCGCGTCCCGCCACAGAATGCGGACCAGCACCAGCGCCCAGACGAAGACGAAGAGGGGCGCGATGCCGGAGGCGGGGCGGAGCCGCGACACGAAGGACAAGGCGGCGGCGTTCCCAAAGGAGCGACGGGGGTTCGCGCAAGGAATACAGGATGCGCTCCCCCGCCGCGAGCGGCGGGCGCCGATCGCGGCGCCGCGGTTGAACCGATGCCCGGCACTCACCATGTCCGTGGCCACGGTGCCATTTTCGGGGGACCATGACGGCATGACCCCGACGCAACATGCTCCAGCGGCGTAGCGAATTGTCGATCCCGATCCCTCTGCGGCCGACGACCCGGCTCTTCCCGTGCAGCGACCCCGCCATCGGCCGGACCGGGCCCGAGCGGCGGACCCCCGGCCCGGCACCCGATTTTCTCCCCAGGACGGACCCCCCGCGATGACCCATGTCTTTCACCGCTCGCTTTCCGGAGCCATGCCGACGGTGTCCCACGGCGAAGGCGTCTATCTCTACGATACCGGGGGCAAGGCGTATCTCGACGGTTGCGGCGGGGCGGCGGTTTCCTGCCTGGGCCATTCTGACGGGCGGGTGAAGCGGGCGATCGCCGACCAGCTGCGGAAGATCCCCTTCGCGCATACCGCCTATTTCACCAACGAGGCCGTCGAGCGCCTGGCCGAAAAGCTGGCCCAACGGGCGCCCGGGGCGCTCGACTGGGTGTTCTTCGTCAGCGGCGGCTCCGAGGCCATCGAATCGGCGCTCAAGATGGCGCGCCAGTACTTCGTCGAACGCGGCGAGACGGGGCGCACCCGGTTCATCACCAGGCGCCAGAGCTTCCACGGCAACACGCTGGGCGCGCTGGCGGCCGGCGGCAACCGCTGGCGCCGCGCCCAGTTCGAACCGCTGCTGATCGAGACCCACCGCATCGAGCCCTGCTACGAGTATCGCGGGCGCAATCTCGAAGAGACGCCGGAGACCTACGGGCTCAGGGCGGCCGACGAGCTGGAGAACAAGATCCTCGAGCTCGGCCCCGAGACGGTCGCCGCCTTCATCGCCGAGACGGTGATGGGCGCGACGGCGGGCGCGGTGCCGCCCACCGCGGGGTATTTCAGGCGGATCCGCGAAATCTGCGACCGCTACGGCATCCTGCTCATCCTCGACGAGGTGATGTGCGGCATGGGAAGGACGGGCACCATGTTCTCGTGCGAACAGGACGGCGTGGTTCCCGATCTGCTCACCCTCGCCAAGGGGCTGGGCGCCGGATACCAGCCGATCGGCGCCGTCATGGTCGCCGATCGCGTGTTCCGCAGCTTCGCCGACGGCAGCGGGTTCTTCCAGCACAGCCACACCTATATGGGCCATCCGGTGGCCTGCGCCGCCGGCAACGCCGTCATCGACGCCATCGAGGAGGACGATTTGCTCGCCAAAGTCCGCGAGCGCGGCGAGGAATTGCAGGCGGGACTTTGCGCGAAGCTCGGCCAGCACCCGCATGTCGGCGACATCCGCGGGCGCGGCCTCCTGATCGGCATCGAGATCGTCAAGGACCGCGGCACCAAGGAACCCTTCGAGACCGGGCGGAAATTGCCCGCGCGCATCAAGGCGGCGGCGCTCGACGAAGGCCTGATGGTCTATCCCATGGGCGGCACCATCGACGGCGTCTCGGGCGCCCATGTGCTGCTCGCTCCGCCCTACATCATCGACGGCGGCCATATCGAGGCCATCGTCGATCGTCTGAGCACGGCGCTCGACACCGCGCTCGCCGCGTGAGCCGCGCTCGGGAGGGTCGGCGCCCGCCTTGCTCTCGCCGTCCGGACCGGTTGCGCCAAGCCGCGAATTCCGCTTGACTTTGCCGACCGACGGCAGGCAAAGCGCAAAGTTACTCCAATTATTTCAATAGACTAGATTTGAGTCTGCAGGGTCCTGCACGGCTTGCGGGAGGGCTGGCGCGTGAGTGTGGAAGCCGACGACAAGTCCCGGATCGTTCGAAAGCTCGCCGCGCGGGCGCGGCGGCGCAAGGGCGGCGGCGCCGAAGCCGCTCGTTTCGTCGCCCGGTTCTATCGCGACGTACCGGAAGCCGATCTGGCGGCGGTGGACGATCTCCGGGCTCTCGGCGGCGCGATGTCGAGCTGGACCCTGCTGCGGACCCGCAAGCGCGGCAAGCCCAAAATCCGCGTCTTCAACCCCGACATCGAGGCCGACGGCTGGACCTCGCCCCACACCGTGGTCGACATCGTCAACGACGACATGCCGTTCCTCGTCGACTCGGTGACCGCCGAGATCAACCGGCGCAATTTGTCGATCCATCTGCTCGCCCATCCCGTCCTGTCGGTCGAACGGGACCGTGCCGGGAAGATGAGCAGGCTGTGCCAGAACGGCGTCGAAACGGACGGCGCGAACGCCGAATCGGTGATGCATTTCGAGGTCACCGAGCTGCGCCGGCCGGACGCCCTCGAACAGCTGCGGCGCGATTTGCAGGCGGTGCTCGGCGACGTCCGCGCCGCGGTCGAGGATTTCGGCGCCATGCAGCGTCGGCTCGCCGAAGCGGCCGCGACGCTCGAAGCAGATCCGGCGGGTTCCGGGCCGGATACCCGCGAGGCGAGGGCCTTCCTCCACTGGCTCGACGAGAGCACCTTCGCCTTCATCGGCTACCGCGAATACGATTTCGACCGGCGCGGCGGGGCGACCCGGCTGAAGCTGTCCGACGCGCCCGGGCTCGGCATCCTGCGCAATCCGGAGCGCAGCGTGCTGACCGGCTGGCGAGACGGGGCGGTGCTGCCCGAGATCGCGGCCTATTGCGAAGACCGGCGCCCGCTCTCGGTCTCCAAGGCGAATGGCCGCTCGCCGGTCCACCGTTCGGTCCATCTCGACACCGTGATGGTCAAGAAGTTCGGGCGCCGGGGCCGGATCTCCGGCGTGCGCATCTTCGTCGGCGTGTTCACCCCGCCGGTCCATCGCCAGAGGCTGGCGGACATTCCGGTGCTGGCGCGCAAGGCCGCGACGGTGATCGCGCGCTCGGGATTTGCGCCGGACAGCCACAACGAAACGTCGCTGCTGGAAATCCTCGAGTCGCTTCCGCGCAGCGACCTGTTTCAGTATTCCGACGAGGATCTGCTGCGGACCGCTCTCGGCGTCCTTCAGATCCGCGGCAGCCAGAAAGTCGCCCTGTTCGCCAGGCGCGACGCCTTCAACCGCTTCGTCTCCTGCCTGATCTACGTGCCGCGCGAGCGCTACACCTCGCAGCTGCGCGGCATCATGCGGGAAATCGTCGAAGACGGGTTCGGCGCCCGGGCTTCGGTGTTCTACCTCCAGGTATCCGACGACGCCCATGCAAGGTTGCAGTTCATCGTCCCCACCCCGCCGGACAGGCCGCTCGATGTCGATCTGAAGGCCATCGAGAACCGGCTCGCCGAGGCGGGCCGCGACTGGCGCGATTCCTTCGGCCAGGCCCTGGCGGAGACCCATGGCGAGGCGGAAGGGCTGGAAATCTACGACCGCTACAGGGACGCCTTCCCGGCGAGCTATCGCGAACGCCACGGCGGCGGACAGGCGCTCACCGATATCGCCAAGATCGAAACCGTGCTCGGCTCCGGGGAGATCGCGACCGACCTCTACCGCCCCGCCGGCCTCGAGGATTTCTGGGTCCATTTCAGGATCTACCACCCGGACGCGCAGCTTCCCCTGTCGGACGTGCTGCCGATGCTGGAGAACATGGGGCTTCGCGTGATCGGCGAGACCGCGCACCGGATCGCCCGTCGCGGGGCGGGCCGCGATGTCTGGCTGCACGATTTCGCCATGCAGACCAGGGACGGGCGGAAGGTCGACCTGGACCGCGCGAAGGAGAATTTCGAGGCCCAGTTCATCGGCGTCTGGCGCGGCGAGATCGAGAGCGACGGGTTCAACGCCCTGGCGCTGGCGACGGGGCTCCATTGGCGCCGGATCGCCTTGCTGCGGGCCTTCTGCAAGTACCTGCGCCAGGCCGCGATCCCGTTCAGCCAAGCCTATATGGAGGCCACGCTTGTCGCCAATCCCGGCATCACGGAGGCGATCGTCGAGCTCTTCCAATCGATCTTCGATCCGGATCTGGCGCCGGACGGAAGGGGCCGCCGGGCGTCGCGTATCCGCAGGCGCCTCGCCGGCGCGCTGGACGCCGTCGACGACCTCGACCAGGACCGCATTCTGAGGCGCTATCTGAACCTCGTGCAGGCGATGCTGAGGACCAACTACTACCAGCGCGGTTCCGACGGGGCGCCCAAGGGCTACATCTCGTTCAAGATCGACTCCGGCGCGGTCGAGGACCTGCCCGAGCCGGCGCCGATGTTCGAGATATTCGTCTACACCCCGCGCATGGAGGCGATCCACCTGCGCGGCGGCAGGGTCGCGCGTGGCGGCATCCGCTGGTCCGACCGGCGGGAAGACTTCCGCACCGAGATCCTCGGGCTGATGAAGGCCCAGATGACCAAGAACGCGGTCATCGTTCCGACCGGCTCGAAGGGCGGCTTCGTCGTCAAGCGCCCGCCGCCGGCCGATGCCGGGCGCGAGGCGTATCTCGAAGAGGGCATCGCCTGCTACCGGACGATGATATCGGGGCTGCTCGACCTGACCGACAATATCGGCCCGGACGGTCCGGTCCATCCCGACCGCACGGTCCGCCTGGACGGCGACGATCTCTATCTCGTGGTCGCCGCCGACAAGGGGACCGCCACCTTCTCGGACATCGCCAACGAGGTCGCGCGCGGCTACGGCTTCTGGCTCGACGACGCCTTCGCCTCCGGCGGGTCGATCGGCTACGACCACAAGGGCATGGGGATCACCGCCCGCGGCGCCTGGGAGTCGGTCAAGCGCCACTTCCGCGAGATGGGCACCGACATCCAGACCACGGGCTTCACCTGCGTCGGCATCGGCGATATGAGCGGCGACGTGTTCGGCAACGGCATGCAGCTCTCCGAACATGTCAGGCTGGTTGGCGCCTTTAACCACCTCCACGTTTTCGTCGACCCGGACCCCGACCCGCGGGCGAGCCTCGCGGAGCGCAAGCGGCTCTTCCGGATGCCGCGCAGCGCGTGGACCGATTACGACCCGAGGCTGATCTCGACCGGCGGCGGCGTGTTCCAGCGCCACGCGAAGGCGATCCCCGTGACGCCGGAGATGCGCCGCGCGCTCGACCTGCCGCCCGGCGACAGCCTGACGCCCAACGAACTGATCCGGGCGCTGCTGACGGCGCCGGTCGACCTGCTGTGGTTCGGCGGCATCGGAACCTATGTCAAGGCGGCCGACGAAACCCACCCCGATGCCGGGGACCGGGTGAACGACCCGGTACGCATCGACGCGGACGAGCTTCGCTGCCGCGTCGTCGGCGAGGGCGCCAATCTCGGCCTCACCCAGCGCGGGCGCATCGCCTACGCGCGGGGCGGCGGGCGGATCAATGCCGACTTCATCGACAACTCGGGCGGCGTCTCGACCTCCGACCGCGAGGTCAACATCAAGATCCTGCTCGGCGAGGCGGTCGCCGCCGGCAGGCTCTCGCGCGCCGGGCGCGACAGGCTGCTCGCCGACATGACCGACGAGGTCGCGGTCCAGGTGCTGGGGGTCAACTACCGGCAGAGCATGGCGCTCACCCATTTCGAGACCAAGGGCTGCCGGCTGGTCGACGAGGCGGCGCGCCTGATCCGCGCGCTCGAACGGTCGGGCCGTCTCGACCGGGCGTTCGAGTTCCTGCCGGACGAGGAAACCCTCGAAGAGCGCAAGTCCGCCGGGCTCGGGCTCACCAGGCCCGAGCTCGCGGTGCTGCTCTCCTACGCCAAGCTGGCGCTCTACGACGACATTCTCGCGAGCGACATCCCCGACGACCCGTCGCTGGTCCAGGATGTCGGCTACTACTTTCCGCAACCGATCCGCGCCGCGTTCGGGGACCTGGTTCCCGGCCACCGGCTGCGCCGGGAAATCAGCGCGACCTACGTCACCAACAGCATGATCAACCGCGCCGGCCCGACTTTCGTGCACGAGGTCGCCGACAAGACCGGCGCCGCGCCGGCCGAGGTCGCGAAGGCCTATCTCATCAGCCGGCGCATCTTCGACCTGTCCCGCCTGTGGCGCGAAATCGAGGCTTTGGACAACGCCGCCGGCGCGGCCATTCAGACCCGGCTCAACCTCGACATCCTCCGGCTGATCGAGCGCGCCACGACCTGGCTGCTGCGCAACGGCCCGCGGCCGCTCGAGATCAACCGCACGATCGAGCGCTTCGCCGGCGGGATCGCCACCCTTGCCGACACGCTCGACGGCCTGGTTTCCGCGGAGACCGGGGCGGAGATCGAGTGCCGGGCGCGCGATGCCGTCGAGGCCGGCGTGCCGGCAACCCTCGCGCGCGAAATCGCCAGCCTCGAGCCGCTCTATTCGGGTTGCGATATCGTCCGTATCGCGAACGGGCGGGGACGCGGCGTCGAACACGTGGCGCGGGTTTATTTCACCGTCGGCCGCAAGCTCGAATTCGACTGGCTGCGCCGTTCCGCCGCGCTTCTGCCCGCCGAGACCGAATGGCAGGGGGCCGCCGCCGCCGCGGCGATCGACGACCTCTACGTCCAGCAGAGCGAGCTGACGGAGCGCGTGCTGGACGATTCCGGCCGCGCCCGGGACGGGGCGGCGGCGGCCGAACGCTGGTGGACCGCCAACCGAGGACGCGTCGCCCGCGCGGAATCCCTGGTCGCCGATCTGCGCGCCGCGGGCAGCCCCGACCTCGCGATGCTGACCGTCGCCAACCGGGAGATCAGGGGCCTGCTCGCGGCGCCTCGAAACGGTCCTCGAAGGCGATCACCTCCTGGAAGCCCATCAACGCGTTGAAGTCGGTGAACGGGTGGAGCGCGGTGTCCGCCGCGCTGGAGGAGCCGTGATCGCGCAGCGCGCGGTAGACCCGGCTCAGCGCCTCGGTGGCCGCGAGGAAGCCGGCGGCCGGGAAGATGGCGACGCGAAAGCCGATCGCCGCCAGCCGGTCCGGCGTGAGCACCGGTGTCAGACCGCCTTCGACCATGTTGGCCATCAGCGGGGAATCGAGCAGCCGCGCGGCCTCCTCCATCTCCTCGACCGATGCCGGCGCCTCGTAGAACAGGATGTCCGCTCCGGCCTCCTGGAAGGCTTCCAGCCGGCGCAGCGCCTCGTCCCTGCTGTCGGCCTTGCGGGCGTCGGTGCGCGCGATGACCAGGAAATCCTCGTTCAGCCTGGAATCGAGCGCCACCTTGATCTTGCGCACCATCTCGTCCAGCGGGATCAGCCGCATGCCTTCCGTGTGGCCGCATTTCTTGGGGAAGGCCTGGTCCTCGATCTGGATCGCGGCGACGCCGGCGCGCTCGTAGCCCTGCACCGTGTGCCGGACGTTGACGGTGCCGCCATAGCCGGTATCGGCGTCGGCGATCAGCGGCGTCCTCGTGCCGGCGGCGATCTGGCCGGCGCGGGCGACCATCTCGGTATAGGTGGCGATGCCGGCATCGGGCAGGCCGAGATGCGAGGCGACGACGCCCGACCCGGTCATGTAGATCGCCGGAAAGCCCATCGAATCCGCGATGCGTGCCGAGATCATGTCGTAGACGCCGGGCGCGGCGATGAATTCGCCGCCGCGCAGCCGGTCGGCGAGAGCCCGGGTCTTGGGAACGGAGCGGTCGTGCATTGGGGTCCTCCTCTCGGATCGGGACAACCTATCCCGATTGCCGACCGTGTCCAGATCGGGCTGCCCCGAACGACGCCGGTTCAGACCGTTTCGGGGAAAGGCGTTTCTTGAGGTGCCTGAGCCGGCCCGCCTCGACCGAAGGCATCGTCGATCCCTTTGGGAAGCCGCAACTTCTGCCGAATTTCCGCCACCGCGGGGGCCGGCTTGTAGAAACGGCCACGTCTTTCGCCTTCCGGGACGAGAAACCCGGTATCCACAAGCAGCTTTAGGTCACGGCTGGCCAAATTCTTGGACACGTCCGCGCTCACCCGATAGGACGCGTTTCGCACCCGGCCACCGGTTGCCGCCTGAACGAGAGCCAGGGTCATGCGCTCGGGCAGGCCGCCTGCAACCACCATTTCCGATAGCTCCGTATAGAGTCTTTCGATCTCGCGCATTCGGCGAAGGAGCGTTTGCGCCTGTACGTAGTGGCCGGACAGGCAGAAACGAACCCATGGCCTGGCGTCGCGTGCCGGTTGCCAGGCGCCGCCGCCGACCTCCGCCAGCACGTCGTAATATTGCTGGTGATTGCGGCCGATATATTCTTCGATCGAAGAGAATATCGGCGCGACGATTCCGTCGCTTGCCAGGACCGCCGTCTGGATGCATCTGGCGGTTCGCCCGTTCCCGTCGCTGAACGGATGCAGCATCGCCAGGTTGAGATGGGCCATGGCGGCGCGCAGGAAGACGGACTCGACCTCCGCTTGGTTCACGTAATCCAGAAGCTCGTCGATGAGGGGCTCCAGACGGTCGCGGTCCACCCCCTCATGCAGCACTTCGCCGGTTCTTGTGTTTCTTACGCCCACCCATCCGGGACGGTACTGTCCCGGATTCGCCTTCAAGTCCGACTGGCAGATCATGAAATGGACGGCGAGCAGCACGTCCTCCGTGATCGTGAAGGACGGGCCGCGGCAGCGCTGGAGGATGTAGTCCATCGCCTCGCGGTAGCCGAAGACGGCCTGCCATGTCTCCCGATCGGTATTCGCCGGGTCTTCACGGTCGATCGCGGCGATGGCGTCCTCGTCGGAAACGTGGATGCCTTCCACGCTGTTGGATGCGGCGAGCGCGCGCGCACGGGTCATGCGGGCCACCAGCCCGGTCCAGCGGCGCGGTTCCGCTGCGACGTATCGTCGAAGATCGTGCCGGATGCGGGCCGTCGCTTCCTCGACCCGCTTCTCTTCGCTATCAAGAGAACGATATGTGAACAACATGGTCCAAGGGTCGTTAGGCGACGCGTAATCAGTATTTAACTGACATATAAGCAGTTGTCAACTTCTTATGGTGCATGAATAGGATGGCGACAGGGCCTCACAACGGCATTCTCCGGCGCTTGGCGGAAGGCGAGGCAATCCAAATTGACCCGTGCCCCGGCGGAGTTGCCGCGCCGAAATCGCAGTGCTGGCGAAAGACCGGTCGTTGCCATGACGAATTCGGGAATTTCGGAGAAACCCCCTTGCGTCCTCTCAAAACCGACATATAGTTGTCATATTTCCACAAGATACGATATATAGCGTGCCGATGGGGGAGGATCGATGACTTGGACACCGGAGAGGGTTGACAGTCTGGTTAGGCTTTGGTCGGACGGGTTGTCGGCGCGTCAGATCGCGGACAAGCTCGGCGGGGTGACGCGGAACGCCGTCATCGGCAAGGCGCACCGCCTCAACCTCCAGCGCGGAACGCCTACGCCCGAGCCGGCGCCCGAGCCGCCCCCACCCCGGATCGACTACCCGATCACGCCGATGCCCGAGGTCAAGAACTGGATGTGCCGTTGGCAGATCGCCGAGCCCGGCCGCTTCGGGCTCCATATTTGCGGCAAGACGGTCCAGCCGGGGCGCCAGTTCTGCGCCGAGCATCTGACGGCGGCGTATCTGATGAGGAAGAGCACTGCCGCCTGAGGCGGTCCCTCGATACGGCCCTCCAGGCCTGCTCGGGATGCGGGCTCCCCGAAGAACCCCTCACCCCGACCAGCGGCGAAGCCGCCTGTCGAAGGGCGGCTACCCCGCCTCGATCGCCCGCCAGGCCCAGTCGGCGAGGTGGATCAGCCGGTCGTCGGCGCCGATCGGGCCGACCAGTTGAACACCCACCGGGAGGCCGTTGGGGCCGGCGAAGGCGGGGATGGTGATGCAGGGGCCGTGCATCATTGTCCATACCCGGTTGAACGAGGATTTCTGGATCCCCGTCAGGTCATCGGATGCCTCTCCCGGCGCGCTCGCCGTCAGCACAATGTCGAAGCTGCGGAAAATCCCGGCCAGGGATTGCCGGCACGCCGCGGCGGTCTCGCGGGCGGCGGCGTAGTCGGCCTCGGTCGCGCCCTCTCCGAGAGCCACCTGTTCGCGGATCCAGTGGTTGAGCCGGTCGCGGTGATTGGCGATCTCCCAGGCGAGCGAGCGGCCGCCCTCCACCGCGGTGACGATCCCGAAAGCGTCCTCCGCGCCGTCGAAGACCGCCGGCAGGTCCCTGTCGGCGACCGTCGCCCCCGCCCGCTCCAGCGCCCCGGCGGCCGCGTCGACCGCCGCGACGGTCTCCGGCCGGGCGTCATCCCAGTTGGGCGCGCGGCAGACCGCGACGCGCGGCGCGGCGGGCGTCTCGTCGAGCGCCACCGCCGGCGTCTGCGTCATCGCCGCGCGGACCAGCGCGATGTCGCGCAGCGAGCGGGCGAAGATGCCGATGGTGTCGAGGCTCGGGCGGACATGGCGGAGCCCGCCGCGGTCGATCCCGTCGAGGCTCGCCTTGTAGCCGACCACGCCGCAGGAGGTGGCCGGCATGATCATCGAACCGCCGGTCTGGCTGCCGAGGGTGACCGGCACCATGCAATCCGCCACCGCCGCGGCCGAGCCGGAGGAGGAAACCCCGGGGCTGCGCGCGAAGTCGCGCGGGTTCCTGACCCCGACCGGGACCGGGCTCGCGAACTCGGTCGTGGTCGCCTTGCCGAGGATCACCGCGCCGGCCCGCCTGAGCGCGGCGACGCAGGCGGAATCGCGCGTCGGGCGATGGCCCCGATGGATCGGCGATCCGTACTCCGTCGGCAGGTCAGCGGTATCGAATATGTCCTTGATCCCGACCGGTATGCCGCGGAGCGGCCCGGAGCCCGCGGCATCCGACAGGCAGGCCTGGCCAAGCGCATGGGCGGGCTCGAGATGCGCCCAGGCGCCGATCTCGCCGTCGCGCTCGGCGATGCGCCCCAGGCAGGCAGAGACCAGCGCGTGCGACGTGGCGCGCCCGTCGGCGAGCCGCGCCGCGGCCTCCGTCGCGTCGAGCTCGTTCAGCGCGGCGTTCATCTGGCCGCCCCTAGCTGAAACGGACGTATTCGAAGGTCGACGGCTCTTCGTGGTTGATGCCGCGGGCCGGCGGCGCCACCCAGCTCGCGATCTTGCCGGGCTCGACGACGCGCTTCATCAGCGACTGGACGAAGGCGCGGTCCTCCTCGTCGGGGAGCCACTCGCCGTGCCGCCGGGTCCATTCGGCCTCCGACAGGATCTTGCCCCTGGGCGAGACCTGGACATCGCCGAAGTTGCCGATGCGCCGGTTGAAGGCGCGATGCGGAAGCTTGAACTGGAAGTCGATGCCGGACCGCTTGATGTGGCGGTTCCACCTGGTCATGCCGCGCTGGCAGTCCTTGATGTACTCATCGCGCAGCCGCTCGTTGACCGCATTCAGCGCCGGCTGGTCCTCGAGGACGATCTCGTCGCCCCGCACGACATGGACCGGCCAGATGCCGTCGAGCAGGCGGTGGTCGTCCTCGATCATGGTTTCCTGGAAGCGGCCCTTCAGGCTCTGGTTGAAGTAGCTCGCCGCGTTGGTCGAGGCCTCCTGACCGAACAGGTCGAGCGACACGCTGAAGTGGAAGTTCATGAACTTCTGCAGGGTCGGCATGTCGACCGCGCCGGCCGCGCGCACCCGCTCCGGGTCGTCGGTCCCGAGCTCGCTCATCACCTCGCAGGAGCGCTGGATGACCCGCCCGACCCCGGTCTCGCCGATGAACATGTGGTGGCCCTCTTCGGTCAGCATGAACTGACAGGTCCGGGCCAGCGGGTCGAAGCCGGATTCGGCGAGCGAGGCGAGCTGGTACTTGCCGTCGCGGTCGGTGAAATAGGTGAACATGAAGAAGGACAGCCAGTCCGGCGTCTTCTCGTTGAACGCGCCGAGGATGCGGGGCTTGTCGGGATCGCCGGAATGGCGCTCCAGCATGGCTTCCGCCTCCTCGCGCCCGTCGCGGCCGAAATAGGCGTGCAGAAGGTAGACCATCGCCCACAAATGCCGCCCCTCCTCGACATTGACCTGGAAGATGTTGCGCAGGTCGTAGAGCGACGGGCAGGTGAGCCCGAGCATGCGCTGCTGCTCGACCGAGGCGGGCTCGGTGTCGCCTTGCGTGACGATCAGGCGGCGCAGCGTCGAGCGGTACTCGCCTGGCACCTCCTGCCAGACCGCCTCGCCCTTGTGCTCGCCGAAGGAGATCTTCTTGTCGGCCTCCTCCGGGTTGACGAAGATCCCCCAGCGGTAATCCGGCATCTTGACGAAGTCGTAATGCGCCCATCCCTCGGGCTCGACGCTGATCGCGGTGCGCAGGTAGATGTCGAAATTCCTGGTTCCCTCGGGGCCGAGCTCGTGCCACCAGTTCAGGAACTCGGGCTGCCAGGCTTCCAGCGCGCGCTGCAGGCGCCGGTTGTCGGCGAGGTCGACGTTGTTGGGGATCCGCTCGTTGTAGTTGATCGCCATGGTCAAACCCTCCGTCTGTCGTACTGGCTCTTGCGGCCGGTGCCGTAGAGCTTGAGCGCGCCGTGCTCGCCGGCGGCGTTGGGGCGCTGGAAGATCCAGTTCTGCCAGGCGCTCAGCCGGCCGAAGATCTTGGTCTCCAGGGTCTCGGGACCGGCGAAGCGGAGGCTCGCCTCCATGCCGGTCAGCGCATCGGGCGAGAAGCTCGCGCGCTCCTCGATGGCGATGCGGATCTCGTCCTCCCAGTCGATGTCGTCGGGGATGAAGGTGACCAGGCCGAGCGCCTCGGCATCCTCGGCTTCGAGCGGCTCGCCTTCGCGCTTCCTCGCCTCGCCGACCCTGTCCGGCGCGGCGAGGAAGCGGCTCTGCAAGCGCGTCAGCCCGCTCGACATGCTGTAGGGGCCGAAATTCATGCCGGTCAGCAGCACCGCGGCGGGCGGCTCGTTGCCGCCCTCGAAGACGCCGTCCAGCATGTACGAACGATCGCTCGCGAGCACGAGCTCCAGGAGCGTGCCGGCGAAACAGGTCCCGGGCTCGATCAGCGCGATCAGGCTGCGCGAACTCACGTCGATGCGCTTGAGCACGCGCTTGAGGTACAGCGTGGTCTCGCGCACCAGCCAGTCGTCGGCGTTGTCGAGGAGCGCCCTGTCGGCGGCCGCGACCAGCGCCGGATCGCCCGCGGTCCTGAACACCCAGGTGCCGATCTCCTGCTCGTTGAGCCTGAGTTCCATGATCGCGTCGTCGAGCTCGCGGGCCAGGGCGAGCGGCCAGAACGCGGTGCCGGCGGCGTGGATTTCCGCGAGACTTGCGGGCGGCGCGGAAGCGGGCGCGCGGATGACGATGGTGGCGGTGGACCCGGCCCGGTCGAGCTCCACGGTCACATGGTCGTAGACGATGCGCGCCGCCTCGATGGTCCGGTCGAGCGGGGTGAGCGCGATGCCCTCCGCGTCCCTGGGACGGTCGGACCGGTCGGCGAATTCCCCGGCGCGCTCGGCCACGATCTCCTCGAAGCGCGCGCCGGGGACGAGCTCGTCGATCAGGTTCCAGTCGACCGCCCGCCTGCCGCGCATGCCTTCCGAGGTGGTGCAGAAGAAATCGGCGTGGTCGTGGCGCACCTTGCGCTTGTCGACCAGCCGGGTCAGCCCGCCGGTGCCGGGAAGCACCGCGAGCAGCGGCAGCTCCGGCAGCGAGACCGTCGAGGAGCCGTCGTCGACCAGCATGATGTAGTCGCAGGCGAGCGCGAGCTCGTAGCCGCCGCCCGCCGCGGTGCCGTTGATCGCGCAGATGAAGGTCTGGCGCGAGTTCTCCGTCGCGTCCTCGATCCCGTTGCGGGTCTCGTTGGTGAACTTGCAGAAATTGACCTTGTGGGCGTGCGAGGACTGGCCGAGCATGTTGATGTTGGCCCCGGCGCAGAACACCCTGGGCTTGTCGGAGGTGACGACGACGCAGCCCACCTCGGGATGCTCGAAACGCAGCCGCTGGATCGCGTCGTAGAGCTCGATGTCGACGCCGAGATCGTAGGAGTTGAGCTTGAGCGCATAGCCCGGCACCAGGGGCGCGCTCTCGTCGACGTCCATCGCCAGCCTGGCGACATTGCCGTCGATGCTCAGCTTCCAGTGCCGATAGGCGTCGGGATGGGTCTGGATGTCGATCCGCCCGGTCCCTTCCGCGGTCCGGACATCGCCAGCGGTTTCAGCCATTGCCCCCTCCGGATAGAAACGTCGCCGGTTTGCGCTTCCGCAATTATAATTTAACCATCAATTGTTTGGTTGTCAACAATTGATGGCACGACAATCTCGGCGCGGCGGAACCGCGACGGCGAGCTTAGGGTCTTCGGTATCGGGGTGCCACCCTGGAGGCTTGGGACAGTTGCGGGGATGCTTCCCCGACGGCAGAATTCGAAACCGAAAGCAGCGGTAAATCAACCGGTTAAAGCGGAGGGTGCGGCGAGGGCGTGAGATGTTCTGGAACATGAGGCGCCGCTTGCGGCGCGGCATCGCCCGGTCCTGGTGGCTGTCGAAGCTGTGGTACCGTTTCCACGGGCTGTCGCTCGCCGGCGCGCCGGACGAGCAAGTCTGGTATTTCGCCTTCGGCGCCAACATGCATGACGGCGTGTTCCGCGACCGCCGCGGCATGCGCCCCGTCGAATGGCGGGTCGGCCGGATCGAGGGCTATCGGCTGGGGCTCAACCCTGAAAGGGGGGCCCGGGGGCCGGGCGGGGGCCCGCCCCGCCCCCGCCAATATCGAACCCAGCCCCGGCGAAGAGGTCTGGGGCGTGGTCTACCGGATCACCAGGCGGGATCTCCTCCGCCTGAACAGCACCGAGGGCGTGCCCGGAGGCTATTACCGCCCGCTATGGCTGGATGCCGAGGATTCCGAGCGACGGCCCATCGAGGCGGTCGCCTATGTTGCCGCGGGCGGAAATTCCGACGGGCGGCCGTCGCTTCGCTACATCACCCTGCTGCGCGAAGGCGCCCGCGCGCACGGGCTGCCCGCCCATTGGATAGACAAGCTCGAACGGGTCCGCCCGGCCGACGCGTAGCGCCGCTCGCTTCGCCCTTTACCGGGAGAGATTGCCCCCCTAGGCTGGCCGCCGACACCGCAAGATCGCGTCAAGAGGTTCACCCCGGGACCATGTCGCAACCGGCTCCAGGCCCCGCGCCGGCTTCGGCGCGGCCGAGGGAACATGCGCTTCTCGCCTGGCTCGAGGAGGCCGCTGCGCGGCTTCCCGACAAGATTTTCGTGCACGGCATCGACCAGGGACAGGCGATTTCGTTCGCCCGGATGCACGACCTGGTGGGGCGGGTCGGCGCCGCGCTCCGGGCGCGCGGGATCGGCGCCAACGACCGGGTGGCGCTGCTGTCGGGCAATTCGCTCGAACACCTGATCGTCTATCTCGGCGCGATGTGCCACGGGGCGACGATCTGCACCGTGCAGGTCGAGATGAACCGGTCCCATCTCGGCGAGATCCTGCGCGCGCTCGACCCCGCGCTGACCCTGCATGAGGACGCGCTCGGTCTCGCGGCGCTGGCCGCGTCCGCCCCCGGCGAGTGGCGGGCGCTCGGGCGCCAGGACCGCGAGGACGGGTTTTTCGCCGAGCTCGCCCGGACGCCGGACACGCCGCGGACCCCGCTCAACGCCTATCACGACGTCGCCTCGATCTTCTACACCTCCGGCACCGCCTCGAAGCCCAAGGGCGTGGTCTGCACCTATGCCGAGCTGCTGGAGAACGTCGAGCCCACGGCGGACGCGTTCGGGATCGCCGAGCGCGACCGGGTGCTCGACTTCCGCTCCTATAACTGGATGTCGGCGCAGGTGCTGAGCTTCCTCGGCCCGCTCTTGCGCGGCGCCACGCTCTACATGGCGCGCAAGTTCTCGCAGAGCCGCTATTTCGACTGGATCCGCGATTTCGACATCACCATCGCCGCCTGCAACCCGACCGCGATCAACATGCTGGTCAACCGGCCGATCGCGGTGACGGCTGCCGAGTTGCCGCATCTCCGCTACATCACCTCGAGCTCGGCCGCGCTGATGGTGGCCGACTGGAAGGCGTTCGAGGAGATGTACGGTATCCGCATCGCCCAGGGCTGCGGCACCAGCGAGACCGGCTGGATCGCCGGCTCCAACGAGCGCACCAGGCGGTTGGGCTCGGTCGGCCGGCCGCACGCTTACCAGAACCTCGCCATCGTGGACGAGGCGGGGAACGCGCTGCCGGCGGGCGAGATCGGCGCGATCGAGATGGGCCGCCATCCCGACAACGAGTTCCGCTATCTCGCCGAGGACGGCGGCTACCGGGTCAATTCGCGGGGCCGCGCGCGGACCGGCGATCTCGGCTATCTCGACGCCGACGGCTATCTCTACATCACCGGGCGGGCCAGGGACCTGATCATCCGGGGTGGCATCAACATCGCCCCGACCGAGATCGACAACCTGGTGCTGCAAATGCCCGCGGTCGCCGAGGCGGCGACCGTCGGCGTCCCCGATGCGATCTACGGCGAAGAGGTCGTGGTCTATGTGGTGCCCAAGCCCGGCGCAAGTCTCGACGAGACGGCGGTGCTCGCCCATTGCGAGGCGGCGCTGCCCCATGCCAAGCGGCCGAAGCGGGCGATCTTCCGGGACGCGCTCCCCAAATCGGAGCGCGGCAAGATGGACCGCCAGGCGCTGGTCGCCGAATGGCGCGAGACGCATCGGGCGCAAGCGTGAGGAGGGACCCCATGGAGCGAAGCCGGACCGCCGGGCGGGCCAAGCCGCGCCCGCCGCAGACCTTCCGCTACGAGAAGCCGGCGGCGCAGTCGGGCGCCAAGGCGATCGTCTCGCTCTGCCAGACCGACATCATCCGCGGCGCCGTCCAGGTGGTGCGCGAGGGCGGCGACAACAACCTCCATTCGCATAGCGGGATGGACGGGTTCTGGATGGTGCTCAGGGGACGGGTGCGCTGGCACGGCCCGGACGGCGTCATCGGCGAGTTCGGCGTCCACGAGGGCATCGTCATGCCGCGCAACGCGCAGTACTGGTTCGAGTCCGTCGGCGCGGACACGCTCGAACTGCTCCAGGTGGTCGCCTTCGACCGCAATGTCCGCAACCAGCGCGTCGACGCCGAGCCGCGCAAGCTCGACGTCGACGCCACCGAGAGGTTCGACGGCCGGACCTAGGTTTCCCATCGCCCCACAGTCAGGACACGCAAATGGCCAAGCGCCCCAACTTCCTTCTCTTCATCACCGACCAGCAGCGGGCGGACTACCTGGCCTGCGCCGGGCATCCGGTGCTGAGGACGCCCAATATCGATTCGATCGCCGGGGGCGGGCGGCGCTTCGACCGGTTCTATGTCGCGACCCCGGTCTGCATGCCCAACCGCTCGACCCTGATGACCGGGCGCATGCCGTCGCTGCACGGGGTGCGCTCGAACGGCACCGCGCTCACGCTGCGCGCCAACACCTTCGTCGATCTGATGCGCACCCACGGCTACCGGACGGCGCTGCTGGGCAAGAGCCACCTGCAGAACATGACCGGCATGCCGGCGATCCGCGAGCGCGAGGACCCGCCGGAGGGCCATCTGGCGCCGCCCGAGGCGTTCGTGGAGGCGATGCGCCGGAGCGACGAGGACGGGCCGGTCGATGCCGAGTCGCCGCGCGGCTGGCACGACGACCCCGGCTGGGATTTGCACTACCCGTTCTACGGCTTCGAGCGCGTCGATTTGTGCACCGAGCACGGCGACAAGGTGGGCGGGCATTACTGGCAGTGGCTGAAGCAGCGCCACGCCGATCCGGCGAGCCTGCGCGGGCCCAAGAACGCCCTGCCGCACGACTACACCATGCCGCAGGCCTGGCGTACCGCGGTGCCGGAGGAGCTTTATCCCACGGCTTACGTCGCCGAGCGCACGGTCGACTTCCTCGAATCGCATGCGCAAGACGGGGGCGATGCGCCGTTCTTCGCCATGGCGTCGTTCCCCGACCCGCACCACCCCTTCACCCCGCCGGGCAAGTACTGGGGGATGTACGACCCGGACGACATGACGCTCGACGCCTCGTTCGCCGCCAACCGCGAGCCGCCGCCCCATGTCCGCTGGGCGCGCGAGAAGCGCGAGGCGGGCGAGGCGGTGACCAACAGCCAGTCGCTGTTCGCGGTCTCCGAGCGCGAGGCGAGGGAGGCCTGCGCGCTGACCTGCGGGATGATCGCGATGATCGACGACGCGGTGGGCGAAACGCTCGCCGCGCTGGACCGCCTCGGGCTCGCCGACGACACGGTGGTGATCTTCACCGCCGACCACGGCGACTATCTCGGCGACCACCGGATCATGCTCAAGGGGCCGGTCCACTACCAGAGCCTGATCCGGGTGCCGTTCCTGTGGAAGGACACCGCCGACCGCGCCCCGCCGACCGGCATTTCGGCGACGCTTTCCGGCACCCTCGACATCGCCCGCACCGTCCTCGATCGCGCCCGCATCGGCCCCTATAACGGGATCCAGGGCAGGTCGCTGATGCCGTGGATCGACGGCGCGCCGGACGACCCGGATGCGGATATCGTGATCGAGGACGACCAGCAGCGCACCATCCTCGGCTTCGACGAACCGCCCCGCGTGCGCACGCTGGTCACCCGGCGCTGGCGCATGACGCTCTATGACGGGGTCGAGTGGGGCGAGCTCTACGACCTCGAGAACGACCCCTCCGAGCTGGTCAATCTGTGGGACGACCCCGCCGCCGGCGCCGCCCGCGCCGAATGCATGGAACGCCTCGCCCGCCGCCAGATAGAGCTGGTCGACCGCAGCCCGATGCCGTCCCACCGGGCGTAGGTTCCGGGTCATGGAGACGAAATCGGCTCATGTTGTCAGTTGACAACATGAGCCGAGGGGACGATATGCGCCGAGAGCGCGGCATCCGGTAAGGAAATTCTAGGCCGCGCTCAGGGCGCTCGCAGGCGAGGCATGGGCCGCGCAATCCGCGAGCCCATGCGCGGGAGCTGGTCAGGAAGGCGCGTGGTTGCGTGATGAAGGGTGACGGCGATGGACGCTGAGCGGGAGTTCGAGTTCGACCTCGTGTTCGCGCTGTCGAGAGACGCCGCGGATGAAGGGGCCGTGCTCGATGCCCTCTACGTGGCGGGATGCGGGGATGCGGCCGTCGGTCTCGGCGCGGCGGGTCTCGTCGGGGTGGGGCTGACGCGTTCCGGCCCGGACCCCGAAGCGGTGATCTCGGAGACGGCGGAGAGGCTGCTGGCGGCGCTCCCGGAGGGCGCGCAACTCAGGGAGGTGCGGCCCGATCTCGTCAGCCTGGCGGAAGTCGCGGCGCGGCTCAACGTGACGCGGCAGGCCCTGCAAAAGCGGCCGATGCCGCTTCCCTCCGTGGGCGGTCTCTACAGGGTGTCGGAGATGCCACCCTATCTGGCCGCGGCCAGGGGAAAGATGCGGGACGGGCTGCGCTCCGCGCAGGCGTGGTTCGCGGCCGCCCCCGGTGCGCAACGGGTGAACGCCAGGATCGGGCTGGCGGAATTCGGACCGGGGCGAAAGCCGTCCTGAGAAACTCCAGCGACCAACCGGAACCGAAGGGGGGATGCGATGACCATGGTGCGGATCGGCGACGCCGTCAGGCGAGGCGAGGATTTCAGGCTGTTGCGCGGGCGGGGGCGCTATCTCGACGACGTCCAGGCGCCCGGCCAGGCCCGCGCCGTCGTGCTGCGCTCGCCGCACGCGCATGCCGATATCCGCTCCATCGACACCGGCGCGGCGCTGGCGGCGCCGGGCGTGCTCGCCATCCTCACCGGGGACGATCTCGCGGCGCGCGGGCTCGGCACGGTGCGGGCGGTGCTGCCGACCCGGCGCGCCGACGGCTCGCCCGGCTTCAAGACGCCGCAGCCGCTCTTGGCCCAGGGCCGCGCCCGCATGGCGGGCCAGGCGGTCGCCTTCGTCGTCGCCGAGACGCTGGATGAGGCCAGGGATGCCGCCGAGCTGGTCGACGTCGATTACGCGCCGCTGCCGGCGCTGGCAACCGCCGACGATGCGCTCGCCCCCGGCGCGCCGGCGGTCTGGGACGACAACCCCGGCAACGAGGCCTTTACCCACGAGGTCGGCGACGCGGCGGCGGTCGAGGCGGGTTTCGCGCGGGCGGCTCACGTCGTGCGCCACCGGGTCTGCGTCAACCGGGTGACCGGGAACCCGATGGAGCCGCGCGGCTGCCTCGCCCGGTACGACGAGTACGAGGACCGCTACACGATCCGCGCCACCATCCAGTCGGCGCACGGCATCCGCGCGGTCCTCGCGGGACAGATCTTCGGGCTGCCGCAGGGAAGGTTCCGCGTGGTCTGCGACAACATGGGCGGCGGCTTCGGGACCCGCGGCGGCTGCCTGCCGGAATACGCGCTGTCGCTCTGGGCGTCCGAGGTCGTCGGCCGGCCGGTGAAATGGGTGGGCGAGCGCTCCGAGTGCCTGCTGACCGACGAGCAGGCGCGCGGCGGGTTCGTCGACGCCGAGCTCGCGCTCGATCCGGAATACCGGTTCCTCGCGCTGCGCACCCGCACCAGGGTGCCGATCGGCGCCTATTACACGTCGGATCGCAATTTCGGATCGACGGTCACCGGGCTCGGCGGGCTCGCCGGGGTGTACCGGACGCCGGCGATCCACGCCAGGGTCACCGGCGCCTTCACCAACACCATGACCAACGCCCAGTATCGCGGCGGCGCCAAGCCCGAGCCCTGCCACGTCATCGAAGTCATGGTCGACGTCGCCGCGCGCACGCTCGGCGTCGACCCGGCCGAGCTGCGCTCGATCAACACGCTCGCCCCGGAAGAGCTCCCCCACAGGACATGCCTCGGCGCGGTCTACGATTGCGGCGAATTTCCCGAGAACCAGGCGCGCGCGCTGGAGACCGGAAGCTACGACGAATTCGAGACCCGCCGGGCGGCAGCGCTCGAACGTGGCAAGCTGCGCGGCATCGGCATGTCGCAGACCATCTCCGGCGTCGCGATGACCAACTACGAGCATGCCGAGATCCGCTTCGATTCGAGCGGCGGCATCACGCTGCTGTGCGGCGCGATGGATCACGGCCAGGGCCACGGCACCACCTTCCGCCAGGTGCTCGCCGACCGGCTCGGCATCGACATGGACGATATCCGCTACCGCTACGGCGATACCGACGCGATCACCGCCGGAGTCGGCACGTTCAACGCCCGCTGCGCCGCGCTCGCCGGCTCCGCGGTCGTCCAGGCGGCGGAAAAGATCGTCGAGAAGGGCAGGCGCATCGCCGCCCATATGCTGGAGGCCGCGGAGGCCGACATAGACTTTTCCGAAGGGCGGTTCGGCATCGCCGGCACCGACCGGTCGGTCGGCCTCGACGAGGTCGCGCGGGCCGCGTTCCAGAAACCCAGGCTGCCCGCCGACATCGAGCCCGGGCTCTACGAGCGGGGCGATTTCGGCAGCGACGACGGGCCGGTCTATCCCAACGGATTCCACCTCGCCGAAATCGAGATCGACCGCGAGACCGGGCGGGTCCGGCTGGTGCGCTACAACTGCGTCGACGATGCGGGCACCGTCCTCAACCCGATCCTGTTCGACGCCCAGGTGCATGGCGGCATCGTCCAGGGCGCCGGGCAGATCCTGATGGAGGACGTCGCCTACGACCGCGACGGCCAGCTGCTAAGCGGCTCCTTCATGGACTATGCGATGCCGAGGGCCGACGATTTCTGCCACTTCGAGCTCGCCGCCAACGAGGTGCCGACGGCGCGCAACCCGCTCGGCGTCAAGGGGGTGGGCGAGGCCGGAACCGTCGGCGCCATGCCGTCGATCATGAACGCGGTCAACGACGCGCTGCACCGCATCGGCGCGCCGCCGGTCGAGATGCCGGCGACCGCGGAGAAGGTCTGGCGGGCGATGAGCCGGGCGGCCGGGTAGGGCGTATCGAAGGACGCGGGCCCGCTCAGCCGTTCCACAGCCGCTCGCTGGCCAGGCTTGCGCCTTCAACCAGCGCGCCCAGCTTGGCCCATTGCACGGTCGGGTGGACGCGGCGATGGAACGGGCTCTGCGCGAAGCCGCAATCGGTCGAGGCGATGACGTTCTCCCGCCCGACCAGCTCGGCGAGCCGCACGATGCGCTCGGCCACCAGCTCGGGGTGCTCGACGACATTGGTGGCGTGGCTGATCACGCCCGGGATCAGCAGCTTGCCGTCCGGCAGCGTCACGTCCTTCCACACCGCCCATCGCACCTTCGGTGCTAACTATCTGATATAGGGTCGTTTTTCTCTCCTGCAATGTGCAACCGGGGAACGGATTCCGCAACCTTCCGTGCCCTGGGATGCAACCGCAACCGGGAGAACGAACATGCCCAGAACCACCCTCACCGACGCCCGCGTCCGCGCGCTCAAACCCCGCAAGTCCCCCCGCGACATCCGCGACGGCAAGCTCAGGGGCTTCGGCGTCCGCGTGCTGCCCTCGGGCCGCAAGCGCTTCTTCGTCCACAGCCAGCATCGCGGGAAACGGATCTGGAGGATCGTCGGCGACGCTTCGGAGACGAGTGTCGGGGAGGCACGGTCCCGCGCCGCGGAAACCCTCGCCGCGATCCGCCGGGGCAGGGACGCGACGCCCTCGCCCGGGGAGACGCTCTTCGAGGCCGTCGCCGAGACCGTGTTCGCGCGCCACGAACGGGTCTGGAAGCCGACAACATTCAACGTCAACCGGTACTATCTCAAGAACCAGCTCCTGCCCCATTTCGCGGGTCGCCCTGTCGCCGACATCAACCGGCGGGAGGTCCGCGACTGGTTCGCCGAGCTCGCCGCGACGCCGGTCTCCGCCGACAGGTCGATGCCGGTGCTTTCCGTCATCATGAGGCAGGCCGAGGCGATGGGGCTCAGGCCGGAAGGCACCAACCCCTGCCGGGGCATAAGGCGATACCGCCGCAAGGGGCGGGAGAGGTTCCTGTCGGACGGCGAGATACGGCGCCTGTCGGCACGGCTTTCGGTCCATGCCGCCCGGTACCCGCGGCAGGTCGCCGCGATCCGCCTTCTCCTGCTGACCGGCTGCCGCAAGGGCGAGATCCTGACGCTCCGCTGGTCGGACTACCGCGAGGGACATCTCTTCCTGCGCGACTCCAAGACGGGACCCAGGACCGTCTGGCTGTCGCGGCCCGCCAGGAACGTTCTCGACGCGATGGAACGGAGCGGCCGGTGGGTATTTCCAGCGCCGCGCAGGGGCGGGCCGAGAAAGGGAGACTGGCTGCAGCGCTTCTGGCTCGGGGTCCGCGCTGAAGCCGGGCTGAACGACGTCCGTCTCCATGACTTGCGGCATACCCATGCCAGCATCGCGCTCCGGCAGGGGGAAACCGTCCTCGCCATCGGCCGGCTGCTCGGCCACCGCAGTCCGGAGACCACCCTCAAATACACGCATTTCTCCGATGCGATGGCGGCGGATGCCGCAGAGACCGTAGGCGCCGTTCTGGGAGGGAATTGAGCGATGCAGGCAAGGAAACGCATGCGCCTCACTGACGCCGCCATCGCGCGGCTGCGGCCCCGCGCGCGGGAATATACCGTCTGGGACACGCGCGCGCCCGGCCTCGGGGTCCGGGTCCGGCCCACCGGCGGGCGGAGCTATGTCCTGCTGCGGGACGCCGGAGACGGATCGCGGCGCGTCTCGCTCGGCCCGGTCACCTCGATGGGCATCGCCGAGGCGCGCCGGGAATGTCACGCGCGAAAGGCGGAGCCGGACGGCGCGCCCCAACCGGCGCGGGCCGCCCCCCTGTTCCGCGACTTCGTCGCGGGCGAATGGAAGGAGGCGCGTTTCGACCGGTGCAAGCCGGCGACCAGGAAGAGCTACGCCTCGTTGCTGGACGGCCGCCTGTTGCCCGCCTTCGGGGCGCAGCCGCTCGACCGCATATCCCCGGCACATGTCAGGCGCTGGTTCGACGATTTCAGCCGGACCGCTCCGGGGAACGCCAATCACGGCCTTGGCCTCCTGCGCCGGGTCATGGACTTCGCCGTCGCCCGCGGCCTCGTCGAAACCAACCCGACGCGCGGCGTGAAGCCGAACCGGAGGGAGGCGCCGACCCGCTTCCTGTCGCGCGAGGAGATCGCCCGCCTGCACGGGGCGCTCGACCGGCAGACCGGGAGGGGAAAGCGGTTCCGGCAACAGGCCGATATCGTCCGCCTTCTCCTGCTGACCGGATGCCGCAGAAGCGAGATCGTGAGACTCCGCTGGTCGGAGGTGGACGAAGCGAAGCTGGTCCTCGCCGACAGCAAGACCGGGCCGAGAACGGTCCCGCTCAACATCCAGGCCCGGCGCATCCTCGGCCGCCAGCCGCGGAACGGAAGCCCCTTCGTGTTTCCGTCGCCGCGCGATCCGGCAAGGCCCCGCGGCGGCAACCTTTCGCTCTGGTATCGCATCCGCCGGGAAGCCGGTATCGAGGACGTGCGCCTGCACGATTTGCGCCATACGCACGCGACCCACGCGGTGATAAACGGGGTGCCGGTGCCGGTGGTCTCCCGCTTGCTCGGACACTCCAACGTGCGCATGACGCTGCGCTACGCCCATCTCGGGGACCGCGAGGTCGAGGCCGCCGCCGAACGCGTCGGGCAGACCATCGCCGCGCTGATGGGGCTTCCGTAACCGGGCCTTTGTTCAAGCGCAAAATTCTGAACCCGCATTTCCCAAGTGATCGCTTCGCCTAATTGTCGAACCAGCCGATGTCGGCGGCACGGGATATGCGGTCCAGCGGCGTCGATCCGATCCAAAGCGTCGTTTCATCCATCGAGCCGACACGAGGCTTTTGGCGCTTCATCGTAAAGCGACCAGAGGCCCTGGCTCGCCTCGAACTTGGCGCGCCCCAAATCGGCGAACTTTGGATATTCCGCAGCCTCCTCCTTTCCCTTCCAGTCGCCGGGGGCAGGTCACGGGGCCTGCGACTTCAGTCCGCCCGTGCTGTCGGTGAGCAATGCGGAGGTCCGGGAAGCCGAGGGCGCGATGCTCGACTTCGCCGTGACGCTCAACCGGCCAATCAGGTGGGATGTGAACGTCATGTATTCCACTTCGAGCGGCACGGCACGGCCGCGGTACGACTACCGGCCACGTATGGGGCATCTGAACTTCGCGCCCGGGGAGACGGAGAAGACGGTCTCCGTGTCAGTGCTGGACGACGACCTGGACGAGGGCCCGGAGAGAATGTGGTTGACGCTGAACTTCCAGACCCCGGGCTTCGTGCAGTTCGCGAAGCAGGCCGGGATGGGGACGATCCTCAACACCGACAGGATGCCGAAGGCGTGGATCGCGCGCTTCGGTCGCACGGTGGCGGATCAGGTGCTGGATGCGGTGGACGCCCGGATGCGGGCGCAGCCGGCACCCGGCGTCGAGGCGCACGTCGCCGGGCAGCGGGTCGTCACCGCGCCGGCGTTCGCTGCCGGGCCGTACGCGGATCCGGGGTTCGAGGAGGCCCGGGTGCCGGGGCTGGGGCAGTGGCAGAGCGAGCGCGACCTGCTGCTGGCTTCGTCCTTCTCGCCAAGCGCGGAGACGGACGGCGCGGGCTTGCTCTCGGTCTGGGGCGGGGGCGCGGCGACAGGCTTTTCGGGTACCGGATCTCGGTCGACGTCGCCTCGCTGGCGCCGAGCGCCGAAATCACCGTCTTCCCGTGAACGTCTCCAGCTGAACTGAAGAAACGCACCATCGAGCGTGTCCCCAAATTCATCCGGACGCACGGCGTCGGGTCGTAAAGGTAGAGAGTCCCTGTCTGCCCGTTCGCCTCGCTGCGCGAGAACCGGGCCTTCCACCCGGTCAGCCTTTCAACCGCTCGCCCCGTTTGCGCATCCACATTCACCGCCGCCGTGTAGAAGGGCAGCGCCGTCACTCTGTCGAAATAGACCTGAACCGTCGCGGGCAGCGTTTCGCTGACCATGCGGCGGTATCCGCGCAAGGCATAGCAGACGCTTAAATCCGCGGCGCTCATGGCGTCCCCCAGCAGGTAGGACCGTGCAGACACCGCAGCATCGATCGCCGCGACACAAGACGTCGCCCGGCTCTTCAGCTCCGCCACGACGGCATCGAGTTCCGGGTCGAACTCACGCCGATGATTGGGGATCTCGCCCTGCGGTCGCGCGAGGGTTGCCTCCGCGAACCAGCTCCATTGCAGATAGTGCGCGTAACCGGCCGGTCGTAGCCGTCCAGCGTCATGGCGTTGGGGTAGGTGCCGTCAGGCAGGGCGTGGATGGCGACCTGCATCGCGCACTGCGCCGCCCATATGCTGGTGACCGACATCCCCACGGACATCCTACGCGGGTGAGCAACCGGCCGGTTGGGTAGCACTGTGGACCGGTTGCAAGGGTAACGGTGTCCCCAATTTGTGTCGCTTCCGGGCGGCCCGGCCGGGCCGCCCGGAAGCGGCGAAGCTTCCCGGTCCGGCCGTTGACGATGCCGGAGAAGCGGACGATACGCTGGCCACTTTCGGTTTCGGCGATGCCGACCGCCTCGCCCGGCATTCCGGTTCGCAGCAGTGCGGGAAGCGCGGCGGCGACGAATACCAGCCCGCCCCGTCCATTGAGCCTTTATCACCGGGTCAATTGACGAGCCTCGGGAGGAAGAGGGCCAGCCAAGGAACAAAGATAATCGACACGGTCCGTACGACGTCTGCGCAGATGAAGGGGATTACGCCCTTGAATAAGGTGGTGACCGGCACCTCCGGCAACAGGCTCTTCAGTACAAATACATTCAGGCCGATGGGCGGTGTGATCAGGCTGATTTCGATGACAACCACAACGACGATACCAAACCAGATCAGGGTCTCTTCCGGACCGGAAAGGCCGAAGTCCATCGCCTGGACGATCGGGTAGAAGACGGGCACCGTCAAAAGCATCATCGAAATGCTTTCAAGAATGCAGCCCAGCAGGATGTAGATCGCGACGATCAAGAACAGCACGGCGAGCGGCGCGTAGTTCGCCTCCTTGAACCAGGTGGCGAGATCGTTGGGAACCTGGGACACGTTGATGAAGTTGGCGAAAATCAGCGAGCCGATAAGGATTGTGAACAGCGCGGCCGATGTCCGACCGGTTTCGGTCAATACGCGATTGACCACCCGCCAGTCGAACCCCCGGCGGACGAACGGAGCGGCCAGGAACGCGCCGGTGTCTTTCCTGTGCTGCGAGTTCCGAAATCCGGACATCGCCCACCGGACAAACGGCCAGATGCCTTGAGGAGCGCGCGGAGTCAGGCTGCCCTTCAGCCACCCGATGAGAAGCGCGCCAAAGGCGCCGATACCGGCGGACTCCGTCGGCGAAAAGACGCCGAAATAGATCCCGCCCATGACAATGCTGAACAAGAGAAGCATGCCCCAGACGCCGCGGAGCGCGAGAATGCGCTGGCGCCATGGCGTGCGGTCGGCCGCGGGGCCAAGTTCCGGGCGGACGGTCGTGACCGCGAGGATGGCCACAATGTAAAGGAGCATTCCCAGCAGGCCCGGAATGAATCCGGCGGCAAACAACTTGCCAATATCGACATCCGTCATGATGCCGTAGAAGACCAGGGCGACGCTGGGCGGAATGAGAATGCCCAGGGTTCCGCCGGCTGCGATCGAACCGGCAGCCAGGCTGTTGGCATAGCCGAAGCGGCGCATGGACGGCATCGCGACCTTTGTCATGGTTGCGGCCGTCGCGAGCGATGAACCGCACACGGCGCTGAAGCCGCCGCACGCCATGATCGTCGCGGTCGCCAATCCACCCCGGGTGTGTCCTACCCAAGCATGCGAAGCGTCGTACAGATCGTTCGAAATCCTCGATTGGGCAATGAAATTTCCCATGAGGATGAACAGCGGCAGGACCGCGAAGTCGTATTTCAGGATCTGTCCGAAGGCCTCGTTGCCGACCACTGAAAACGCGGCATGAACGTCCAGGAAGTGGATGAGACCGAGAAATCCCACCAGCGCCATGCCAAAGGCGATCGGCACCTCCAGGAACAACAGGAGGAACAGGACAACGAAGGCGACCGCGACCTCAATCACGACACCTGCAACCCCCGATCACGCACGGGAAGAAGGGGTCGGTCCGGGGTCGACGAAGCCCCGGGTATCGTCGGATCCCGCGGTTGGCCATACGATCAACTTCCAGGATACCCACGCGCGGATTAGAAATGAGAGCACTGTGAGCCCCGCCATGACGCTCATGCCGTAAGCGATCCAGGATTTCTTGACCTGGAGGAACATCATTTCTTCCAGCCCCAGCTTCTCCCCGTGTTGCCAAAGCTGCCAGGCCAAGGCGGCGGACAGGAATGCCAGCAAAAGCGCAACCACAGTTTTCTTGATCCGCTGCGGCCGGCCGCGGAACAGGTTCTCGAGCAGGCTTATGGTGATGTGCTCGTTACGCACCGAGACAGACGGAAGGCCGAGATAGACCATCGCCGCGAGCCCGATGGTCGTCAGCTCCGGTGCCACGCTGATCGGCGCATCGAACACCTCTCGGCCGACAACATCGGAAAAGGTCATGAGCATCATCGCGAACACGATGACGCACAGGACCACGCTCAACACCCTGTCCACGCCTTCCACAATCCTCAAGACTGTACGGGATCGACCGGCACGCGCGGGATCTCGCACACCCGAATGATGGTCAGTCACATCGGTAGAACCTCTGTGCCGCGCAATTCCCGCTGCGGGTGCGGACGGGACCGGTCCCGTCCGCACCCGCTCGTTGCCGCCTATTTTACACGCGCAGCCTCGTCCGCATACAGCTTCAGCGCGGCCTCTCCATCGACGCCTTTCGCCGTGGCATTCTTTATCCACTCGGCCCGTACGGGTGCCATCGCCGCTTCCATCTTGCCGACAAGCTGTTGCGGAGCGTCGATCAGGTTGACGCCCTGGGCTTTCAGTTTCGGCGTTGCGGCGGTTTCCTGAGCGTCCCAAATCCCTCCTATGCGCCGGGACAATGCCTCGCCTGACAGCTTCATGATGGCTGCCTGGTCAGCTGTCGAAATTTGCGCCCACTTCCGCGCGTTCATCACCAGAAAGAAACTGGTGTTGTACAGGCCGCCCTTCACGTGCGTGCCATACTTGATGAACTTGCTGACACGGAAATTGAACAACGCCTCATCGGTGAACGAGGTGCCATCCATGACGCCTTTCGACAGCCCCTGGTGAAGCGCGGTGACGCCGCCGGCCGGCGAGATCGGCACGGCACCGAAATGGCGGAACGCACTGGTGACCGTTCGATTGGTCGCGCGCAGTTTCAATCCCTTGAAGTCGGCCGCGGTGCGGATTGCTCGCTTGTTGTTATAAACGTGCCCTGGCGGATGCACGTGAAGGCCCAGGGTATGCACCGGCTTCGCGTGCATGCCGGCCTTCTCGAACAGCTTCTTGTAGACGCGCCAGTAGGCGACCGAATTCGCCGTCGTGGTCGAGGAAACGAAGGGAAGCGTCACCATTTCCGCCAGCGGAAAGACGCCTGGCGTATAGCCATGAGCCCCCCAGGCAACATCGGCGATCCCGTCGATCGCCAGCTGCATCTGGCGTGGCGGCGGGCCCAGCCCCTTCGCTGTCGGGACAATTTTCACCCGGCCCTGTGTCGCTTTCTCAATGGCCATGAAATAGGCGTGCAGCCCATCGCGCTGCGTGAAATGCGCCGACGGAATCCACTGGCTGTACCGTAGCTGCAGATCCTTCGCACTGGCGTCGTGGATCGCTGTCGTGGCGATCAATGGCAATGCCGCAACCGTCACTGTTCGTAACGCTTTGTGCATTTGCTTCCTCCCTTGTGTTTGCGCCTCAGACCTTGAGGTCGTCCAGGTTGCTCGATGCGGCAAGACCTATCCCATATTCTGTATTTTTCCCGATCGATCTATCGGATTGCTGCCACATCGGCGTGCAGGCGCAGGATATCCTGCAGGTCTGCCGGTTCCCGGCGGCCGAGGCCGCATGATGTCGCCACGCCGAAGTCTGCGCGGTGAACGCTGGCTGCCTCGATGCGCCGCCGTGCGCCCTCCACCCCATCGGTGTGGTGGACGAGGCCGAGATGCATGGCGGTCCCCGTCGGCAGGTCGAAGTCGCGGAGCGCGGCGAATTCATCCGGCGAGGTCCAGCCGGCCGGCACCGGCAGGTGGACATAGTCGAGCCGGCGGTCGAGTCCTGCGAGCACCGCATTGGTGAAGCGCGCCATCAGACCGAGGTCGGGTTCCGTCCAGTGCCGGTGCGAGATGTCGCCGTAGCAGAGGTGCATGCCCATCTCCGCCGCTTCGGGCACCCGGTTCATGAATGAGACAAGCCGATCGACAATTCCCTGGTGGGGGTCGTCGAAATAAGTGTCCTTGTGGTTCTCCCAGATCGCGATATCGGTCGGCACGTCCCACTGGATCGTCAGCTTGTCGGACGGGATCTCCCGGCAGACGCGGTCCAGGTCCTCGGTCAGCCGCGCGGCGTAGGCGGGCTCCGACATTTCCTGGCCGTCCGCCTCCATGAAAGTGGCGAGCACGCCGAGGGGCGTCGGCAGGCAGACCTGGAAGCGCGTCGCGGCGCCGATCTTGCCCGCCGCCACCCTTTCCCGGAACACCGCCCAGGACTCGAGCGCGGCATCGGCATAGCCGGTGGGCGGAAAATCGGGCGTGCCGCTGGCGCCGGGCTTCAGCTTGATGACGCGCGGCGGATATTCGCCGTTCGGCCCCCACTCCGACTGCGGCCCCAGCTCCTCGACGGTGAACTGTTCCGCGGCGCCCAGGACCGGTGCCTGCCAGGTGATGAATTTCGACCGCGCGCCGGTCTCGCCGTCGGGAATGCGGGCGATGTCGTCCCCGAGCGTGTCCGCCACCAGATCGAGGACGCTGCCCGTATCCTCCAGGGGAATGCTGCCCACCAGCAGGATGTCTCGTGTCTTCATGATGGCTGCTTCCTCCCTTGCAGTGCGTACGGGGAACCGGGCCCATAACGCACAAAAGCGTGGAATATCTCAAATGCATATGAAATATAGAATGAATGCACGTCAGTGATTTGAGGCGGGTCGACCTGAATCTGCTGGTGGCGCTCCGGGCGCTGCTTCAGGAAAGGTCGGTGACCCGGGCGGGAGAAAGGCTGGGGCTCAGCCAGCCCGCGATGAGCCGGGCGCTGGGGCGGCTTCGCGATACCTTCGGCGACCCCCTGCTGATTGTTGCGGGCCGCCGCCTGGTCCCGACGGAACGAGCGGAGGAGATCGGCGCTCTGCTCGGCCCAATTCTCGACAATGTGCAGAACCTTTTCAAACCGCCGTCATTCGAACCTTCAAGCGCCAAGCTCACCTTCAAGATCAATGCGCCCGAAGCGACGACGATGCTGCTGTTGGGCGATTTCGTCGTCGAAGCTGCGAAACTGGCGCCGGGGATGAACTTCAAATTTACCAGTGTCGTGGGAGGGCAACTCGAAGCGCTGGAATCCGGAGAGATCGACCTTGCTGTCGACACCTTTATCGATGCGCCGGAGCATTTTTATAAACAAAGCCTTTTGAGAGACCGGCTCGTTTGTCTGGTCAGACATGGGCATCCCGCCGCCGAACAGCGATTTACCAGGTGGGCATTCGCCGAGTGGCCGCATATCTGGATCGACACTGCCACCAGCCGCGCCCTCGACGGATTTCTCGTGGAGCAGGGAATTGAACGGCGCATCGCGGTTCGCGGCGGCAGTTTTCTGACGGCCGCGGCCATCGTCTCTCGGACGAACTACATCCTGGTGCTGCCGAGTATTGTTGCGGACCGCGTGCAGCTTGAGTGGCCGCTCGTCACCTTGCCGATACCCTGGCCGGTACCCGTTCTGTCGCTGACTCAGCTCTGGCATCCGCGCCACCACCACAACGCCAGCCACATTTGGCTCCGGTCCGCCATCAAGACAACCGCTGGTTCGTTGAACAAATCGACCGATGACCCTGATTAATGCGCTCTATGCATCCGGAAAATGACGAATATTCATTTGAGTAATGCCTTTGCGCGTGACTAGGCTTCCCGCGTCGCGGCCTCAAACCCGAATGCTGGCCGCTCGATCGAGGATCGGAACATCTGTGGTCGACGGTCCCGCAGTTGGCACCAAAAAATGCACCGGCGGAGAATGTAGAGGATGGCTATTCCCAAGATCGCGAATGGCGGTGCCTGGGCCTGCGACCCGGCGGATTTCGACCTGGCAGATGTAGACCGGAGGTTTCTGGAGGACCCGTTCCCGACATATGCGCGGCTGCGCGAGGAGTCGCCGATTCACAAGAACCCCGACGGCACTTATTTCGTCACCTGCTTCGACGAAGTCGCCGGTGTGCTACGCAGCAAGGATATGAGCTCGGACAAGGAAGCGCAGATGACCGCGCGCTTCGGGCGCGATGCGCTTATTACCGAGCATAACTTGAACGTTATGGTTTTCGTCGACCCTCCGGACCACACGCGCATCCGCCGGCTCGTCTCCCACGCGTTTTCCACGCGCGCCCTGAATCTGTGGGAGGAGGTTGTGGAGGATGTCGTCGACCGGCTGCTCAGCGAGGCGCTGTCGGGCGGTGAGATGGACCTGATCGGCGATTTTGCATATCTCATGCCCCTGACCGTGATCGGCGATATGTTGGGCGTGCCAACCGAAGATCGCGAGCGTTTCAAACATTGGTCCTGGATGGTCACGGCGTCGCTCGAGCCCAGCGCCGGCGCGGACATCGTTGCCGAGGCGAATGCTGCCGTCGCGGACTTCAAGTCCTACCTCGGTGAACTCGCCGATCGGCGGCGGCGGGAGCCGGGGAACGATCTCATGTCCCTGCTGGTCCAGGCGGAGGCGGATGGGGAAACCCTGAGCGAGCTCGAACTGCTGCACAATGCGGCCTTCCTGTTGAACGCCGGCCACGAGACCACGTCGAACCTGATCGGCAACGGCATCAACGCGCTGTTCGAGAACCCGGACCAGATGGCGCTGCTGCACGAGAACCCGGATCTGGCGGAAAGCGCCGTCGAGGAGATGCTGCGCTACGATAGCCCGAACCAGATCGGCGGCAGAATGCCGACCCGGGACATGGTCTTTCGGGACACGACGGTCCCGGCCGGCACGTTCGTCTGGATTTCGAACGGATCGGCCAACCGCGACCCGGCGGCCTTCCCGGAGCCGGACCGCTTCGACATCCGCCGTACACCGAACAGGCATGTCGCCTTCGGCCATGGCATCCACCTGTGCCTGGGCGCGGCCCTGGCGCGGATGGAGGGCAGGGTGGCGATCCGCCGGCTGGTTTGCGACTTCCCGAAACTTCGCCCGGCAGGCGATCCGGTTCCGCGGCTCCGCGCTCGCCATCGGGGATTCAAGCACTATCCGATTGCGGTCTGATCCCCGCGCCAGGTTTCTCGCCCGTGGCCTGCCGGGCCCTGCGGGCGAACCGACCGAAGGCTCGCGACGCCGGGCGCGGCCCTTTCGCGAGCCACGCTCTGACCGCGCCGGGCTGCCCGCGCAGCGTCGGTCTCTGCCTTCCATGGAAACGAACTCAATACCATCTCATTCGTGGATAGTTGTCATCCATCTCATTCATTTGATCTATGCATCGGACGATCCGTACGCTTACGGAGCGACGCCCTCAATCGCCTGCACCTGGGCCGGGTCGCAAGGCGGACGGGTCGTCGAAGGCAAAGCCGCGGAGGGAGACCACCATGCCATCGACCGACGGAGACGTGCTGCTGGTCGGCAGCGTGCCGTTCGACACTGTTGAGGAAGTGCTGGAAACTTGCGCCGGTTCTCTCGGCAAGCGGGCCTATGCCTTGCCGGACGGGGAGATCGGGCACCGCAAGAACTGGATCCAGGCGCTGCCCCATTTGACCTATTCGAAGAACCCGGATCTGGATCCGATCCGCGTGGTGCCGCCGGACGACGTCAAGAGCCCGCCGAACCACGACCCGGAATTGATGAAGGCGACCCGCAGCACCTACCGGCTGAAGCCCGGCGTGAGCGAAACCAGCCTCGAACTGCCCTACGCGACGGAGGCGATCCGGTCCTACCAGGTCTTCAAACGCCTGCGCGCCGACGGCAGGATCGACCCGGGCGTTCCCTTTCAGGTGTCGCTGCCCTGCACCGTGGATGCGACGGTGGGCTTCTTCCCCGATCCTGCCGACCACCCCGTGGTGATGCGGGCCTTCGAGCGCGCGATCCGGGCCGACATCGCGCAGATCCTGGAGCATATTCCGGCAGAGGATTTGGTGATCCAGTGGGACTACTGCTCCGAACTCCTCGACATCATGGGGGCGCGGCGGGACTATCTGGACGGCAAGTCCGGCATCGAAACGCTCACGGAAGAAGACCGGATCGCGAAATACACGGCGCCGGCCTATCTCGCCCCGATGACCGAGACGACGCCGGAGACGGTCCCGATCGGCTACCATCTCTGCTATGGCACCTGGGGCGGCTGGCCCATGACGGAGGTTGACGACCTTTCGCTCTGCGTCCGGCTGGCCAACGACCTCTGCGCCAACACGCCCCGTCGCGTCGACTTCTTCCACCTGCCGGCCATGCGCGCGGCAGACGAAGATTTCTTCCGGCCGCTCGAGGATCTCGACATTGGCGACGCCCGGGTCTTCCTCGGTATCGAACTGGCCGACGGCGTCGACGAGATGGTGAGGCGGGCGACCGCGGCGCGAAAATTCCTGCCCGATTTCGGCGTGGCTCACTATTGCGGCTATGGCCGGGATGAGCCGCCCAAGGTCCGGGCACTGCTCGCCGACATCGCCGCCGGTGCCGATCGGCTGGCCGGCTAGGCATCCACGGAACGCCGGGCGATCTTGTGCTGCCGGGAAATCAGGAAGGGAGCCCGGCGAAATACCGACCCGTCGGATCGCTGCAAGGACGCGCAGGAAACGGTGGATGTCGGCCCTGTGCGCCGGCCTGCGCAAGCTCCTCATCGTCGCCTTCGACCTCAAGGAGGGCGATGACATGGCAAGGACCGGGGACGCGCTCAAGGACACCCCGTTGCATCGGGCGGCGCGCCACAACCCGAACGTCGACGTTGTCGCACGCCTGATCGATCTCGGCGCGGAGGTGAACGCGAGGAACGCGGACCGATGGCAGCCCCTGCACATGGCGGCGCTCCACCATGCCGCAGCACGGATCCTTAGAACCCGGATCCGGCCTGGCCCCGCCGAGCCGCGTCCCCTCCGCTCCACTCATCCGCCCTTTCAGCCCCGCATCCGCCGGACCGGCCCTCAGAACCGCGCCGTTGCCTTGAGCCCGATATCGTGCATACGTATGCGAGCCAGGCGGTGATCAGCGGCATCCCGGTGCCGGTGGTCTCCCGGTTACTGGGACATTCCAATGTCGGGATGACGCCCCGCTACGCCCATCTGGGAGACCGGGAGATCGAGGATGCTGCGGAACGGATCGGTCAATCGATCGGGACCCTGATGGGCATGTCGGCCATAGGCGGATGATCGATGACCCGAAGTCCGACAGGCTGCTGGGCGCGCTACGCTCACGTATTGGGTATATAATTGTCCATTAAAGACCGAAACGTACAATTGAGGCGAGGATCAAGATGATCGATTTTGACCGGGCATTGGAGGATTTTTGGTTGGCGCGCCGTGGCGGGCCATTCCCGGTGCAGTGGAAGGACTCGCTCGACAGAGAGACCGGATATCGGATTTGTCTCGCGCTGATCGACAGGCATGCAAGCGAGGGCGATCCGCAACTCGGATGGAAGGTGGGGCTGACAGCCAAGGCGTTGCGCGCTCAGGTCGGCGCGACCAGCCCTACATTCGCCGTCTTGTATTCGTCTGGTCGGTGGCCCAACGGCGCCACGCATCCCTATGCGGAACTTACCCGCCCGGGATGGGAGAATGAGCTGTGCCTGACCATGGGCAGGACTCTCAATGGCCCCCGCATAACCGAGGCGGAGGCGGAAGCGGCAGTTGCGACCATCGCGCCAGCGCTCGAGATCATAGAACACCGTCCGCCACCGGGTCAGGGGACGCCTGCTTTGTCTACCGCGGATAACGGCCAGCAGCGGGCCTTCGTCGTGGGCGATGAGACGCCCTACGATCCGGCCCTCCACGATCTCTCCCGCACATCGGTCGATCTCTATGTCGACGGAGCGTTTCAGGAGAGGGCTCTTGGCGTCGAGGTAATGGAATCCAGCCCCATCGCCTCGATCGTTTGGCTAGCCAACCAACTGGCCAGCTTCAATCTTGCGCTTGAAGCGGGCAGCGTCGTCATGACGGGGTCATTCACGAAGCAATACCGCTTCGATAGCCCAGTTGATATTGAGGCAAGGTTCGACCCGTTCGGGACGGTCACGGCACAGTTCACTTAGACGCACGGGTCGAGTGGCGGCAGGCGGAGGGTGTTGTGGGGCAGCGCCCGCCGAACGGAAGCCGAATGCGCCGCCGTGTGCCGGCCACACCCGTGACGCTGCTGGCCGACGACGGCTATGCCACCAGCGCCGAGGTAGCGGTGTCGCAAGGACGTCGGGTCGACGGGCTGGTCGCGACCGGCGTCGAAGCAGGCCGACACCGGCACGACTTCCGTCCTCAGCCCGCGCCGCGCCTGGCTCCCACGATGCGCAGCACCTCGATATTGCCGACGCCCGCCCGCTTGGGAAATCCCAGGTCGCGGGTCAGGTATCGACTGCGCAAGCAAGCCGTCGAACCGGTCTGCGGTATCCTCGAACTGGTCACGGGGTTCACCCATTTTCACTTGCGCGGCATCGATGGACCCAAGACTGAGTGGCAGCCTGCCACATTTGCCGACAATTGCCGACACCTGAAACGGTTGGCGGCTTTGTCCCGAGTCTGGAGAGGGACAACGCCGTACGATCCCGCATTCACATATCTCCGAGCCTCCCACCGTCGAAACACCTCCCGTTTCCACCCGTTTAACGCCAACGCCCTCAACGAAACACAATCAAGTCCAACAGACTGTTAGCACCCAAAATCGGGCTCCGTAATGTTCGATGCCTTTATTGCTGGTCTATTTCTGGTCTTCGAGTGGCCTGCCATAGGGTATCTGATGCTCGGGGTCTTCATAGGTATCTGGCTGGGTGCCGTGCCAGGTCTCGGCGGAATCATCGGACTTGTCCTGCTACTGCCTTTCACGTTCGGCATGGACCCGGTCCCCGCATTCGCTTTGCTGCTGGGCATGTTCGCGGTAACCGCGACCAGTGACACAATTGCATCCGTCATGTTGGGCATTCCGGGAACGGCTGCATCGCAAGCTACAATTTTGGACGGCCACCCGCTGGCCCAAATGGGCCAGGCTGCCCGGGCGTTGGGTGCTGCCTTTACGGTATCGGCCTTTGGTGGTGTGTTCGGCGCGCTAATACTGGCTGCGTCCCTACCTCTTATTTTACCGGTCATATTGTCGTTTAACTCACCCGAACTTTTCATGTTGGGCGCGCTGGGTCTCGCGATGGTGGGATCCCTCAGCGGGGCATCCATCCTCAAGGGCTTGACGGTCGCAGCGCTGGGTCTCCTTTTGTCGACAATCGGGTACGCAGAAACAATTGCGATCCCGAGGTTTTATTTCGGCACAGATAATCTTATCGATAAATTGCCGCTTATTCCTGTCGTACTTGGACTGTTTGCCATTCCCGAAATCATGGAGCTGGCCATCCGTAATACATCCATTTCAAGAGTTCCGATAAGAAAGACCTCCGACGGTGGCCTGCTTGAGGGCTTAAGGGATGCTGGACGACATCGGTGGCTGGCGCTGCGTTGCGCGGCAATTGGCACTTATGTTGGCATGCTGCCGGGACTGGGGGGTGCTATTGTCGATTGGGTGGCCTACGGCCACGCGGTACAAAGCGCCAAGGACAAATCCCAATTCGGAAAAGGCGATATCCGGGGCGTCATCGCGCCCGAATCTGCTAACAACGCAACGAGCGGTGGGTCTTTAATCCCGACGGTGGCCTTCGGCATTCCAGGCAGTCTCCCCACAGCCATTCTATTGGGGGCCCTCCTCATCCAGGGTCTAAAACCCGGGCCGGAGATGTTAACCACTCATCTGAACCTAACCTTTAGCATGGTCTGGTCCATCGTTGTGGCAAATATTGCTGTGGCGATCATTTTGATGTTCCTGTGCGAACAGGTTGCAAAGGTGTCGTTGGTACCGGGTCATTTACTGGTTCCAGGAGTGATCGTTTTCATATTCATGGGGGCCTGGTTAGGCGGTGCCTCTATGGGAGATTGGATTTCATGCCTGGTGTTCGGCATCGTCGGATTCATCATGAAACGGGGCGGTTGGCCTCGGCCTCCACTAATCATGGCGCTTATTCTTGGTTCCATTATGGAAAACTCGTTCCAACTTAGCATGAACGTCCATAATGGCGCTCACTGGCTGTGGGAGCGGCCGATCGTGCTGGTAATCGGCGCTTTGATTGCTCTTACCATATTCTTGGCAACGCGCGGAATTACCAAGAACAAGAAAATAGGGCGTAAAGGAGATGAACCGGCAGCGGTATTAAGCGAAGGCGCCGAGCGAAACCCCATGATCTCGTTGCCGTTTGCAATGCTTTTGCTTTTTGTTTTCTCTTGGGCGCTGTGGGAGTCATTGCGTGTACACGACACGCACCCGGAATACGAGCCCGAGGCTTGGCCCTTGGTCGTTAGTCAATTTCCACTTATTGCCGCCGGCCTCGGTCTGGTCTTTGTAATATTCGCTATATTCAAGGACTGGCACGAATGCGCGTCCGTCATAAGACTTCACAATGGATTCCGCACCGCCATGGCCCAGGCTGCGGAACAGGGGATATTGAATCGAGCCATAATGTTCTTCGGCTATCTGAGTGTGCTAGTGGCGATCATGCCTGCCATCGGTCAAAAGGCAGCTTTGTTTCTTTTTGCTTTTATCTATCTTATCCGCTGGGGCCGCTACAATTGGAAAATCTGCCTGGTCTACGGGTCAGCGGTTTGGGTATTGCTTGTCGGGTTCTATGACCGGGTTTTACACCTGTTCTGGCACACTTCATGGCTTGAGGGCTGGCTGCCGGAATTCCTTCCGGCCTGGTTGCCGATCTGGCTTTTCGTATAGTGAGGAGCTTATGCCAACTGCGGTCTATAGAATTGAGCTCGGAATCGGCCTTTGATTCAAGAGCGGCAAGAGATGCTCTGTCGTTCGGAGTTCGAGGGACTTCTCGAATGAGCCGATTTCTGAATTTCTGAAATCACCTGGAGTTCCTCAGCGTTGAATCAACCTGACATGCTCATGATCGACATCGACCGCCCGGAACGGGTGCCAAGCAACCACCTGGTTTACAGCCTGGTCTATTCGGCGATCGGAGACGGCGTGGATACGGTGATGGTTTAAGGCAGGATCCCGATGGAAAATCGCGAACTCACCACCATCGACCTTGCCGAGGTCCACGCCCGCTGCCGCGAACTCGCCCCCCGGCTGATCGAGCGGGCCAACGTAAAGCCGATCTCCCGCTGGCCGGAGGTGTAGGGCAAGCCCAATCGCAAGCCTCACATCATCGACGGAAGCACCGTGGCGATCGCCGGGAAGGCGATCATCAGGCCAAGACGGCAGACATCGGCGAGCACAAACGGCGTCACGCCCCGGTAGATCGTCGAGATCGGGACATCGGTGGCGGTGGCGTTGAGGACGAAAATGTTCATCCCGATGGGTGGGGTGATCAGGCTGATCTCCGTGACCACGACGACCAGAACGCCGAACCAGATCGGGTCGACACCCGCCTCCCTGACCACCGGAAAGAACAGCGGGATCGTCAGCAGGATCATCGAGATGCTGTCGAGGATACAGCCGAGCAGCACGTAGATCATCGAGATGCAGACAATGATAAGAAGCGGTTCGGTGCCGAAATCGACGGCCAGCCTGCCCAGCGCCCTGGGAAGCGGCGTCATGTTGAGGAAGTTCGAAAAGACCAGGGCGCCCACCAGGATCAGGAAGATCCCGGCGGTCATGCGCGCGGTCTCGTAGAGCGCCTCGCCGATGTCCGAGGCGGTGATCCGGCGCCGGAGGACGGCCGCCAGCAACGCGCCGCCGGCGCCGACGCCCGCGGCCTCGGTCGGCGTGAAGGCCCCGGCGTAGATGCCGCCGATGACCAGGACGAACAGGAGGACCACCTCCCAGACCGCGGCGACCGACCGCCAGCGGAGCGCCCAGTGGGCACGGTCGCTCGGCGGGCCGATGCCGGGCCTGAGCCGGGTCAGGATTGCGATGGTCATGACGTAAAGCAGGACGCCGAGGAGCCCGGGAAGGATCCCGGCGATGAAAAGTTTGGAAATGTCGGTGTTGGTCATGATCCCGTAGAGGACCATGATGACGCTCGGCGGGATGAGGATGCCGAGTGTGCCGCCGGCGGCTATCGACCCGGCCGCCAGCGAGGGCGCGTAGCCGAGTCTGCGCATCGGAGGAAGCGCGACCCGGCTCATCGTCGCCGTGGTCGCGAGCGAGCTGCCGCAAACGGCGCTGAATGCGCCGCATGAGAGGATCGTCGCTCGGGCCAGGCCGCCGGGGCGGTGGCCGATCCAGGCCGCGCATGCCGTATAGAGGTCTTCCGCGAACCGCGCCCGGGCGATGACGTTGCCCATCAGGAGGAAGAGGGGGATGACGGTCAGGGAATACTGCTTCGACGCATCGACCATTGCATGCGCCGATGAGATGAGGGCGGGCTCCCATCCGTTGACCGTCGCAAACCCGACGACTCCGATGGCGATCATCGCGATAGCGACCGGCACCCGAAGGAAAACGAGCAGAAAAAGAAACAGGAAACCCGCGCCGGCCAGTCCCATGCGGGACTACCGCCCGGGCTCGGATTGGGCTGTCCCGGAGAACGCACGGGAAACCAGGCGGGCCGCCGAAAGAAAAGCCGTCAGGCCGGTCAGGAAAGCAGCGAGATAGACGAACGGTGCCGTCCGGATCTGCAGATACAGCGTCACGTCGCCGTATTGGGCCATTCCCTGCGCATGACGCCACAGGAACGGGGTCAAGGCGGCGAGCACGGCCAGGGTGAGGAAGTCGGCGAACGCGCGGAGAACCTGCCGCCCCCGGCCCGGCAGCCAACGATCGATCAGTGTTACGGCGATGTGCTCGTCGCGCAGCGTCGTCGCCGGCAGCGTGAGAAAGAACAGCACCAGCAGGACCAGCTCGCCGATCTCATAGCCGCCGGGGAGAGGACGGTTCAGGATTTCCCGGCCGCCCACATCGACAACCGTGAGCCCCAGCAGGACGAACAGCGTCGCGCCGCAAACGAAGGCGTGGGCGCGGGCGCCGGAAATGGCCGATACGGCTCTGCTCATCCAGGCGACCGCGGTATCCCGGAAGGACTGGAGCCGCGTTACTTTCCGCCGAGCGCGGCGCGCTGTTCGCGCATATAGGTCAGCACCGCCTCGCCATCCACGCCCTTCGCTCTCGCCGCCTCGATCCAGGCGTCGCGCATGGGCCGGAAAGCCTCTTCGACCTCCGCCCGGAAGGCGGCGCCCATCTCCGTCCATTGCGCCTTGCTCGACCTGGAATAGGCCGCGCCCCGGCGGTCGCCGACGTCCCACGAGCCGCCGATGGCCCGGGCGCCGGCTTCGCCGGAAATTCCCATGATCGCCGTCCGGTCGGCGGCGGATAGTGTCGCCCATTTCTTGGGATTTGCGGCGACGTGGAAAGTAACGTTGTAGATTCCGCCAGGAACGATGGTCGTATACTTCAACGTCTTGGCGAGTTTGAAATCGCCGACTGCATTCCATGGCAGAAATACGCCGTCGGCGACGCCGCGAGTCACGAGCTGGGGCACCTGACCGATGCTGGCGAACATGGGGACTGCTCCGAGGGTCTTCGCCAGCGTGCCGATGGTCTCGCCGGGCACACGGAATTTGAGCCCCTTCATATCCTTCGCCGACGCGATGGGCCGCTTGGAATTATGGATCAGCCCCGGCCCGTGGGTGAGCGCGGTGAGCACCTGCACGTCCTTGTGCTCGCCCGCCTTCTCGAAATGTTTCTTGTAGGTGCGCCAGTAGACCACCGAGTTCGTCGCCGCGCTGGAGCCGCCGAAGGGAAATTCCGCGGCCTGGTGCAAAACGAACCGCCCGCGCGTGATGCCGGGCAGGTAGTAGGCGGCATCCACCACCCTGTCGCGGATCAGGTCGAAATGCGCGGGCGGCGCGCCCGCGGACTTGGCCAAAAACTCGATACGCACCCGCCCCTCCGTAACCTTGCCGACCTCTTCTCCCCACTTGAACACGCCGTTCTTGTTGAAATCGGCGACCGGCGGGCCGAACCACGAAAACTTGAGAACCGTCTCGGCCGAGGCGGGGACACTCACGGCCAGGGTGGCGGCAGCCAGGGCAAGCGGCTTCAATGCACTCATGCGTACCATTCCGTTTCTCCTCCGTGTTCGCCCGCTTTCCGGGCGGAGCTTCTAGCTCCAGACATCCTCCGCCACGCGGACCACGAGGTCCAGCTTGCGCCGCTGATCGTCCCCGGTCAGCGGGTTGCCGAGGAAATGGCTGGCAAAGCCGCATTGCGGGCTGAGCGCGAGTCGTTCCAGCGGCGTCAGCCGGGCGGCGTCGTCGATGCGCCGCTTGAGCGCGTCGGGGTCTTCCAGCTCGGGCGATTTGGTGGTCACCAGGCCCAACACGACGGTCTTGCCTTGAGGAAGGCCCGCGAGCGGGCCGAAATCCCCGGCTCTTGACGAATCGTATTCCATGAAGTACGCGTCGACGTCGATTTCGTTGAACAGTACGTCGGAGATGTAATCGTAGCCGCCTTCGCCCAGCCAATGGCCCCTGTTGTTCCCCCGGCACAAATGCATCGACACGAACATCCCGTCGGGTCGGGACGACAGCGCATCGTTGATCACCCGCACGTAGGACTTGAGCAAGGAGTCGGGATCGTCGCCGCGTGCCTGCAGCTGAACCCGGAACTTCGGATCGCACATCAGGGCCAGAATGCATTCGTCGAGCTGGACGTAGCTGCATCCGGCTTCGGCCAGATCGGCGATCTCCTCCCGGTAGGCCCGGGCAAGATCGGACCAGAATTCGTCGAGATCGGGATAGGCGGACTCGTCGACGGCGAGCCTGCCGCCAAAGAAATGAACGATCGGCGGCGAGGGCATCGTCACCTTGACGACACCCCTGGAACGGTTCTTCAGAAACAGGAAGGAGTCCCGGTTTATCGGGCGGGAGCGCCGGATCTTTCCGTCGACATGGGCCACCGGGGCGGGGAGCCGGTTGCCCTGGGGGTCGGTGAATTCGATCGCGAATTCGGCGAAATCGATATAGGTCCCGTCCAGCTCCAGCACGAAATCCTGCCACCAGGACCGCCGCCGGAACTCGCCGTCGGTGACGGTCCGAAGCCCGACGCTCTCCTGCAACGCGATCGCCTCCACGATCGCCTCGTCCTCGATCTCCCGGAGCTCGTCGAAGCGCCGGCTCTCGCTGACGCGCGTATGATGGTCGCCTTCCCGGCGGTCCCGCGCCGCCTTCAGCTTCTCGGGTCTGAGCAGGCTTCCGACATGATCCGCCCTGAACGGCGGCGTTCCCATCGTCACCTGTCCTTGCCCTGCCGCGCCTTGTAGGCGGCGATTTCGTCCTTGAGGTCGGTGTATTCCTCGCAGCCGAACAGGCATGCCTTGTCGAGGACGGCGAGACGTTCTTCCACCTTGGCGCGGTCGCCGAGCACAAGGTAGCCGAAATTCCCCATATGGAACCCTCCCAGCCCATCGAGTGTGACTCGAAACCGCTCGACGTGCAATTCGCCTTCGAATGACGACCATCTTCGCGCCGATCCGGATGATTGGGGACCAAGTGGCGGCATTGGTGGCCCGGAATGGCATTTTTGCCGGCGATCCGGTCCGGTCCGGGCGCACCGATCCTGTCGACGGTGACCCGAAGGACAAGGATGCCATCGCTCATGCCGGGGCTGGCGGCGGTCTGAGCCGGTCGATATGGCGCAGGATGTCGGAGAACAGGTCACGAGGAATGACAATTTCGGCCATCTGGAACGTGACGTAGCGCCCGTGGCGCACGATCTTCGCTCCGACTGGCTGGTCGATGCCCCGCCGCGCTAAACCGCCTTGCCGCCGACGATCCAGCGCATCGCGGGATCACGCCCGAGCCGGTCGGCGTCGTTGGCATCCTCGTAGCCGGCGAGACACCCATAGACGGACTGGCGAAGGAGACCGACGATACCGTGCCAGCCGTTCCTGCCCGTGCGGCTATCCGCGACCACGCCGCCCGCCAGTGCGGTCAGCCCGAGCGCGTCGTCCAGATCGCGCTAAGCGAGCAACCCCGCGTCGGAGGTCACCCGCGATCCGTGAAACTCCAGATTCAGGCGGCGGTCGAAAAGGGCCCGGAGTGGCCCATGATCCGATTTACCCTCCGGATACCGCATCCGAACCACCCTCCGACACACTCAAGTCAGTGATTCTTAGAGCAGAAACGTGCCAATCAGGCATCAGGCAAAGCGATCACTTGGAAAATGCGGGTTGGAATGCTACCGGCAAGCAATCACTTGCCGGTAGCGGCAATCGATAATCGGGGCAACCCAGTATTATTTTGACTTCCGCTTCTTCCCTTTAGCCGTAAAATATTTGGTCGATAGCAGTTTCACGACAGCGGGATCCGCATTCTTAATCTTGTTGAAGACGTTTGCTCCATCTTCACCTGAGAAATAGGTCCATTTTGTCCCGAACCGTTTCTGGTGCGCGGCAATAAACTCCGGATCCTTTTGTGCCGCAATGAAACCCTTGCGCAAAGCCGATACGGCTTCCTTATTGGTACCCGGGGCGGCCGCGGCCATTCGTGCACTGGCCTGTTTCAGCCATAAGATCGCTTCCCACTGACTTCCCGATGGCGGATTGCCATGGAGGGTCTTGTAAAGCTCCGACAGGGCCGGCATGTCAGGAAAATCCGGATCCGGGACCACGAGCTCTCCTTTTGAAGTCAATGTCGGCATGTGAAATAACGCTAGGGCCTTTCCCTTTTTCACCAACTGCGGTTCATACTGTTCCCGATAACCAGAAACGCCAACATTGGCCATTTGCACCTCACCGGACAACATTGCGGCATAGGTCTTGGCATCACCTCTGTAACAACATACGAATTGGTATTTGATTCCAAGAAGGTCGAGAGCTGCTCTGCCCATCACATCCAATGTACTGGATGGACTTCGTGCCGACATTTTAATGGTCCCCACTTTCATAATATCGGTCGGTTTCTTCAGGCCAGTTCCAACATCCGATAGCGAGAACGCCACGTACTTGTCATACACGAGGCCCAGAATTTCAAACTTGTTGTGAACTGCTCGTTGACCTCGCGACTTCATGACTTCGGCGGCTATTTTCGACGGGGAAAATAGAATGGTTTCGCCCGTCTTGTTGTTGAAGTCGTACATGAAATTAACGGCTTTCGAGCCTCCCGCGCCAGGCATGTTCTTGACGATGAACCTCGGGTTTCCGGGTGTATGTTTGGTCCAGAAAGGCGCAAAATTCTGGACAACAAGGGAAGCGCCGCCACCCGGCGGAAAGCCCACTAAGACCGATACTGTTTTACCGTTGTAATATTCTGCATGACTGGCGAACCCAAAAATCCCTATTGTCATTCCAGCCAGCAATCCGACAAGTTGAGATCTCAATGCCTTCATCAGTTTTCTCCCGTTGTTGATCAGAGGCACCATTTCTTCCGACCTGCTCTGTTCCAGTGGTACTCCGCAATCTACGCGGATTTACTCCCTGTGACTGGGGCTATCCAAATGTTAGTCCCTTGACGGGTCATTCGTCAATCAGTTTGACGGGGGAGGCGGCCGAATGGGAGTTTTGCGGGATCAATTTTCCTGACTGGGACGCGTACCTAGTTAAACGCCTTTCAATATTGGCGCTCGCCCATTCCATTAAAACGTTGTTCAGCTCAACGTATCAGATGCCCAAGTCTTACCTGATCAATCCGCACCGCATTATTTCGAACCTGAAAGGTCAATACCTCGACGCCCAGATTCCGTACAGCTGATGCGAGAGGTTGTGATAGTTGCTCAGGAATAACGAGAACCTTCCGGTAGTGACCGTCGAGCAATAGTTCGTATAGAAACAGCTGTCCTACTGCCGCTTGTAGATCGGCCGCCGTTATGCCGACCTTGATTTCGAAGAGTACCGGGGACTTTTCGTCGCATGTTACCAGATCCGGACCCCAACCACCCACGCGCTGGTTTGTATGTTTTCGGCCTGATGAGTGAACTGTCACGGTTAACGCATGCCAGACCTTTCCGTGTCGCCTCTCGATTTTCAGGGCTCCGCGGGGACCGACATGGTATGTGCCCGTGAGTTCGGGTGAGCTGGCTTCGGCCTCAAATATTTTGCTCTCCCGTTCAGCGACATGCTCACCGAATTGATAGTTGAGTCGAATTCTCTGACATTCACGTACAAACGACGCAATTTGTTTCTGTAATTTTCGCGGTGCCGCATCTATATTGGCAACCGGATAGCATTGAATGGTTTCGTGGTCCGAATAGGTCACCGTGCAGCTCGAGAGGCGGGTAACCGCGGCGAAGTCGACTTCAGAGATATGCTGAGCTGGTATACTCATCTGGCCCTTGTGAAGAAGCCAGCGGGATCCATCGTTGGTGCGCGCCAAGACACCCTGCATGTTTCTGAACCGTGCTTTAGGTGGGGGGTTGATCTGTACGATGATTTTTTTTCGAAGTGAGTGAGGTACAGTACCGAAGGCATTCCAGTAGCGGTCCGAGCCATCTTTCCGTTTCCGCACGCGGAAATGACCCCAGAGGCCCAAGCTGAGGTGCCAATATGTTATATCTTTCAAACCAGATATTGGCCTGGAGTGTTTTGCAAAGTTCTGGTGCAAATCTTCAATGGATTGTTGAACAGATCGTTGTTTTTCTATAGCCGAGAGAGGTTGTGGTGGCGTTGGCATTCGCTAACTTTCTCCAATTATCTCGATATGGTGTCAACGGCGGTGGAATAATGGTCCGCGCGGAGCGGCCGGTTGGTCCGGTCGCGGCGGCGCAAGATTGCGCCACTCATGTCCCCTTGTCGGTTGTGGCGAGGGGCGGGGGATGTACGGCGTGGAGCTCTATGCAGCGGTACGGCTTGCGGTTGTCGAGGAGGGCCTGAGCCATCGCGAGGCCGGTCGGCGGTTCGGGATCGACCGCCGGACGGTGAAGAAGATGCTGAGCTACTCAGCGCCGCCGGGGTATCGGCGGTCATGCGGCTGTGCCACAGCCGGATGTACCTGGTCCAGGTGTTCCCGCGCGAGGCCCAGGAGATGGTGTTCGAGGCGCATGAGCGGGCCTTCCGCTTCTTTGGCGGGGTCTGCCGGCGGGGCATCTACGACAACATGAAGACGGCGGTGAACGCGGTCTTCGTCGGCAAGCAGCGGGATTACAACCACCCTCAAATACATCCACCTCGACGATGCGGCGGTGCGCGAGGCGGTAGAAACCGTCGCACCCGCGATGGCCGGGAGGGGGTGAGGGATGGCGAGAAAACTCCGCCTCGGCGAAGAGAACGCCGCCGGGTTCAGGCCCGGCAGGGCCGAGTATACGGTCTGGGACAGCGGCATCGCGGGCTTGGGCGTCCGGGTCCGCCCCTCGGGAAGCCGGACCTTCGTGTTCCACAGCAACGCGCACGGCAGGTCGAAGCGCTTCACCCTGGGGCGGGTGGGTGTGAAGCCGATCGACGAGGCCCGCCGGGAATGCCTCGAAATACGCTTGCGGGAGGCCGCCGGCGGATCGGCAGATGCCATGGGTCGGACCCCTGTTCTCTCGTTCCGGGAATTTGTCCTCGGCGACTGGGCGGAGGCGTGCCGCGGCCGGCACAAGCCGTCGACGAAGAAGTCCATCGACAGCCATCTGAAGACCCAGCTGCTTCCGGCCTTCGGCTCGCTGCCGCTCGACCGCATATCCCGCGCCGCCGTCATCGGCTGGTTCGACACCTACAGCCGTACTTCGCCGGGCGGCGCCAACCGCGCGCTCGACACCTACAGCCGTACTTCGCCGGGCGGCGCCAACCGCGCGCTCGACACCTACAGCCGTACTTCGCCGGGCGGCGCCAACCGCGCGCTCGACACCCTGTCGCGGATCATGAACCACGCGCTCGTCTGCGGCCATGTTGCGAGCAATCCTGCGCGCGGGGTGAAGAGGAACCCCGCACGGCGTATGACCCGTTTCCTGTCGCGGGACGAGATCCGCCTCCTCCATGAGACCCTGGATGCGTGCGTGGCCGAGCGGTCGTCGCGCGGACCGCGGGCCGACATCGTCCGCCTGCTCCTGCTGACGGGCTGCCGGAGCGGCGAGATCAGGACCCTGCAATGGCGGGAAGTAGGCGAGCATGTCCTCGCGTTGAGCGACAGCAAGACCGGGCCGCGGACGGTGTATCTGAACCGGGATGCCAAGGCGCTGATCGAGCGCCGGCCCCGGCTCGGCAGCGCGTACGTCTTTCCGTCCGTGCGGGACTCCGACCGGCCCTGTTCCGAGCGTTCCCTCTGGAACTTCTGGTACATGGCGAGGGAGCGGGCCGGGCTGGTGGACGTCCGGCTACACGACTTGCGGCATACTCATGCCAGCATCGCGCTCAGGCAGGGCGAGACCGTTCTTGCGATCGGCAAGCTGCTCGGCCACGCCGATCCGGAGACCACCCTGAAATACACGCATTCCACCGACGACGACGCCCTGGAGGCGGCTGAGACCGTCGGCGCCATTCTCGGAAACTGACCGATGGCCGGGAAAGAACGCAGGCGGCTCACCGACGCCGCCATCGCCCGCCTGCGGCCCCGCGAACGGGAATATGCGGTGTGGGACAGCGCCGTCTCCGGTCTCGGCGTCAGAGTGAGACCGGCCGGCGGGAAGAGCTACGTCCTGTTGCGTCGGTCTTCCGGCGGGTCGCGGCGCGTCTCGCTCGGGCCGGTGTTGTCGAAGGGTGTGTCGACGAGGTTCGCCGGGAGTGCCTTGCGCGTCTGGCAACCGGAGAGCCGGACGACCCCGGCGTCCGGAGACGAGATGTTCCCCTCTTCCGCGATTTCGTCGAGGGGCCGTGGAAGGAGGCGCATTTCGATCGCTATAAGCCGTCGACCAGGAGGAGCGCGGAGATCTTGCTCACGAAACGGGTCCTTCCGACCTTCGGGTCGAAGCCCCTGGACCGCATCGCCCCGGCACATGCGAGACGGTGGTTCGATGTGTACAGCCGGACCGCGCCGGGCGGCGCCAACCGCACCCTGGACCTTCTCCGGCAGATCATGAATTTCGCGATCGACTGCGGCCACATCGAAACCAACCCGACGCGGGGCGTGAAGAAGAACCGGCGTGCGCCGCACACGCGTTTCCTGTCGCGCGAGGAGGTCGGCCGTCTGCACGCAGTCCTCGACCGGCAGGTGAAACGCGGAGGGGAGCGCCGCAAGCAAGCCGACATCATCCGCCTGTTGCTTCTCACCGGGTGCCGCAAGAACGAGATCGTCCGGCTGCGCTGGTCGGAAGTCCGTGGCGAAATGCTGACGTTGGCCGATAGCAAGACGGGGCCGAGAAAGGTTCCTCTCAATTCGCAGGCACGGCGTATTCTGGACAGGCAGCCGAGAGGAGAGAGCGAGTTCGTGTTTCCCTCGCCGCTCGACAGGTCGCGGCCGGGCCGCGGCGACCTCCGGCTCTGGCGCCGAATCCGGAAGGACGCCGGCATCGAGGACTGCCGCCTTCACGATCTCCGCCATACGCATGCCAGCCACGCGGTCATGAACGGCGTGCCGGTGCCGGTGGTCTCGCGAATGCTCGGGCATTCCAATGTCCGAATGACCCTGCGCTACGCCCATCTCGAAGACCGCGACATCGAACAGGCCGCCGAACGCGTCGGACAGGCCATCGCCGAACTGATGGAACTGGACACTCAGCTGCATCCCCTGGAAGCGTCGAGCGGCGGATCGATCGGGTAGGCGAGGGCAGCCCCGTCTCCCGGCCGCCACAGCGCCGGAGGCCGACATGCCCACCCCCGTTCCCAACGACCAGTCTTAAACTTAAACCTGTCGGTGCAGTATCCTGTCCGTCATCCCGGTCCGCGGATTTCGATGATTTTTCCGCCGGTCATCATGACGATCAGGCCGAGCTCGGCGCCGGTCATGTTGAGATAGGTTCGGACCTGGCCGCGGTAGTGTTCGACGGTCTCCGGCGAGGGGTGGACATCGCTCTTCCAGTCGACGACGACCCACGGCCGGCCCTCCGCGTCGAGAGCGATCGCATCGGCGATTCCGGCAAACGCCTCTTCTTCCGTCTCCGCCGCCCAGGATGCGTAGACCGGAAACTCCGCCACCAGTTCCGCCCTGATCGCGGCGATTTCGGGGAGTGACAGCGCCCGAACGACACACCCGCCAAGCTCCGTCGGATTCAATCCTTGGGCGGGATCGTCCTCCACCGTTCGCCCCAACTCCCCGATCAGGCCCTCGGCCCGGGCTTCGAGGGCGGGCACGCTCTCCGCCGTTTCACCGGTGAGAACTTCCTCGATGAGCTTGTGCAAGATGAGCCCGCGGTCGAGCCCGCCCTGAATGTCCATCGCAGCGCCGCCCTCGACCGGCGCGCCGTCACCGTCGTCCGCAAGAATCTCCGGCTCTTCCTCGTGAACAACCGGTCCGGCCGCACTCTCGTCCCGGCTCGGCACCCGCCATACGATCGTGCGTTCCTGCTCGTCTATCGCGGCGGCCTCCGCGGCAAAGACCTCCCGTGTCTGTTCGTTCCCGGCGTGTGCTTCATCCGCCGCGCGCTCCATCGGCGCTCGTTCGAATTCGAGCGCCGGCAATCCATCGAGCGCGAGATCGACCACGGACACCCATGCCGACCGGCCAGCATCGACATCGAGCCGGGGCAGCGCGAGAAGCTCGCGCGCCCTCGTGGCGGAGACGTACCAAAGACGCACCCTCTCCCGGTCCAGCTCCGCGTTCTCGGCCTCCCTGGCCTCATCGCACCCGAGGGGATCGACGCCGAACACCGGGCAGAAGAAGCGCCCGCTCGCGCGATCTGTGACCGCACTGTCCGATTTCCTCACCAGCGTCATCGTGTTGACGGGCACGACGACCGGCCACTCCAATCCCTTGGCGGCGTGCATGGTGTAGAGCGCGACTGCTTCCTCCTGGGCCTCCGGCCTGCCTTCCACGGCGCGGGCCTCGTCGGTCCAGGCCGCCGTCATGGCTTCGGCAAAGGCGCGCAGCCCCCGCACCGCGTAGCCGCGGCTGAAGCCGAGATAGAGATCGACATTGGCGAGCGCCCGCTCCGCCCGGCCTCCATGGCGCTGAAGCAGGATGGGCCGGACGCGCAGCACGTCGACCGCCTGCGACAGGAGTTCGTGCGGCGTGGTGGCGTTCGCACGGCGGCTCAGCGCATGCAGCTTCTCCACGATGTCCCGCGCCAGCGAATGCGGGATGAGGTGGGCCGGGACGCCGAGGTCGAGCCGCGCGGGAACGTCCGGCCTGTCCTCGGGGCGCGGCAATTGCCAGACGACATCGAGCAGCTCCTCCTCGGTGAGCCCGACCAGCGGGCCGCGGAGCAGGGCGCCGAGCGCAAGCGTGTCGCGCCGGTCGGCAAGGACACGGGTCACCGCGATCAGGTCCTGAATCTCCTGGCGCCTGAAGAGTCCCTTGCCGGCCTGGGTGGCGACCGGGATCCCGCGGCGTTCCAGCGCCTCTTCATAGCGCCAGAGATCGTTCCCCGTGGGGGCGAGCAGCGCGATGTCGCCCGCCCGGCAGGGACGCGAACCGCCGGCTTTCGGGTCGTCGATCGGCTCGCTGCCGATCAGGCCGGCGCACAGCTCCGCTACCGCCTCGGCCTCGCCATCGCGTCTCTGCAGAACGGTCGCCTTGCCCTCTTCGTCGGCCACGGCAACGTCGAGCGCGGCGACGGACAATCCCGCGCCGCGTTCCTCCCGGAACGGATCGAGCGGGTGAAAGCCAGGCTGTCCGTTCTCCGCAGACAGCGACCTCTCGAAGCGTCGGTTCACAAAGCGCATGATCTCCGGGCACGACCGGAAATTCGTGGAGATCGACAGGACGCCATCCGGCGCCTGCGCGCGAAACGCCTCACGCGCCCGGACATAGGCGGCGATGTCCGCCCCCCTGAAGCGGTAGATCGCCTGCTTGGGATCGCCGACGAGAAAGAGCGCGCCCGGGCGCAGTTCGAACGACGTCCAGTCCTCGGCATCCCCGCCGGGCGGGGGATCGCCGCAGAGCCGCCAGAAGATTTCGGTCTGCAGCGGATCGGTGTCCTGGAACTCGTCGACCAGGACATGCCGATATCGTCCGGCCAGCGCGCGGCGTACCGCATTGTGATCGCACAGCAGGTTGCGCGCGGCGAACATCAGGTCGTCGAAATCGAGAAGCGCCGCCGACCGCTTGTGGTCCCGGAAGCGGTTGACGACCGGTCCCGCGAGCCGCACGAGTTCGCCCAGCACGCGGCTGGCGGTGGACTGCCGCAATACCGACCAGGCTGCGCAGCAACGCGCGTAGTGAGCCTCCGCCGTCGTGTTGAGCTGCTCCCCGTCGGCCCGCGACAGGCCCGCATTCCGGGCGGCGGCAATCCACTTTCCCTTCTTCCGGAACTGCCGGAAGCTCCCGGCCCCCGTTACCAGTTCCGAATCGAGCTCCGCCGCGAGGGGCCGGACGTGATCGCCCCATGCGCCCGGCTCGGGGGTGGTTCCGTAGTGTTCCGCGAGCTCCAGGAACCGGATCGCGATGGCGACGGAGTCGGCCTCTTCGGCCTCCGCTTCCGATACGAATGCATCGAAGTCCATCGCCGCCTCCCGAAACTCATCCGCGAGCGGAGCAAGGTCGTCGGGAGCGTCGTGAGCGATCGCGCGGTGATGCCGATAGTGGTCGAGGATCGTGCCGGTCAGCCGCACCGTCCCGCCGGGATCGTGCAGCACCAGCTCGGGGAGCAACCCGCCGGCCTCGCCCGCCAGCTCCTCCCGCAGCCAGCCGTCCACGATCTCGGAGAACGCGAGATCCGCCTGGTCGCGGTCCATGATCGACGCGCCCGGATCGATGTCGGCCTCGACCGGGTAGGGCGCGATCAGCCGCTGGCAGAAACCGTGGATCGTCGAACAGGCGAGATCGTCGAGAGTCTCCCTCGCCTCGAGCAGTCGGGTCCGTCTGTCCTCCGTGACACCGCCGGGAAGGGCGGTGACAAGCTCGGCCGGGATGCGGCCCGCCGCCAGGGCGTCGACAAATTCCTTCACCCGGACCAGCAGCTCGCTCGCGGCGAACTCGGTAAACGTCACCGCCGCGATGGACCGAGGTTCGACGCCCTCGGCCAGCAGCAAGGCGATGCGCCCGGCCAGCACTGCGGTCTTGCCCGATCCGGCCCCGGCCTCGACCAGGAAAGACCGGTCATGGACCGAAACGGCTTCGCTTCTGGCAGCGTCGTCGGCGAGCGGCTTGCGCGGGGCGGCCATCACGGTGCGTCCCAGACCTCGGCCGCGGACCCCAGGCTCTCGACGGCGGCCTCCCACTTCCGCACGCACCATGAGGCGCTCGCATTGGCCGGGAGCGCGAAGGCGAGGTCGTCATAGTCCCCGCCCGTGTCCATCCCCATGATAGCGCCGCCGGCCGCGAGGTTGTCGCGCGCGGCCTCGAGGTAGCCGGCGACCTTGTGGAGCGTCGCGCCGGGGTCATCGAGCCGCAGCTCCAACCCGTCCCGCGGATAGAGGAGCGACGCGGCGATTGCCACTTCGTCGCCCAGCAGCGCCCTGACCGCGAAGGCGTAGAGACAGCGTTGCAACTCCGCGCCGCCAGCGATCGTTATCTCCTTGCGCGGCGGCTTTCCCGTCTTGTAGTCGCGCACCAGCGCGCGGCCGCCATCCAGCGACAGATCCAGCCGGTCGATGTAGCCGGCGATGCGGAACCCGGCACCTGGAATCTCGACCGCCGCCGCCACGTCCCACGGGATCCCGGCGTCGGACTTCGGTTCGTATCCGCCAAAGGGCACTTCCCCGTAGGCATGAGCATCGGCCATGTCGCCGTCCCTGAAGGAAAGCGCCCGGGCCCCCAGCGCGCGCGCCTCCTCGAGCGTCCGGTCCCAGACGATACGCGGCGGGGCGCCGAACTCGCGTTCCCACTCCGCCGCAACTTCCGTTGCGGCCCCGTCGACGGCGGCAACTATCGCGTCCTCGCCGGCGCCGGACAGGCCGCCGTCCGCTTCCAGCAGGCGCAAGGCCCGCTCAAGGGTGCGATGAACCAGTTCGCCCATCGATAGCGCATCGAGCATCAGGGGCTCGTCGCCGCTCTCGGGAGCGCGCCAGCCCAGACCGTAGCGCCAGACGAAACCGAGCGGGTTGCGCAGGAGAAGGCGCAGGGAGCTGGCCGACTGGACGCGCTCAAGTGTCGCGCGAATCGCCGGGTGGTCCGCCCTCGTCAGCCCGTCATGCGGGGTGATCTCTTTGCGCTGCCAGTCGCGCCAGCAGCCGATCGCGGAAACCGCCTGCGGTTCGGCCCGATACTCAGCCGGCCTCGCCATCAGCCGGTCGGTCTCGCTGAAGGCGTGTGCCGGGACGGCATTGCGCCGCAGGTAGGTTTCTTCCGGCGCCACATCGAGCAGCAGCGCGCTCCGCCCGAGCAGCCGCCCGTCGTCGTCCCGCCGGGCACGCGAGAGCACGACCTCGGTGTCCGTTGTCTTCAGAATGGTCTCGAAGTCCCGCCGGTCGGCCGAGGCGACCGGCAGGGGGTCGAGTTCCGCTGTCGAAACAATGTGGTCCGACAGCAGACGGTCCTCGGCGATGCCGCGCGGCCAGCGCGACGAGTTGAGGCCGAGCAGGCGTACGAACCGCCTTGGCGACGCCGCGAGCGCGCTCGCCGGCATCCAGCAGACCGAAACGCAGGGGTCGATGTCGTCGTCCTGCTTCAACGCCTCCAGGTTCAAGTCGAGCGATGCGGCCGGCCCGGCGAGTAGCGCCTTGCGCCAGATCCTCAGCGCGCGCCCGCTCAGCAACCGCTCCCCCGCCTGTTCCGCGGTTTCCGTGCCGCTGGAGAGCAGACCGACGATGTCGGACAGCAGCGGGCCGCGATCGCTTGCGCCGGGCCAGTCGTCGGGCGTCAATCCGTCGATCAGCCGCGTCCACGCTTCCACCGACGACAGCGGCGCATCGGCGGGCAGTATCGAGGTCCACCCCTCTGGCAGTTCCCGGAACGGACCGGGATGCGCCCCCAGGAGCGCGTTCAGCCGCCGCATTCTCGTCTGAGACAGGCCCCGCAACAGGATGTCGGCGAGCGCGGCCGCCGCCTGCCCGTCCCGGCATGCGGTGACGCTGACCCCATGCACGAAGTGCAGTTCCAGGTTCGCGTCTCCCCGAAGCGCCAGGAAATGATCGTCGTATTCCGCCGGAACGACAGACGAGATGGCGATGTCGGCGGGCCGGGCGCGGCCGGACGAGACGAGTCCCCGGGCCCAGCGCATCGCCTCCACCGCTTCGTGATAGGCGGTCGCCGCGCTCACCGCGGAGACTCCCGGTGCGTTCGGTTCCGTCCGGACGATGTCGACCGCATCGCCGTCGAGCCAGGCCGGTACCGGCCTGGGTCCCGCGATCCAGCGCAGCTTCAACCTTCCGGCGATCGCGTGCAGCAGCGGCCGCCAGACCGGCGAGAGCTCGGTGATGCCGACGATCTCGATCGGGCCGAACAGTGTCGGCGCCCGATCCAGCCGGTCGAGACCGGCCGACGCCAGGTCGGCGGGCCGTTTCATCGCTGGCGGCAGCGCGTCGAGGGTGGCCTCCTCGAGCGCGGCGATCGAGCCCAGGCGCGGGTGGTCGCCGGCCCGCGACGCAAGGTCGATGCCCGCACGCCACGCCTTGCGCAGCGTGTCGGCCGCCGCGTTCACCATGCCGGGCAGGGCCTTGATCCCGTCCAGCTCGCCAAGCTCGGTATGCGGCAGGACCGACCCGATGGCCTCGCGCAGGGCATCGTCGTCGATCGGCCGGGAAAATCCGCCGGCGAGGCGCGCCGCGAGCTGCTCGAAGGTCATGACCTGCAGCCCGTGCCGGCGTTCGCGGGCCGCGTCCAGCCGGAGCTCGCGCATCGCCAGCCGGCTGTGCGCGACCGCCGTCCGGCGCTCGCAAGGTTCCATCCGGTCCATTCGGTGCTCTTCCCTCACCGCCGCCATAACGGCCGACGACTTGTCCAGCCTCGACCTACCGGTAGCAGGAGAGGCGATCCATCACCAGCCGGCGCTCCTTGTCTACGACCGCCATTGATACACGACTGGCCGCGCGCCGTTCGGCCGATGATTGCGCTTGGGAATTGACATCAAGCCGAGTACCGCGACCGAGAATCGCTCCGTCCCGTCGCATCGTCCCAGCAGCGCTGTGACGGGATGGTCTTCTGGGGATACCAGGCAGCGTCCTGCCCATCGCGGTCGACGACAGGGCCGCTCATTCGCTTCATTCCGCCATCAGGTTGACGATGAGGCGAATCATCAGGTCCTTGCGGGCGGGGGCGCTTTCGGCGATCGCCAGGGTAAGCGCGGTGAGCGCCCGCGGATCGAGCGGCTGCGCCATTCCCTCCCTTGCCAGGTAGAACAGGAGCAGGGGAGCCCCGATGCGCTTGTTGCCGTCGGTGAACGGGTGGTCCTTGACGACGAAATAGAGCAGGTGAGCCGCCTTTTCCTCGCGGCTGCGGGAGAGCGGTTCGCCGAATATCGTCTGATCGATGTTGCCGAGTATGGCTGCCACCGCGTCGCCCCGCGGATTGCCGAAGTGCGGTGAAACTTCACCTTTGCCAGCGAGGTCCTCTCTGAACGCGTCGATCGCGTCCACCACACTCTCAAGGTCTAGCGTCCCGGTAGCGGCCATTGCGTGGGACGGCATGTCCAGCCGGTCTTCGTCGTATTCGAGAAGTAGGCGCCAGGTATCGAAATGCGCCGCGATCAGCTCCGCCACGGTTAGCTCGACATTGTTCGTCATTGTCCTGGTCCGAAGGGCCAAGATGAAAACATCCAAATTTTCGGGATCGTGGTCCGGTCGCCGCCAGAAGGTTGCAGCGGGAAGACGCCACACGGATGCTTGCCCGGCGTGCGACCGCAATAGTTGTGTATTCTCCGGTTCGAACTCCGACGAAACTTACGTCCGTTTCGTTGCCACTAATCGTAGGGCACATCTTTATTTCCGATGTCTCGGGAATGTTTCGATCGTGTCCCAGTCCGTGGTGTAAGAGCCTGGCGTCGGTTGCGGTATCCGGCGGTTAGGGCCGGGACGCTCAGGCTGCCACGGCGGGCAGCTTGACGGTTAGATTGTCGCTCACGGGAGCGATCGATTTCAGCGTCATGTATCTCCTTGCGACGGCCCATTCGTCGTTCTGCTCGAGGAGGATCGCGCCGACCAGGCGTGTGATGGCGCCCTCGTTGGGGAAGATGCCGACGACGTTGGTGCGTCGTT
>MKWU01000749.1_pt1 | contig 60848 bp, 62 predicted proteins | sample 809101 | NCBI WGS metagenome assembly MKWU01 (sample SAMN05860141, study PRJNA318959) | sponge metagenome | host: Aplysina aerophoba | place: Slovenia: Piran, Adriatic Sea, Gulf of Piran | collected 2013-05-07
CGGGCCGAGACTTCCCTCGGGCCACTTGAAGCAGATCCGCCATTGGTCGTTGATGCGAATGCTCCACTGCCCCTTGCGCCGGCCCTTAAGCGCCTCCAGACGGTTGCCGGGCCTCGCCAGATCGTCCCGGTCCAGCCCGGCGGGACGAGCCTGCGGCCGGAGGCGTCGACGACGAAATACCTCATGTACTGGCCGATCGGCGAGGCGTAGCCGAGATAGTGGTGGCGGTCGACCAACTCCGTCCATTCCTCCGCCGCCTCCTTCTCGAACGCCCGCTCCAGGGAGAGCGGCTCCAGCTCCCGCAGGTCGCAGCGGACTTCCGGCCCCGGATCCGAGCGCGGCGTATGCACCGCTCGACGGCGAGGCCCGCCGCGCTTCAGCTTCGGCGGAAGCTCCAGGATGCCGAGCGCCTCGAGATCCTCCAGCACGCGCAGGGCGCTCTGCTCGCTGTAGCCGCCGTTGGGCGTGCGCCAGCCGAAGTGCTCGCAGATCGTGCGCGCCAGCTCCCGGCGGCTGTTCTTCGGCAGAAGCTGCACCGTCTCCTGAATCTGCGCGATCCGGCGGCGCGTCAGCCTCCTGCCGCGGAAGGTCGTGGATTTAAGGGCTTTGATGCGCGGATCCATGGCAATTTTCCAGCGGGCGGACCAATTCGCTTCTTGCATGACCGATTCGCGGCCGTGAGTTAGGCCCTCTTCCGAAGATTCCGCGGCTTTCGAAATGTCCTTTAAATCACCCGGTTGAAGTCGAAAATAAATATCGGTGGAAATTCCGGCGCTAAAGGCAATGCCATTGGTCCGCGCTCCGGGCGTTGCATCTGTTCGCCCCGTCGCACAGCGTCTGACGGTCGAAGCAGGCCTGCCGCGCGATTTCCGCGCGGGTGTGCTCGCCCTCCATCACCCTGGCGATCGCCCGCAAGCGCCGGGACTGGTTCTTGTCCTTGCATTTGCCGGCCAGTGCCTTTAGGCCCTCCGCCGTGTGGTCAGTGTTCGTGATTGCGACGCTGTTCGGCAAGACATCCTTCATGTTGTTGTTTCTCAATCCGCAACATACGGGAAGGCATCACCGACTGCACCCCGCATGCACCCCGCATGTCGCCGCCACGTCTAGATGTCGATGTCCACAAAAGAGTTCTTATAATGCTCGCGAGCCAGCAATTACTTGCATTGGTATCAGTATGATGCTGCAGTGCTATTCAAAAGTTCGAGCCTATTCTCGCCGTCGGATTGTTCGGCGCGGATGTATGAATAGTTGCCGATATAGTGCTTAGTTCACTAATCACGGTCGTTCGGACAACGCACATAAATTGGAGGCATTTTTACAATCGACAAAAGTAAGGTGCTGAAAACGCTGGCGCAACTCGTGTCGGCGCAGGAAGGCGGCGAGGCCGCGGTCCAAGGATGCATTTCGAATTTCTTGGAAGCGGCCGGATGCGAAGTCGAGCAATTCCAATACCAGCCTTCGTCCACTCGAAGGGAGCGCGAGTTCGGGCGAATAGCTAGCTCGGACTTTCAAGAAAGAACGGTTGTCGCAGGTCGACTCCGCGGTTCGCCGGAGTTGCCTAGCTTGATCGCATTCGCTCACCCCGATACTGAATCGCCTTTCGGTCTCGATCAATTGAATACCGATCCGTTCTCCGCAAAATCGCATCGCGGCCGAATTTACGGCTGGGGAGTCGCCGACGACCTGGCAGGATGCGCGGCCGGGCTAGCCGCGATAGACGAGATATCTTCTTTCGGGGCGCCGCGAGGCGATATCGTATTCGCATCCGCGCCGAGCAAGAGGTCCGCTCGCGGAATTGTCGAATATCTGGACAGGCGTCGCGCCGACGCGTGCCTGTACCTCCATCCGGCCGAATCCGGAAACGGGATGAAGGAAATCAAAGCCGCATCGCCGGGGCAGCTGCAGTTCGAATTCCATATCCCAGGACAGCCGCCCGACACGTCGGAGCCTTGCCAGACGCCGTTTTCCCATCTTGGAAGGAACCCGGTTGACGACGCGATCGCACTTTGCGAATGCCTGGCGAATTTTGCCGAGGAGCGATGCTCCCGCATTCGCTATCCGCCGATTGAGGAACGAGTCGGAAGATCCACAAATCTCCATGTTTCCGAAATCCGGACGGGCGCCGAAGGCGACCTGTCCCGAATTCCGGACCATTGCATCCTCGGCGGGGCCATTTGCTTTCCGCCGGTCGAGGATCTTGCGGAAGTCATGCGCGAATTCGAACGGGCGACTTGCCGTTTCAACGAGGCGGACGAGCGACGGCGGAGCAATCCCGTTTCGCTTAGCTGGATTTCGGGCTCGAGCGGCGCCGAAATCAAGGAGTCCCACCCATTATACCGAATCGCGCATGAAGCAATCGAGAACTCTACGGGGACTGCGCCGGAATACTATCCGCTGCATGCGGCAAGCGACATTCGCTTTCCGATCGCCCTGCATTCCATACCTTGCGTTGGTTTCGGTTGCCTCGCGGGCAATCTCGCGAACAATGGATTTGCCAATGAATGGGTTGGCATTGAAAGCTATTTCCAGATGATCGAGGCCTCCATGCGAATTATGGCGTCTTGGTCGTCCGGCGAATGGAAACTGCAAGGGACGCAAAAGAATTAAGCAGCCGGTTCATGCGAAGGGGCTCATATCGAATCCGGTGCAGGGAGGAATCAATGCGGGGGAGCGGTGGCAAAAATCAGAACCGTAACCGGTGATATCGAACCGGGGTCGGTTCGCAACGCGATGATTCATGAGCATGTACTATTCGATATCGTCGCTCCCGATTGCGGAGGAAACAGAAACGCCGAAATAAATGCGCTTAATCGGTGGCAAATCGATTATTTCTCGAATCGCGATCCGTCCAACGCGCACCAGCTTGATCGCGGCGTCGCGACATCCGAAATGAAAGCGTACAAGGATGACGGCGGCGACCTAGTCGTCGACCAGTCCGCGCTCGGGCTGGCGCGCGACCCTGAAGGACTTCGGCGCGCCGCAATTGATTCAGGCGTCCGGATCGTCGCTGCGACGGGCACCTACACGGCGCCATACCTCGACGATAAAATCCTGTCGCTCGATTCTAGCGAACTCGGCGAACTGTTTGCTCGCGAAATCCTGGAAGGTATTGGCGACTTCGGCATTCGCGCCGGCATAATCGGAGAAATCGGCTGTTCGTGGCCGCTTGAGGAATTCGAAAGACGCGCTCTTGGCGCCGCAGCCCGGGCGCAGCGCGAAACCGGCGCCGCGATTAGCGTTCATCCGGGGCGGCATCCGGATGCCTGCCCGGAAATCATAGAAATATTGGAACGGCACGGGGCTGATTTGAGCCGAACGATCCTGTGCCATATGGACCGAACCTATCCCGACGGAGACGGCGTGCTTCAATTGCTTCAGTCAGGGGTAAACGTTGAATGGGATTTTTTCGGAATCGAGCAGTCTCACTACTGGATGGGCGATCTGGAGCTCCCGAACGATCTTGACCGGCTGCGCATCATCAGGAATCTCGACGATCTGGGTTTCGGCTCTCGATTGCTGATCTCGCAGGATATTTGTACGAAGACGAGAATGAAGCATTGGGGCGGCCACGGATACGGCCATATCCTTAGAAACGCGACCGCGCTGATGGACAGGCTGGAATTCGACCAAACTCTGACGGAGAAGCTGCTGCGATTGAATCCTCGGCGGCTTCTCGCGATCCAATAGCGGAGCAATGCACATGAATTTCAAAGGAAGCTACAACGTAATGGTTACGGCCTTCGACAAGGACGGCGCGCTAAACCTGGACGAGCAGGCGCGATTTACCGAATGGCAGGTGCGCAGCGGAATTCATGGGCTCGTGCCGCTCGGCTCGACGGGCGAATTCCTGTCGCTTTCCCGGGACGAAAAATACGAAGTTGCCAAATGCGTTGTCGATACGGCGGCCGGGCGGGTTCCGGTGATCGTAGGAGCCGGCGCCGAACGAACGGAGGATGTTGTCGAAAACTGCAAAATGGCCGAGAAGCTGGGAGCTGACGGCGTGATGATCATTCCGCCGTTCTATTCGACTCCGACCGAACCCGAGCTTATCAACCACTATTCGATTATCGCCGCCGCAACCGGACTTCCCATCATGATCTACAACAATCCGGCAACGGCGAATGTCGATTTGACGCCGGAAATCGCGGCGAAACTGTCCGAGATCCCGAATGTGGAAATGATCAAGGAATCGACGCTGGAAGTAACGCGCGTTCGCGACATCCAGGAGCTTTGCGGCGACCGCCTGCGGGTGTTCGGAGGCATATTGGGCTACGAAAGCTTCGTTGAAGGCGCCGTGGGCTGGATTTCCGTCGCCGCGAACATTCTTCCCCGGGAATGCTGCGAACTGTATTCCCTGTCCGTGGAAGACAAGAATATCGACGCTTCGATGGACCTTTATAGAAGGATACTGCCGGTTATCCGGCTGGTCGGCGGCCACCGCTACGTTTCGGCCACGAAAGCGGCCCTGGCGATGATCGGATTCGATATGGGCTCGCCCCGCCTGCCGCGTCTGCCTCTGCCTGCTTGCGAAATCGAAGAGGTTGAACGCGCCCTGCTTGCGGCGGGAGTCGTTCTGGACGGCTAGCGCTAAGGCATGACGGTCAGGTTCCGCTGGAACGGCAAGGCTCTTCGCGCCGAGGTCGGCGACTCCATCGCGGCCGCGCTGGCGGCCGACGGCGTGACCGCGCTTGGCGAAACCCGAACAGGGCGCCGACGCGGCATCTTTTGCGGCATGGGCGCATGCCACGAGTGCCTCGTTTCCGTAGACGGCTCGAGGTCGCAAAGAGCCTGCATGGTACAGGTTCGCGAAGGAATGGACATCCGGTCGCAGCGCGATTCCGAGCCGGCCGGCCGCAATGCTTCTCAAGGCGAGCGGCCGCAGACGCGATCGAATTTCGACATTGCCGTCGTCGGCGCCGGGCCCGGCGGGCTCGCCGCCGCGATCGCATTGGACGCGCTCGACTTTTCAGTTTGCGTCCTTGACGAGAGGGAGCAGCTCGGCGGGCAGTACTACAAGCCGCGAAGCGGAGGTTTTCGTGGAGCGGCCTCGGCCGACAGGCAGCATCGCGAAGGCGAGTCCCTTCGAAAACGCGCCGTTCAGGGAAATATCGAATTCAGGCTGGGGGCGACTGCGTGGTGCGCGCGGCGAGGGCAGGGCGATGACTCGCATCGGTTTGTCATAAAGGCGTTCCAGAACGGCGGAACCGCAACGGTCGGGGCTCGCGCGCTAGCAATTGCCACCGGCGCGGTGGAAACCCCCGCGATCGTGCCGGGCTGGACGGCGCCCGGAGCGATGACGATAGGCGCCGCGCAGACGCTGGCGCGGAGGTACGGGGTGCTTCCGGGCAGAAGAATCCTCGTCGCGTCGAACGGACCGCTTGGACTGCAGCTCGCGGCGGAAATCCACGCGCTCGGCGGCGAAGTCGTCGGCCTCTACGAGCGAAGTCGAGTGAACGATGCGCTTGCCCTTCTGATGTCGGCCGGCAATTCGCCCGGGCTTGTCGCCCGGGGAGCGATGTACGCGATCCGTCTTGCGATGGCCGGGATCAAAACGCATTACGGATGGGAGGTTTCGGAAATCCACGGGGCGGAACGCGTCGAAGGAGTATCGCTGCGGCGGATGGAAGACGGCCTTGAACGGACCGTTGCCGCCGACGCCGCGTGCATTGGCGAAGGGTTCGCGCCCGAGCATGAGCTCGCCCGGCAGCTCGGCGTACCGTTGGACGTCTCCGCGAACGCTCCCAGCTTTGCTCCGCAGAGGGGGCCGGACGGGAAAACTCCGGTCGAAGGCGTGTGGATCGTCGGAGATGCCGGCGGGCTGGGCGGAGCGCAGGCGGCCGAGCGGCAGGGGCTGCTCGCCGCGTCGGGAATTGCGGGATACCTGGGAAAATCGGCCGGCGCGAACAATTCCGCCGCTCGGAATCTAGCGAGATTCGGCAGGTTTCAGAAAGCTCTCTGGACCCTTTACGGCGCGCCGCCGAGACGCGAATTGCAGAGCAATGCCGTGATATGCCGGTGCGAAGAGGTGACTGTCGCGGAGGTCTCCGCCGCGGTCGAACGCGGAGCCCGCGATATCGGTTCGATCAAGCGGGCCACGCGGCTGGGCATGGGCAGATGCCAGGGGCGCTATTGCGCCTTGCCTGCGCTGCGGCTGCTTCGCGAAAGCGGCGCCGAAGTCTCATCCGCCAGCCTTGCCGCGCCGCAGCTGCCCGCCAGGCCGGTCAGAATATCGTCGGTCGCCAACGAAAAGCGGGAATGGCGCGGTCACGCCCGAACTTCGCTGACCACGAGGCCGCGGCTCGCGAGTACGCGACCGCTATCCAGAAACGCCGCCGACCTGGCGATAATAGGCGGCGGGATCACCGGTATATCTGCGGCCTACTGGGCCGCGAAGGCGGGCGCGCAGGTCGTATGCCTCGAAAGGGGGATGATTAACGCCGAGGCTTCGGGCGGCAATGCCGGCAGCCTCCACCTGCAGCTGCTGTCATGGGATTTCGGCGAAGGAGAAATCTCGAGCGCGGCGCCGCTGCGAGCCCTGCCGTTCCAGAAGGAGGGCATCGATCTCTGGATTTCGCTTCGGGACGAGCTTTCGCAAAGTTTCGAGCTTGCGCTGACGGGCGGATTGATGGTTGCCGAGAATTCGGAGCAAGTCGCGTTTCTCGAATCCAAGGTCGAAGCGGAAAGGCGGGTCGGTATCGCGACCGAGATCATCGGCGCGGACGAGGCGCGCAGGATCGCGCCGGAAATTGCCCGGAACATTATCGCGGCTTCCTGGTGCGCGGGCGAAGGAAAAATCAATCCTCTGATCGCTTCCAACGCGCTGATCGAAGCGGCCCGGTCGCACGGCGCGATTTTCGAGGAGCTGGCCGGCGCAAGCGCGCTGGAAAAATGCGCTTCCGGCTATCGCATCGGCACGAGCCGAGGGGAGCTGGCCGCGAAAAAGGTTCTGATCGCGGCGGGCGGCTGGTCCGCCGAAGTCGCGAAGCTGCTTGAAATCGACATTCCGGTGCGCGGAGCTCCTATCCAGATCATCGTCACCGAGCCGGCGGCGGCAACCGTTCCTTGCCTCGTCGCGCATGCCGGGCGGCACATTACGATGAAGCAGACGGAAAGCGGCAACATTCTAATCGGAGGCGCGTGGACGGCGGGCCGGGATGAAGCCGGCAGGCAAATCGTCAGGCTGGAAAGTCTGGAAGGCAATCTCTGGGTGGCTGAACGGATTTTTCCCGCTGTCGGGCAATTAACGTTTATTCGCAGCTGGGGCTCGATGAACATCGACATAGACGGAGCTCCGCTGATCAGCGCGCTTCCCGGTCATCCCGATGCAGTGGTCGCAGCCGCCGCCAACGGATATACGTTGGCGCCGCTGATCGGACGGGAGGCCGCGCGCCTCGCCTTGAGCGGGAAAATCAGGCGAGATCTTGAAGCATTCGATTTAACTCGCTTCAATTAGGAGAGTATGAAAGATGACGAAATTGAGCATCCGCGCCGGCGGCTTCGGCTTTTCCGGAATCCTGGAATGGGACAAGGCGCCGCAGACATGCAGCGCATTCGATAAAATGCTGCCATACGAAAGCCAACTCGTGCATGTGCGCTGGAGCGGCGAAGGCGTTTGGATACCGCTCGGGGAATACCAGTTCGGCGTCGGCTACGAAAACCACACCAGCCATCCCGCGCCCGGGCAATTTATCCTGTATCCGGGAGGAATAAGCGAAACCGAAATCCTTCTCGCATACGGCGGCGTTATGTTTTCATCGAAAATGGGACAGCTGGCCGGAAACCATTTCCTGACGCTGACCGAGGGGCAGGAGCAATTGATGGATCTTGGGAATCGCGTTCTTTGGAAAGGAGCGCAGGAGATTAGCTTCGACTATGCTTAGCATTGCAGGACAGGTCCTCGATTTCCGGCCGCATCGAATCGGTGCGCTTCGGAACGGACCGGGGTCTCGGTGAGGTAAAATCAGCCAGGCGCTTCCCGACATCGCGATTGAGTTCGATTGCCTCGATCACGACATCTATCATACCAAGATGCAAACGCTTGCGATCTCAGGAAACCTTCCGATTATCCTTACGCTCCGGCCCGGCAAGCGCGCGGGTTGTCTGACGGACAAGGGCCGCGCGATGGATCTGCGGCCGATGATTGAAGCGGACGATATTGCCGCCGCCGGAAAGCCGTAGTCCTCGGGCCGCGAGGCGCCAATGGCATAGTCTACGAGCCGGGGCTGCCTTCTGTAGACTACTCGAACGTCGTCTATGCCGACATGGCCCTGCTGGCGAAGCCCAGGCTTGAATACCCCGGACATTAAGGGAGTTCGAGGAGGAAGCGGCGCAGATTGCCGAGGCATAATACCGTCCCGTAGATTGGGGCGGCTAGGTCGGCTTGGGTCATGAAAACACGCATGCTATCGATGCCGACCGCGCGCGTCGGAGGCCTCGAATGGTTCGACATGGCGAGCAAGGGCGAATGCGCCGGCCTTGCCGATTAAGAATTCGTCCCGTTCATGGTCTTCGGAAGACAGCTGCAGATCGGGTTTTCGATGGGATCCGTCAAGGCTTGGGAGCTATCCATGGCAAGTCTGGAAATCGAGCAAGCTGCGAAATCGTACGGTCGGTTCGAGGTCATGTCGGACATCATCCGATTCATCGACAACGGCGAGTTCGCTGTCTTCAAGGTACCGTCAGGCTGCGGAATATCCACGCTCCACCGAATGATCGAGGGGCCTGAGGAGATTACGGAGGGGGCAATCTCGATCGGGGAGGAAAAGTCGTGAACGATGTCATCCGCTCGCAGCGAGGCGCGGCAACAGTATTTAAAAGCTCGCGCCTAATCCGCACATGACCGCTTTCAGCAACATGGCCTTCGCTCTGCGGCGGGCGGGCATGAAGAAGGACGAAATTTGCAGGCCAGTTAGTTAAAGAAGCGGCAAATTACATGCAGATCAAGGGATCGCCAAAGCGCCTCCCGCGAATCATTTCGGACGGGCGGCGACAGCGTGCAGCCGTCGGGAGCGCAATCGCGCGCGAGCCCAGCGTGTTCCTGTTCGACGAGCCGCTCGTTAATCTTAATGCCGCTCCGGTCGCAGGCTAGGGTCGAAATCGCGGAGCTTCACGCGCGGCTCGGCACGGCGATGGGCTAAGTTACTCGCGATCGGTTCGAATATCCGACGCTGGCCGACAAGATCGCGGCGCCGAAACAGCGGGCGCCTGGAGCCGGGCGGCAGTCGCATGGATCTCTTTTGCCATCCCGCCAACGGGTTCCTGGCAGGATTCATCGGCAGCCCGAAGTTGAATGTCTTCGAAAGCGGAAACGTGATCGCCGCGGCGCTTGAAACACCGGGAATGCCGCCCGGAATCATTGCCGCGATCCGCATTCGCGCCAAACATCTCTCCCCGGCGGGCGGCGACTCTGAGCCAGTGTTCGGAACCCTGCGGCCGGTCGAGGAATTCGGCGGAGTCGGCGCGGTTCCCGAAGCGCGAAAAGGCCTGGGAGTTCGTGCCGGGAGGCAACTTGTTTCGGCAAGCCGTGGATGCTAAGTTTGCATTCTCGATATCGGGAGGGATAAATGATACGTGAATATTCGTTAAAATTGTCGCTTTGCGCCGCTGTCGCGGCAGTTCACTTCGCGAGCGCGGTCCAGGCATCGCCGTCTGGCGTTCTGATAATCGTGGAAAATGAAACGCCCGAAAATCTCGATCCGGCGAATGCCACCAATTCCACGGTAAATCAGCTAACGATCGGAATCTACGATACGCTCGTTCAGTTTACGGCCGGCGAAACGGCCGTGTCTCCTCGCCTTGCGACGGGCTGGAGCATTTCCGACGACGGCTTGCAATATACGTTTACGCTGCGGGACGATGTCACATTCCATGACGGAAGCAGCCTGACCGCCGAGGATGTCAAGTTCACTCTCGACCGGCTCCAGAGCTCCGCCGGAAAAGTCCTGAACGACATGGGGCCGTTCGCGGGCGCCGAGGTCGTCGACGACTTGACAATCAAGCTGAGCCTTTCGGCTCCGTTCGGTCCGTTCCTTTCAGCGCTATCGCGCATCTACATCGTCAACAAGGACCTTGTCGAAGCCAACATGGGCGAGGACAACGCGCGGCAATGGCTGGCTGTCAATGCCGCCGGGTCGGGTCCCTACATGGTCAAGTCCTACAAGCCGACGGAAGCGGTGTCGCTTGTCGCCTACGAAGACTACTGGGGCGGATGGGAAGGCAACCATGCGGCCGAAGTCGTGTTTCGCTATGTTTCCGAACCGTCGACGCAGCTAGCTCTGCTAAGGAGCGGAGAAGTGCATGTCGCGCCGGATTTAACCGTCGAGGACAAGCTGTCGATGATGGACGAGGAGGGCTTCGCTGTCGATATCGGCGCCGCCGCCACGCCGCTCTATTTTCAGTTCAATACTGCAAGCGACGGTCCGACCGGAAACAATGAATTCCGCCGAATGCTGAGCATGGCGTTCGACCGCGAACTCCATCTGGAGCAGGTTCTGCAAGGATTCGGGACTATGCCCGACGGGCCGCTGCCGTCGAATTGGGTGGGCCACCAGATGGGCACGGAGACGGGCTTCGATCTGGAGGAAGCGAAACGGCTAGTCGACGAAAACGGCTGGGCCGGAACCGAGTTGCTCGTCAGGTACCTGCCCGCCATCGAGGAGGAGCGCTTGGCCGTCGAGCAATTCCAGTCGAATTTGGCCAGCATCGGCATAACGCTCAATGCCGAGGGCATGACCTGGCCGGCGCAGGCGGCGACAGTGCAGGATCTCGCAACCACGTCCGACATTAACATGATCTACAACTTCCCGAGTTTCCCGGATGCGCACGCGATCCTCAATACATCCTTCAACGGCGCCTTGACCGGCTACAACGGGGGCTACAACTGGGGGCAGTATTCCAATCCGGATGTGGACGCGCTGCTCAACGCGGCGGCTTCGTCTTCCGACCCGCAGGAGCGCGTGAGATTGTATCAGGAGGCTCAGGAGATGATCGGCGCCGACCATGTGGTAATTACGGTGTCCAATCCGGGCTTTGTCCTGGCGATGTCGGACAAGGTGACGGGCTACGTGTACAATGTCGCTCATCACCAGACTTTCAACATCATGGACATGGGCCTGTCCGAATAGCGCTGCGACGCTCGCTTTCGAAGGGAGCGGAAAGATGAGATACGTCCTGGAAAGGATTGCGTTCTCTCTCTTCGCTCTCTTCATTCTGATTTTCATAACCTTTTTGCTTAGCCACGTCGTTCCGGGCGACCCCGCCATCGCGGCAGCAGGCCCCAACGCCGGGGCCGAAAAAATCCAGCTGATCCGGGAAAGAATGGGACTGGACCAGCCCTTCCACGTGCAATTCCTCACCTACGGCTCCAAGGTGCTTGCCGGGGATTTCGGGACCTCCTGGTTCACTCATCAGCCGATTGCGGACGACATTATGAGGGAGTTGCCCCCTTCGCTCGAACTCGTCGTTTTGGCGATGCTAATCAACCTCGTGATTTCGTTTCCGGTCGGGCTGATCGCCGCGAGATACCACGGATCGAGTTTCGACAACGGCGTTCGCGTCGTGGCGATCGCCGGTGCGGGGCTGCCGATTTTCTGGACTGCGATTCTTCTTCAGCAGAAGGTGGCGGCCGACTGGCAGCTTTTCCCCGTCGCGGGACGGCTTAGCTTCGCCTACCGGGACTTCGAGGGAGCCACCGGATTCTATCTTTTCGACAGCCTTGCGCAGGCGAGGCTCGACGTGTTCCTAGATCTGATTATGCATATGTTTTTGCCCGCGCTGGCGCTGTCGCTTCTATTTACCGCCGTCGGCGTCAGGATAACCCGCACGTCGATGATCAGCGAGTTTCGCAAGGACTACGTCGTAATGGCGCGAGCAAAGGGCGCGAGCGAAGCGCGCATCATGTTCCGGCACGTGTTTCGCAACGGCGCGACGCCGTCGCTCACCGTGTTCGGGATGCAATTCGGATGGATGCTGGGCGCCACGGTTCTCGTAGAGGAGATTTTCGGCAGGCCGGGGATAGGGCGCTACGCCGTCAAGGCGGTTACGCAATCGGACATTCACGCGGTCGTCGGCGTGGTTCTGGTCGTGGGGCTGGTATTCGTTATTTCGAATATGGCGATCGACTTGATCCTGTTCGCCATCAATCCGCGTAAAGCCCGCGAGGACTGAAGATTAGAAGAATCTGGTCATTTTCGAGAAGCGGAATCGAAAAGTGCGCGCTGATCGTCGCGGGAATCGTGCTGCTGCTCGCCTTGATCGGGCCCTACATCGCCCCGTTCGACCCGCTTGCGATCGATTTTCGAAACAGGCTCGTCGAACCCTCCTGGACCCATTTGCTCGGCACCGATGGCTCCGGACGCGATGTGCTCAGCCGAATCCTGTACGGCGCCAAGCTTACGATTCTGTCGACTGTGACCGTGATCGCGACAGTGCTGTTTTTCGGCTGCATTCTAGGAATTTTCTCCGCGTTCGTCGGCGGCACAATCGACAACTTCCTTATGCGAATCGCAGATGTCTGGCTTGGCTTCCCGCCGCTGATTCTGGCTCTCGGCTTCGCCGCGGCGCTTGGGTCGAGCCTGGAGGCCGCGATACTGGCGCTTATCTTCAGCTGGTGGCCGACCTATGCGCGATTGTCGCGGATGATTACCGTCGACATCCTCTCCAAGAAATTCGTTGCGAGCGCAAACGCGCTGGGCGTCTCCACGGCTCGAAAAGTAACGCACTACGTGCTGCCCAACGCCTTCGACATACTCATAATTCAGGTCACTCTGGACATTTCCGCCGTGATGCTGGCGATATCGGGCTTGTCCTTCATCGGGGTCGGCGCCCAGATTCCCCAGCCGGAATGGGGCGCGATGATCGCGGACGGGCGATCTTTCACTTCGAAGGGCTGGTGGGTCGTGACCTTCCCCGGCCTGATGATTTTCATAACGGCGATGAGCTTCAACATTATCGGCGACATGCTGCGGCGCGAGCTCGACCCGACGCTTGTCACGAGGCATTGAGATCGCGATGCCCGGCGCCGCTTCCGCAACGAATGCTTCACGGGACGATGCCGTGCTCAAGCTGGAGAACGTGTCCATCGCCTTGAGCGCAACGCGAACGACGATGGTGCACAGCGTTAGCCTATCGATCGATCGGGGCGAGATTTTCGGACTGGCGGGCGAATCGGGGTCGGGAAAGACGCTTCTCATGCGAACGCTATTCGGGCTGCACGACGACGCGATCATCGAAAGCGGCCGCATGACGTTCAAGGGCGCGGAGATTTCATCGTCCGGCCACAGGAAGCGCGTACGAAAGCTGCTCGGCCATGAAATCGGCTTCGTGCCGCAGGATCCATTCTCCTCGCTGAATCCGACCATGCGCATCGGAAAGCAGATTCGCGAAGCTCTCTATTTGGGGAAGGGAATTTCGCCGAAGTCGGGCGAGGCGGGGAAAATCGCGCTTGATCTCCTTGACGAAGTCGGGATTTCGGAGCCGGAGCTGGCCGTCGACCAGTTTCCGGATCAGTTTTCCGGCGGCATGCGCCAGAGAATCGTCATAGCGATCGCCCTGTCGCAGGAGCCGAGCATCCTGGTCGCCGACGAGCCGACGACCGCCCTGGACGCGTTCACGCAGAGAAGAATAATCAACCTGATCATAGAGCGCAGCAGAACCCGCAACCTCACCGTCATCCTTATTAGCCACAACTTGGAGCTCTTGCGGCAGAACGTCGACCGAATCGCCGTCATGTACGGCGGCCAGCTGTTCAACATCCTCGACTCCGGCGAAATAAGCGAGGGCGCGGCGCATCCCTACACGGTGGCCCTGTTCAATTGCATACCGCGCAAAGACATGACGCTCGGCGACATTCGATCGATTCCAGGCGAGCCGCTTAGCGCCGGCTACGGCTTGACCGGCTGCGCCTTCAGCAAGCGGTGCGGCTTGCGGCAGGACGTTTGCGATTCGAGCTTGATTCCTGTCAACTCGGCGTTGGCAAGGAGTTTCGACGCCTGCCTTGTCAAAGCGGGCCGGCAGGCATGAGCGAGTCCGAAGCGCCTCTGCTGCAAATCAGGGATTTGTCGAAAACTTTTGAAAGGCGGTACCTCGTTCAGCAGTCCAATTTTTCGCTGCGGAGCATCGACCTCGAGCTGTTCGATGGAGAAGTTGTCGGGATTCTGGGCGAGTCCGGCAGCGGCAAATCGACCTTGGCGAACATTATCACGAGGCTAACGCCGTATAGAGACGGCGAGATATTCTACAGGGGCAAGGAAATTCGATCGCATAGCCCATCGGAAATCTTCAAGTACAAGTCCGAAGTCCAAATCGTATTCCAGGATCCGTACGGCAGCTTGAACCCCCGCTCTACGATCAGAAACAGCATCAAGGAGGGATTGAGGCTTCATCAGTCGCATCTGTCGCGCCAGGACATGGACGCGAGAGTCGAGGAATTGCTTAAGAGCGTCGGCTTGGTCAGCGAGAATCCCGAAAAATTTCCGCACGAGTTCTCGGGCGGCCAGCGGCAGCGCATTGCAATAGCGCGGGCGATTGCCGTCCAGCCCACGCTTTTGATTTGCGATGAGCCGCTATCTTCGCTGGACGTGTCGATCCAGGCTCAGATCATTGAGCTTTTCGCCAGTCTAATCGAAGAGTATCGATTGACGATGCTTTTTATATCGCACGACATCAACGTCGTCAGGCTTCTTTGCGATCGGGTCTACGTTATGAGCGATGGAAGAATCGTCGAATATGGAAAGACGTCCGAAATCTTGAACAATCCGAAAAACGACTACACGGTGAAGCTTATAGAATCAGTTTTTTAATCTAGGAGAGAAGCGGGCCGGCAAAAAGCCGATTTTGATTTAGTGGGCGCGCTGCGGTCCGAATAATATCGCCGCGCTCGCCTTTAACTCGGCAGCAAACGATTGGCGACGGAATCGAGGCGAATGCCTTATGCGCTAGTTCTGTCTAGCTTGCCGCAGATAGTCGAATCTCTCGCAGAATTTGAATCTTGGCATCTCGACTAAATGTTGCCTTATCGGGCCAAGCTCAGAAGGCGCGGTTGGCCTCGTTGCCGACAATGTTATAGGTCCCATCCCCGAGACTGCCCCGAAATTTGAACAATCCGCTCCGTCAAGACGGTGGTACGCGCCATTTTTTCCGGCTCGATTCGCAAGAGCGGGGCACGGGCCCAACGTATTGCCGAGGAATGGGAATATTTGAAGGAAAGGCCAAGCAATCCAAGCGCCTTTGACTGATTTTTCGCGGCAAATTCGGGGCGGGCCGCCGGTTCGGCGCATGCACGATGCATCAGGAGCAATCGCCCCTGCGTTCGTCGTAGCAGCGATAGACCGCCGCCATGTTCGCAAAGTAGAGATTCACGGCCGAAGCTCCGATTGCCGTCCACGCGAAATCTCAGCGGGAACGGGAGCGGCGGGGATAGCCTCGCAAATACAGCCTGAGCCGCTAGAGACGCCGCGGACATTGCTTGGCGGGCGAGTCTCGCCATTTTCCGAATAGGCTCTCGATCATCGAGACGGCGCGGGTACATGTCCGCCCCGCCGCTCGACAGCGTTTTCAGGGGGCAGTTGAATTTCCGGCCATATCGTCGCAGTTGTATGCGCTGGCGGTCGACATTAGAAGAGTTGGTGCGCCCGGCGTCGGCAACCGACTCGATCGGGCGAAGAATTTGCAAGGAATTTATACTTGGATCCTAAATCGAAGACAGGGCGATGGCATAGGCTTGTTACGTTGATCAAGGCTCGGCGGAGGCGGCTTGGAACGCGAAGCATTCGGCATTGCCGAATATCCGGGTGAAAGAACTGGCATGGCGAAGTACAAGTTCTCCATCGATATAGGCGGTACTTTTATCGACGCGGTCCTATTTGACTTTATCAGTGAAGAACTGGTTGCTTTCAAATTGCCGACCACTCCGGAAGACCCGGCGGCAGGCGTAATCGCGGCGGCCGAGCGGCTCGAAGTTCCGGTCAACGAAATATTCGAATTCGTCCACGGCACCACCCTGGGGCTCAACGCGATTCTCGAGCGCAAGGGAACCTCGGTCGGGATCATTACGAATTCCGGATTCGAGGATATTTTCGAAATCGGACGCGGCAGCCTCAGCTTCACGGATATGTACCGCTTCGACTTCGAGCAATCGCGCAAGATCGTGGAGCGCAGGAATGTCAGGGGCGTGGGGGGCAGAATTGACGCCTATGGCGCGGAAATCGATTCGCTCGATATCGACGGGCTCCGCCTCGCCGCGTCCGAATTAGTGCGCGACGGCGACTGCAAGGCGCTCGCAATTAGCTTTCTCCATTCCTACGCCAACGATGACCACGAAGTCCGGGCCGTCGAGCTGCTTCGCCGCGAGTTTCCGGGTGTCGAAATCTCCTCCGGGGCGGCGCTCGCCAGAGAGTACCGCGAATACGAAAGAACCAGCACGGCCGTACTGGATGCCTACATCAAGCCGGTGCTGAGAAACTATCTCGGGCGAGTGGCCGGCGGGATCGAATCGCTCGGCTTCGGCGGCAACAAATACATCATGAACTCGTCCGGCGGCGCGCTGACATTCGATATCGGCGAGGCGAATCCGGTCGCCACGGTCATGTCGGGGCCGGCCGGCGGCGTGGCCGGAGCGCTGCACGTCGCAAGGCACGCCGAAAGAAAAAACATTCTATCCATCGACATCGGCGGCACCAGCCTCGATGCGTGCCTAATTATCGATTTCGAACCTACGGATGTCTTTGAAGCCGTAATTGACAACTTTCCGGTACTGCAGCCGATTTTCGACATCCGGAACCTTGGCGCGGGAGGCGGCTCGATAGCGCGCGTCGACAACAGGCTCCTGCGAGTCGGACCGCAAAGCGCGGGCGCCGAGCCCGGACCGGCGTGCTACGGACGCGGCGGCGAACTGGCGACCGTGACGGATGCCGCGCTTGTGCTGGGCTATCTGGATTCGTCGAATTTCATGGGCGGGGAAATGAAAATCGCCAATGATCTCGCGCGCGCGGCACTGAGCGAGCACATTTGCAAGCCGCTGTCGATCGGGATCGAGGAGGCCGCGAAGTCGGTATTCGACGTGCTGGTTTCCCGAACTTCCTCGTCGATCAAGGAAATGCTCCTGGAGCGAGGGCGCGATCCCAGAGACTTCACGCTATTGGCGTTTGGCGGATGCGGTCCGTTGCTGGGCCCGATGATTCAGAGGGAGCTCGAGATGCCCGAGCTAATGATCCCTCCGCTTCCGTCGGTATTCTCTGCCTGGGGAATGATGGCGAGCGACCTTTCGTTCAGCGATTCATCCTCGGTTCTGGAACCCGTTTCGGAAGCTTCTCTGCGGCGGCTGCGGAGCCTTTCCAGAAGCCTGGAGGAGAGAAGCCTAGCGGAGCTTAGGCGCAGAATAGGCGCGGATGTCGCTCCTAAAATCAAGTTTTTCGCTAGAATACGCTTTATCGGCCAGGAGCATACGCTGAGCGTCGGCTATCATGAAAGCGACTCGCATGAAGCTCTTTTCAAGCGATTTTCGGACGCTCACTTCGACCGGTTCGGCCATACTTTCGACGAGCCCGCCGAAATCGTTTCGCTATCGATAAGGCTGACAATCGTCACGAGGAAGCCCAGGATTTCGTGCGAGCGCGCGCGGCTGCGCGATACCGGGGAGCCGGTAAAGGCCAGCATGCTCGACATGGCCTCCGGCAAGGTGGTCGAAACGATTCGAACGCGGCGGTCTGGGCTAGCGCCGGGATATTGCGTTAGCGGTCCGATGCTCGTAGACGACGAAGGATCAACGCTCGTGATCCATGCCGACCAGAGTCTGGCCGTGGAAGAAGACGGAATAATATCCGTCTCGCTGGTGGAGTAGAAAAATGACGAGCAGAGCTGCCGAGCTTGAAATCGTTTCCGGACTGTTTCTTTCCGCCGCCGAGCAAATGCGGCGCACTCTCGTAAGGACCGCATTCAACGCGGTCATCTATGAAGTTTTGGATTTCGGAATCTCGGTCGCCGACAGCAAGGGCAGGATGATCGCCGAGGCCGCCGGGATTACGTCCTTCATAGGCGCCAACGACTACGCCCTGAATACGCTGATCAAGAAGCTGGACATGTCCGCCTTGCGGCCCGGCGATGTCGTCATGCTGAACTACCCGTACTGGAACTCGGCGCATGCATCCGATGCGCTGCTGATGGCGCCGGTTTTCATCGACGGCGACGATATCGACATCTTTTTATGCGTGCGCGCGCATTGGCTCGACATCGGAGCCAAGGATTCCGGCTATGTGATAGATTCTTGCGATATACATCAGGAAGGGCTGATCCTCCCCGGCGTGAGGATTATCAAGGAAGGCGTGCTAGACGAGGATCTTTGGAAGATTCTGGAGTTCAACTCGCGCCTTCCCGAAGCTATCAGGGGCGACTTCGGCGCCCAGGTCGCGAGCCTTCGCACCGGCGAGCGCTGCGTCAGGGATATTTTTCGGAAATTCGGCAAGGCAAATACCTACGATGCGATCGACGAGCTGATCGACCATGCGGACTGGGAAACTCGACAGGCGCTGAAGAATTTTCCAAAGGGCAGCTGGACGGCCGAGGAGTGGCTCGACGACGACGGCATATCCGACCGGATGATCAAGATGGCGGTCAAGGTTACCATCGACGACGATAAGTTCACGGCGGACTTCAATGGCTCGGACCCGATGGTCGCGGGGCCGGTCAACGTGCCGTTCGGTGCGACGACAACAATGACCAAGACCTACTTCAAGTTTCTGACCTCGCCGAATTCCCCGAGCAATCACGGACATTACCGAGCCCTCGATGTCAAAGCAGACCCCGGCAATCTATTCCACGCCGTCTACCCGTCGGCGACCTATATGCCGTGGACGAAAATGGTCGCATTCGAAATGATCGCAAAAGCTCTTGCGCCGGTCGTCGACTGGATTCCGATGTCGTCCGGCGGCGACGAGCCTGGCTTCATGGCCGTCGGCAGGCATGGACGAACCGGCGGAACCTTTGTCGTCAGCAACAACGAGGGCATCGGCTGGGGCGCGACGCATAGGCACGACGGCGCGAATGCATTGCAGCATCCTTCCACGAGCACAGTTCGAAATACGCCGATCGAAGTTTTGGAACGGCAGGCGAATCTTTTCCACGAAGAACTCGCGCTGATCAACGATTCTGGCGGAATCGGGAAATACCGCGGCGGGCTGGGCGTTCGACGGCAAGTAAAGATCACATCGGAAACGGAAATCATTTCCATGAAGAAAAAATCAAAGACATCCGGATGGGGTCTTAAGGGAGGGCAGCCTTCGCCGGTCAAGAACCATATGGTGCTTTGGCCCGGAGAAAAGCGGGAGAAGAAGGTGGGCTTGCACAGGGCAACGCTGCAGGCCGGCGAAAGGTTTATAAATTACAGCGCGGGCGGGGCAGGCTGGGGAGAGCCGGCGCAGCGGGACGCCGAAGCGGCGGATTACGATATTCGCAATGGATATGTTACCCGCCGAAAGTAAACCCCGGCAATATCCGGGTTCCAGAACGGGCCTCGGCCGCGAAGAAACGGGAGCATGGACGTGAAATACGCTTTAACCGGATGCAACATAACCGACGTGAAGGCCGGAGAGACGATCCCCGGCAAGTCGCTCGTAGTCGACGGCGACAAGATCGACGGCATCGTCGACAATGCAGATCTGCCGGCGGGAATTTCAAAAATCGATCTTGGAGGCAGATTTCTTTGCCCCGGGCTGATCGATTGCCATTCGCATTGCTTCATCGGCCAGTTCAACGACAGGGATACGGTTTTGGCATCCGAGATGACGGCGCGGGCGAGCCTGCATTTGATTGGCATGCTAATGCGGGGTTTTACGACGGTTCGCGATGCGGGCGGAGCGGATTACGGACACAAGGTCGCCTTGGAGAAAGGAATGTTCACCGGGCCAAGAATGTTCGTATCCGGCAAAATCCTCTCGCAGACGGGAGGGCATGGCGATCATCGCGGAAGAGCGAGCATGTGCGCCTGCGGGTCGTCGATCGGAGGCATTTCGGTCATTGCCGACGGGGTCGATGCGGTAAGGCATGCAGTTAGAGAAAATATTCGTCAGGGCGTCGATCAGATCAAGATAATGGCGGGAGGCGGCGTCAGCTCGCCCGGGGACGAGCTTGTCCACGCTCAGTATTCGATGGACGAATTGCGCGCCATTGTCGACGAATCCGAAAGATTCGGTCGATACATAATGGCGCACGTGTACGCAGATATCGGCATTCGGCGCGCGGTCGAGGCCGGAGTGCGCTCGATCGAGCACGGTAATTTCCTGGAAAGCGATACGGCGAAGCTTATGCGCGATAAAAGCGCTTGCCTCGTGCCGACCCTTGTTACTTATGAAGCCGATGCCAAATACGGCAAGAGCTTCGGATGGTCGGACTACAACGCGCAAAAAAACAGCGAAGTTCTTGCTTCCGGACTGCGCTCGCTGGAAGTCGCGCTCGAAAGCGAGGTCCTGATCGGATATGGAACCGACCTTTGCTGGTCGCCGAAAGCCTTCCAGGGCGACGGTCTGATGATTCACGAGAAGGTTTGCGGGCCGGCCGAGGCGCTTCGCCACGCGACGATAAACAATGCCAAGGTCGTTAGAATGGAAGGCAGGATCGGCGAGCTTGCGGCCGGAGCGCAGGCCGATATTCTGATTTTGGACTCCGACCCTCTAAAGGGCATGGAATGCTTTTCGCAGCAAAGCGACGCGCTTGTCGCGGTCATCCAGGGAGGAGCGGCTTGCCGGGACGACGTGGGAATAGCAGAGGCGCTGGGAATATAGGCGTCGTCGGGAGCCCGACCGGCCGCGCATACGGAATTCGGTCTGCGGCGAGGCAAAAATCGCCGTTGCGGATTTCCTGCCGCTAATTCGAAGAGACGCTCATGGGCGGCGACGCTGAATTCGGCGAACGGGTCGAATGGCTCGCGGACGGCACGCCGTTCTCGCCCAGGTTTGCGGAGTCGTATTTTACGCAGGGCGACGGCCTGGAGGAATCCCGTCATGTTTTCATTAGGGGCAACATGCTCCCCGAACGGTTCAATGAGAAGTTTTCGATTGCGGAGCTTGGTTTCGGCACGGGTTTGAACATGCTTGCAGCGCTCGAATGCTGGCGAATCGCCGAGCGGCGCGGCGCGCTAAGCTATACAGGATTCGAACGGTATCCGCTTTCTGCCGAAGCGATCGCCCGTTCCTTGCGCGCCTTTCCGTCGATAGTCGATTTGGCCGCCCCCTTTCTGGATGCGTGGTCGTCGGGCGCAACGAGATTTACGACCTCGGGCTTCGAAGCCGAATTCGTCATCGGCGATGCGCGCGAATCGCTCATGCTCTGGAATGGAAGGGCGGACGCCTGGTTTCTCGACGGCTTCTCGCCCGGGCGGAACCCGCAGCTCTGGGAACCGCGCTTGCTTCAACGCATGGCGGAGAGAACGCGGCCCGGAGGCACGTTCGCTACGTTTACGGCAGCGGGCCGAGTTCGCCGCGATTTGGCCGCGGCCGGATTCGAGGTGTCCAGGCGGCAGGGCTATGGTCGCAAGCGGCACATGCTAGCGGGAAGATTGAGTTCGCAATAAATATTCGCGTCGAAACTTCGGCGCCCGCGCATTCGTGTTGCGCCGTTGCCATGAATGCCAATGAATCGCGGTAATTCCGGTTGCGCTGTGTTCGGACGGCGCATATAGACGGGCTATTGCGTATCCTATGCAGGGGTGTAGCTCAGTTGGTAGAGCATCGGTCTCCAAAACCGAGGGCCGGGGGTTCGAGTCCCTCCGCCCCTGCCATGCGTTTTCAATAAGCTGTTAGCGTTGAACGGTTCCGGATTCCGCGGATCGCTCCGAATTGAGCTGCATCAATTTTTTCAGCGCGTCGCTTTCTGAAATTTCGGTTTCCCATCCGTAAGCTGAGGCAACAGCCGAGTCTATTGCAAGGTGAGCGTCTGCGAGCCACTGCGGTCGGCGATTATAGAGATTCGTCAATGTTCGATCTCGGAGTTCTCTTTCCGCTTTCGCATTTCGCGGAACAGCGCGTTTCGGATATCCGGGAACGGGCTCGTCGACCCATTCAATCAATTCCGGCGGATTGAACCAGCGGTCTCGAAATTCAACCATTCGCCGGGCCGCTCGCGCAATTGCAATCGCTCTGGGGTCTTCGGCATATCCCGATGCCGGAATATCCGGCGACAGTCCCTTCGGGAAAGGGAATTTGGCAAAAGTGGTGGTCGGCGTGTAGCGAGGTCGATCCTCTAAACTGCTGCCTAGTCGGAGCGACCACGCCTCGTGGAATCTGCTGTGAAGGACACCGAAGGTCGTGTCGTCATCTCGGGCAATAGCGATAAGCTGGTGATCGGGGCATACTCGTGCGTCAAGCCAAACAAAAAGCCTGTATTTCGCCAAAGTTGGTGTCGCTATGAATCTGTCCAAAGCCGATATCGCCTGCTGCATCTCGGGTCTTGGATTCCAGTGCCTGAACCAATGCTCCCGGCTGGCAGGCTCGGATGTCTGCATTCGCATCGGTCGAACGAGTTCCGCGAGATGCGCGAAAGGCGCCTCGTATAATGCAGCGTCTTCTTCCTGCATCAAGCTTCCGAAATCCACGATCCACTTTCCCGCCGGACGCCTTGTAACGTCCATGCCGTTGACCCAGGGCTTCAGTACGTCGGAATTGCGACATCCATTCGGGTTGGACGGAAGTTGCAGCCATTGCCGAGCCAAATCACCCGGGATGTCGAATGATCCCCGTTTAATATTTCCTTGGAAAGCTACGTTCCGATTTTCCGGAAGCCTTTTCGCGCGAGTGACATCCAGCGGTCCGGCCGTAAGATCCGCGTTAATTCGCGACTCTTCCGTTCCATTTAGGCGCGCCGCGAGTCCGCAATTCGCATGGGTGAAGCACACGATCGAGACTCGAACCGCAGCTCCTTCAACCGTCCATTCCTCGTCGTCCCATGCTTCAAAAATCGCTCCTTTTTCGGCAATCCGATCAAGAACCCTCCTATTCGTACCTCCTCTTATCGAATTCGTAGCGACAAGGCCCGCTCTTTTAACCTTGCCTTCGGCAACTAGCTTCCCCGCTTTGGCAAACCAGTAGCACACGAGGTCCGGCTTCCCCGAAATCAGCCCCTTGTAGGTTCGGGAAAGCATTTCGACATAGTCGTCTCCCAGAGTAGTTCGGGCTTTTCGGTTGCCAAGGAACGGTGGATTGCCAATCACGACATCCGCTTTCGGCCAATCAGCTTCGGTGCCGTCCGGATTGAGGACAGCATCCCGACATTCAATATTATCCATCGGCTTTAGAATAGGATCGCGCATTTCGGAAAACCCGTTGCGGCGCATCCATTGAATCTCGCCGATCCAGACTGAAACCCTGGCGAGTTCGGCCGCGTAGGGGTTTAGTTCAATGCCCAAGACATTGGCCGGGCCAATCTCGGGAAATGATCGCGGCAGCCCCATTTTTTCGGCTTCAAGCTGCACTCGGAGTTCCAGGTCCTTTAAAGCGTGCAGCGCAAGATAAAGGAAATTTCCCGAACCGCATGCCGGATCGAGGACTGTAAAGGCGCGTAGGCGATCAAGAAATTCCTTCAGGAGATTTTCAGCTAATCTAAAATGATTTTCTTTTGATCTTTTCGTTTTTTTCGTGATTGCCAGGTCAACCGCCGCCGCTATCGCCGGCTTCGTTCTTTCCCATTCGTCCCTCCAGGGCCGGACAATTACGGGTTCCACTATCATCAGGATTTTTTCACGATCCGTATAGTGAGCGCCAAGTTGGGAACGCTTATCCGGATCCAAGCCACGTTCGAAAAGCGTACCTAGGATTGAAGGGTCGATTTCGGACCAATCTAGCTCTGCGGTTTTAAGTAGCGTTTTTATGTCATCCTTCTCGAGCGGAAGCGAGGAATCGTCGCTAAACAGCCCGCCATTGAACCAGTTCACCCTATCGAATCCGATAAATCCGCCCGATGCCATCGCTCGGAACAATTTTGATGACAGTTCAAAAAATATGCGCGGATTTTTACGTGTGCTCTCCAGAAGCTTTGTGAATAGCTTGCCCTTGAGTAGTTCTACATCCTCGGCGAACATGCAGAACACAAGCCTGTTAACGAAGTTCGCTACAGCATAAGGGGCATGACCGCGGTCGCGCAGCGCATGCGCCAGATCCGCGAATGCAGAAGCAGCCTGTTCCGTCAATGCATGGCGAGTACGGCCCGGTCTGAGTCGTTCCGGCTCCGACATCGCCCATTTCAATTTCTCGCGCACCGAAAAATTGAGCAGATCTTTTAGGCTGAATTCCAATGTTTCAGTAACGGTATTGGTCCAGTTGGTTCGGATAAGAATCCGTTCCATGTCCGAAACAACTAGCAGTGGCGGATTTTCCAATGCTAAAGCGTACTGGTGAAGCTGGCCGAAGGCGATGCCCAAGTCGGTGCCTTTGTTCTTGTACTCCCAAGCAAAGCAGCCGCGTTTCCAAACATCGGCGAATCCCAAGCGTTCACCGTTCTTGCGGGCAATGCGCTCAAAACAATACCACTTTCCTTCCGGGTCGGCCTCGGCGGGCGTCGGTTCGCCAAGCAATCGGCAAAGATCGGTAAAATGCTGCTGCGCTCCTGCGCTTTCCTTTAATTCCGACAAGTGCCATTTCGAGATAAAGATTTCCGGTGTCAATTAAGTCCCCTTTTCTACTTCCGCGCAGGTATCTTCAAAAGGAATCGATAGCAATCCAATTGCATTGACGAAAAAGCGCAAACGAATCTCTATCTTTAAAATTCCGAAGGCGCTCACCATCCAATTTTTCAGCTACCATGCGGACGGCCATGATGGTGTTCGCGACGGACCGCAGAATGTAATTGCTGCCTCATTCTGGTCTGGCCACGCTGCCGGCGCTACACAAATCTCGCGCATTCGGGGCCAAAGCGCCGTGCCGTGTCAGCAAGTCAATGGCGATGCCGTCATATTTGCGGCGCTTCCGCGATCCCTGAAATATCTCCGGGCACATCAGCGGTGCTTCCGCTCGCAGCGTAGATTGCAGTGAATTCGGCAAATTTCTGTATAGCCTGACATTGACCGAAATAGTGCGATCATGTTCATCGGCTAACCGCCAAAGCTTTTCGCCAGCCTTTAGTCGATTTTTGCACGTCTTCCTTCGCCGGTGCCATCTTGTCCTTCATTTCCAGGTCTTTGAATTCTTCCGATGCTAGGTTCAGGTTTCGGAAAAAATTGCCGCCGCCGACATGTCGTTCGCAAACACGATGTGGTTGGCCAGCGGCCCGTAGCTCTTGCCGAGAAACTCGAATCCCCCGAGAAACCCGAGGTCCATGCCGCCGCAGCCCGAGAACAGGCTTGCCACTGACCTCAATGTCGGTCTCCGGGCGGAACGGTTTAAATCGAGAATTCGGAACCGGGGAGTTCATCGCCCCGCTCCGGCATTGACGACAAAGTTAACATACTTGCGCCGCCTCCCTGGTATATCCCGCGCGAGCGCGGTCGTCCGTTCGATGGCATCTAGGTCGCGGATGTCGAACCGCCCGGTAAACTCTCGAGCGAAGCGGTGCAGGTTCTCCTCCGAAACGCGACGGGCCCTCATACGGCATCCCAGTCTGCGCAGTGCCCGGAAGATTTCGCTGCATTTCGCGAGAGCCGCGCCGTTGACGCATTCGCCAAGCGAGTGCGTTGCGTTGTCGTATTCGAAAGACATTCCCTTGCGGACCGCCGCTTCATCCGTGTAGACCGTCGTGCCGGCCGCGGCAGTCTTGCCGTTTGCGCTCCGTCCAACTTTCGGCGTAGTCTTGGAATGCTTGTTCGTCGCCTCTCTGTCGAAATGGCCTTCGTCCATTTCGACAGATCCGGAGAAACGCGGTCCGTTGTCCGCGTCAAGGCATTCTCGGATACGCTTCATCAGAAACCTCGAATTCGCATCGGAAAGGCAATGGCTCGCGGCTGGCTTCGGCGCGGGCGTTGGTCGACCCGCAGTGCGGGCGGAACCGACCTTCCCGCCAAAGCATTGAACCTCGGACAAAGTTTAAGTCTTGGCAACATCAGGGAATAGCTCGAGCAGTTCAAAGACTGTGCGGTCCTGCCGGCGCGACCATCTGGATGCCTTGAATTCGATGCGATCATCCCTCGCATCTTGGCTGTCGTAAATCGTTGTCGTTCCAGCAACATCGAGCCTTCGCGGCTATTCATGCGTACTACCTCCAAAACAAATGCACGCCTAATTCGAATGAATATAGAACAAATCATGAATATTATAAAACGAACGCTCAAGTCCGAATACCTAAAATTCTGGTTCGTTGCGGACCAGTTACACCGCGAAGGAATGAGTTGTTCTTCCTAACTTGAAACAACGAGAAATCGGCCCGGCGGGAAGGCGGCAGAATCCATGCTCGATTCTTCGCATTCCGTATTTAAAGCGGCTGTATCAGCCTTTCGGAATTCAAGCCGGGGATTGACTTCGGAGGAACCTGCATCGAGAGTAAAGCCGCCGAAAGGAGTTCGGTCCCGGTCGACTTCAATCTCCCGCGAGCCGATGCCGCATCATTTGTCGCCATGTGCACTTGAATTTTCCTCCAAGCGAAACTAATTGGTATTCGCCTCACGAAATTCAGGTTGCAAGTAAATGGCCAAAACGAATCCACTCCGCTTTATGCAAGAAGTCCGGTCGGAAGTTTCTAAAATCGTTTGGCCGACTCGGCGGGAGCTATTGGTCACGACCGTCATGGTATTCATCATGGCGGCTATCGCGTCCGTGTTTTTCTTTTTAATTGACCAGGTTATTCGATTCGGCCTTTCGGGAATCCTGAACATTTTCGGGTGAGCGGAATCTTTCGCACGGCCGCCTGCAAAATTTCGTCGATGGACAATTCCGCAGCCGCCGGGCGGCGCATATCGCTTCGGGAATCTCAAGGCGACTCCGTGAATCCGCTTGTGGAGCCTTGCGCCGCGGGCATTGAACTCGCGCCTTCGCGCAACGAACGGCCTCTGAGCGGTTCCGCAGTTCCGCCCTCGCTCGCCCGCATTGGACGGAGTATTCGAAGCAAAAATTTTTTGTTGCGCTTGCCGGTTGAATCCGATATGCTGGCATGGCTAATGATTCGCTGCGTTCCGTTTTTTGGGACGGGCGTTCTTTTTTTTGAATCTGAATCTAGAATTCTTTTTGTGCCCGGTTGCGCATAGCGGCTTCGAATCCAGGGCAGGGAGCAGGGTTGGAAATGGCAAAGCGCTGGTACTCCATAAGCGTATTGTCCAATTTCGAAAAGCGCGTCGCCGAACAGATCAGGCTGGCGGTCGAGCAGGAAAACCTATCCGACGAGATCGAGGAAGTCGTCGTGCCCGCCGAAGACGTTATAGAAATTCGGCGGGGCAAAAAGGTCAAAAAGGAACGCCGCTACATGCCGGGCTACGTTTTGCTGAAAATGGAGATGACGGACCGGGGATACCATCTGGTCAGTTCCATCAACAGGGTTAGCGGGTTTCTCGGGCCGCCGGGAAAGCCCACCCCGATGCGAGAGGGCGAAGTCGAAGGCATTCTTCAGCGCGTCGAGCAGGCCATCGAACAGCCGAGGGCGCTTATCGCGTTCGATGTCGGCGAAATGGTCAATGTTGTCGACGGGCCGTTCGAAGGATTCTCCGGAATGGTCGAGGGAATCGACGAGGAGCACGCAAGGCTGACCGTTTCCGTATCGATTTTCGGGAGGGCCACGCCTGTGGAATTGGAATACACGCAGGTTTCGAAACAGGCTTGAGGAAGCTGCGCGGAGCCGGATGATGGCTCCGGCATGAAAAGGAGGATAGGTCCGGATGGCGAAAAAGCTCTTGGGCCAACTGAAGCTGCAGGTGAAGGCGGGACAGGCGAACCCGTCGCCCCCGGTAGGCCCCGCTCTCGGTCAGCAGGGCATAAACATCATGGAATTCTGCAAGTCCTTCAATGCCTCGACGCAGCATTTGGAGCCGGGGATTCCGTGCCCGACGGTCATAAGCTACTATCAGGACAAGTCGTTCACCATTGAGATCAAGACGGCGCCGGCCGCCTACTATCTCAAAAAAGCGGCCGGCCTGGACTCGGCGGCGAATTCGCCCGGCAGGGACGTCGCCGGCTCGGTCACGGTCGCGCAGGTTCGCGAAATCGCCGAAGCGAAGATGGTCGACCTGAACACGGAAGACGTCGAGGCCGCCATGAGAATCATCGCGGGCTCGGCTCGCTCGATGGGAATTGAAGTAAAGGGCTGACAGAGATGGCTAAAAGCGGGAAGAGATTGCGGGCGGCCAAGGCCGAATTCATCGGCAAGTCGCTCGTAACCGTCGAAGAAGCGGTTTCATTGATTAAAAGGAACGCGACCGCGAAATTCGACGAGTCGGTGGAGATTTCCATGAAGCTGGGCGTTGACCCCAGGCACGCCGACCAGATCGTGCGCGGGAAAGTCGTCCTTCCGAACGGCACCGGGAAATCCGTTCGCGTCGCCGTGTTCGCGCGGGGCGAGAAGGCAGAGGAGGCCGCCGCGGCGGGCGCCGACATCGTCGGCGCTGAGGACCTGATGGAAACCGTCAAGAACGGAACCATCGATTTCGAAAGATGCATAGCGACGCCGGACATGATGCCGATCGTCGGACGGCTCGGCAGGATACTGGGGCCGCGCAATTTGATGCCCAATCCGAAAGTCGGAACGGTCACCCAGGATGTGGCCGAAGCAGTCAAGAGCGCCAAGGGGGGCGAGGTCCAGTTCCGGACGCAAAGGGCGGGCGTCGTCCATGCCGGCATAGGACGGGTTTCGTTCGACGCCGCGAACCTTGCGGAGAATATTCGCGCTTTCGTCGGCGCGATCTACCGTGCCAAGCCTTCGGGCGCCAAGGGCACGTACGTCAAGAAAATCGCCTTGAGCTCCACCATGGGGCCGGGCATCACGGTCGACCCCACCTCGGCGGCCGGTTGACAAGGAGGAATTCGCCGCTCCGGCGACGGGGCGGAGGATGCGGCGGGGCCAGTGCGTTCCGCCGGTGTCTGTCCGAGACGGTGGGTGATGAAGGGCCTCGGCCCGGAGTCGTAATTCCTGCCCGAGACGGGAAACGAAGGGATCACGCGGGAGCTGCGCTTCCGGGCGGTTTTATCGGAACCCGGAATCGCGGACCCAGGGCCGGCAATTCGCCGGCGCAACTGAACCGGAAGGGGCGACCCTTCCATAAATTGGAGCAAGACTGTGGATAGAGCCGGGAAAGAAAAGGTGGTCGAGGAGCTCGGCCAAATCTTCGAGAGCTCTGGCGTCGTCGTAGTCGCGCACTACGCCGGCCTCACGGTTGCCGATATGCAGGACTTCCGGAAACGCATGCGCGATGCCGGAGGTTCCGTACGCGTCGCCAAGAACAGGCTCGCAAAAATCGCGCTCAAGGATTCCGATTGCGCAGGCATGGCGGATCTATTGAGCGGAATGACCGTTTTGGCCTACTCGGAGGATCCGGTATGCGCTGCGAAAGTGGTCGATTCCTACGCCAGGAAAAACCGCAAGCTCGTGGTTGTCGGCGGAGCGATTAGCGGAAGGGTTCTTGACGCCGCGGCGGTCAAGGCGGTGGCGGCAATGCCGTCCCGCGAGGAGCTGCTGGCTAGCCTCGTCGGATGCATCATCGCACCTGCATCCAACGTCGCCGGCGCGGTCGGCGCGCCCGCCTCGAACATCGCGTCCATACTGGAGACGATCGAGGAAAAGGCGGCGGCGTGACGAATGGCAACTGCGAGGCCGCGCGAAGGGCGGACGCCCGGCGCGCCGGACCACAAGCAATCGAATTGGAAAGTACAAAATGGCTGACTTGAACAAACTCGCCGAGGACATCGTCGGACTGACGCTTCTCGAGGCGCAGGAACTCAAAAATATTCTCAAGGACAAGTACGGCATCGAGCCCGCGGCCGGCGGCGCGGTCATGATGGCGGCGCCGGCGGACGGGGATCAGGGAGCGGAAGAAGCGGTCGAGCAGACTGAATTCAACGTTATCCTAAAATCGTTCGGCCAGCAGAAGGTTAGCGTTATCAAGGAAGTTAGGGCAATCACCGGCCTCGGCCTGAAAGACGCCAAGGAATTGGTTGAAGCGGGAGGCAAGGCCGTGAAGGAAGCCGTATCGAAGGAAGAGGCGAACGAAATCAAGGAGAAGCTCGAAGCCGTCGGCGCGGAAGTCGAGCTCACCTAGCGAATCTCGAAGCGACGGCCGGGCCCTTCCGGGCCCGGTCGACCGCGCCTTTCACCGAGTTCTTCGACGGCAAGAACTTTGCGATAGGCGTGGCGAAAGGTCCGGGAGCGGGAAAGTGGCAGCGCCCGCGGGAATTGGACCGTTATCTACGCACATGCCGCTGGCCGCCGCTGCCCGGCGGACGGACGACGGCGCACCAAAACCGGGAATTATCCGATAATGACAAAGGCAAGCTCTGCGCGCAAGAGAATTCGGCGGAATTTCGGCAAGATCCGAGAAGTCCTGGAGATGCCCAACCTGATCGAGGTGCAGAAGAATTCCTACGAACTGTTCCTCGAATCCGGCGAAGGCGACGCGCACAAGGACGGCGAAGGCCTCCAGGGCGTTTTCCAGTCGGTGTTTCCGATCAAGGACTACAACGAAACTTCGGTTCTCGAATTCCTGTCCTACCAGCTGGAGTCGCCGAAATTCGATGTCGAGGAATGCCGCCAGCGCGACATCACGTTCGCCGCCCCCCTGAAGGTGAAGCTGCGCCTCGTCGTCTACGACGTCAACGACGAAACGGGCGCCCGCTCGTTCAAGAACAGCAAGGAGCAGGAAGTCTTCATGGGCGACATGCCGCTCATGACGGACAACGGGACTTTCATCGTCAACGGCACCGAGCGTGTCATCGTGTCTCAGATGCACCGGTCGCCCGGCGTGTTCTTCGACCACGACAAGGGCAAGTCGCACTCTTCCGGCAAGATCTTGTTCACATGCCGAATCATCCCGTACCGAGGCTCGTGGATCGACTTCGAGTTCGATGCCAAGGACCTTGTCTACGTTCGCATCGACCGCCGCCGGAAGCTCCCGGTCACGACCATGCTGTTCGCGCTCGGCATGGACCAGGAATCGATCATGGATGCGTACTACGACACGGTCGACTTCGATCTGACCGAGGACCGCGAGGCGTGGGCTACCAAGTTCTTCCCGGAACGGTACAGCGGAACCAAGCCGAGCGAGGACGTGGTCGACGCCGACACCGGCGAAGTCGTTCTGGATCGGGGCAAGAAGGTCTCGCCGCGGCGGGCCAAGATTCTTCGGGACAAGGGAGAAGTCGCGAGAGAGCGGGTGGGCTTCGAGAAGATCGTCGGGCGGTTCGTCGCCAGGGACATCATCAGCGAGGAAACCGGCGAGGTCTGGGTCGAGGCGGGCGACGAAATCACCGCCGAGACCAAGGACGGCGAACTGAGGGGCGGCACGCTCAAGGTGCTGCTGGACGGGGGCGTCACCCGGATACCCACGCTGGATATAGACGGCGTGAATGTCGGCCCGTACATTCGCAACACGATGGCCGCCGACAAGAATTTCGATCGGAAGACGGCGCTCATCGACATCTACAGGATTTTGCGCCCCGGCGAGCCCGCGACCGAGGAGACGTCCGAGATTCTTTTCGAGCAGCAGTTCCAGGACCCCGACCGCTACGATCTTTCCGCCGTCGGCCGGGTCAAGATGAACATGCGCCTGGCCCTCGACGCGCCCGACACGGTCAGAACGCTGCGCAACGAGGACATCGTGGCCTGCGTCAAGGCGCTGGTCGATTTGCGCGACGGCAAGGGCGAAATCGACGATATCGACCATCTGGGCAACCGGAGGGTTCGCTCCGTCGGCGAGCTGATGGAGAACTGCTATCGCCTCGGACTCCTGAGAATGGACCGAACCATTCGCGAGCGGATGTCGTCGGTGGAGATCGACACCGTCATGCCGCAGGATTTGATCAATTCCAAGCCGGCGGCGGCGGCCGTCAAGGAATTCTTCGGCTCGTCCCAGCTTTCGCAATTCATGGACCAGACGAATCCGCTGTCCGAGGTCACGCACAAGCGCCGGCTTTCGGCGCTGGGTCCCGGCGGCCTCACGCGCGAGCGCGCCGGCTTCGAGGTTCGAGACGTCCATCCGACCCATTACGGGCGCATCTGCCCGATCGAAACTCCGGAAGGCCCGAATATCGGCCTGATAAACTCGCTGGCCACCTACGCCCGCGTCAATAAGTACGGCTTCATCGAAACGCCCTACAGGAGAGTCGTGGACTGCCAGGTGACAGACGACGTCTGCTACTTGTCCGCCACCGAGGAGATGCGCCACACCATCGCGCAGGCCAATGCCAGGCTCGACGGCGAGGGCCGCTTCATCAACGAAATGGTGTCGGCCCGCAAAGGCGGGGATTTCATGTTCTGCCCGCGCGAAACCGTCGATTACATCGACGTGTCGCCGAAGCAGCTCGTTTCCGTCGCCGCGTCGATGATTCCCTTCCTCGAAAACGACGATGCGAACCGCGCGCTGATGGGCTCCAACATGCAGAGGCAGGCGGTGCCGCTGCTTCGGGCCGAGGCTCCGTTCGTCGGAACCGGCATTGAAGACGTCGTCGCCAAGGATTCCGGCGCCGCGGTCATGGCGAGACGGTCCGGCGTGGTCGATCAGGTCGACGCGATGCGCATCGTCGTTCGGGTCACCGAAGATCTCGAGCCCGGCGATCCCGGCGTCGACATCTATCGCCTGCAGAAATTCCAGCGATCGAACCAGAATACCTGCATCAACCAGAAGCCGCTGGTCAAGAAGGGCGACTCGGTCGCCAAGGGAGAGGTTGTCGCCGACGGGCCGTCCACGGATCTCGGGGAGCTGGCGCTGGGGCGCAACGTGCTCGTCGCGTTCATGCCCTGGAACGGCTACAACTTCGAGGATTCGATCCTGATTTCGGAACGGATCGCGCAGGACGACGTCTTCACCTCGGTCCACATGGAGGAATACGAGGTGGCGGCGCGCGACACGAAGCTCGGCCCCGAAGAGATCACTCGCGACATTCCCAATGTCGGCGAGGACGCGCTTCGCAATCTCGACGAGACCGGAATCGTCTACATCGGCGCGGAGGTCGGCCCGGGCGACATTCTCGTCGGCAAGGTGACGCCGAAAGGCGAATCGCCGATGACGCCCGAGGAGAAGCTGCTTCGCGCGATTTTCGGCGAGAAGGCGTCCGACATCCGCGATTCGTCGCTGCGGCTGCCGCCGGGCGATTTCGGGACGGTGGTCGAAGTGCGGGTGTTCAACCGCCACGGCATCGACAAGGACGAGCGCGCGACCCAGATACAGAACGACGAGATCAAGCGCCTGGACCAGGACCACAGCGACGAGCTCGCCATCCTGGAGCGGAATTTCTACGCCCGCGTCGAAGCTCTGATACTCGGCAGGACGGCCGTCAAGGGCCCCAGGGGAATCAAGGGCGGGACCGAGATCACCCGCGAGCTGCTCGATACGCTGTCCCGCGGCCAGTGGTGGCAGTTCGCCATGGAGGACGAGGGCGACGCGTCGAACCTGGAAGCGCTGCACGCGCAGTTCCAGCAGCAGAAGAAGTCCCTGAAGCTGAAATTCGAGGACAAGTCCGAAAAGGTTCGCCGCGGCGACGACTTGCCGCCCGGCGTCATGAAGATGGTCAAGGTCTTCATCGCGGTCAAGCGCAAGCTGCAGCCCGGCGACAAGATGGCGGGCCGGCACGGGAACAAGGGCGTCGTTTCCAAAGTCGTCGCGATCGAGGACATGCCGTTCCTCAAGGACGGAACGCCGGTCGACATCGTCCTCAACCCGCTCGGCGTGCCGTCGCGCATGAATGTGGGCCAGATTCTCGAAACCCACATGGGCTGGGCGGCCCGCGGCCTAGGCGAAATGATCGGCGACTCTCTGGAGGCGTTCGATAAATCGGGCGAGATCCAGCCGGTCAGGGACGCCTTGCGCAAGGCCTACGGCGACTCGGCCTACGAGGACCTGATCGAAAGCCTGCCCGTGGGCGATATGCTGGACGCCGCCCGCAACGTGGTGTCCGGCGTTCCGATCGCCACGCCCGTATTCGACGGCGCCAAGGAATCGGACGTGAACGAGGCCCTGGCGCGCGCCGGGTTCGACAGCTCGGGCCAGTCGGAGCTGTTCGACGGCCGAACCGGCGAGGAATTCGCCCGCAAGGTCACGGTCGGAATGAAGTATCTTCTCAAGCTCCACCACCTGGTGGACGACAAGATCCACGCCCGCTCGACCGGTCCCTACAGCCTGGTCACCCAGCAGCCGCTCGGCGGCAAGGCGCAGTTCGGCGGGCAGCGCTTCGGCGAGATGGAAGTCTGGGCTCTGGAAGCGTACGGAGCCGCCTATACGCTCCAGGAAATGCTGACCGTCAAGGCCGACGACGTTTCGGGGCGAACGAAAGTCTACGACGCGATCGTCAAGGGCGAGGACCGCTTCGAAACCGGCGTGCCGGAAAGCTTCAATGTTCTCGTGAAGGAAGTCAGGGGTTTGGCCCTGAACATGGAACTCCATCAAAAGGAGGACGGATGAGGCTCCGCCTCGTCCGGCCTCCGTCAGCATTCGGTGCAAGCAATGAATCGCGAACTTACAAATTTTAATTTCGGCGGCCCCCGCTCGGTGCCGACCGACTTCGACGAAATTAGAATCTCGCTGGCCTCGCCGGAGAAGATCCTGTCCTGGTCCTACGGCGAAATCAAAAAGCCGGAGACGATCAACTACCGAACCTTCAAGCCGGAGCGCGACGGGCTGTTCTGCGCCAGAATCCTCGGGCCGATCAAGGACTACGAGTGCCTTTGCGGCAAGTACAAGCGCATGAAGTTCCGCGGCGTGACCTGCGAGAAATGCGGCGTCGAGGTTACGCTTCAGAAGGTTCGCCGCGAGCGAATGGGCCATATCCAGCTGGCGGCGCCGGTGGCGCACACCTGGTTCTTCAATTCCATTCCGAGCCGCATCGGCATCATGCTCGACATGACGCGAAAGGATCTGGCGCAGATTCTCTATTTCGAAAGATACGTCGTCGTGGAGCCCGGCCTGACCGACCTGAAGTCGGGCCAGCTTCTAAGCGAGGAGGAGTTTCTCGACGCGCAGGACCTGTTCGGTTCCGACGCCTTCTCGGCGGGCATCGGCGCGGAAGCCATACGAGGCATGCTGGCGGACCTCGATCTCGAAGCCGAAGCGGAATTCCTCAGATCCGAGCTCGCGGTGACGACGAGCGAGCAGAAGCAGAAGAAGATCGCGAAGAGGCTGAAGCTGATCGAGAATTTCATCGAATCCAGCAACCGCCCGGAATGGATGATACTAACGGTCATCCCGGTCATACCGCCCGACCTTCGCCCTCTCGTGCCTCTGGACGGGGGCCGATTCGCCACGTCCGACCTGAACGATCTCTATCGCCGCGTCATCAACCGCAACAACCGCCTGAAGCGCCTGATCGAGCTGCGCGCGCCCGACATCATCGTCCGCAACGAGAAGCGCATGCTTCAGGAATCGGTCGACGCTCTTTTCGACAACGGCCGCCGCGGGCGCACGATCACGGGCACCAACAAGCGCCCGCTGAAATCGCTGACCGACATGCTCAAGGGCAAGCAGGGGCGCTTCCGCCAGAATCTGCTCGGCAAGCGAGTCGACTTTTCCGGCCGCTCGGTCATCGTGACCGGGCCGGAGCTCAAGCTCCATCAATGCGGATTGCCCAAGAAGATGGCGCTGGAGCTGTTCAAGCCGTTCATTTACTCGCGCCTGGAGCAGCGCGGGAAGTCGTCGACGGTCAAGCAGGCGAAAAAGCTCGTGGAAAGCGAGGACAGAGAGGTCTGGGATATTCTCGACGAGGTTATCCGCGAGCATCCCGTGCTGCTCAACCGCGCCCCGACGCTGCACCGCCTGGGAATTCAGGCGTTCGAGCCGCTCTTGATCGAAGGCAAGGCCATCCAGCTGCACCCGCTCGTCTGCTCGGCCTTCAACGCGGATTTCGACGGCGACCAGATGGCCGTTCACGTGCCGCTGTCGCTCGAGGCGCAGCTTGAGGCCCGCGTTCTGATGATGTCGACCAACAACGTTCTTTCGCCCGCGAACGGAACTCCGATCATCGTGCCGTCGCAGGACATGATCCTCGGCCTCTACTACATCACCATGGAGCGCGAGGGCATGAATGGCGAGGGAATGGTGTTCGGCTCGCCCTCTGAAGTCGAGCACGCCCTCTCGGTCGGAGCCGTTCATCCGCACGCCAGCATCAAGGCGCGAGTCAAGACCATCAGCGAGTTCGGCGACGAGCAGAACCGCATTTTCGATACGACTCCCGGACGCGTGCTGCTCGGGTCGCTGCTGCCCCTGAACGCCAAGGCGCCCTTCGAGCTCGTGAATCGCCTGCTTCGAAAGCGCGAGGTTCAGGAAGTTATCGACACCGTCTACCGCTACTGCGGCCAGAAGGAATCGATCATTTTCTGCGATCAGATCATGGCGATGGGCTTCCGCGAGGCGTTCAAGGCGGGAATCTCCTTCGGCAAGGACGACATGGTCGTGCCGGATATGAAATGGTCGATCGTAGAGGAGACCCGCGGGCAGGTTACGGAATTCGAGCGCAACTACATGGACGGGCTGATCACGCAGGGCGAGAAGTACAACAAGGTCGTCGATGCCTGGTCCAAGTGCTCCGACAAGGTCGCGGACGCGATGATGGAGGAAATCTCCGCCGTGCGCTGCGACGAGCACGGCCGCGAAAGCGAGCCGAACTCGGTCTACATGATGTCGCATTCGGGCGCGCGAGGATCGCCCGCCCAGATGAAGCAGCTCGCCGGCATGCGCGGCCTTATGGCCAAGCCGTCCGGCGAGATCATTGAAACGCCCATCATTTCGAACTTCAAGGAGGGCCTGACGGTCCTGGAGTATTTCAATTCAACCCACGGCGCTCGCAAGGGGCTGGCCGACACGGCCCTGAAGACCGCCAATTCCGGATACCTCACGCGCCGTCTGGTGGACGTGGCCCAGGACTGCATCGTGAAGTCCGAGGACTGCGGCACCGAGAGATGCATTACCGTGCGCTCCGCCGGCGGCGAATCGGATGCCGGGTCCTCGATCGGGGAAAGGATACTCGGGCGCGTGGTCGCCGAGGACATTCTCGATCCCTCCAGCGGCGCGACGCTTGCGCGACGCGGCGACTTGCTCGACGAGGACGCCGCCGAGCTGATCGAGAAATCGGGCATCGTGCAGGCGAGGATTCGCTCGCCGCTGACCTGCGACGCCGACGACGGTATATGCGCCACGTGCTACGGGCGCGATCTGGCGCGCGGCACGCGCGTCAACATCGGCGAAGCCGTGGGAATCATCGCGGCGCAGTCGATAGGCGAGCCCGGCACCCAGCTTACGATGAGGACTTTCCACATTGGCGGCATCGCGGAAGCCACGCAGCAGTCCTTCGTCGAGGCCGGCCACGAGGGCAAGGTCGTCTTTAGAAACGAGAATACGCTGATGAATCCGGACGGCGTCAAGATCGCCGTCGGGCGCAATATGGAGCTGCTTGTCGTCGGCGCGGGGAATCGCGAGCTCGCGGCCCACAGGCTTGCGTACGGCGCGCGAATTCTCGTCGAGGAGAATCAGAAGGTCGCCCGAGGCGACAAGCTGTTCGAGTGGGACCCCTATACGCTGCCGATCATTGCGGAAAAGAAAGGCACGGCGCGCTTCAGCGATTTGGTCGCGCCGCACTCGATCCGCGAGGAATCCGACGAAGCCACGGGCATGGCCCTGAAAAAAGTCATCGATTGGCACTCGAGCAAAAAGACCAGCGACTTGAAGCCGGAGATTCGCATCGTCGACAGACACGACGAAACGGTGTTCCTCGACAACGGCAATCCGGCCAGCTACGCGATGTCCGTCGGGGCCATACTTTCCGTGGAGGACGGGGAATCCGTCGCGGTGGGCACCGTGATCGCGAGGATTCCGCGCGAAGGCGCGAAGACCAAGGACATCACCGGCGGCCTGCCCCGTGTCGCCGAGCTGTTCGAGGCCCGCCGTCCGAAGGACCATGCCATCATATCGGAAATCGACGGCCGAATCAGCTTCCGCGGCAATTACAAGAACAAGCTCCGAATCACCGTCGAGCCGCTGGACGGAAGCGGCGACGAGCCCGTCGACTACATGGTTCCGAAAGGCAAGCACATCCCCGTGCAGGAAGGGGACATCGTGCGGACCGGCGACTACATCGTGGACGGAAATCCCGCGCCGCAGGACATTCTGCGCATCCAGGGCGTGGAGGCGCTGGCGGACTACCTTATCGACGAGGTCCAGGAAGTCTACCGCCTGCAGGGCGTGAAGATCAACGACAAGCACATCGAAGTCATCGTCAGGCAGATGCTCCAGAAATGGGAGGTGTCCCATTCCGGCCAGACGACGCTCCTGAAGGGCGAGCAGGTCGAAAAGTCCGAATTCGAGGATGTCAACGCGAGGGCCGTGGCCGACGGGCGCGAGCCGGCGAAGGGAGGGCCGATCCTCCTGGGCATAACCAAGGCCGCGCTTCAGACGCGCTCGTTCATATCCGCGGCGTCCTTCCAGGAAACCACCCGCGTCCTGACCGAGGCCGCGATACAGGGCAAGCGCGACGCGCTGTCCGGGCTCAAGGAGAATGTCATCGTAGGGCGCTTGATTCCTGCCGGCAGCGGCAGCGCGACGAAGGAGATTCGCAAAGTCGCGGTCGAGCGTGATCGATTGATCATCGAGGAGCGAGAAGCGCAGAAGGCCGCCGTTCTTCCCGCGCACTTCGCCGGAATCGGCGACGAGGGCGAGGATGCCGACGCTGGCGCCTAGCCGCCGGGGCCGATCCGGGGGAATTCGCCCGGAAAATTGAAAAGGATGCGAAATACGCGAGAAATTTGATTGAATGCTGTTGACAGGGCGGTCGATTCGCGCTTATACGCCCTTCCACTCGGCAGTCGGGCTCGCGCCCGGCCGCGAGGAAAGACGGAATTATTCAATCACGATCCCGGCCTCCGAGCCGCGATCCTATGAACCGAAGGCGCTCCGGATCAAAGGCGGATCCAGAAGCGCACCGAATTTTTGTTTGCTCCGGATGCCGGGGTCGAAGGAAGAAAGAAGGCGGGTAGCCCCATGCCAACGATACAGCAGCTGATCCGCAAGCCGCGGCGGGCCAAGGTCAAGCGCACGAAATCAATTCATCTGCAGGGATGCCCGCAGAAGCGCGGCGTGTGCACGCGCGTCTACACGACAACGCCGAAAAAGCCCAATTCGGCGATGCGCAAGGTCGCCAAGGTGAGGCTGACCGCCGGGTTCGAGGTCATTTCCTATATTCCCGGCGAGTCCCACAATCTGCAGGAGCATTCGTCGGTGCTGATACGCGGCGGGCGGGTCAAGGACCTTCCCGGCGTCCGCTACCACATATTGCGCGGCGTGCTCGACACGCAGGGCGTCAAGGATCGTCGCCAGCGCCGTTCGAAATACGGCGCGAAGCGGCCGAAGTAGGGAGGCGAGTCGATGTCGAGACGCCATCGCGCGGAAAAGCGCGAAGTTCTTCCCGACGCCAAGTACGGCGACCGGATGCTTACGAAATTTACGAACAATCTGATGATGGACGGGAAAAAAGCGGTGGCCGAGCGCATTGTCTACCAATCGCTGGAGCGCGTGGAGCGCAGGCTTCGGCGGGAGCCCGTGGACGTGTTCCACGAGGCGCTCGCCAACGTGAAGCCGATGATCGAGGTGCGGTCCCGGCGCGTCGGGGGAACCACGTACCAGATTCCGGTCGAAGTCAGGCCGGAAAGGCGCGACGCGCTGGCGATTCGCTGGCTGATCTCCGCCGCGCGGAAAAGGGGCGAGCACACGATGGAGGAAAAGCTCGCGGGCGAGCTCATGGACGCCGTCGCCTCGCGCGGGGCCGCGGTGAAGCGCAGGGAAGACACTCACAAAATGGCCGAAGCCAACAAGGCGTTCAGCCACTACCGCTGGTAGTTCGGCGACATCGGAATTAGCAGGATGGCACGAGAATACCCGCTTCGCCGGTACCGGAATTTCGGGATCATGGCCCACATCGACGCCGGCAAGACCACGACGACGGAGCGCGTGCTCTACTACACCGGCAAGTCCTATAAGATCGGCGAAGTCCACGACGGCGCGGCGACGATGGACTGGATGGAGCAGGAGCAGGAGCGGGGAATAACCATTACGTCCGCCTCGACGACGACGTTCTGGGCGCGCACCGAGGACGGCGAGACGCCGCAGGGCGAGATGTACCGCCTGAACATCATCGACACGCCGGGCCACGTCGATTTCACGATCGAGGTCGAGCGCTCGCTCGCCGTTCTGGACGGGTGCGTCTGCGTGCTCGACGCCAATGCGGGAGTGGAGCCGCAGACGGAAACGGTTTGGCGCCAGGCCGACCGGTACCGCGTGCCGAGGTTCGTCTTCGTCAACAAGATGGACAAGGTCGGCGCGGATTTCTACCGGTGCGTCGGGATGATCGCGGACCGCACGGGAGCGGTTCCGCTGCCGGTGCAGATCCCCATCGGGGCCGAGGACCGCTTCGAAGGCGTGGTCGACCTGATCGCGATGGAGGAGTGGACCTGGAAGGGCGAGGATCTCGGCTCGACCTGGACCAAGCAGGCCGTCCGCGAGGAGCTTCGGGCGGACGCCGAGGAATGGCGCGGCAAAATGATCGAGGTCGCGGTCGAGCAGGACGACGGCGCCCTGGAGCGCTACCTGGAGGACGGCGCGGAGCCGGATGCCGAGGAATTGCGGAGCTTGATTCGCAAGGGCACGCTTTCGATGGACTTCGTGCCCGTGCTCGTCGGGTCGGCCTTCAAGAACAAGGGCGTCCAGCCGCTTCTTAACGCGGTCATCGACTACCTGCCCGGACCGCTCGACGTGCCCTCGTACAAGGGATTCGCGCCGGGCGACGCGACGGAAACGCGGAATATCGAAAGGAGGGCCGACGACCGCCAGCCCTTCTCGGCTCTGGGCTTCAAGATCATGAACGATCCCTTCGTGGGGTCGCTGACGTTCACCCGGGTCTATTCGGGCGTCGTCCGCAAAGGCGACCAGATTCTAAATTCCACCAAGGGCAGGCGCGAGCGCGTCGGGCGCATGATGATGATGCACTCGAACAATCGCGAGGAAATCGGCGAAGCCTACGCCGGCGACATCATCGCGCTCGCGGGCCTCAAGGATACGGCGACCGGCGATACGCTGTGCAGTACCGCCGAGCCCGTCGTTATGGAAACGATGTCCTTTCCCGAGCCCGTCATCGAGATCGCGGTCGAGCCGAAGACCAAGCTCGACCAGGAGAAGATGACGCATGCGCTGCATCGCCTCGCCGCTGAGGATCCGTCATTCCGCATCGTTACCGACATCGAATCGGGGCAGACGATCATGAGGGGAATGGGCGAGCTGCATCTCGACATTCTCGTCGACCGGATGAAACGCGAATTCAAGGTCGAGGCCAACATCGGCGCCCCGCAGGTCGCCTATCGCGAAACCGTCGCCCGCAAGGCCGAGATCGACTATACCCACAAGAAGCAGACCGGCGGCGCCGGTCAATTCGCGCGCGTCAAGTTGGAAATCGCGCCGACCGGACGCGGCGAGGGCTACAGCTTCGAATCCGCGGTCGTCGGAGGCTCCATTCCCAAGGAATACATCCCGGGCGTCGAAAAGGGCATCCGGTCGGTCATGGATTCCGGTCCGCTGGCGGGCTTCCCGGTTATCGATTTCAGCGTCCGGCTGCTGGACGGCGCCCATCACGAGGTCGATTCCTCCGTGATGGCGTTCGAAATGGCGGCTCGCTCGGCCATGCGCGAGGGGCTCCGCAAGGCGGGGGCCAAGCTGCTCGAGCCGATCATGAAAGTCGAGGTCATTACGCCGGAGAACTACACCGGCAGCATAATCGGCGACCTGACCTCGCGGCGCGGGCAGGTGAGCGGGCAGGACCTGCGCGGCAACGCGACGGCGATCAACGCCGTGGTTCCACTCGCGAACATGTTCGGTTATATCAACAATCTTCGCTCGATGTCGTCCGGGCGAGCGAGCTTCACCATGCAATTTTCGCACTACGAAGCGATGCCGCAAAACATTTCGGAAGCGATTCAGGAAAAATACGCGTAACGCCGCGAAGTCGCGGTCGCGTCAATGGTCAACGAAGGGAATTGAATGATGGCCAAGGAAAAGTTCGTACGCAATAAACCGCACGTCAACGTGGGAACGATCGGGCATGTCGACCACGGCAAGACGACGCTTACTGCAGCGATAACGAAGTATTACGGCGAATTCCAAGCCTACGACAGCATCGACGCCGCGCCCGAGGAGAAGGCGCGCGGCATCACGATTTCCACGGCGCACGTCGAATACGAAACCGGGAACCGCCACTACGCCCACGTCGATTGCCCCGGCCATGCCGACTACGTCAAGAACATGATTACCGGCGCGGCGCAGATGGACGGCGCCATCCTAGTGGTGAGCGCCGCGGACGGGCCGATGCCCCAGACCCGGGAGCACATCCTTCTCGCCCGCCAGGTCGGCGTTCCCGCTCTCGTCGTCTATCTGAACAAGGTGGACCAGGTCGACGACGAGGAGCTGCTCGAGCTCGTCGAGATGGAGGTTCGCGAATTGCTTTCCGACTACGAGTTCCCGGGCGACGACATTCCGGTCGTCAGCGGCTCGGCCCTGGCCGCGATGGAGGGCAAGGACGACGAGGTCGGGAAAAACAGCATCGACGCGCTGATGAATGCCGTCGACGACAACATCCCGACGCCCGAGCGCCCGATCGACCAGCCATTCCTGATGCCGATCGAGGACGTGTTTTCGATTTCCGGGCGCGGCACGGTCGTGACGGGCCGCGTCGAGCGCGGCGTCATCACGGTCGGCGACGAAGTTGAAATCGTCGGCATCCGCGACACTCACAAGACGACGTGCACCGGCGTGGAGATGTTCCGCAAGCTGCTCGACAGGGGCGAGGCCGGGGACAATATCGGCGCCCTGCTGCGCGGCGTCGACCGCAACGGCGTCGAGCGCGGCCAGGTTCTCTGCAAGCCGGGATCGGTAACGCCGCACACGGAATTCGAGGCCGAGGCCTACATCCTGACCAAGAAGGAAGGCGGCCGGCACACGCCTTTCGCATCCGACTACCGCCCGCAGTTCTACTTCCGAACGACGGACGTTACGGGATCGGTCACCCTGCCGGAGAACATCGAGCTCGTGATGCCGGGCGACAACGTATCGTTCCAGGTCAAGCTGATCTCGCCGATCGCAATGGAGGAGAAGCTTCGCTTCGCCATTCGCGAGGGCGGCCGAACGGTCGGCGCCGGCGTGGTCTCGAAGATAATCGAATAGCCGACGGAAAACAGCGCGGGCGCGGCCGAGCCGCGCTCGCCGCAAGCCGAATATCGGGAAGGGCGACATGATCAACAGCCAGAATATCAGGATACGGCTCAAGGCCTTCGACTACCGCGTGCTTGATTCCAGCACGCTGGAAATCGTCAACACGGCCAAGCGCACCGGCGCTCGCGTGCGCGGGCCGATCCCGCTTCCCAATCGCATAGAGAAGTTCACAGTTCTGCGCGGTCCGCACATCGACAAGAAGTCTCGCGAGCAGATGGAGATCCGCACGCACAAGAGGCTGCTCGACATCGTGGACCCGACGCCGCAGACGGTGGACGCATTAATGAAGCTCGACCTCGCCGCAGGCGTCAACGTCGAGATCAAGCTCTAGGAGGTCGCGAAAATGCGCGCTGGAGTCATCGCCAAGAAAATCGGCATGACGCGGTTGTTCCTCGACAACGGCCGCCAGGTGCCGGTCACCGTGCTTCACCTCGACAATCTAAGGGTCGTGGCGCAGCGGACCGCGGACAAGGACGGATACACCGCGGTTCAGCTCGGAGCGGGCGCCGCGAAGGCGCGCCGCGTCGGCTCGCCCATGCGCGGGCATTTCGCAAAGGCGTCCGTGGCGCCGAAGCGCAAGGTCGCCGAATTTCGGGTCTCGCCCGAGAATCTCATCGATATCGGCGCGGAAATCACCGCCGACCATTTTCTCCCGGGCCAGAAGGTGGACGTGTCGGGCACGTCGATCGGCAAGGGGTTCGCGGGCGCCATGAAGCGCCACAACTTCAGCGGGCTGCGCGCGTCCCACGGCGTGTCCATCAACCATAGGTCCCTCGGCTCGACGGGGCAGTGCCAGGATCCCGGAAAGGTGTTCAAGGGCAAGAAGATGGCCGGCCAGATGGGGTCGGAGCGCGTGACCACGCAGAACCTCGAAATCGTGCGAGTTGATTCGGAAAGAGGCCTGATCATGGTCAAGGGCTCGGTTCCGGGATCGCGCGGCGGCTGGGTCATGATCAAGGACGCGGTGAAAAAGGCGCTGCCGGGCGAAGCCCCGATGCCGGGCGCGTTCAGGAAGCCGGAAGTCGCGGGGGCCGCGCAAGTCGACGCCGCCGACGCCGGAGCGGACAACACGGGCGATCCCGAGCCGACGGCTTCGGAAGGCTCCGTCGAGGAGGAATCCCGGGCATGAAGGCTTCAGTGATAAATCTCGACGCTGAATCGACGGGCGAACTGGAGCTCGACGACGACGTGTTCGGCGCCGAGCCGCGACGCGACATCCTGCACAGGGTCGTCCGCTGGCAGCGCGCGAAGGCTCGGCAGGGCACGCACAAGGCGAAGACTCGCTCCGAAACGAGCTATTCGAAACGGAAGATCTACAATCAGAAAGGCACCGGCAGGGCGCGCCACGGCGACCGCAACGCGCCCATATTCCGCAAGGGGGGCGTTTATGGCGGTCCGGTCCCGAGAAGCCACGAGCACGCGCTGCCGAAAAAGGTGCGGAAGCTCGGACTCAAGCACGCGCTGTCGGCCAAGGCGCAGGGCAACGACCTGGTCATTCTGGACTCGGCCGAGCTGCCCGAGCCGAAAACCGGCGCGCTCGCGAAATTCGTCGCCAAGCTGGGCTGGAAAAAGGTTCTGATTATCGACGGGCCCAGCGTCGACAGGAATTTTCTTCTGGCATCGTCGAATCTGCCCGGCATCGACATTATTCCGAGCCAGGGCGCCAATGTTTACGATATATTGAAGCGCAAGACGCTCGTACTAACCAGGGCCGGCGTCGCCGCGCTCCAGGAGAGGCTGAAATGAAGGCCAAGGTCAAGCATTACGACATTATCCGCAGGCCGGTCGTGACCGAGAAGTCGACACTGGTTTCGGAGGCCAATTCCATCGTTTTCGAAACGGCGGTGGATGCCGACAAGGCATCGATCAAGGAAGCGATCGAAACCCTTTTCGAGGTCGAGGTGGAATCGGTCAATACGGTCCGGACGAAAGGGAAGCGCGTTCGCACCAGGGGCATCGCCGGCCGCCGCAAGGAGCGGAAGAAAGCCTATGTGCGCCTGCGCGACGGCTACATGATCGACGTGTCGACGGGCCTGTAGGTTAAGGCAAGCGAGAGATAGAGCCATGGCACTTAAAACCTACAAGCCGACATCCCCCGGGCAGCGGGGACTGGTCCTCGTCGACCGCTCCGGCCTCTGGAAGGGGCCGCCCTGCAAAAAGCTCACGAAGGGAAAATCGTCCAAGGGAGGACGCAACAATACCGGTCGCATCACGATGCGGCGGCGGGGCGGCGGCGCGAAGCGGCTGGACAGGATCATCGATTTCAAGCGAAGCAAGGTCGACATGCCGGCTATCGTCGAGCGTCTCGAATACGACCCCAACAGAACGGGCTTCATCGCGCTGGTTCGCTACGAGGACGACGAGCTTTCGTATATCCTCGCACCGCAGCGCCTCGCGCCGGGCGACAAGGTGATTTCCTCGGCGAAGGCGGATGTCAAGCCGGGCAACGCGATGCCCTTCACCGGCATGCCGGTCGGAACGATCGTTCACAATATCGAGATGAAGCCCGGCAAGGGCGGGCAACTGGCCCGCGCCGCGGGAGCCTACGCCCAGTTCGTCGGCCGCGACGGCGGGTACGCGCTGATACGTCTTGCGTCCGGCGAACTCCGCATGGTGCGCCAGGAGTGCCGGGCCACGGTCGGCGCGGTTTCGAATCCGGACAATTCGAACCAGAATCTCGGAAAGGCCGGCCGCAGCAGAAATCTGGGGCGCCGCCCCAAGGTGCGCGGCGTGGCGATGAACCCGGTCGATCACCCTCACGGCGGCGGCGAAGGGAAGTCGAGCGGCGGGCGCCATCCGGTCACGCCGTCGGGAAAGCCGACCCGGGGCAAGAGAACCCGTTCCAACAAGTCTACGGACAAGTATATCCTGCGCAGCCGCCACGCGCGCAAGAAAGGACGATAGGGCATGGCAAGGTCAGTATGGAAGGGTCCGTTCGTTGACGCGAGCGTACTGAAGAAAGCGGAAAGGGCGCGCCTGTCGGGCCGCCGGGAAGTTATCAAAATATGGTCGCGCCGCTCGACGATTCTGCCGCAATTCGTAGGCCTGACTTTCGGCGTCTACAACGGGCGGAAGCATATCCCGGTGCTTGTCTCCGAGGAAATGATCGGACAGAAGTTCGGCGAGTATTCGCCGACCCGGACATTCTTCGGCCACGCCGGCGACAAGAGGGCGAGGCGAAACTAGCCATGGGCAAGGGCAAATTGAAGAGGCGGCTTCACGAAACCGAAGCCATGGCCAAGAGCGGAATGCTCAGGGTCTCGGCGCAGAAGCTGAACCTCGTCGCGCGCATAATCAGGGGCAAGCCGGTTGCCAAGGCGGTCGACGAGCTCGCCTTTTCGAAAAAGCGCATCGCCGGCGATGTCCGCAAATGCCTGATGTCGGCGGTCGCCAACGCGGAGAACAATCACGAACTCGACGTCGACATCCTCGTTGTCGCGGAAGCCTATGTCGGCAAGCGGCTGGTCATGCGCCGAGGGCGCCCGCGCGCCCGAGGGCGCTTCGGTCCGATCAGGAAACCGGTGTCGCAGCTCACGATCGTCGTGAGAGAGCAAGCGGAGATGTATTGATGGGCCAAAAAGTCAACCCTATCGGCATGCGGCTGCAGGTCAACCGCACATGGGACAGCAGATGGTTCGCCGACAGGAACGAATTCGGCGATCTGCTTCAGGAAGATCTCAAGATCAAGTCGTTCATCAGGAAGGAATGCGCCCTGGCCGGGGTCAGCCAGGTCATTATCGAGCGCCCTCACAAGAAATGCCGCGTGACCATACACACGGCCCGCCCCGGCATCGTGATCGGCAAGAAGGGTGCCGACATCGAGTCTCTCAGGCGCAAGGTTTCGGCAATGACCGCGTCGGAAACGCATCTCAATATCGTGGAGGTGCGCAAGCCGGAAGTCGACAGCCTGCTCGTGGCGGAATCCGTCGCGCAGCAGCTGGAAAAGCGCATTTCGTTTCGCCGCGCGATGAAGCGCGCCGTCCAGAACGCGATGCGCATGGGGGCGCTGGGCATTCGCATCAACGTCGCGGGACGTCTCGGGGGCGCGGAGATCGCCCGTACCGAATGGTATCGCGAGGGTCGCGTTCCGCTCCACACCCTTCGCGCTGACATCGACTACGCCATGGCCGAAGCGATGACTCCCTACGGCAAGATCGGCGTCAAGGTCTGGATATTCAAGGGCGAAATCATGGAGCATGATCCGGGCGCGCGCGACCGCCGCGCCCAGGAACTGCGCGACGGCGGCCCGCCGCGTCGGCGCCGCTAGGCAGAACGGAGATCGAATATGCTACAGCCGCAACGAACGAAGTTTCGCAAGCAGCACAAGGGCCGCATACGCGGCTGCGCCAAGGGCGGGACGAAAGTAAATTTCGGCTCCTACGGGCTAAAGGCAATCGAGCCGGAGCGCGTAACCGCGAGGCAGATCGAGGCCGCCCGAAGGGCGATGACGAGACAAATGAAGCGCCAGGGGCGGGTATGGATCCGAATCTTCCCGAACGTTCCCGTCTCGAAGAAGCCGACCGAGGTCCGCATGGGCAAGGGCAAGGGATCGGTGGAGTTCTGGGCGGCGCGCGTCAAGCCCGGCACGGTTATGTTCGAAATCGACGGCGTGTCCGACGCCGTGGCGAGAGAGGCCATGCGCCTCGCCGCCATGAAGCTGCCGGTCAAAACGCGCGTCGTGCAGCGAGAGGACTGGTGACGGGCGGGAGCCCGGCGCCGCCGGAGGGAACCGAATCATGAAGGCAGCCGACTTGCGAACGAAATCCGCCGACGAGCTCGGGAACGAGCTTGTCCGCCTCAAAAAGGAATCCTTCAATCTTAGATTCCAGCAGGCTTCGGGTAATCTGAGCAACCCTTCGAGAATGCGCGAGGTGCGCAGGGACGCGGCGCGGGTCAGGACCGTGCTCGGCGAAAAATCGGCGCAGGCCGATTCCGAAAGGGAGGCTTGAGCCACATGCCGAAAAGAATACTTCAGGGCAAGGTCGTTAGCGACGGCCGCGACAAGACGGTGACCGTGCTTGTCGAAAGGCGCTTCACGCATCCGATGATGAAGAAAACCGTGAGGAAGTCGAAGAAATACACGGCGCATGATTCCGGGAACAGCGCCAGGATCGGCGATTCGGTCCGCATTCAGGAGTGCGCGCCGATATCGAAAACGAAGCGCTGGGAAGTGATCGCCTGAGCGTTCGGCTCGGGAGACGCCTTGCCGGTTTGAACGAAACCCTGGGGCCGACGACGGTCCCCACAGGTCGGGAGAAGCCATATGATCCAGATGCAGACAAATCTGGATGTCGCAGACAATTCGGGAGCGCGCCGGGTGCAGTGCATCAAGGTGCTGGGCGGTTCGAAGCGCAAGTTCGCGTCGGTCGGCGACATCATCATCGTTTCTGTAAAGGAGGCGATTCCCCGCGGTCGCGTCAAAAAGGGCGATTTAAGGCGCGCCGTCGTCGTGCGAACGGCGAAGGAGGTGAGGCGCGAGGACGGAACGTCGATTCGATTCGACCGCAACGCCGCGGTCATAGTCAACAACAACAACGAGCCGATCGGCACGCGCATCTTCGGGCCCGTCGTGCGCGAGCTTCGCGCCAGGCGGTTCATGAAGATCGTTTCGCTGGCTCCGGAGGTGCTGTGATGGCGGCAAAGCTTAAAAAGGGCGACAAGGTTGTCGTTATCGCCGGCAGGGATCTCAATCTCGAGGGCGAGATAATCCGGGTCGACCCGAAGGCGGGCAAGGCCGTCGTGGAGGGCGTCAATCGGCAGCTTCGCCACACCAAGCCGCGCGGCGGCACGCAGGGCGGGCGCATTCCCAGGGACATGCCGATCGATCTTTCCAATCTCGCGCTCGTAGATCCCGCCAAGGGCGGTCCGACCCGCGTAGGGTTCCGAATGGAAGACGGAAAGAAGGTCAGGTTCGCCAAGAAGTCCGGAGCGAAAATCGATGGCTAGAGAGTTGCCGAGGCTAAAGCAGAAATACTTCGACAAGGGGCGCGACGCCCTGAAAACGGAGTTCGGCTACCGAAACGACATGATGATTCCCAAGCTGGACAAAGTCGTGCTCAATATGGGCGTGGGCGAAGCGGTGAAGGATTCAAAAAAGATCGGTTCGGCTGAATCGGAGCTGACGCGCATCGCCGGCCAGAAGGCGGTGATTACCCGCGCCCGCAGGTCCATCGCGGGGTTCAGGCTGCGCGAAGGCATGCAGGTCGGCGTGAAGGTGACCCTTCGAGGCGACCGCATGTACGAGTTCCTCGACAGGCTCGTCACCGTGGCGCTGCCGCGCGTGCGCGACTTCCGAGGGCTGTCCCCGAAATCGTTCGACGGCCGCGGGAACTTTGCGATGGGGCTTCGCGAGCACATCGTTTTTCCGGAAATCGACTACGATTCCGTCGATGAAACGCGCGGGCTGGATATCGCGGTCTGCACTACGGCGAATAGCGACGCCGAGGCGAAAAGCCTGCTGGCGCAATTCAATTTTCCGTTCATGAACTGAACGACAAGGAGATCTGATTGATGGCGAAGAAGGCAATGGTCGAGCGCGAACTCAAGCGCAGGGCGATGGTCGAAAAATACGCGGAGAAGCGCGCCGAACTCAAGGCGGTGGCGAATGATCGCGAAGCCCCGATGGAAGAGAGATTCAAGGCGACGCTCAAGCTTGCCAAGCTTCCGCGCAATTCTTCGGCGACGCGGCTGCACAATCGCTGCGAACTGACCGGGCGCCCGAAGGGCTATTACCGAAAGCTCAAGATTTCGCGCATAGCCTTGCGCGAACTCGGCGGCTCCGGGCAAATCCCCGGCATGGTCAAGTCGAGCTGGTAGGGAGGCGCAGAACGATGGTCAACGATCCACTCGGCGACATGCTGACTCGCATCCGCAACGCTCAGCTGCGCGGCAAGCCGACCGTGCGGACTCCCGCATCCAAGGTGCGCCGCTGGGTTCTCGACGTGCTCGAGAGCGAAGGGTACATTCGCGGCTACGAGGCGGCCGAATCGAAAAACGGCCATCCCGAGATCGAGATATCGCTGAAATACTTCGAAGGAAGCCCGGCAATTCGCGAGCTGAAGCGCGTGTCCAAGCCGGGCCGCCGCGTCTACTCGAATGTCAAGAGCCTGCCGTCGGTTCGCCAGGGTCTCGGGGTCGCCATCGTGTCGACCGCCCAGGGCATCATGTCCGATGCCGACGCGCGCGTCAGAAACGTGGGCGGCGAAGTGCTGTGCACGGTATTTTAGGGAGGACGCAATGTCGCGAATAGGCAAAAGGCCGGTGCAGATTCCGGACGGCGTCGAGGCCAGCGTGTCCGGCCAGACGGTGGAGGTCAGCGGCCCCAGGGGCGTTAGGCGCTTTGTCGCCGGAGACAACGTCGCGGTCGCGATGGAAAACGGCAGCATCGTCGTCAGGCCTCGCGGGCCGTCGAAGCGCGCGCGCCAGCAGTGGGGCATGTCGCGTACCATGGTCGCGAACTGCGTAGAGGGGGTCGTCAACGGATTCCGGAAGACCCTGGATATCACCGGCGTCGGCTACCGGGCGCAGCTCGATGGCGGCGACCTCAAGCTGACGCTGGGATTCAGCCACGAGGTAAGGTTCTCGATACCCGAAGACGTTTCGATCACGCTTCCAAGGCCCACGCAGATAATCGTCGAGGGCATCGACTCGCAGCAGGTCGGACAGGTGGCGGCGAATATTCGCAGGTGGCGCAGGCCCGAGCCGTATAAAGGCAAGGGAATCCGCTACGCGGGCGAATTCATTTTCCGCAAGGACACGAAGCGCAAGTAGGAACAGCGACCATGGCAGCTAGAAAAAAAGAGTTGTTTGCGAAGCGGCGAACGCGCGTGCGCAACCGCCTTAAGAAATTCGCCCGGGGGCGCCTCCGCCTGTCCGTCCACAGGTCCAACCTGCACATCGCGGCGCAGGTTATCGACGACGAAAAGGGCGTAACCTTGGCATCCGCCTCCTCCAGGGACAAGTCGCTCGAATTGGAGCGCGGAAGCAATGTCGGCGCCGCCGCGAAAGTCGGCGCCGCGATCGCGGAAAGAGCCAAGGAAGCCGGCGTTTCGGAATGCTATTTCGACCGCGGCGGATTTCTTTACCATGGGCGCGTCCGCGCGCTCGCCGAGGCGGCCCGCGAGGGCGGCCTGCGATTTTAGGAGGATTGTCGAATGGCAAGAGAGGATAGTCGCCGCGGGCGCGAGGAGCAGCCTGAATTCGGCGACCGCCTTGTGGCGATCAACAGGGTTTCGAAGACGGTCAAGGGCGGCAAGCGGTTCGGGTTTTCCGCGCTCGTGGTCGTGGGCGATCAGAAGGGCCGCGTCGGGTACGGCAAGGGAAAGGCCAAGGAAGTGCCCGAAGCGATTCGCAAGGCTACCGAGCGGGCCAAGAAAAACATGGTTCGCGTACCGCTGCGCGAGGGCCGCACCCTGCACCACGACATCGAGGGCAAGCACGGCGCGGGCAAGGTGATACTAAGAACCGCGCCCCAGGGAACCGGCATCATCGCCGGCGGGCCGATGCGAGCGGTTTTCGAAATGCTCGGCGTCCAGGACGTGGTGGCCAAGTCGATCGGCTCCGCGAATGCCTACAACATGATTCGCGCGACGATGGACGCCTTGAACAAGAGCGCGAGTCCTCGCTGGGTCGCGTACCGCCGCGGCAAGAAGGTTTCCCACATTCTGAGAAAGCCGGAAGCCGAGGCGGCGAGCGCCTAGGGAGCGAAGAGAAATGCCAGGAACTATTCTTGTCAAGCAAATCGGTTCGCCGATCCGGCGGCCGGCCAAGCAGCGGCAGACGCTTATCGGCCTCGGCCTAAACAAGATGCACAAGATTCGGGAGCTGGAAGACACGCCCGCGATTCGGGGCATGGTTGCAAAAATTCCGCATCTTGCCGAAATCGTTGAAGAAAGGCCCGCGAAACCGGGCCGGGAAGCGAAAGAAGGGTGACGGGGTCATGAAACTCAATGAGCTGAGCGACAAGGCGGGCTCCAGCCGCAATCGCAAGCGCGTCGGCAGAGGGCCGGGTTCGGGAACGGGCAAGACCGCCGGGCGCGGCATGAAGGGCCAGAAGTCCCGGTCCGGCGTTTCCCTCAAAGGGTTCGAAGGCGGGCAGATGCCGCTGTACCAGCGAATGCCGAAGCGGGGCTTCCGCAACCCGGGACGCAAGTCGTTCGGGCTGGTCAACCTGGGAATTCTGCAGAAATTCATCGATGCCGGAAAGATCGATCCCGAATCGCCGGTCACGGAAAAGGAGCTGGTGGAGTCCGGCGCGGCGCGGTCCGCGCCCGACGGTGTCCGGGTCCTTGGCAAGGGCGAATTGCGCGCGAAAATAAATCTCGTCGTGGCCGGCGCATCGAAGCCGGCGATCGCGGCGGTGGAGGCTCTCGGCGGCACGATCGAAACGCGAAAGGCGAATTAGCCTTGGACGGGGCTTGGAGGTCCGGTCGCCGCAACCTACATTAAGAACGCGAGCCCTACGGTTCGTTGCAGCATAAAGGAATAGCGCATGGTGTCAGCGGCTGAACAGATGGCTTCCAATCTGAGCTGGAGCGCGTTCGGAAAGGCAACGGATCTACGCAATCGAATTCTCTTCACCCTCGGGCTGCTGATCGTCTATCGAATCGGGACCTATATCCCGGTCCCCGGCATCGACACCATCGCGCTCAAGGAATTCGTCGATACGGCGTCGACCGGCATCGGCGGCATGCTAAACATGTTCACGGGCGGAGCCATCGGCCGGATGGGGGTCTTCGCGCTGGGCATCATGCCGTACATTTCCGCGTCGATTATCGTGCAGCTTCTGGCGGCGATGGTCCCGCAGCTCGAGCAGCTCAAAAAGGAAGGCGAGCAGGGCCGCAAGAAAATCAACCAGTATACGCGCTACGGCACCGTATTCCTCGCGACATTCCAGGCCTACGGGCTGGCCGTTAGCATCGAATCCGGGGACCTGGCGCTCGACCCGGGCTGGTACTTTAGAATGTCGTGCATCGTGACGCTGGTCGGCGGCACGATGTTCCTGATGTGGCTTGGCGAGCAGATCACCGCCCGAGGGATCGGAAACGGGATATCGCTGATCATATTTACCGGAATCATCGCTGAAATCCCGGCCGCTCTCGCGCAGTTCTTCAGCCAGGGCCGCTCCGGCGCGCTGTCGCCGGCCGTAATTGTCGGCGTAATCGTCATGGTTGTCGTCGTCATCGGCTTCGTCGTGCATATGGAGCGCGCGCTAAGAAAAATACGCATTGAGTATCCGAGGCGGCAGGTGGGCATGAAAGTCTACGACGGCGGCGCTTCGCATCTCCCGCTCAAGATCAACCCGTCGGGCGTTATTCCGCCGATATTCGCATCGTCGCTTCTGCTTCTTCCGACGACGGTTTCGACATTTTCCGGCAATTCGACAAGCCCGCTGATGTCGACGATCCTCGCCTACTTCGGGCCGGGGCAGCCGCTTTATTTGCTTTTCTTCGTGGCGATGATCGTTTTCTTCGCCTATTTCTATACAGCGAACGTGTCGTTCAAAACCGACGATGTCGCGGACAACCTGAAGAACCAGAACGGCTTCATCCCGGGCATCCGCCCCGGCAAGAACACGGCCGCCTATCTCGACTATGTCGTTGTAAGGATTCTCGTGCTTGGCTCGGCATACCTGTCGGCGGTCTGCCTGCTACCCGAGATTCTGCGATCGCAATTGGCTATTCCGTTCTATTTCGGCGGCACCTCGGTTTTGATCGTAGTGTCCGTGACCATGGATACCATCAGCCAAGTTCAGTCCCATCTTCTCGCCCATCAATACGAAGGCCTAATCGAGCGTTCTCAGCTTCGGGGCAAGCGCCGCAGAAGCAGGGGAAGAAAGTAGATCATGGATATTGTTTTGCTCGGCCCGCCCGGGTCGGGCAAGGGCACGCAGGCCAATGCGCTTATCGAATCGCGCGGCATGGTGCAGCTATCGACCGGCGACATGCTGAGGGAAGCGCGGATCTCGGGAACGGAGCTTGGAAGGCAGGTCGCGGCCATCATGGACGCCGGCGAACTCGTTACCGACGACATTGTCAACGCCCTGATCGGCCAGAAGCTGGCGCTCGGAGGCGATTCGGAGTTCATTTTCGACGGCTTTCCGCGAACGCTCGCGCAGGCGGACGCGCTTTCGGATCTACTGGAGCAGCACGGCCGAAGGCTAGACGCGGTCATTGAGCTCCTCATTGATCCCGAAGAGCTCGTGGCGAGAATTTCAAACCGAGTCTCCTGCCCGAACTGCGGCGCGGTCTACAATTTGCACACGATGCCGCCCGCGCGAGAGGGATACTGCGACGATTGCCCGGATCAGAAGCTTGCGAAACGCGGCGACGACAACGCGGAGTCGCTTAATACGCGCCTCCTCGAATACTACCGGAAGACATCTCCGCTAATCGGCTACTACCACAAGGCCGGCGTGCTGCGGCGCGTCGACAGCGATCGCGACATCGACAGCGTATCCGGGGAAATTTCGGCGATTCTCGACAAGTCCGCGGCGTAGCCGCCGGGATTGCCGCTCGGGCTTGAGAGACCGGCGCGCTTCGGCTTGAGTTTCGACCGATCCGCCGGCGACGCGCGCAGGCGTTTCCGGCTAGTCCAAATCCTGGAACACCTTGTTGTGCGTATTGTTGCACCGAACGAAACTGGATTTTTCCGGCAGCTGCCCGATTTTTTCGGCGCCGACGTAGCTGCAAGTGCTGCGCAAGCCTCCGAGAAGGTCAACGACGGTATCGTCCAGGGACGGGCGAAACGGAATCAGTACCGTACGCCCTTCGCTTGACCGGTAGTTCTGAAGGCCGCCGAAATGCTTTTCGTTGGCGGTCTTGGAACTCATTCCGTAGAATTCGACGAATTCGCGCTTTTCAATGATCGGCTTGCCGCATTCATCGACTTCATCGGTATGGAAGAATCTCGAAATCACGGTCCCGCCGCCTTCGGGATGCCCCGCTAGCATGCCGCCGAGCATGACGAAGTCGGCGCCGCCGGCGAGGGCTTTGGCGACATCGCCGGGTACCGTGCAGCCGCCGTCGGCGACGATGGCCTTGCCGATCCGGTGAGCCGAATGCACGCATTCCTGTATCGCCGAGAATTGAGGGTAGCCGACCCCGGTCTTGACGCGCGTCTCGCAGACGCTTCCGCCGCCTATTCCCACCTTCACGATGTCGGCGCCCGCTTCGATCAGCCGGGTCGTCTGCTCATGGGTCACGACATTGCCGGCGATGACGACGACTTTCGGGAACATGGCGCGAAATTTCTTCACTCTGTTCAGGAATCGGTTCGTATAGCCGTTGGCGACATCCAGGCAGGCGTATTTTATTCTGCCTTTCGCTCGGTTTTCGGCATCGACGAACTTTTGCAAGTCCTCGTCGCTGATTCCGATCGTCGCCGCCGTGAAGTCGCCCCGTTCCGACGTTCCGTTGAAGAATTCGGCTAGCTCCGCGGCCGTGTGGAATTTTGTCAGGCAGGTGAATATCCCGTGCCTGCGCAATGCGTCGGCCATGGCGGTCGTGCCGACGCCGTCCATATTGGCGGCCATGATCGGAACGCCGATGAATTCCGCCCCGGCGCGCTCGCCGAACGCGACGCGCTTTTCGAGGTCGACCTGTTTGCGGCTAGCAATAGGGCTCTTGTCCGGAACGATTAGAACGTCGTCGTAGTCCAGTTTGACATCTTCGCTGATCATCGGGCCTGCTCCGGGCGATCGCCCGTCCGGGCGCGGGGCTCAGACGGGATTTCAGTTGAATTTGATTTCCGTTCCCGCATCATTTGCACATAGGCTTCATTCGCGCGAATTCCCCGCGCGGGCGCAAATGCAAAGTCGACAACGCCTGTTGGGCCGCCGGACAGCGACAAGGCGAGACTCAAACTGCTTCAATTCCTAGTCGCCTAGGAAGAACTGCGAAAAATCCGCTCGGTCCAGCGTCAATCCCTTTGCCGAAACCGGGTATCAAAATCGCCTGCGGGTGTCAAAGACGCAATTTGCACAAGCGGACGCATTTTCGGGATCCGCGATTCTCCATGATTCCGCGCAGCCGCCGCTTAGCGGGCCGTCGAACCGCACTCTTCGTATTCCACGAGCTTCTATAAGAGTCCGCGCAATCCTAAATTTGATTCCGGTTTTTTCTCCTGCGTCGCGGGCGAGTTTCCAGCGCAGCCGTCCGTTCTGCCGGAGCTTGCTCCGGAATTCGATTTTTACGCATTCGAAAAAATTCTCGCCGAATCGGTCAGGCTGCTCTTCTGCAATCACATACCGCCCGGCTACGGGAACATCTCCCGCGGAACCCGCCGCCAACGCGCTCTTGCAAGCGCCGACGGTTGGCCGCCTGGAATTGGCATGGGACGGTCCGGCATTGAATCCGACCGGATATCGCCGTCCTTGTTCGAGTCTGGCGCGCTTGAGAACCGCCGAGTGATTCGCGGGGAACGCATCGGCATCGACAAAAATATAGGAGTGGTTTCGATGCCTCGGCTGACGAGTGTCCAACGAAATTTCCTGCTGCTGCTGCAAATACGCCGACTTTGAGGAGCTGCTTGCTCCGGCGAGATCCAGACGAATCTCTCTCGCCATTCCGGCCCGGCTTGCGGCACTCGCTCGACGAGACTCCGCGGCTCTGCAACCAAATTGCGCGAAATCGATGAATCGACTTGGCGGCGTTAGCCGAGCATGGCTTGCGCCTCCTCGCCGGAGCCTCCGCATAATTCATAGATGGCGCTGTCAAGTAGAAAAACCAACCTGATCGGAAAAAGCTGCTGCAAACTGCGGGAACGACGCCGGCAAGGCTAAAAAATGGCTGGAACCGCAAGAGAATCTTTCGCCGGCAAATGCCTTGCTACGCAATAGATCCTCTAGACTCTGCATAGCGGAGCATCGCCACGCCCGCTGCCGCTTTGTCCGCTGGAACGCGACGAAATCCGCCGCCGACAAATATTTCACGGAATAAATAAGCGTATGGAATCCGATCGCCAGGCAAAAATCTTGAATCGCCTTGAAGAGCTACGGAACGCCTATTCGCGGGCGACTGCGGAAGGCGGAACGACGACAACAATTATCCGCGCGGCGAATAGGCGGAGGCGGCATCGAATCGTTCAATGGCCACCTGTTGTCGCGGCGTCGGTCGCATTGCGGCGCATTGGATTCTCGATAGTCTAGATCTGCGCGGTCAAGTCAAAGCTGCTGGCGCGGCATCGTCGTCATCGGTCCGCCGCGGCAGTTGTCGCATCGAGGCTGCGCGGTTGCCGTATTTCGATTGCCAACCGATTGCAAAGTGGTAATGGAACCGTGTTGGAGACTTGGCTGTTCCGGCCTGGACCGTGGCTGGAGCATTCGTCGGAGCAATTCGGGTTTTGCAGCCGGTAAGCTAGGGTCTCGCGTTGGAATCGGCAGGGACGGTTCGCAATGGATAAATTGGAAAGCGAATTTACCGTAATAGGCGCCGGGATGGTCGGAGTCTGCTGCGCCCTCTATCTACAGAAAGAAGGCTTCAAGGTATCCCTTGTCGACAAAGGCGCGCCCGGAGAGGCGGCATCCTTCGGGAATCTCGGCATAATAGGGATTGGAAGCTGTCCGCCGCTCGCATTGCCCGGCATTCTCAGGCAAGTTCCCGGCATGCTTTTGGATCCCGGCGCTCCACTGAAATTTCGGTGGCGGGATTTCCCCGGCACGCTTCCCTGGCTGCTGCGCCTGCTGCCGGAATCCCGAAGGGAGCGCGTGGAAGAAATCGCGAGCCGCCGCCAGTCCCTGCTGAGCAAGGTTCATGAGGCGCTGGATCCGCTGGTTTCCGAATCCGGCGCGAACGACCTCATGCGAAAGACGGGGCTATTGATCACTTTCGAGAGCGACGCCGCATTTGAAAACGCATCGTATGCGCTTGATCTCCGCCGTCGGAACGGCGTCGAAATCGAAGTGCTCGACGGCGATGAAACTCGCCAGTTCGAGCCGTCGCTTTCCGCAAGCGTGGTTCGATCCTGGCGAATTCCGGAACTTGTTCATGTTCGGGATCCCGGAGCTCTGGTGAAAAAATTCGCCGGTCTATTCGCAGCCCGCGGGGGAACGATACGAAAGGGCGAAATTACTGGCTTCGCTATGGGAGCGAGAGGCGTTGAAGCGCTTCGAACCAGAGACGGGCCGATCGAAGTCGGCAATGTCGTCCTGGCAGCCGGCGCGTGGTCCCGGAAACTGGCGAAATTGCTTGGCTCGTCTCTGCCGCTAGTGGCCGAGCGCGGCTACCATACAGTGTTTCTGGATGCCGAACCGAATATTCGCGTGCCTATTATTTCATCCGAGCGGAAGCTGGCGGTAACGCCCATGAGCAACGGCGTGCGCGCCGGCGGGTTCTCCGAATTTGCAAACCCGGATGCGCCGCCGGATATGAGGCATGCGCAAAGAGCTCGGCAGCATGCCGAAGCGATGTTCCCCGAACTGAGATCCGCGAGACACTCCGAATGGATGGGGCCGCGCCCCGCATTTCCCGACTCGATCCCTGTGATTGGCCGGTCGCCTCGATGTCGGAATGCATGGTTTGCGTTCGGCCATGATCATATCGGGCTCACGTTGGGAGCGATCACGGGCAGGCTGATTTCGGAAATGGCGGCAGGCAAGCCGACAACGGTCGACATCTCGCCGTTCGCGCCGGGCCGTTTCCGCGGTCTCCGGATATAGGAAATGTCTTCCGCGCAAATTTCGGGAAAATTTTGCGAGCAGCCGCGGAATTCGGGAATTGACTGGAAACCAGGAGGAATTCCGGCGAAGTTCGCTCCCGCAGCCGAATTCGTCGCGAGCATCTAGATTTCACGGCTCCCGCGCCCCCGCGTCCGCTATAGCCGGATCGAGTGCAGGGTTCACGAAGGATGCGCATCGCGCAACCGGGCGTGCGTCCGATAGCGGCGCACGGCGAACCCGCCCGGCTAGCGACATTGCCGCAGCCAGTCGGCGCTGTTCAGAACGGCCTTGCGGCGCATAAAACTGTCTGGCCGGAAATTGTACGCGTTTCGAATCGATTTCGGCGCGCAATCGAAATCGCGCTGTCGGGCATTCAAAATCTAGCTGCGAAAATTATTGGATATTATCGCTTCAAGGCATCGACCGGATTCCGCGCGGTCGAGCCGATCGGCGCGGGTAGAGCTTGGAGATTGCGCGGGACCGAGGCTTGGCAATGCGCGTCGGCCTATTCCAGAAGTTCGGTGCGGAAACGCGCGAGCATTCGCTTGTCGACCGCGACTCCGAGGCCAGGGCCTTCGGGCACCCGCACCTCGCCGTTCGCGACCGGAAACGGCTCTGAAAGAATATCTTCCTTCGCATAGTAGGTGGCCATATAGAATTCGCATCCCAGGCGCAGTTCGGGAACGGATGCCATTAGATGCGCGCCCGCCGCGTGAGCCAAGCCTGTTTCGAACATGCAGTCGCCGTAGACGTCGATGCCGGCCGTTCCGGCGATCGACGCGATTTCCATTGCATTGCGCGCCCCGCCGGACTTCATGATTTTCAAGGAGATTATGTCCGCCAGGCGGATTTGCGCCGCCGCCACCGCATCGCGAACGGAGAACACGGATTCGTTCGCCATGATCGGCGTTTCGACGCGGCGCGAGATTTCCGCGAGCGCGTTCCATTGGTGCCTTTTCACCGGCTGTTCGATGAAACCGGGTCGGAATGCCTCCAAGTCGCGAATTCGGCGCATGGCGTCGAAAGCCGGCAGTCCTTGATTGTAGTCGATTCGCAGATCAATGCAGTCGCCGTAGATGTCGCGCAGCTTTTCGAGCCGCTTCAGATCGAAGCCGTGGTCAGAAAAACCTGTCTTGATCTTGAAAATTCGAATGCCGTCCTCATGCAGCCTTCCGACTTCCCTCAAATCCGCCTCGAAATCCGGATTCGCAACCGAAAAGCTGAGCGGAATTCTTTCCCTGCGCTTTCCGCCGAGCAAATCCGACATGCTCAATCCCGAAAGCTTTCCGACGATATCAAGCAGCGCGGTTTCCAGAGCGGCTTTGGCTTCCTCGCATCCCACCACGGTTGTTTCGGCGAGGTCCATGATTCGGGATGCCTGGCGCGGATCCTTGCCGATTACGTGCGGGCGAATATGGCGGTGGAGAGCTGCGGCGTTCGCTTCCGCCGTGCCGGTGAAAACGGGCCATGGCGACGCCTCGCCCCATCCTGTGCAGCCGCTGCCGGTTTCCAGCTCGAGTATTACGCTGCGAATTCCGCTTGCGTCGCCGCTGCCGTGCGAATGCACGGCGACTGCGGGGATATCTACGATATGCACGCGTATTCTTTCGATTCTGTGAATTTCGGCCCCCGAGTCTGCGAAAATTCCTGTCAATGCTTTCGTCCTTCGAACTCACGGCTAATTTTTTTTCGGTGCTGGGTTCAATCCCGGCTTGATCTTCAAAAAAAGACTGGACTCCTTCCTCCCCGCCGCGTAGATTGGCCGCCGGATGGAGTTGCGAATCATGGATGCCATGGATCTTTCGGAGTTGCGAGTTGAGCCGGTTACGCGGGAGATGGAGCCCCGCTTCAACGAGC
>MKWU01000751.1_pt1 | contig 60829 bp, 54 predicted proteins | sample 809101 | NCBI WGS metagenome assembly MKWU01 (sample SAMN05860141, study PRJNA318959) | sponge metagenome | host: Aplysina aerophoba | place: Slovenia: Piran, Adriatic Sea, Gulf of Piran | collected 2013-05-07
GACGACCCAGATCTACCTTCAGTTGATCGAGGGGTTCGTGCCCGAGTACGGCTTCGCCAGCGCCTACTCCGTGCTTCTCATCGCTTTGGTCGGGTTGTGTCTGATTCCCTACTATCGCGTCACCCAGAACGCGCACCGGTTCACCACCATCACCGGCAAGGGGTTTCAGCCCCGGCGCAAGGACCTGGGACGGTGGCGCTGGCTGGGCGGATTGGCGCTGCTGGGCCTGCCGGCGCTCCAGCTTCTGCCGCTCACCGCGCTCATCTGGTCGAGCTTCATGCCCTACCTCGTGGTGCCCTCATGGGAGGCGCTGTCGATGTTTACCCTCAACAACTACGTGGAGGCATTCAGCGACGACAAGATCCTGCGCTCGATCACGAACAACCTCACCATCAGCATGGTGTCCGCCACCGCCTGCGTGGGCGTGGCATTCGTCACCGCCTGGCTGGTGACGCGCACCAACATCAAGTTGCGCTGGTACCTGGACCGTTTGACCATGGTGCCGCTGGTGTTCCCGGGCATCGTCATGGGCGTAGCGGTCCTGCAGACCTACCTCACGGTCCCGATTCCCGTGTACGGCACCATCTGGATCCTGGTCATTGCCTTCTCGGCACGCTATCTGCCATACGCCATGCGCTTCAGCCACGCCGGCCTCATCGGCATCCACAAGGAGCTGGAGGAGAGCGCCACCGCCAGTGGCGCGAGCTGGGGCAACGTGGCCCGGAAGATCATGATTCCGCTGATGATGCCCGCGCTGTTCGCCGGGTGGATCTACATCTTCCTGATCACCATCCGGGAACTGTCCGTCGCCCTGTTGCTCTACAGCCCCGGTTCCGAGGTGATCTCCGTGGTCATTTGGGAGCTTTGGGACAACGGCCACGTGGGAAGCCTGTCGGCCTTCGCCCTGGGCATCAGTGTCGGTACCGTTCTTCTGGCCACCCTGTTCTACAAGTTGAGCCGCCGCCACGGCCTGGACGTCCGTTAGAAGCTGAAGAGCGAGAAGAGGGCGGAAAGACCGAACGGTCCTAACGCTCCGAACGAGGTTTGTAGGGGCGACCGGCCGGTCGCCCTCTCCGGCTCGCAGCCACCAAGGACTCCGACATGCCGCCAAGAACCACGCCGCCGTTCCGTGCCGACCACGTCGGCAGCCTCTTGCGTCCCGCCGGGCTCAAGGAGGCCAGGGTGCGTCTCCTGGGCCAGGACACGGCCGAGAGCAACCTCGGCCCCCACGGCAACGAGGAACTGGCGAAGGTCGAGGACGGTTTCGTCCGGGACGTCATCGCGCTGCAGAAGCGCGTGGGCCTGCGCTCCGCCACCGACGGGGAGTTCCGCCGCCGTAGCTGGTTCAGCGAGCTGATGATGACCTGGAACGGGTTCTCCGCCACCCGCCAGGGAACGGCCTCGCCGTTCAGTTGGCGCAACGAGGAAGCCCGCCAGCAGGACTTCACCGTCGTGTGGGTGGAGGGCAAGGTGCGCTGGCGCCCCAGCGCGGTGGTGCGCGCCTTCGAGTTCCTGAAGGCCAACACCGACGCCGAACCCAAGGTCACCATCCCGGCGCCCCCGGTGGTGTATTGCTTCGCCGGCGGCGACCCTGGAGTGTTGGGCTTCGCCTACGACGACGTGGATGCGTTCTGGGAGGACTTGGTGGCCGCCTACCGCCAGGAGCTGGCCGCCCTGGTAAGTGCCGGCGCGCGCTACATCCAACTGGACGACGTCGCCATCCCGTTCCTGTGCGACCCTACCTACGAGGACGTGTTCCGCTCCTGGGGCTCGGGCCCCCAGGCCGTCCTGGCCGAGTACGCGCGCCGCATCAACCAGGCCCTCGAAGGCCTGCCCGATGACGTCACCGTCACCATGCACCAGTGCCGCGGCAACCGCGAGGGACTGTGGGCCGCCGCCGGCGGCTACGACCCCGTGGCCGAGGTGCTGTTCAACGAGATCAACGTCCAGGGTTACTTCCTGGAATACGACACCCCCCGTGCCGGCACCTTCGAGCCCCTGCGCTTCCTCCCCGAAGGCAAGGTGGTCGCCCTCGGCATCGTCTCCACCAAGGGCCCCACCCTTGAATCCGCCGACCATCTCAAGCGCCGCATCGACGACGCCGCCCGCTACGCCCCCCTCGAACGTCTTGCCCTCGCCCCCCAGTGCGGCTTCGCCAGTTCCGTCAAGGGCAACCCCCTCACCGAAGCCGACGAGGAAGCCAAGCTCGCGCGCATGGTGGAAGTCGCCAGCGACATGTGGGACGACGCGTAACCGACTCGTATCCTCGGTCCTTGTGCCAACAACGGGCCATGGCATTATCCCTTCCCACCGCGGTTTCGCCGTGCTACTGTCGGCGCTTCCAGTGTGAAACTTTCAATCAATAAAGAAACTCCGATGAGGGGTTCCTCTTTCACCTCACACGACCCCGTCGTTTGTAGGAGGGAGCGTGAGAGTACCGCTTGTATTGGCGTTGATGACGATCGTGCTGGCCGCCGCAGGGTGCGGAGGCAGTGGAAGTATCGAGAGTCCCCTTGGTCCTGGCGCGCCCGGTGACGCTGGCAGGCGAGTTGAACCCTTGGCACCCGTTGTTTCGCGCGACACGTTCACTAATCCCCAACTTGAACCCGATTCTTCCGGAGGCCCAGCCATTCCGGCCTCTCTGGAAGGGTTTCGCCCCCAACTTGAGCCCGATTCTTCCGGAAGCCCAGCCATTCCGGCCTCTCTGGAAGGGTTTCGCGTTTACGAAAACCCTGCTGGCACCGATTTGCGGGATGATTGGAAGCCGACTCAAGCGATGCGGGCGTATTTCGATTTGATCCCATACCCGCGGCACCCCGAGCCCTCCCGGTTGAGCGGTAACCTGATAGGGTCGAGAAACGGCATCCATTATACCCAACACATGTCCGGTCCGACGGACACAATCGACATCGATTTCCTTTGGCATGGGCAGAGCGTCCCTGACGATGTTCTCGCAATCACGGAAAGAGCTGGTAAGGCATGGTCCTACCGGCTGATCGACGTCCTCGGCCCGCATGGGTTGACCGACGGTGTCGTCACCCGGCTCGGACTTGACGAAAACGGATGGTCTATCCCCTACTACAACGACGGGATACTCGTGGATGCAGAGTTGGACTCCTACTCCTTTGGCGGTTTTCGTGTCCGCCAAACGGACGGGGACGACTTCATGACCCGATCCGGCTACCTTGTGCTTTCCGGGGATATCTCGTGTTGTGGAGATGTACGGGCTGGACAAGTCGCAGCTCAACAGGTCGGCCACGCCCTCGGTCATAAGGCATCCGAGCCGCGTCTACGCCCTGAAGCGATTCTTCGCTACGTGGATTACGAACGTGGTCTATGGACCGGCCCCGCGGTGACAGAGGCGAACGGTGGAGTTCAGGTGTCTTTCGAGAAAACTTCAAACGGTGTCTTCGACTTCGATCACCTGGGAGCGTGTTCGATGATCATGTCCGGTTGCGGCGAAGACCGGATGACGCCCCACGAGATGGACTTCGCTTACCTGAAGGACATCGGCTACACGATCGCTGACGAATATCCTACGGACCCCGAGACGTACAGTTACAGGGCGTGGGCCGAACACTCTTCATGGTCCGTAACTGCCGGGCGCGCCCTGGTCTTCGATCCTCATAGGATAGACGACTTCATAGGCGTGACGGCGGAAGCAACGGGCAATCCGTCAGAGGCAACCTTTGTTGACACTCACTCCGGAACCGTCACGTGGAACGGGTCTCTATTGGCAACGGACCTGACCAGCTTCAAGCCGGTGTTCGGCGACGCCGAGATTACCCTGTCGGCGGACGCCATGGACGGTACGGCAGTTTTCACCGAACTGGAAACCGTCCGGAAATCCGATAGAGGTCTGGCCGAGTTGACCGGCTGGAGGGTTGGACGGCTCGATTATCCCGTCAGTGTAACGAGCAACGGGTTTCAGGATGCGGACGGCCGAGTGATGGGGGCCTTTTTCGGCGCTTCGCATGAGGAAGCGGCCGGAACGTTGCATGACGAGGTGGCGAAGATCACGGGCGCTTTCGGGGGGAAACGGCCCGTTCGCTTGGGACGGTCTGCCGTGTACGACAACCCGACAGGTACGGATCCGCGGGATACTTGGCGACCGGTCCGAGCAATCCAGTCGTACCATGATTTGAGGCTTTTCCCTCTCCACCCTGATCCCTCTCGGTTGACAGGTACGGTTCTTGGGTCGAGGAACGGATTCACCTACACACAGCAAATGTCGGGACCGACCGACACAATCGACATTGATTTTACCGGGTACTTCCCAAACATGCCCGACTTTGTTCAAGGTCTCCTGGAGCGGGCCGGAAAGTCCTGGTCTTATCGCTTGAAAGACGTCTTGGGCGCGCACCAGTTGACGGATGGAGTTGTGACTCGGCTTGGCCGGGATGAGAGGGGGTACAGTATCCCGTACGAGAACGATGGGATACTGGTGGATTCAGACACGGACTATCAGAACCCGGCCTGGGATTTCGAGTGGGCATACTCCAGAGCCAGCTTCCGTAACACTCAAATTGACGGGCAACATTTCATGGCAAGATCGGGTTGGGTTGAGCTGTCGGCGGCCTCCATTGAGTGTTGTGGGGATGTTTGGGCCGGCTATCTCGCATCCCATGAGATCGGACACGCCATAGGACATGCGGCAAGTTCCAGCAACCCCCCTGAGCACATCGCCCGTCACGTGGATCTCGAGCGAGGTCTATGGACTGGACCGGCCGTGACGGAAGCCAATGACGGAGTCCAGGTTCCCTTCCAGAGACTGGACGACCGTGGGGACCCGTCACCCGACGGCGAGCTTGATTTCGGTCACCTTGGCGCTTGTCCAATGATCATGTCCTATTGCGGAGAGGCCATTATGATTCCACACGACTTGGACTTCGCTTACCTGAAGGACATCGGCTACACTATCTTGGACGAGTATCCTACCGACCCCGAAATGTATGGCTACGCAGCATGGGCTGACCACTCGGTGTGGTCCGTAGCGGTCAGGCGAGCCTTGTTCTTCGATCCGTCTAGCATAGACGACTTCATGGATGTGCAGGCGGAAGCAACCGGCAATCCGTCAGCGGCAGCTTTCGCTGACTCCAACTCTGGAACCGTGACGTGGAAGGGGTCTTTATTGGCGACCGATCTGACCAGCTTCAGTCCGGTGTTCGGTGGCGCCGAAATCACCCTGTCGGCGGACACCATGGACGGCGCGGTAGCCCTCACCGGGTTGGAGACCGTCCGGGAATCCGACAGGGGTGTGGCGGAGTTGACCGGCTGGAGGGTCGGAGAGCTCGACTATCCCGTCAGTGTCACCAGCAACGGGTTCCAGGACGCGGATGGCCGGGTGACGGGCGCATTGTACGGTCCATCTCATGAGGAAGCGGCCGGAACGATACATGACGAGCTGGAGAAGATCATGGGTGCCTTCGGCGGGAAGCAGTCCGAACCTGGCGTCGATCCGGCTGCTCCTGCTGGCTTGAAGGGATTCGACGTATACGACAACCTTGCCGGTATTGATACTCGGGATACCTGGAAGCCGACCGGACCGATCGAGTCGTACTTTGACTTGAGGCTGTCTCCTTCCCACCCTGGCTCGTCTTTGGCGAGCAGTACGGTTCTGGGGTCCGGGGATGGCATCACGTATACCCAACAAATGTCCGGTCCCACCGACACCATCGATATCGACTTCATCTGGCATCGTCAGGACGTGCCCGATCGTGTACTGGGGATCGTGGAGAGAGCCGGCAAGGCGTGGTCCTACCGCTTGAAGGACGTCTTCGGACAGCATGAATTGACAGATACAGTTGTCACGAGACTTGGCCGGGACGAAAGGGGCTATGCCATTCGCTACGACAACGACGGGGTCTTGGTGGGTGCCAAACTGCAAAGCCCCTCCTCTGCCGGCTTCCGTACCCATCAATTCGACCGGGAAGACTTCATGACGAGGTCCGGCTCCCTTAGGTTCTCGGCCAACGACATCTCATGCTGTGGAGACGTCTGGAGGGAATATATCGCCGCCCGACAGGTCGGCCATGTCCTTGGCCATAAAGCGTCCGAGCCGCGACTTCGTCCTGAGAACATTCTTCGTTACGTGGACTATGAGCGTGGCTTGTGGACCGGTCCCGCGGTGACAGAGGCGAATGGTGGAACTCAGGTGTCTTTTCAGAGTAATCGCGACGGTACCTTCGACTTCGATCACTTGGGAGCGTGTCCGATGATCATGTCCGATTGCGGCGACTACAGGAGATTTCCGAACGAAATGGACTTTGCCTACCTGAAGGACATCGGCTACACGGTGGCCGACGGGTACCCTACAGACCCCGAGATGTACAGCTATGGGGCATGGGCCGACCACTCATCGTGGTCCGTGACAGTCGGTCGCTCCCTGGTTTTTGATCCCCTTGCGATAGACGACTTCATGGGTGTGAAGGCGGAAGCCACCGGCGATCCGTCCGCGGCGACTTTCGCCGGGACACACTCCGGGACCGTTACGTGGAGCGGGTCACTGCTGGCGACGGACCAGACCAGCTTCGCGCCGGTGTTCGGTGACGCCGAGATCACGCTGTCGGCGGATACCATGGACGGAACCGTAGCCTTCACCGAGCTTGAATCGGTGCGGAAATCCGACAGAGGCCTGGCCGAGTTGACCGGCTGGAGGGTCGGACGGCTCGACTATCCGGTCACTGTCACAAGCGACGGATTCGAGGACCTGGGTGGCCGGGTCATGGGTGCATTCTATGGACCATCGCATGAGGAAGTGGCCGGAACGTTACATGACGACGCAGAGCGGATCACCGGTGCCTTCGGTGGAAAGCGGCGGTGAGCATGTGGCCGGAACTACGGTGAGGTCGCGCGTTCCATATGCATCAGGTTGTAACTCTGATAGAGCACTTGGTGTTGTGATCGGAAATACGCTGATCGTCGTAACTGCCCGCGGGAGCCACCATGACCACACGGGTCGCCATCAACGGATTCGGCCGTATCGGCCGTCTCGGCTTGCGTGCCATACTTGAAAGACACCGGGACCGTCTTTCCGTCGTCGCCATCAACGACATCGCGGACCTTGAAGTGGCCGCGCACCTGTTCAAGCACGACACCAACTACGGCGCTTTCCCCGGCGAGGTAACGGTCGGCGAGGGCGTGATGGAGGTGGACGGCGCGGCCATCAGCGTCACCCGTGAACTGGAGCCGTCCCGTCTGCCCTGGAAGAAGCTCGGGGTGGACGTGGTCATCGAGTCCACCGGGGCTTTCACCGATGCCGGCGCGGCATCGGCCCACCTCCAGGCCGGGGCGCGCAGAGCGGTGATCACGGCGCCGTCCGCGAACGCGGACATGACCGTCGTCCTGGGTGTCAACGACGCTCTGTACGATCCCGAAAAACACCACATCGTCTCCAACGCGTCCTGCACCACCAATTGCCTGGCGCCGGTGGCGAAGGTGCTCCACGACCGCTTCGGCATCGAAAGAGGCATGATGACCACGACCCATGCCTACACCGGCGACCAGCGCATCCTCGACGTGGCGCACAAGGATCTCCGGCGCGCCCGGGCCGCGGCCATGAACATCGTGCCCACCTCCACCGGGGCCGCCCGCGCCATAGCGCGCGTCATTCCCGAGCTCGAAGGCAAGCTGCGCGGCATGGCGTTGCGGGTGCCCACCGCCACCGTCTCGGTGGTGGACCTCGTGAGCGACCTCAAGAGACCGGGTACGGCGGACGACGTCAACGCCGCCCTGGCCGAAGCCGCGGAAGGGCCCATGAACGGGATACTGGAGTACTGCGAGCAGCCGCTGGTCTCGAGCGACTTCAAGGGGAATACGGCATCTTCCATCGTCGACGGACTCTCCACCGTCGCCGTGGACGAGAGCATGGTGAAGGTCCTGTCCTGGTACGACAACGAATGGGGCTACAGTTGCCGTGTGGCGGACCTGGTCGCCATGATGGCCGAGAGAGAGGCGGCCTGACAGCCTCGCCTCACGTATTCACGACGACCGAAAGCGGTCGGGAGGCAGTGCGGAGGGTCGCGCACCGGAAGTGTCCGGGCAGCTACCTTCGTTCCACCCGGCCCGCCTCTACACGGACGCCGTAGTCTTGCGCCGCCCCCTCCGCCGTGATGTAGGCGCGGTCGAGGTCGCGCTGGATCAGCTCGACGGCACGCTCCTCCGGCGGCCCCCAGCCGCCGCCACCTCCGGTTTCCAGGATCACGTGGTCGCCGGGCCGCAGCTTGTAGTCGCGCGCCTTGCCCATGGTCTCGGTTTCGCCCGATGCCTTGATGATGGTGATGCAGCCCGGCTTTGCGGCCTTGCCGCCGCGGACGCCCCACGGTGGACATTTTCTGCGGTCGAGGTTCGTGTTGAGGGTGCAGGGATGGGTAATCTCGTATTCCTTGCAAAAGCCGAGCCCGCCGCGGAACTTCCCGGGTCCGCCGGAATCCGCGCGCAATGACAGCGAACACACCCGGAACGGCAACAGCGATTCCTGCAGCTCCATGGGGATCAGCCGCGTGTCGCCGTGCGCCATGGTGCGGAACGGACCCGAGCCGTCGTGCCCGTCGCCCGCGCCCCATCCGCCGTGGCCGCTGTCATGCCCGTGAAAGCGCGTTCCGTCGGCCCAGTGGCCATGCATCATGAACCCCGAATGGGTGCCGAAATGCGCGCCGGTGGCGAGGTGCGGGAGCGCGTCCTCCAGACACCGGATCACCGCGTCGATGACGGTCGGGAAGGGCGTCGAGTAGTTGGACATGGGTGCGCCGGGCCGGGCGCTCAGGATCTTGCCTTCCGGCAGGATCAGCTTCAGCGGACGGAAGACGCCTTCGTTGGCGGGTTCACGCGGAGCGATCAGGTATTTGAAGGCGACCCGCGCGGCGGTGACGCCGCCGCCGAAGTAGCCCGAATTCACCGGCCCCGGCACCTGGTCCGCGAGCCCGGAGAAGTCGATGGTCATTTCTTCGCCGTCGACGACGACCCTGACCCGTATGGGCACGGGCTCGGTGCCCAACGAGTCGTCGTCCAAAAAGGCTTCGCTTTCGTAGGTTCCGTCCGGGATCTCGCGGATGCGGGCACGTGACGACGCCTCGCCTTGAGCCATGATCGTCGCGATGGCGGCGAAATAGGTCTCGGCGCCGTACTTGTCGGCCAGCGCCAGGGTAAGGTCACGGCCCAGAAAACAACCGGCAAGCTGAGCCGAGATGTCGCCCATCACGTCCACCGGCATGCGCGTGTTGTTCTCGATGATGCGGTAGATTTCCTCGACGGGTTCGCCCTTCGACCATAGCTTGATGGTGCGGAGCTGCAGGCCTTCCATGAAGATGTCCGTGGAGCCGTGCATCACCCCGCCGATGTCGATCCAGTGAACGTTGAGGGCGAAGAATCCCAGCAACGTCGCGCGCTCCGGCCCGCCGTAGATGGGTGTGTACATGACGGTGTTGTTCAGGTGCTGTCCCTGCACCGCCGGATGGTTGCACACGACGACGTCGCCGTCGAAGAGCCTTTCCCGGCCGTAGATTTCGAGGCCGTCACGCACGGCGGTGCCGACGGCATCGGCGACGAAAGGCGGCATGCCGCCGGTCGACTGGGCGATGAGCCGGCCCTTGACGTCCACCAGGCCGACGGCGAAGTCCTTGTACTCGTAGACATACGAGCTGAAGGCCGTGCGCGTGATGTTGGCGTCGATCTGGTTTGTGATGGAGACGACGCCGCACCGGATCACCTCGAGCGTGATGGGATCAATCCGCGTGGGAATATCCGCGACTTCGGTAGCACTGCTCTTGCTCATCGTTCTCCTATGGTTTCACTCAACCGGGGTTCCCGTTGTACCGTCATTCCCGCGAAGGCGGGAATCCAGGGTGGGGTGAGGGGAAACGCCGCTGTAGTGCCCCACCACCGCCCCTGGATTCCGGCTGTCGCGGGAATGACGGTTCGTACGGTCTCTGCTTCACGAGTTTGACCCAGCCTGTTCCGCGGCAATGACGTCATATGGGTTTAGCCGCACTCGATACGGATCTCGCCCATCGTGCCGATCGCGAAGCGGTCGCCCGGCCGGATCAGCGTTGTCGAGCCGTACTCCTCGATGACCGCGGGGCCCTGGGCCGCGAACCCCGGCGCCAGTCCATCGCGGTCGTAGATCACCGTTTCAACCGTGCCGCTGGCGTCTCCGAAATAGACCAGGCGTGTGTGGCGTGCCGGCGTTCCGCCGATCGGGGCCTTGCGCCGCAGGTTCGCAATGTCCGGCCGCCGCAGCCTGGCGAAGGCCGAGAGGTGGAGCGCCTGGAACTCCGTGGGCGCCTTCGAGTCGGCGTGGCCGTAGCGGCGCTGGTAGTCGCGCTCGAAGGCGGCCCGAATCTCCGCCACGGTGCGCAGACCCGTGACGGGCACATGGATGTTATGCCGCTGGCCGAAGTAGCGCATCTCCGCCTTGCGCTCGAAATAGATGTCGCCGGCGCCGAAGTCCCGGCGCAGGGTGTCCGCGGTGGCGGCTTCCAGGCCCCGGAAACCCCCGTCCATTCCGGCTGCCAGCGCGTCGTCGAGGATGCCGGTGAAGGTCTCCGACGCGTCGACCCGCGCGTCCGCCAGCAGCATGCCGATGGCGGAGAAATTGCCGGGCTCAGGCGGAACGACGATGGCCGGGATGGACAGCTCGCGCGCCAGAGCGGAGGCATGCAACGGTCCCCCGCCGCCGTAGGCGAACAGGACGAAATCCCGCGGGTCGAGGCCGCGTTCGACCGAGACCTGGCGGATCGCGCCGGCCATCAGCACGGTGGCGATGGAGACGATGCCGTCGGCGGTCCGGATCAGCCCGGCTTCGCCCTCGTAGCCGAGCGGTTCCGCCGTATTCTCGGCAATGGCGCGGCGGGCGGATTCGACCCCCAGCGGCATCTCGCCGCCGAGAAACCGATGGGGATTGAGCCGGCCGAGCACGAGATTCGCATCGGTGACCGTCGGTTCGCCGCCGCCGCGCTGGTAGCACACCGGCCCCGGCGTCGATCCGGCGCTTTGAGGTCCCACGTGCAGTCGGTTCTGATCGTCCAGCCACGCGATGGAGCCGCCGCCCGATCCGACCTCCACGATGTCGATGACCGGCCACTTGATGGGGAAGCCGCGCACGTAGCCGTTCACGTAGTAGACTGACTCCACGCTGTAGCGGCCGCGTTCCACCATGGCGCATTTCGCCGTGGTGCCGCCCATGTCGAAGGCCACGACGTTTTGGATGTCCAGCGCTTCGGCATAGGCGCCGGCGCCGATGCATCCCCCGATGGGTCCGGATTCCACCAGCCCGACGGGTTGGCGGCAGGTGCGGTCCACCGACAGCAGCCCGCCGTTGGAGCCCATCATGAAAAGCGAGCCGCCGTAGCCCCTTGAGCGGAGATCGTTCTCCAGGTGGCGGACGTAGGTGTTCACCTGCGGCCCCACGTAGGCGTTGGCCGCCACTGTCGATGTACGTTCGTACTCGTACCATTCGCGCGTCAACTCGGTGCTGCAGGTGACGTAGACTCCGGGCAGCGATCGCTTGAGGATCTCCCCCGCCTGTTCTTCGTGCGCCGGGTTGAGATAAGAGCTCATGAAGAAGACGGCCACCGCCTCGATCTTAAGCCGTTTCAGATCCTCCGCGAGGGTTTCGAGCGCGCCGGTATCGAGCGGCACCAGCACGTTGCCGTGTGCGTCCATCCGCTCGGGCACTTCGAAACGCAACTCGCGCGGGATCAACGGCTCGTCCCTTCGGTAGTGCAGGTCGAAGGGGTCGGGACGGTTGGCGCGAGCGATTTCGAGAATGTCGCGAAAACCCGCAGAGGTAACGAGGGCGCACTTGGCCCCGCGTCGCTGGATCAGGGAGTTGATGACCAGCGTGGTTCCGTGATTGAGGAAGTTGACGTCGGTGGGTGCCAGGCTGGTCTTGTCAAAACAGTCGAGAATGCCGTCAACGAAGTTGCCGTACGTCGTCGGACTCTTCGCGTATGTGGCCTTGCCGGTTTCGTGGTCGAAGCCGACGAGGTCGGTGAAAGTGCCTCCGATATCCACGGCGACGATGTACGGCATGAGATTCCTGCTTGCACGCGGTTTGACCGCGGTTCAGTTCGGTAGGGGAGGGCGTTCCGTTGGCGCGGGTGTCGAACCCGCGGTGGAAGCTCCACCCGGAAGAACGAACTGCTCTATGCCCGCGAAGCTGGCTGTCAGGTCGGCGCGTTCGAGGGTGCCCCCCATGGCCTGGTGGGCCGCTCCGAAAAAAGCCCCCGTTACCGTGCCTCCCTCACGGCCGCCATCAGTGAACGTATTTCCATCGACGGCCACCTCGTATCGCAGCGCGCCCTCTTGCCAGGTCGTGCCGCTGCCCACCGGTCCGGGCGCCTCGTACGCGCCCCAGGTCTCCAGGTCGCCGAATGTGAGCTGTCCGTTCAGGGTCTCCAGGTGAACCTGGAGATTCACGTTCCCGCCAACGGTCAGGGCGTCTGGCGTCAGTCCCAACAGGCGTCCCGACCAGGTCGCGGTCGGCGGCACGAGCGGGTTGTCCGCGAGATCCGTCCACGGGCGCGGTCCCGAGACCCAGGGCTGCGCCAAGCCGTTCCTCGCCGCCACGCCGAAGGCAATGGGTCCGTCGGGAAGGTCCAGGGATCCGCGGACATGAAACGAGGTGTCGTCCCAGGGCCCGAGATCTTCGGCCGACAATCCCGAGTAGTCGCTGCCCCCGAGCACGAACCCCTCGGAGTCCGGCGGCTCACCTGAACCGTCCAGGACACCCGATACGCCGTCACTCGGCACGTAGCGTCCCGGCAGAGCGCCGGGGCGGAACACGGTGTAGGCCGCCAGTAGCGCTTCACGGTCGATGGGATATACGACATGCCCGGTCACGCCGTCCGGATCCTCCCGGTCGCCGGCGTCGCTCATCATCGACTCGGGGAACAGCCCCGGGTCGACGTGGGTCATGCCCATGGCGTGCAGGATTTCATGCACCAGGATCGCGGTGACGCCTTGCGCGGAGTACACTTTCCTTACGGTTGCGCTGTCCTCCACGTGGCTGTCCAGTATGCGCGTCTCCCATTCCAGGGTGTCGGGATTGAACACCCTGGCCGTCAGGATCTTGTCCCGCTCGACCCAGACATGCGCGGCGCGCCTTTCCGCCACCGTCTGTTGGCCGGTAACGGGGTCGCGGGTCAATTGCTCCGCACAGGAGCACAGGCCGAGGGCGATTTCGCGCGGGGGTTTCCCCGTCGTATTCCAGTCTTCCCAACGGGCGAAGTCGATGTAGATCTCGCCGTCCGGGACGTCGTCGATCGCCGCGAGGGGCGGAGCGGCCTCATGGCTGAACCGGATGCGCTTCTCCGGCGGCAGCGCGGCATTGATAAGTTGCACCGCGCGCACCGCGTAGCCCGCAAGGCGCTCACTCGTGCCTTCCGCGACGCGTGCCGTGGGCGCCGAGGAGAACGTCTCGAGACCGGCCGTACGCTTGTACTCTCCCACTCCCATCACTTGGTTCAGGTATGCGAGCACCTGGGCCGCACCGACCCCGTCACGCACCCGGCCCGACGACACCGCCACGTCGCCGTGTGCGCCCGCGGGCATGAGTGCATCGGCGGGTGGCGCGACGTCGGCGCCGATGTGCAGCCTCTCGCCGAGATCGACAACCGGGAGTCGGACTGTTCGCTCGTCGGGCGGGGATGCCGGCGGAATCCGATCCGGCGTCGGGTCTGGCGCGCCGCCGCCGCATCCGTGCAGGCTCAACACGAGCAGCGCGGCGTTGACAAGGTTGGTTGCGGCTCTCCAGGACACTGCGTTCAAGGGCTCAGTCTGCCGTGGGCAGGATGATGAGCTGCAGGCGGTTGCCGGCGGGGTCGTAGAGGTAGACGCTCTTTTCGCCGGGCGCGCGCTGCGCCGCGCGCAGGTCCCCTTCGAGGTAGGCGCCGTGCGCTTCCAGCTTCTCGTAGATCTCGTCGTACTCCTCGATCGAGCCGACGCTCATGGCGAGATGCGCCCCCTTGTAGCGCAACCCGGCCCCGGGGTCCGGCACGTTGCCCGAGTCGGGTCCCGAGAAGCGCGAGCGCTGGGACATCTCGTCGACCTTCTCCAGGAACAGGAGTTGCCCCGAGCCGTTCCTGAGGATCAGCCGTCCGTTGCCCAATTCGCCGCCATCGCGGCAGATCAACTCCATCCCGAGAGCGCCGGCGTAGAAACGCTCGGCCGCTTCCAGGTCGGTGACCTCCATGGCGAGGTGGCTGATGTCTTCGTAGCGGATCACGACGGCGCTACTTCCTTGCGCACCGAGAACTCCAGGATGTTGTCGTCCGCGTCGCGCACGCGGATGGTGCGGTCGAGGGGCACCTCCGGCGGATAGGTCACGGGTCCTTCGTAGGGAGTCTCGCTCCCGCGCAACTGCGCCAGCAACCCGTCCATGGCCGCTTCCGTCAGCAGGAAGCCGATGCGCGGCATCGCGGCCGCGCCTTGAGGCGCCAACGGCTCCTGGGCAAGGCAAATCTCGAAACGATGTCCGCCCATCTCCACGAAAGACATCACCGGGAAACCCTTGTAGAGCCGGTGCGTGTTGAGGTTCTGGATGCGCAACGGCTTCGCCCCCAGCAGGTCCTCATAGAACCGGTGCGCCCGGGGAATGTCCTCGACAACGAAACCGCAATGATCAAAGGTCCGGATACGCGCCATGGCTGGTTTCTCCTCCCGGTCCGTCACCACAGGGTGCCGGAGCCGTGGGCGTTGTGGGAGACCGGCGCGAGCACCTGGTAGGGGTCGCCGTAGGCGGAGGCCGCCTCCAGCACTTCCGGGTGGTGCAGCAGCGAGCGGTCGAGCATGCCCTGTTCGTGCACGATCAGGCGCTCGTCGATGTAGAGCCGCGCGTTCATCACCGAGCCGTCCACGTGGCGGAAGTCCGGGTTCTTGCGGTCCGTGCCCAGGCCCACCCACGGCATCTTGCTGATCAGCTCCCAGTGCATGGGGTCGGCGATGCCGTGCTGGATGGAGGCCTTGGGATGGTAGCCGAACATGATCTCCACCAGCCGGTTGGAGCCCGGAACGTTCTTGAAGAGTTGCCGGCACTCTTCCGCCAGCTCACCGCCTTCGGCTTCCACCACCTCGCTGTCCTTCACCACCCATTTCATGGGTGCGGGCAGCTCGCCCGCCACCCCCTGCACGCAACTCAGGTAGACCTCGCCGTCGGCCTTGCCGCCGCCGTTGAACACGCCGCAGCGGCCCCACGGGAAGTGGCAGCGTCCCGGCGGGTCCCCGGCCCGGAACTGCATGCCGTAAAGCCGGGTGCCGTCGTAGGTGGCGGTGAGATGGCTGCCGAGGTCGTCCTCGATGCGCACCACCTTGCCCGCGGCCACCACCTCCCGCACCTTCTCCGCGAGCTTCCACAGCACGGGGTTGGGGAAGCGGGCATAGTCCCGCGCCAGCAGTCCCGGCGTGCCCTCGAAGTAGATGAAGTAGGGCTTCATGCGCTGTTCCTTGAGCTGCGTGCCGCTCTCCTCGCGCTTGCGCCCCAGGGCCCGGTGGCCCGGCGTGAAGGTGATGAACACGGGCCACACCCAGATCACCACGTCACAGGCGTGCATGGCGTCGAGCACCGCCTGGGGCACCCGGCCGTACCGCGAGATGGGCTCGGTGATGAGCGACATGGGCTCGGCGCCCATGAACTTGAGCCCGGCGGAAATGGCCTCCATGGAGGCGGAGTCGCTGCGCCGGTCCGCCAGGAGCAGCACCTGGTCGCCGGGGCGGATGTCGGACGCCTCGATCATGTTCTTGACGCCGTCCATCATGTCCGCGATGTCGTAGTCGATCATGTCCGTTTCCTGTCCGCGCGCTTGCGTTGCAAGCCCGCGGGTCCTTGCGCCGTTGACGGTGTTGCTCCGTGTGTGCTTCGGGTCGTCGCGGTTGATGCCCGGCGGCTCAATGCGGATGCCCCCGGTTCTCGCCCACCTGCAGGCGGTTGCCGAAGGGGTCGTAGAAATAGACCGTCTGCATGTCCGGCTCGTGCCAGGGGATGCGGTCGCCGAACGGCCCCCAGTAGCGCTCGATGTTGGTGAGACGCGACACGAACGGATCGTAGTCGCCGATGGCCACCTTCACGTCCACGTGAGGACCGCGCGAGTAGTGGCTCCGCTGGGTCATCTCCGGCACCTGGCGCAGGATGAAGAGCTGTCCCGACTCGGGGACCGCCAGGGTCAACTGATCGTCGCCCGGCACTTGGTCGATGTCCATCAGTCCCAGGGTGTTTCGGTACCAGTCCTCCGCCTGCGCCAGGTCGGTCACCTCCAGGCGCACGTGGCTCAAGCGGCACAAGCCCAGGTAGCCTTGGCCGGGGTCGAAGCAGCGCTGGTCCTCCCGCCGCGCCGACAGCTCGAAGACGAACTCGCCAGGCTCCTGGACCCAGAGGGACCCTGCGATGGGACTCGACGCCGGGTATTCCACCGGACCTTCGACGGGGACCTCCCGCTCGCGCAGAAGCTCCGCCGTGTCCTCAAGGCTCCGTTCGTTCAGTTCCAGTCCCCACACCGGCCCTTCCATGGGACGGATGGGCTTGGGGATGGGCTGCCCCTGGAGGGCGTAGCCGAAGCCCGCATGGTTGGCCAGCATGAAGAACGCCATCTCCGGGACCTCGCGGTTGAGCCCGCGCAGGTTGGCGTTCACAAGCCGGCGGAAGTCGGCGCCCAGGACCTGGGTGAGGAAGACGATGGACAGTCCGAGGTCGTTGGTGGGCACCACGCCATGATCGAGTCGGACAACGGGAGCGCCGTTCGTGCTCATGGTTCCATCCTCCTGCCTTCAGTTGGACATCGCGTCCTACGGCCGGGCGTACTTGTCCTTGCGCGGCCCCTCCGCCGTGTGCTCCGCGCGCGCCCACTCCGGACGGTAGCCGTCCTCGGTGACCGCGGCGGTGGTGTAGCCGCCGTCCACGTACAAACTCTCGCCGGTGACGAAGTCGGACTCGTCGCTGGCGAGGAAGATGGCGCCGCCGATGAGATCCTCCGCCTTGCCCATGCGCCCGAACGGGATGCGCCGGCGCCGCTCGCCCCGTTCCACCTCGTGGGCGTAGGGAATCGACTCCAGGCCGCCGTGCACCAGGCAGTTCACGTTGACGCCGTAATAGCCCAGGGCCTGGGCGATGGCGCGGTTCATGGCGTCCACGCCCGAGCGCGTGGTGCACCACGCCGCCGCCTCGCCGGAACCCAGCCGGCCCACGATGGAGGACAGGTTGACGATCTTGCCGCCGCGGCCCTGTTCGGCCATCTGCCGGCCCACGGCCTGGCAGGTGAGGAAGAAGGCCTTGAGCCCCACGGCCATCGCGTGGTCGAAGTCCTCTTCCTTGAAGGTCAGGAACCCCTGGTTGTGGGCCGTTCCCGTGCCGTTGAAGAGGATGTCGATGCCGCCGAACTCCGCGACCACGCGGCGGACCATCTCCTCCACCGCCGCCTTGTCGGTGACGTCCACCTGCAAGGCCAGCGACTGTTTTCCCAGTTCCTTGACCTGGGCGGCCACCGCCTCGGCCTTGTCCCGGTCTTCGTCCACGACCGCGACATGCGCGCCTTCCCGGGCGTAGGCCGGGGCCACGACGCTGCCGATACGGCCTCCCACTCCGGTCACCACCGCGATCTTGTCTTCAAGTCTCATCCCGTAGTTCCTCGTATGTATTCCGTTGTGTCCCGCGTGTCCCGGCCGGCCCGTTCACGCGGTGCTCGGGTCCCACCCCTGGGCGCCCGCCTTGGCCCACTCCGGACGGAAGCGGTCGTCGGTGACCGCGGCCACGGTATAGCCGCCGTCCACGTAGAGCACCGTGCCGGTGATGTAGGCGGCGTCGTCCGAGGCCAGGAACACCGTGGGCGGACCCATGTCCTCCGGGTACTCGGTGCGGCCCAGGGGCAGACGCCGGAGCCGCTCAAGCACCCCGGCCGAGTAGGGCGGGCGTTGGGTATTGCCGCGGGCCACGCCGTTGACGTTGATGCCCCAGAAGCCCAGGGCGTGGGCCATGGAGCGCGTGAGCCCGTCCACCGCGCCGCGGTCGGCGGCCCAGTCCACCGCCTGTCCCGGCCCCAGCTTGGCCACGATGGAGGTGAGGTTGACGATCCTGCCGTAGCGCCGCTTGACCATCTCGTTGGCGGCGGCCTGCCCCGTGAGGAAGTAGGGCTTCACGCCGCGCGCCAGGGTGTCGTCGAAGTCTTCTTCCTTGAAGTTCAGGAACTCCTGGTGATGCGGGCGCGCGGTGGCGTTGACCAGGATGTCGAGCCGGCCGTAGGTCTCCACGGTGCGCCGCACCATGGCTTCGACTTCCTCCTTCTCGCGCAGGTCCACGCCCATCGCCAGAGCGTTGCGACCCGCCGCGCGCACGCGCTCCGCCGCGACGTCCGCGTCCTCTTGCTTCCAGTCCGCGCACACCACGTCGGCGCCTTCGTCGGCGAAGGCCTTGCTGATGCTGCTGCCGAACTCGGCGTTGGCCCCGGTGACGATGGCGATCTTGTCCTTCAAACGCATACAAGTCTCCTGACGAGTCGATGTCGCGGCCGCCCCTCGGGAGACTGCCCGGAGACGGCGGTCCGGTTGAAGATACACCTGCACATACTGCGTTGCACGCTGCCGGTCAAACCGTATTGCCAACCGTGCGTCGGGTGATGTATCGTCCATGCGTGTCGCGAACGAACTAGTGTCGTGTCCCGTAAATACCTGGCATAAGTTGCGCAGGATTTTTCGTTGTCGGCAAGGCGCGATGACGAGCAGTGGCGGGCACCACGCGAGGAAGAGCAACGCAGCCGACGGCGAAAAATCCTGCGCAACTTATGCCAGGTATTTACGGGACACGACACAAGGGCAGGGGAGGCCGTCCGCAACCGTAGCCACGCTCCCTGCCTCGGAGGACGCACCCATGGCCACCAAGGAACAGATCGAAGCCGCCGAGAAGAGGGTCTACTCGCAGAAGGACATCGGCGAGTTCATGACCACGTGGAAGGACTTCCCCAGGCCCGGTCTGGCCGCGTGGTCCGAGCGGAAGAAGGCGGGTCTGATGAACACGGCCCGGAGCACCCGCTACACCCCCAAGTTCCGTCCGTTCGACATGCTCAGTGTCCCCAACCAGTCGCTGGTGTTCCTGGAGAACGAGAACCACCGGATCGGCGCCGAAAGCGTGGTGGGCGTCCAGGACGCGTTCCACCGCTACGTCGACTGCGACATGGTTTATTTCCAGTTCTGCGGCAACACCACCGTGGAGACGGAATTCGGCGTCTACGAGATGACGCCGGGCGAGGTGATGCTGGTCCCCGGCGGCATCTCCCATCGCTCCATCGGGCGCAACGACAGCCTGCGCTACTTCTGCCTCAACCGCGAGGCAGTGGACTACGTCCTGGACGAGGAGAAGTACACGAGTCACCAGTCGTTCGTCGTGAAGCGCCACGGCGGTCCCAACTGGAGCGGCCTGGAGGCCCCCAACGAAGAGGTTCGTGGGCGCGTCACCGAGAAGATGCACTTCTGGGACGACGGCCCCGACGACCTGACCGTGGTGGAGCGCGACTACGACTCCCTCGTGGGGGTGTCCACGCTCAAGCCGAAACAGCAGGAGAGCGGCATCCGCAAGCTGCGCGCCTTCGATCACTTCACCATGGTGTTGGGGAAGGCCGGCGGCGAAGCCGGACTGCTGGCGTTGATGGAGTCCCAGAGCATGCGTGTGCGCACCTACAACATGCAGGACGAGCAGTTCGCCTTCCACCGGGCGCTGCAGAGTGAAGAGGTGCGCATCCAGTTCCGCGGCGACGCCCTCGACCTCTCCGAGTTCGAGAATGTGGCCGTGTCTCCCGGCGAGATCACCATCATCCCGCTGGGCATCTCCCACAGCGTCATCAGCGTGCCGCCGGACAGCGAGGACTTCCTGCGCCTGAACTTCTACAGCAAGCTGCGCTGGCATGTGCCCATCGACCCCACGCGACACGTCTACAACAGCACCTTCACGGTGGAGACCACGGTCCACAAGGAAGCCGACTGGTGGAAGACCGCGGCCAACGCTTGAACGCCGGACTCGAAGGAGGAACACGCCATGACAATCAAGGAGATCAATACCTATTCCTTTATCGGCAACCTCGGCGGCCACGAGCCCAAGCGTGAGTGGAAGGAGATCGACGAGGACAAGGACGTTATCAACTGCACCGAGACGTCCGAGCGCCCGTGTCTGTTGCTGAAGCCCCTGAGCGTGTTGACGACGGCCCTTCCGGGGGAGAACGGCGAAGAGCGATGTCTTCCGGTGCTGTCCAATGACGATGTCAGCATCGAGCTGGTCACCGGCGCCTCCACTCAGCCCGCCGCGGCCGCGCGTGACCGGCACTTGGTGTGCGTCCAGGTGGGCGGCTCCGGGACCGTGCCCACCGCGAAAGGGGACTTCGATCTGATCCAGGGAGACGTGCTGGCGCTCCCTCCGGGCGTGGCGCGCGCCAACCCCGGGGGCGGCACTCGGCTCGTGGTGTACACCCGCGAGCCCCTGCACGTGGCCAAGGGCTACCCGGCCAAGGACGAGCGCACCACCGCGGCGGAGTGCCTGCTGCTCAAGCCTTCGGAAGTTCTGGAGCAGGTGGAGGAGGGATTGTCGGGCGGCCAGCACTTCGAGCTCATCGAGAACGAAGACCTGATGGTGGAGATGACCGTCCGCTCCGACTCCCAGCGCATCTACCACCGGGGCTTCAATCAGGACGAGGTGGCATTCCAGTTGACCGGACAGCGCGGCACGCGCACCACCCAGGGCGAGTTCATGCTCGACACCGGCGACATGCTGTGGATCCCGCCCGGCTGTTCGCACCGGAACATTGGCGACATGCTCACCACACGCATCATCCTCTACACCCGCAACCCGCTGACGCTCTCGCGGGAATACACCAGCCGCGCGGAACAAGTGGGGCAGGCCGGATAGGCGGCCTTACGCCCCGCCCAGTTGCAAAGTGCGGCGGCCGAAGAAGAAGTACAGCATCACCAGCGGCGCCATGAAGACCAGCAGCAGCAGCGAGATGGCCGCCGCCACGGTGGACTCGCCGCGGCTGACGAAGCTCAACACCAGCGTGGGCAGGGTTGGATTGTCCTTGGCGGTCAGGAAGGCGGCCAGGGTCAGCTCCCGGTACGATAGCAGCGCGACCCAGATCCAGGCGTAGAGCGTCGCGGGCGCCAGCAGCGGCACCAGGATGTTGCGCAACACGCCGAACGGGCCGAGTCCGGAGACGTACGCGGCCTCGTCCAGCTCCTTGTGAATCTGCAGCAGGGCATTGTTGTAGACCCGCGTCGGGAAGCTGATGCGCGCGATCACGAAGACCACCAGGATGATGTACACGGTGTTGTAGAAGGGGATGGACTCCGGAATCCAGAACAGCGCGATGACCAGGATGGCCACGGAGAAGATCAGGTTGGGCACTGCGTGGGGCAGGAACGCGACCATGTCCACCAGCCACGCGTAGCGGAACCCGGAGCGGATCACCACCCAGGAGATCGCCAGTCCGATGAACATCAGGATCGTGGGCACGGTCAGCGTCAGGATGGCCGTGTTCTTGGTGGCCAGCCAGAAGATGTCCCAGGGGATCTGCCGGAAGTTCTCGAGTGACACAAAGGCCAGCGCCTGCATGGAGAACGGCTGGAAGTAGGGCATCAGCGAAGCCCACACCAGGGCCAGGAACGGGAACACGATGCCCAGGCCCAGCTTGATGCCGATGAACACCCAGCCCGCGATCCACCACCGTCCCAGCGGGACGATGTTGGGACGGTAGCTCTTGCCGGTGACCACCGTGTAGCGGTGGGAACGGCTGATCACCTTCAGGTACCACCAACTCAGCAGCAGCCCCACCACGATCATCAGCACGCTGGCGGCGCCGACGATGCTGAAGTTCGGCGGGCCTTCCTGCGGGTCGGCCTCGTTGAAGACGAACGTGCTGAAGGTGAAGATGCGATTCGCCATGCCGATGATGGCGGGGACGTCGAAGGAGGCGAGGCCGATGGTGCCGATATAGATGCCCGCCGCCAGAATGCCCGGCCACATGAGAGGCAGCGTCACGTGCCAGATGCGCTGAGGAAAGCTCAGGCCATGGATCTGCGCGCTTTCCTCCAGGGCCGGGTCCATGGCGCGGAACGTGGCCGCCAGCATGATGAACGCCAGCGACGAGAGCCCCAGGCCCGAGATGAATCCCATGCCCGACACCGAAACGATGTTGATGGGTGCGGAGTCGATGAACGGCAGCAGGTCCATCAACCAGTGATTGACCGTGCCGATGCGCGGATGGAACATGAACAGCCAGCCCAGGGCGCCGAAGGTGCCGGGGATGATGGCGCTGGCGGTCATCAGAGGAAACACCAAGCTCCGCCCGGGAAGGTCGGTGCGCTCGGCGAGCCACGCGATGGGCACGGCGAAGACCAGGGCGACGAACACCGTCACGGCGGTGAAAATGGCCGTGTTGTACAGCGCCCCGTAGACGAAGGGGTCCAGGTAGAGGTCGCTGAAGTTCTTGAGGGTATAGACGGAGGAATCCAGCGGATCCTGGAAGGCGATGTCCAGGATTACCGCCAGCAGGACGAGGACCACCGACAGCACCGCGCCGGTGAACGCGATGAGCGCGAAGCGCGCGCCCAGGAAACGCCCCAGGCGCGCGCCCGCGGGTTTGTCGAGTGTTACGGTCGTGTCCACGAAGCTGGCCTCATCGCGGTGCGCCGCCGCACCGCGATACGGTCATTCCCGCTAATCAGGATGTGACCCAGCCTACTTCTTCTGACCCACCAGGATTTTCTTGTACTCGCTCTTCCACTTCTCCACCGTCGGCTTGACCTTCATGTAGGTCGGGATGCTGATGTACGGCGGCGCCACGCCCCGGTCCTTCAGGTCCTTGGCGATCTTGTACATGGTGTTCTCGGGATAAAAGCTCGTATCCGCCAGTTCCCACTTCCGGTTGAGCGCCTGTCCCTCGGGCGTCTGCATGAACACCATGAACAGCTTTGCCGTGTTGGGATACTTGGCCTGCTTCAGGAGCCCCATGTACGAGTGGGTCAGATTGCTGGTTTCCTCGATGTAGGCCATCTCCAGCGGTGCGCCCTTGGCCTGACCCTTCCAGACGTTGTTGGCGCTGCACATCATCGCCAAGCCGACGAACTCGCCGCTGGCGATGCGGTTCTCGTCGCCGCAGCCGATGAGACCGACGATGTGTCCCTTCTTGACCATCTCCGACAGCAGGCCGCGGATGCGCGCCGCCTTTTCCTCGTCGAAGGTGCCCTGCTCGCTCACGCTGGCGCGGTCCCACACCGCGGCGTAGGTGGTGGACGCCAGCTTGCCCTTCCAGAAAGGATCCAGCAGGTCTTCCAGCTTGTTGGGCACCTTGTCCTTGGGCACCAGCCGCGAGTTGTAGGCGAAACCGCCGATGCGCGTGTGCTCGGGAATGGCCCCGCCCCCGGGCACGATGGCATTTTCGGGCAGGCGCGGATAAAGCTCCCGCCAGTTCTTGACCTCCGCCAGCATGTTGGCCTTGAGAAGGCGTGGGATCGTGGACTGGGTGCCGTTGAACACGTCCGTCGAGGGTTGCCGGCCGGCCTTGGCTTCTTTCATCAGCCGGGCCGCGAAGCGGTTCTGGTTGGGGAAGTCGACGTATTCCCACTTCACGTCGACGCCGTACATCTTCTTCATCGCCGCGACGGCTTCCTTCCTCGCTCGGACATCGTCGATGATGGCATGGGCAATGAGCGTCCCGCCTTCGGCCTTGGCGGCCTTGATCAATTCGTCGAGCGCGGCCGTCCGGTCGGCCGCGGCGGCCGGGCCGGAGCCTGCCGCCATGACAAGGCAAAGCAGCGCCGCGACGGGCAATGCCCTCATGGTTCCCTGACGCAAGTTCTTCATGGGTTCCTCCTTTTTGGGCCAAGCCAAGCCCCCCGTTTTCCGGGGGATGGCCGCCGTAAGTTCAGTCCAGCACGATGTTCTGCCCGCGGCCTCGACGCACGGCTTCTTCGTAGGCGAAGCTCGCCAACGCCACGTCACTGTATCCTCCCTGGGACTCCCTGAAAACCGCGATGCCGCCGTCCAGGCCCGGCGGCGGACCTTCAAGGGTCACCAGTTGACCCAGTTCCATGACGTCGTCCCAGGCGATCCGTTCCTCACGCGAAAGCCGGATGAGCGGCTGGTCGAGCCGGGTGTCGTAGTAGCCCAGCTCATGGGCTTTGCTCGACACCACGATCAGCGCCGCCCTGAGATAGGTATCGTCGTCGAATTCGTTGGGACGGCCGCAACCGAAGACGGGTTGTCCCGGCCGCAGCCACGCGCCGCGCAGGGCCGGCTCCGGGGAGTTGGTGCTTACGAGCACGAAGTCCGCCCCGGCGAGAGCCTCCCCAGGGTCGGAGACCGCCGTCACGTCCAGGCCGAAGTCGCTCGAAGCCTGACGCGCGAATGTCTCCCGCCGCTCCGCGCCGCGGCTGTAAACGCGCACGCGCTCGATGGGTCGCAGTCCCGCGGCCGCCTGGAGCAGGGAAGGGGCGAGCCGCCCGCTGCCGATGAGCGCGGCCGACTTGCTGTCCGGCGGAGCGAGGCGGTCCAGCGCCAGGCCCACGGTGGCGGCGATGCGGAGTTCGCTGAAAGGGTAGTTCATGAGCGAGAGCAGCCGCCCCGAGCTCATCTCGTAGAGCAGCGCCACGGCGTCTCCGCCCGTGGGACTCAAACGGACCCCCACCCGGTCGGGCCCGTCGAGGCCGCCCGCCACCATCCGAATGCCGCGGTCCATGAGCCGTAGCGGCGGGATGGCCCTGACCTGCCCGTTGGCCTGACCGACGTAGGTCTCCTCAAGCACCGCCATGGCGGTCTTCAGGTCGATGAGGTCTTCCACCTCGGAGCTTCTGAGCAGGACGGTCATGAGATGGCGCTGCCTCCAATGCCTTGCACCGCCAATGCGCTCACCATCTTCCTTCACGCGAGCCGCGGGCTCAGTTCCTCGAAGATCAGCCGGGTCTGTTCCGCCGGATCGTCGGACGCGATGCGGATGATCAGCGCGGTGAGGCCGCAGCGCGCGTATCCCCGCAGCCGCTCGGCGCACTCGTCCGGTGTTCCGAAGATGGTCAAGTGGTACTCGAGCCTGGCCTTGGGCTGGCGGAAGAAGGCCTCCATCCAGGCCCAGCCGTCGCTACGGGCGGCCTCGCCGTTCCGGTCCATGCGCAGCGTCGCGTAAAGGGCGGACGCGCCCACGGCGCCGGGCCGGCCGCAGGCGCCGGCGTATCGCTCGATCTTGCCGCGGTTCTCGCGGAAATCGTCCAGCGACGAGACCAGGGTTACCCAGCCGTCGCCGAGCCTGCCCACGCGCTTGAAACCGGCGTCGTTCCGGTCGGCCGCGATCCAGATGGGGATGCCTGGCTGTTGCACCGGCTTGGGCAAAACACCGATTTCCTCGAAGCGGAAGTACTTGCCCTCGTAGGCGAAGGACTCCTCGGTCCAGAGCCGCCGCATGAGCGTGATGGTCTCGCTCAGACGGCCCGCCTTCTCGCCCGCGGGCACGCCGCACGCCACGAACTGACGCTGGATGTAGTCGCGCATCGGCCCCACGCTGACGGCCAGGATCACGCGACCCTGGGAGATGACGTCCACCGTGGCCACGGTATGGGCGAGGAGCACGGGGTTGCGCAACGCGCCGAGGAAGGGCACGGCGCCGAGCCGTATGCGCTCGGTCTTGCACGCCAGGGCGGCCATGGTGGTGAGGGCGTCGCCCCGCGCGCGGTTGAGGATCGTGACGCTGTCCCCCAGCCAGATGTGGTCGTATCCCGCTTCCTCGGCCTGCTCGGCCTGTTCCCAGAGCGTGTCGAAGGAGGCCGGACCGTCGTTCCGGATGAGATCGCGCGTGTGCAGCAGCAGGCCGAATTCCATGAGACTCGTGGGTTGCCGTTACAGGTCACCATGTCCCGTATTCGTCATTCCCGCGCAAGCGGGAATCCAGGGGTGGTGGCGGGGTACTGCAGCCGCGTTTCCCCGCCTGACCCCTCCTGGATTCCCGCTTGCGCGGGAATGACGAATACGGGACACGACACTAGGACACCGTGATCAGATCGAGCTTGCTGGACCCCAGCCGGCGGGCGCCGTCCTCGGTTACCAGCACGGTGTCGCCGATGCTCGTGTGGTCCTTGCCTTCGGCCATGCGGATGCGCGGCTTCAGGATGAACACCATGCCGGCGGCGAGCTGGATCTTCTGGAACCGCTCCACGTCGGCGTCGCCCATGAGCGCGGGTCCGTCGTCCCCCAGGCCGCGGGCGTGCATCATGGGGTGGCTCCACATGTACCTGCCGTCGCCGTGTTCCTCCACCGTCTTCATGTACGTGTCGAACAGCGTCCCGAACGTGACCCCGGGTTTCATGGCGCCGAGGATCGCGTGGAAGCACGCGCACGAGATGTCCATCAGCTCGCGGAACGTCGCGTCGGGTTCACCCAGCAGCATGGGGCGCACGGCCTGCGCGGCGTAGCCGGCGTACTTGGCCTCGATCTCGTTGACGATGCGGTCGCCGCGCCGGATGACGCGGTTCGTCGGGACGAAGGAGCTCTGGTTTTCGCCGGGGCCCGAGCCCAGGAAGAAGAGGGTCGGCAGCTCGCCGCCGTTGCGCAGCATCACGTGGGCCATGTCCGCGTAGAGCTCCTTCTCGGACACGCCTTCCCGCGCCCCTTCGCTCATGGCTTCGATCATGCGCTCGATGATCTCCATGGAGCGCTCCATGCAGCCGATTTCCTCGGCGCTCTTGATGGCGCGCACTTCCTGCATGACGCTCGTGGCGTTCATCAACTCGGCCTCGGGAAACGCCTGCCGCAGCGCCTCCACCGTGGTGTGGGCGACGATGCCGTCCGGGGTGCGGATCAAGCCCGAGAGTCCGGAAATGCCCAGGCGGCCCTTCTTGAAGCCCAGCTCCCGCAGCCGTGCCACCGCGTCCTCGGCCCAGCGGTTGCGTCCGTCGCGCACGTCCTCGACCCAGTTCTGCACCCGCTTCCACCAGTTGGCGCGATTGAACACGTACGCGGTCAACGGCCCCTCGGCCGGAAAGACCGTGAACACCTCCGTGGCGAACCCGCCGATGCCCGTCACGTAGCGGGAGTCCGCCATGACCTGCTCCCAGCGGCTGGTGTTGGCCGGCAGCAGCAGCACGTCCAGCCCCGCCTCGGCCATCTTTGCGCGCACGAGATTGTGCCGGCGGTCGCGTTCGGCAAGGGAGAGAAAAGGAATCAGTTCGGTTTCGGCCATGGTTTCGTTCTTTCGCTGCGCGGAGATTATTGGAGCGCGCCCTTCGACGGCGCGCGCGATGCCTGTTCCGAGCCCTTCAAAGGGTTCGGGAACAACGGCAACAGCGGATTATAGGCCCCTCGAAGTCCGTGTCAACCGGGATATCAACCGCGCCTCGGGTTCGCCGCCTCCCGGGCCTTGGCCTCGGCCAGCGCGGGCAACTCCTCGAAGGAGACCGCCTCCACCTCGAACGCCGTGCCCGCTTGTGGGCCGGAGGAGTCCGCCTGGGGGTGCATCGGGTGGCGGAAATAGAAGACGTAGCGGAGGAAGCCCTCGCCGCCGGTGATGCGATGGGCGATGCCCCGGGGCACGTAGCCCATCTCGCCGGGATCCAGCTCGTGCACGCCCCATTCGGTGTCGTTGGTGGCGTGCCCGCGAAACTGGAACCAGATCTCGTCATCGTCCATGCCCCGGTGGAAGCCGTTCTGCTGTCCTATGGTGTTGTAGGTGTCCGTGCGAAAGTCCTCGCTCTCGTACTGCTGCGGGCCCGGCCCGCCGCCCTTGCCGGTCATTCCGGTGAAGTAGTCGAACACGCGCATCACCGTCACCTCCCGGCTCTTGCCGCGCTCGAAGGTGACGCAGCCCACGAGGCTGGCGTGGTCGCGCTCGATGACGATGGGCTCCAGCGCCGGGTCCCAGAAATCCGTGACTTCGAGGATACGGCCCGTGCGCGGCGGGATGGCGACGGTCTGGAGTTCAGGCGGCTCGCCGGCCGCGCGGACGTGGAAGTCCGTCCGCGTCAGCGGGTTCTCGGGGTCGAGGGTCGTACGCACGGGCTTGTGCACCTTGACCACCAGTTGGCGGCAACCCGGCGCCCCGATCATCCGGTACGACACTCCGGCCGGTACGTGCATCGAGCGCCCTGGCGATATCTGGTACTCGCCGAACTCCGTCTCCGCCGCGGCGTTGCCCGTGAACTGGAACACGAGCACGTCGTAGTCCGCCGGGCGGTGGAAGACGGGCTCCGGCCCGTCCAGCACATGGGCTTCGATGATGCCGTCCTGCCCGTGCCACAGCACCGGCGGCTTCACGCCCGGCCGGTTCGTGGCCCCCTTCACCAGGTCGAACGGCTTGATGCGCGGCATGGGGCGGCCGCCGCTCCGTTGCGTGCCGATCAGCTCGTCCTCGTCCCGCTTGAACCAGATGGGCCGGGGCGAATCCCAGTGCGTCATGAACTCGAAGAACTGCTTGCCCATAATAGATGGCCTTTCCTAGTGTCGTGTCCCGTAAATTCCTGGCATAATTTGCTGGTTGTTTTCGCCGTCGGCTGCGTTGCGTCACCCCGGGCCTTGACCCGGGGTCTTCCTCCCGTGGTGCCCGCCACTGGGGGGCGACCGCAGGTCGCCCCTACAAGTCATCGCGCGTTGCCGACGACGAAAAATCCTGCGCAACTCATGCCAGGAATTTACGGGACATGACACTGGTCGCTCGCGCTTGCCGAGGCACCTTCCGAACGTCATTCAAAGAGCCGCTGTACGTTGACAACCGTCACTATCTCAACAACGGTTGGCGACGGTCAACCGCGTCTCCGCATCGTATCGGCCCACTCCGGCGCGGGGACAGGCGCGTCTTGTGAGGGGCCGGTCCCTGGTGTATGAGTCCGCCATGGCGAACCTGCGTTTGACGCTCTCCTGCGGCGACTACGACCGTACTCGCTTCCTTATCGAAGGCAAGGTGGCCACCCCCGGGATCGACCTGGAGGTGATCCCCCTCGCTTCCCCCGAGCGCCATGCCCGTTTCACCCGCGGTCTCGAGTTCGACGTGTGCGAGCTGCAGATGGGGGTTTTCCTGGGATGGAAGAGCCGCGGCGTGCCGGTGACGGCGATCCCGGTGTTCCCCCACGTGAAGTTCTGTCACGGCGCGGTGGTGGTGCACTCCGAGGCCGGCATCGAACGCCCCGCGGACCTGCGCGGCAAGCGCATCGGGCTCCAGGCCCACTTCAATCCCATTGCCGTGTGGATGCGCGGCGTCCTCAAGCACGAGCACGGCGTCGCTCCCGGCGAGATGCGGTGGATCACCAATTCCAAGGAGCAGGTGTCGCCCTGGGAACCGCCGGAATGGCTGCACGTCGAGCAGGCTCCCGCCGGCCGGCGCGTCACGGAGATGCTCGAAGCGGGCGAGATCGATGCCTACATGCTGCCCACCATCGGGTCGGCCTTCCGCGCCGGCGAGAGCGTGGGGCGCCGGCTCTGGCCCGACTACCGCGAGGTGGAGGCGGACTACTACCGGCGCACGGGCATCTATCCACTGCGCCACACCGTGGTCATCAAGGACGAGATCCTGGCGCGGCATCCCTGGGTGGCCGAAACCCTGCTGCAGGCTTTCGAGGAAGCGAAGGTCCGCGGTCTCGAATACATGCGCGATCCGCGGCGTTCCTACCTGGCGTGGTACGGCGAAGCCATCGAGGAAGACGAGAAGGTGCTGGGACGGGACCCGTTCCCGTACTCGGTGGAAGCGCAACGCCACGCGCTGGACACCATGCTGCTGTTCGCGTCGGAACAGGCGGTGACCACCCGCCGGCTGAGCGTGGACGAGTTGTTCGCGCCGTCGGCGTGACCGCGCGGGAGCATCAACTAAGCTGACTGGGGAAAGAACTTGAGGCGCTCCTTGGGCAGGGTGACATAGACCTTGTCGTTGACGGGCGCCTTGTCCATGGTCTTGACCTGCAGCACGGTCGCGGACACGCGCACCTCGTGAACGAACAGGTCGCCGAGGTACGTGCGCGATACCAGCTCTCCGGCGAACTCGTTGTCCCGGCCGGTGGGCGCGGGGCTCAACTCCAGATCCTCCGGGCGGATTCCCAGGGTGCCGGTGAGGCCCGGCCGGTCCGGCCGCGAAGTCTTCAGCGTCCCCATTTCCGTCTCCACGGCTCCTCCGGCCTTCGTTTCGCCTTCCAGCCAGTTGATGGAGCCGAAGAACTCGGCCACCACGCGGTTGGCCGGTCCCTCGTAGAGTTCCTCGGGACTGCCCACGGACACGATGGCCCCCAGGCTCATGACCGCGATACGGTCCGCCACCACCATGGCCTCCACTTGATCGTGGGTCACGTAAAGCACGGTGATGTTGAGGCGCTTGGCCAGTTCGCGGATCTGTACCCGCATCTCCTCCCGCAGGCGAGCGTCGAGGTTGCTCAAGGGCTCGTCCATGAGCAGCAGCTTCGGGTTCACGGCCAGGGCCCGCGCCAACGCCACGCGTTGTTGCTGGCCTCCGCTCAAGAGCGGCGACGGCCGCTCCGCGTAGTCCTCCAGTTGCACCATTCTCAGCGACTCGTGGACGCGATCCCGCACCAGGGACTTGTCGATCTTCTTGCGCCCGCGCGTCAGCGGCAACGCCACGTTCTGGAAGACCGTCATGTGGGGCCAGATGGCGTAGGACTGGAAGACCATGCCGATCTTCCGGTCCTCGGGCGGTGCGTAGATTCCCCGACTCGTGGAAAAGACCGTGGCGCCGTCGATCGCGATGTCGCCGCCGTCGGGCGTTTCCAGGCCGGCCACGCAGCGCAGGAGCGTGGTCTTGCCCGAGCCGCTGGGCCCCAGCAGGACGAAGAACTCGCCCTCCTCGACCCCTTGCGTGACGCCGCCCAGCGCCACGACCTCGTTGCCGCCGACGCTGAAGATCTTTTTCAGTTCCTTGACCTGGAGCATGAGGGCCTCCGGAAGGGTAGCTTAGCCGATCGGATGACGCGCCAGGAAGTCCTCCAGCGCTTCGATGGCGCCGGTGCCGTCCCAGAAGGTCATGTGGCGCACGCCCGGTATGAGAGCCAGTTCCGCGCCGGGGGTCGCCTGCCCGAGCCGCCGGGCCGTGTCCACCGGCGTGCTGCCCTGCCGTTCCACCTTATCGTCCTCGCCGCACAGCACCATCGCCGGCACGCTGACCTGTGGCGCCATGGCCAGTGCGTCCCAAGTGAGGCGCGCGCGCTCATGGCGGCGGAACATCTCCACGGTGGACTGGCCGGACCACAACGCGTCCGCGAGTGCGCCGGCGGCCGCTCGGTTGGCGTGATAGAATGTCGGGTTGAAGGCCATCCCGTCGTTGTCCACGTGGGACTTGATGTACTGCTCGAAGCCCATTTCCTGAATCTGGGCGTGGGTTCCCGGTGACACCTCCCGCGGCTTGCCGACCAAATTCCGGGAGCCCGGGCCGGTGGCTGTCATGGTGAGCGTGGCCACCAGGTCCGGACGGTCGATGGCCAGGGCCTGGAGGATCTGGCCGCCGATGGCAAACCCCACCACGTGGCAGCGCGTGATCCCGAGATGTGCCAGCAACGCCGCGCAGTCGTCGGCGAACTGGCTCACGGTGTAGCCGTCCTCCGGCGCGCTGCTGCGGCCGGTGCCGCGGCAGTCCATGATGACGGTCTCCCAGCGCCGGCTCAAGGCCGGCACCACCTGAAGCTTCCAGGGATCCAACGGCCACCAGGAGGCCGGCACAAACAGCACCGGCTCTCCCGCGCCCTCCCTCTCATAGTAGATGTCCACTCCATCCAGCTTCGCTAGCGGCATTTCAATCTCCAGTTGTTCGTTTGTTTGGGCGGCAGCCCGCCAGCATACCCCACGTTCGCTCAAGCCCCGCCGACGATAAGACACGCAGGGCAGGTGCGCAACCCTGGGCGCAGAATTCTCCGGCGCCCCGTAGTCGGAACACACGCGTGCTCAGAGCGGCGGTAGGGGCGGCCCGGAAATCTGTTGACGGTGGGCGGACGTAAGCCTTGATCCCTGTCAACTACTCGTTTCGCGCGAAGCAGAACGGTGAAAACCATGCAGGGCCGTCTCCAGATTTCCGGGCCGCCCCTACCGCCGCGCCGTACCGGAACCTAACCCTCTAGTCCGGGCGTACTCCACCACCCCGCGCATCCGAGCGCAGCAGCTCCAGGATCTTCCGCCGCGGAAACCCGTCCGCGCGCCGCCCCTTCTTCGCCTGATAATCCCGTATGGCCGCGCGCGTCTTCGAGCCGATGATCCCGTCGATCTCTCCGATGTCGTATCCCCGCCCGGCCAGCAGGCGTTGCAGCTCCTTGCGCTCCGATTCGGCGATGGGCCCGACGCCGTCCGGCCAGGCGAGGGCGGATTCCCCGCCGCGCAACCGGTCGGAAAGGTGCCCGATCGCCAAGGCGTACTTGTGTGCCGGGTTGTAGCGCATGATCGCGCGGAAGTTCGCGCGCAGCAGGAAGGCGGGTCCCTGGAGTCCCGCCGGAAGGTCGAGGAACGCCCGCTCCCCGGGATGCGGGAACGCGCCACCACCGGCCCGCCGAAGTCCCAGTTCCTGCCATTGCCGGATGGTCCGCTCCCCCTTCTTGCCGGCGAGTCCTGCGTCGAACCCGTCCGGGAGGACGACCCTGTGCCCCCACGGCCTCCCCACAACCCATCCGTTGCCGCGCAGATAGTTGGCGGCGGATGCCAGCGCGTCGCGCGGGTTGTCCCAGATGTCGCGCCGGCCGTCGCCGGTGAAGTCCACCGCGTAGGCCTTGTAGCTCGTGGGGATGAACTGCGTGTGACCCATGGCGCCCGCCCACGAGCCGGTCATGCGTTCGACGGTGATGTCGCCTGCCTTGAGGATATCGAGGGCTGCCAGCAATTGGTTGCGGCCGAACTTCGCCCGGCGTCCCTTGTAGGCCAGGGTGGAGAGCGAGCGGATGACGTTGCGCTTGCCGCGCAACTTGCCGTACAGCGTCTCCAGGCCCCAGATGGCCGCCAGCACGTGGCGGTCCACGCCGTACCGCCCCTCGATTCGTTCCAGGTCGGCGGCAAACTCCGACAGCTTGACGCGGCCGTCGTTCACGCGCGTGTCCGTGACCACCAGGGCCACGTACTGGGATGCTGGCAGCACGAACTCCGGCTGCCGGTTGTTCTTCTCGATCACCTCCGGGTCGGGAGTGAGGCCGCGAAACGCCCGGTCGTAGAGCGCTTCCGGGATGCCGCGCCGCAGCGCCACCGAGCGGAACTCCCGCACGAAGGACCGGTAGGCCGTCTGGTCAGGTGTGAGTGGCTGAGCCGGGGAAGGGGACGGCGCGCCGAAGGCGGCCACGATCGCCGAAACGAGGACCCCCAGGACCGGGCCTCGGCGGCGAAAGCACTTCACGGTCGTGCGCCGTTTCATGAAGTATACGGGCCTGTCCCCCGACCTACGTGAACAATCTTACGATGATGGCGGTGAGGCCCAGGAGAATGGTGAGCGCCCCCAAAACCATCTTGCTTTCGAGCTTAGAGATGTCCGCCTTCGTTGCCAAGTGCGGCAGAGTCGATTCGAAGGCTGTCTCGAGCCGGGAGATGTCCGCCTTCGTTGCCAAGTGCGGCAGAGTCGATTCGAAGGCCGTCTCCAGCCGGGAGATATCCGTCTTTGTGGCCAAGTGCGGCAGAGTGGCTTCAAAGGCCGTCTCCAGCCGGGTGATGCGTTCTTCCGCTCCGTTCGCCATGATCGTTCTCCCTGCGGTCACTTTGACCGCTGTTGCCATGAAAATCAACAGTTATTGAACGAGTGTGAGTAAACTCCAAGGTCTTCACCGTAGTTTGCCCAACGACTTCCTGCTGGCTATATTTGGAGCCGCGTTGCTTCCCAGCTCCGCGCACAAACCTTCAGCGACATCGCACGAGAGGAGATTGCACCATGCCCAGACCGCGCCCCATCCAGTGGCCGGACAACGCCAAGATTTGCGTCACTTTCATCGTTCCGTGGGAAGTGTGGCCGGACAACTACGCCACCCGCGGCTCGCTCCAGCGCGTGAGCCACCCGCTGCCCCCGGAGAACGCCGTCTTCAAGCAGAACATGGCCGCGGTTACCGAGCGCGAGTACGGCGACCGGGTCGGCATCTGGCGCATCATGGACATGTTCGAGCGCCACAACCTCAAGGTCACCTTCCTGATGAACGGCAAGAAGGTGGAGCAGTTCCCGGACGAGGTCCGGGAGTTCCAGGCCCAGGGGCACGAGTTCTCCTCGGAGTGCTACGAGCACGAGTACGCGTTCATGTACACGCGGGAGGAAGAGCGGAAGTCCATTCAGGACACGGTGGCCGCGTTCAAGAACGTGCTCGGCGCGCCGCCCACCGGGTACCTGTCGCCCGGTCACGCGTCCACGGACAACACGCTGGACCTGGTGGCGGAGGCCGGCTTCGTCTGGTGGGCCGACCCGCTCAACTCGGACATTCCGTACACGTTGGAGGCCGGCGGGCGAAAGGTCGCCGTGGTGCCGTACAACGTGCCGGGGTGCAACGACTACTCCACCTACGGCGGCGGCCGCACGCCCCGGGACCTGCTCCAGATCATGAAGGACCAGTTCGACTATCTCTACTGGGAGGGCGAGCAAGGCGCGCCCAAGTTCTTCGCGTTCAACCTGCATCCGTTCGTGTCCGGTGTGCCCTACCGCACCAAAATCGTCGACGAGTTCATCAAGTACGCCAAGGGCTTCACCGACGTCTGGTTCGCGCGCCGGCTGGAGATCGCCAACTGGGTGCTGGAGCAGGGTTACTGACGCGGCGTCCCGTCACGGCGGCGGGGAACGTTCGGATGACGGCTCGGCGCCATGGTGGCGCCAAGCTCGAGAGTCCTGCCGCAGACCCCCCGCGCGCAGTCGCTGAGGAGGAAGGCCGCCGCCGCGGCGATCTCCCCGGCGGATAGGACTTCACATGCCAGGGGCGGGTCTCTGTCTTCGGGATCCGCCCCGGCGAGCGGCGCACCCCCCCCGCCTCGGGCCGCACGCGACCGGCGGGCGCGGCGCGCCTCCAGAAGGGCGGGGGGGTCAGGACGTTGAGGGTCACCCCGTCCCGGGCGACTTCCGCGGCCACGCAACGCAGCCAGGCCGTGAACGCGGCCCCGGTTGCCGCGCGAACGCTTTCCTCGGCGCTGTTGCGGGCCTCCGGCCATGGAACCATCCACAGCACGCGCCCCCAGCGCCGGCGCCGCATGCCGGGAAGGAGGGCTTCCGTGAGCGCCCTGAAGCGCAGGAAACCGTCGTCGAGCCGGGCGCTCCAGGTGGGCGCTCCCGGGTTGCTCTGACCATCCTCCCGCAAGGTGTGCCGGACGATGCCGAACAGGATGTCGATGGCGCCGAAGTCGCGCGCGATCCGCTCCGCCTGGGCGGCGGCCGACGTTTCGTCCCACGCCTCCAGCGCGTAGCCCAAGGCCTTGACGCGACCCCGTTCCGCGGCCTCGGCCGCGACCCGTCGCGCCGCCCATCCCTTGCGCGCACACACCGCCACGTTCGCGCCCTCGGCGGCCAGCACGTTGGCCACGGCCCGGCCGATGCCGCGAGATCCTCCGAAGACCAGTGCGCTCCGGCCCCCGATGCCCAGGTCCATGACCGTCAGAGGCGGACCAGGCGCAGAAGGCCGTCCAGCGCCACCACCATCGCGTAACGCGCCATCAAGACGACGTAGCGGCCCAGAAGCCAAAAGCACCGCCCCGCCAGCGGAAGCACGCGGTGGTCCGGTTCCATACTATCCATGGGGTCCCTCCATTGCTCTTGGCTCTGCGAGCGCCGCCGGCTCCGGTCCGGCCAAGGCCTGCACCATCTCCGTTTCCCGGCGCACCATGCCGGCGAAGTAGCCGTTGCCGCGAGCGAGTTCCGCGGGCGTTCCCTGCTCGGTGATCTTCCCCTGGGCCAGACAGAGGACCCGGTCCACGTGACGCAACGCGGACAATCGGTGGGCGATGACGACGACCGTCCGCCCCTGCGCCAGCGCCCGCAGGTTCTGCTGGATGCGCAGTTCGTCCTGCTTGTCCAGTGCGCTCGTGGCTTCGTCCAGAATGAGCAGCGTGCGCGCATGGAACAACCCTCGGGCCAGCGCCAACCGCTGCCGTTCACCGCCCGAGAGCAGGCTTCCGCGGGCGCCGATGCGGGTGGCGTAGCCCTTGGGCATGTGGGTGATGAACTCGTGAGCGCATGCCCCCGTGGCCGCCGCGATCACCCGCGGCATCTGGCGCTCGCCCGGCCCCAGCGCGATGTTGTCGGCGATGCTGCGCCGGAAGATCGGATAGTCCTGCTCCACCGCGCCCATGTGCCCGCGCAGCCAGACCGGGTCGATGATGGCGGCGTCCACGCCGTCGAGGAGCACGCGCCCCTCGTTGGCGAGGTAGAGTCGCTGAATCAGCCGGCAGACCGTGCTTTTGCCCGAGCCCGACGGCCCGGCGATACCCAGGGTTTCGCCGGGTACGACGTCGAACGTCACCCCGTCGAGCGCCATCCGGTCGGTGTCCGGATAGCGGAAGCGGACGTTCTCGAAACGGATGCCGCCCTTGAACGCGGGCAGCCGCACCAAGTGGCCGCTTCGGTGCTCGGTCTCCTCGTTCAGCACGGTCCCCAGTTCCTTCACCAGGCCGCGTGACCGGCCGAAGTCATACGCGAACAGGCACAGGCGCATCATGGGCTGGGAAAAGCGCATGTTGACCAGGTTGACCGCCACGAGCTGGCCCAGGGTGAGCTGGCCGTCCAGGACCATGGAAGCGCCGAACCAGAGCAGGCCGGCGGTGGCGAACCGGTTCACGAACTGGTTGTACTGGGTCATGGATTCGCGCAGGTCCTGCGTGTCCTCCTCCGACGCGATCGCCGCGTCCACCTGTTCGACGAGGAACTCCTCTTGGGCCTTTACCTCGTTCATGCCCTTGACGGTCTCGATGCCGGTGAACGTGTCGAGCACCGCCTCGTTGCTTTCCCGCCGGTTGCCGCGGGTCTGCCGGCTCCATCGGCGCAGGGTGGGCATCACCACGAAGGCTGGAGCGATGTAGAGGGGCAGGGAGGCCAGGATGATCATGGACAGCGTCAGGCTGAAGTGCAGCATCAACGCCAGGAAGACGAGCACGAAGAGGATGTCGACGAACACGAACACCACCGCGTTGGTGAGGAACCGGCGCAGTTGCTGCAGTTCCTCGATGCGGGAGAGGGTCTCCACCGGAGTGTTGCGGAGGTAGAAGGAGGCCGGAAGCTCCAACGAGTGCCTGATGAGGCGCGACAGCAGCGTGCGGTCCATGTCCCGCACGGCCCGGCGCAACGCACGGTGGCGTGCCGCGCGCAGCACGGCTTCGAACAGCAGGAAGAAGAACAGGCTGACGATGATGACGTCGAGGGTGGCGGCGCCGCGGTTGGACAGGACCTTGTCGATGATGATCAGGAAGGCGAAGGGGTAGATGTAGCCCAGGAGGTTGACGAAGAAGGACGCCGCCACCAACGGCCCGAAGACAGCCTTCTCGTGGAATACGTGTTTTGCCACCGACGCCAGCGAGAAGCCCGTGTCTTGGGCTTCGGCGGGCTTCGGTTGGATCCCCGCTGGATCGCCGTCAGGCTCCAGGCGCGGTTTCGCCCGGCCGGGGGCCCCCGGACCCCGGCCGCGCGCGGCGCCCGGGTCGCGGTCCTCAAGTCTGTGCTGTGTCGCGGGTGTCATCGGTGCTCACCAATGCGAGGCCTTGCGCCGCAAGCTGCTTGACGAGGTCGCCGGGCGGGTCTGTCGCGGGCGTCAACGCGCGCCATTCCCGGGAGCTCTCCAGGAGTGTGAAGGCATCCGGCGCCAGTTCCAGCACCTTGGGGCGTCGGCGCGCGCGAACCGCCAGGACGACCATGAGCACCGGCCGCTCTGTCACCGGCTCCCGGGACCGGGCGGGCTCGAACAGCGCACGCACGTCGTGGCGGCCCTTCACAAGGCAAGCGCACGGATGCGTGCGATACCAGAAACCGGGCGCCTGGGGTCGCGCCGCCAACGCTTCGCCCTCCATGTCCGCGGGGCGCAGGGTGCGCGCCCGCGCCAGGGCCAGCTCGACGGCGGCCACGTCCGCGGCCCAGGGCGGCCGCGGCGGCTCGTGAGAGCCCGGAGCGAGAAAACGTTCGAAGAAGCGTTCGGCGTCCGGGTAGCGCTCGTAGGTCAGCGGCGGGCACGCCGCGGCGTAGTCGCGGGCCAGGGCCGAGAACCCGTGGCCCAGCAGGGTGGCGGTGCGCTCGAACGTCTGGCGGATGCGCGCCATGCGCTTGTTGTGGGAGAACTCGGCCTCCAAACGGAGCCGTCCCACGTCCATGCCCTGAAGCTCGGGGTCTCGGGCCGCCGACTCGAGGTCGGAGGTGCCGAAGATAAGGGCGGGGCTGGTCAAATGCCGCAGGAGGTGGGTCTGTCTGTCAATAAGCCGGTGCATCGGTCATGCTCCCTTCCGTGGTAACGGTCGCCTTGGCGACGTGGCGGCGGATGCGCGTGACGTCCGCCAGAAGCTCGTCACCCTGCTCGTAGTCGTTGTCGCGTTCCAGGATCACCGTCCGGGGGTGCTGGCGTTCGAGGGCGTACTCCAGCAGGTCCAGTGCTTGTTGCGGCACCGGGTGGCTGTGGTTGTCGGCCTGGAATGGGACGTCGAGATAGGGCCGGCGGATGAGCGGTCCCCCAGCCGCGTGCACGCCGGTGACCACACCCTCGGGCAGTTCGTCGAGAAGGGCCAGCGGATCGACGGCGTGGTTCGAGAAGTTGACGAACAGATTCTCGACGTCGAGCAGCATCTCCACGCCGGTCTCGCGGAACAGCAGGTTGAAGAATTCCGCGTCGCTCATCTCCGCGTCCGGGAAGTCGAAGACATACGAGATGTTCTCGATGGAGAAGGGCACCGGCAAGTGCGCCTGGACCCGTTGGATCTTGGGGATGAGCATGTCCGCGGCGGCGCGGGTCTTGGGCACCGGCAGCAGGTTGGCCAGGTCGATGCCGGGAACCTTGGTCCAGGCGAGGTGCTCGCTGTAGGACAGGATCTTCAGGTCCTCGATGGTCCCGGCCACCGCGTCGAGATAGGCCTCGTCCAGGGGAGCGTCGGTGCCGAGGGAAAGCCCCACGCCGTGCAGCACGAGTGGGACCCGGTCCACCAGATTGCGGATGGCCCGGCGCACGTACTCGCCTCCCTTGATGTAATGGTCCACCGTGACCTCCAGCACGTCGAAGCGGTGCAGGTTCGCGAGCGTCCACTTGGCGATGGGTACACGGAAACCGATGCCGATGAGGGGTGACTGGGATGGAGTTGAACTGTTCATGGAACCTCCCGACTCGAAATGGAATCATGAGCGCGGCGCTTGCCGCGCGCCCGGCACGCGCCGGACTCCGTGGGCGCCGCGCCGCCGTTTTCACGGAGCGCGATGCCCTCACGGATACTAATCGAGAGGTGTTCGCAGAACTTTAGCCGCCGGTTGGTGAAAAACCGCGCGAGCGGTACCGGCATCCGTTACCGAGATGGCACTGCCACCCCGAAGAGTCATTCCCGCGAAAGCGGGAATCCAGGGGCGGTGGTGGGGCACTACAGCGGCGTTTCCCCGCCTCGCCACCCCTGGATTCCCGCTTCCGCGGGAATGACTCTTCGGGGTGGCGCGAGAGGGGCGAGCCCGAGAGAACGTCGAAGGGGAGGGTGTCCGGGAAGGGGCGACCCGCGGGTCGCCCCTTCATTCCTGGTCGGTCCGGTCCAGTAGCTAGCCGTCGGTCTCCATGCCCACGACCCGCGCCGGGTTGCGGGTGCAGACCGTGTGGAGTTCGTCGTCGTTCAAACCGAAGGCTTCCATGTAGCCGCGGATGAGGCGCATGGCCTCCACCGAGTCCGGGAACAAGGGTTCGCCCGCGTCGCTGGACAGCGCGAAGTGCTCGGCCCCGACCTCGCGGATGGTGTTGTACATGATCTGCGGGTCGACCCCGAGAAGCGGCGACAGCTCGTCGAAGGTGAAGTTGAACAGCACCCCCAGCGGCGCCAGCTCCTTCATCTGCTCCACGGACACATCGAGGAAGGGGCTGTAGGGATGGTCGATGACCAGCCGTCGGAGTCCGACCCTGTGTGCCTCCTCGGCGATCTTGAAGATCTCCTTGTGGGTGGGGTGACCGAAGAACAACGCCACGTCCCGTTCCACGCACAGCCGGATGATGTCCTTGACCTCGGGCTTCAACTCGCCGGACTCGTCCAGGTTGTAGCGCCCGTGCTCCAGGGCCTTCTCCCAGGACAGGGGGCCGAGCCACCCCTGGGCGTTCATGTCGTGCTCGATGAGTTCCCGGCGGCTGCCCACGATGTGCATGGTGTTGGCGTGATTGAACACCGGCAGCCACAGGGCGACGACGCCGTCGTCGATGGCCTTTTCCGCCAGCTCCGCCGACACCGGGTCGTCATTCCGCCCGCATACGAAACCGGCGAACAACGCCACCGGGGTGGCGCCTTCCTCGTCGGCCCACTCGTCGAGCTTCTCTTGCAGCGAGCGCACCGCCGTCCCCGCCTTGCCGACGATGGACTTGAAGAGGATGCCCCTCATCTCGGCCCGGGTTGCCTTCTTCACCAGGTCCAGGGCGTCCTGCTGCCCGGCGTGGGCGTGGCAGTGGATGTCGATGGCGTCCTTGACCTTGATGTGGCCCGGATGGACCACGCCGGGCTTGTACTGGGTACGCGCGGCGTAGGAGGTGACGCACCGTTCCTGGGTCGGGGTCGAGACCACGTTGTCGCTCATCGCATTCTCCCTTCTCTAGTGTGGGGGCGCCAATTGCGGCTGCCGCAACCGGCTTGCCGTGCGCCGTGTTTCAGGTTCATAGTAGACCCTCGAAACCCGGAACGGAAGAGGAGGACATGGACGGTTTCGAGCATCTCACCCCGCTTCAGGCGTCGGTGGTGCTGGGCCTTGCGCTCGGCGCCGTCTACGGTGTGCTGGCCCAACGCAGCCGGTTCTGCCTGCGCCGCAGCCTGGTGGGGGAATGGCACGAATGCCTCCCGGCGCTGGGCGTCTGGACCCTGGCGTTGGCCCTGGCCATCGCCGGCACCCAAGGCGCGACGGCCGCGGCGTGGATCTCCTTCGACGCGCACCGGTTCCTGGCCCCCGACCTTCCCGTGGTGGCGGTCCTCGTGGGCGGCGCCCTGTTCGGCGCCGGCATGGTGCTCAGCGGCGGTTGCGCCTCCCGTCTCGCGGTGCTCACCGGCTCCGGCAACCTGCGCTCCGCGCTTGTCCTGGTGGTTTTCGCGGTCGTCGCCTACGCCATGATGAAGGGGGTGTTGGCGCCGCTGCGCGCGGCGCTGGCGGGTTGGACCGTGGATCCCGGCGGGAAGGTGGTGCTGACAGCCCTGCCCGGCGGCGAGGTTTGGACCTGGGGCCTGGCGCTCGCCGCCGCCCTCGTGGCGTTCCGCTCCGGCGCGGCGCCGCGCCACCTGGCCATGGGCGCCGTGATCGGGTTGCTGGTGCCGCTGGGCTGGGTCGGCACCGGCTTCGTGCTCCTGGACGACTTCGATCCCGTGCCGCTCCAGTCCCTGGGATTCACCGGGCCCATGGCGGACACGCTGTTCTGGACCATGGCGGCCAGCGCCATTCCCGCGGGCTTCGGCACCGGTCTGGCCGCCGGCGTGGTGGGGGGCAGCCTTGTCGCCGCGGTTTGCGCGGGCGAGTTCCGCTGGACCAGCCTGGAAGGGCCGCGGCAGACCGGCCGCTACATGGCGGGTGCCGCGTTGATGGGAACGGGCGGCGTCCTGGCCGGCGGGTGTACGGTGGGGGCCGGTCTGTCGGGCGTGTCCACCGGGAGCATCGCCGCGGCCCTGGCGCTCACGGCCATGGCGGTGTCGGCCAGGATCGTGGGAAAGCTTCTCTAACCAAACACCAGACTAGGGGAAGGTCAGGCGCGGACGAGACGCGTAGGGGCGACCGGCGGCGGTCGCCCCTACGTGCTTTTTGTGCACGTCGTATCGTGGATCAGCCGAAGGTGTCCTTGGAGAAGGCCGCGTACCAGCCGAGGGATTCCTCGTAGGTGGCCTTGCGCACTGCGGCACTCTCGCCGGTCTTCGAAATGAAGCCGTCCGTCTTGGCGATCTTCTCGTCGGTGGCCTTGTAAGAGGCTCCGACCTTGACCCCGTCATCGGCGGCGATCAGCGACCAGCAGGTGTTCCGGAAGCGCGCCGGAAAGGCCTTCGATCCGGTCAGCGCCGCACGTACCGCTATGGCGCACACCTTGGCCTGGCTGTTGGCGGAGAACCCGGACTTGGGCATGTCCCCCTGATGGGACGCGTCACCGAGCACGTGGATGTTCTCGTCCGCGCGGCTTTGCATCGTATGCGGCACCACCGGAGCCCAGCCGGCGTCGTTGGTGACCCCGGCCACCGAAGCGATGCGGCCCGCCTGCTGCGCCGGTATCACGTTGCACACGTCCACCTTGGTGACCTCGCCGTCGATCACCACCTCCATGGAACCCGGCCGCACCTCGACCTTGTTGCCGCCGAAGTCCGGGCCGACGCGCTCGATCATGCCCGGGTAATGGCGCTGCCACCCCTCCTCGAAGAGCCCCTGCTTGGAGAACTTCGCCTTGGGGTCGACGATCAGGATCTTCGCCGTCGGGTTGGACTGCTTCAGCGTATGGGCGACCATCGAGATCCGTTCGTACGGTCCCGGCGGGCAGCGGAACGGGTTCGGCGGTGCCACCATGCAATAGACGCCGCCCTGCCGCATGGCCGCGACCTGCGCCTTGAGGAGCTGCGTTTGCGAGCCTGCCTTGTAGGCGTGGGGCATGCGGTTCTGCTGCGACAGGTCCCAGCCGCGCACGGCCCCCTCACGGAAGTCGATGCCGGGGGACAGGACCAGCCGGTCGTAGGCAAGGCTGCCGCCGCCCGCGAGCCCGACCGTCTTCTTGTCGCGGTCGATGGAGACGGCCCAGTCGTGGACCACGTTGATGCCGTAGGCCGACGCCAGGGTCCCATAGGTGTGCCCGATGGACGCGAAGCTACGGAACCCACCGATGTAGAGGTTCGAGAAGAAGCACGTGTGATATTGCCGGCTGGGTTCCACCAGCGTCACGTCGATGGCGCCTTTCGAGTCCTTGGCGATGTAGCGCGCGGCCGTGGCCCCGCCGGCGCCGCCGCCGATCACCACCACTCGCGGGCGGCTTTGCCCGAGGATGGGCGACGCCCACAACGCCGCCGAGGTTGCCGCGGTTGATGCCAGGAAGCGGCGCCGGCTCATGCCGCGGTTCTTGCGGTCCAGTTTTGACATGTTTCCCCCTTCCTCAGGGACCGTCGGCCGGCGTCGCGAAATACGCGGCCAGCGAGGCGATCTCCTCGTCGGACAATCGCTTGGCGATGGTTTGCATGGCCTCATGCGGCCGTTTGCCCTTCTTGTACGCCTGTAGCGTTATCACGAAGTCTTCGACGGGCCAACCCGTGATGGAGGGGATGCCATGCTCGGCTCCATCGGCATGGTGGCACGTGACGCACTCGCCCGAGAGGTAGGCGCCGTATTCGAGATCTCCCGTGATCGTGAGGAGGCGCGGATCCAGCCCGTATTCGGCGGCGGTCATGGTCGGTTCCGCCGCCGGAAGCCGGGAGCCGGAAAGGGAACGCAGCCACGCCACGAGATCCGCCCGGTCGCCCGCCGCGGCCATGCCGTCGTAGCTCATGCGCGATCGCGGCACCGTTTTTCGCGGGTTCGCCACGAAGGCGTCCAGCGTCGCCTCGGTCCAGACCAGGCCGCCGGCCCCGGCCTTGCGCATGGCCGAAGAGTAACGGAAGTCCGGGAGCGAACCGGCGCGGCGGCCGAACAAAGCGTTGAGGTGCGGTCCGATGCGGTGCTTCGCACCCCGGCCGGCCTGATGGCAGCGTTTGCACTCCTGGTAGAGCGCTTTGCCGCGCTGCACGTCCGCGCCCAGGGCCTTGGTGGCGAAAAGAAGGAAGAGAAAAGCGAACGCGAGCAGCGCGAAACCCGCGGGTTTCGTGATTCTCGTCATGCCGCGTGGGGATACGGGAACGTCACGACTTGACCTCGACCCGCCTGTTGACCCGGTACACGGAGCCATCGTCGTCCACCCATTCGAATTCCACGTCGCCCGACTCCTGGACAGCCATCTCGAAACTGAAATACGGGTCCGCGGACACGGCGCGTTCGAGGTCCACGGAGATCGCCTCCTCGCCGTTGTAGCGCACCGCGAACCGGTTGATGATGCGCCGGGGAACGGGTTTTCCGTCACGGCCGTGGCGGAGCCCGGTGTGCATGGGATGGGTGATGCGTGTCCTGACGGTGAAGGGGACACCCTTGGACACCGACTTCGGCAGTTTCACGCGCGGCCTGGGCTTCTGCATTCCATTCACCTGGTGTGCTGCGTCACGAACAAGCTCATGAAGGACGCTTCCGTCGGCTCATCAGCAACCGCCCGCCGTCACCTTGATCGCACGGAAGGTCGTGCGGAACGTGCCGTCGGCCATTTCCGCCACCGCGACCAGCTTCTGGCTCCCGGCCAGCCGGATGCGCGTCGACGCCGTGGGCGTGACCCATTGCCCGAATGTGAACACGGCGACGCCGGGACTCGGGTTGCCGTCCGCGAACAACGCGATGCGCCGGGCACCCTCGGCGGAGACCCGGACCGGCACCGCCCCGCCGTTGTCGGCGATCTCCGGCGCCTCGATGCGCACCCCGCCCTCCAGCGGCAGCGCGCCCTTGGTGAACAGCGCGATGGCGAGCTGCGTCCCGTTGGCCGCCCGCGCTGAGCGAACGGGAAGGAGACCGGACAAACCAGCCGCCAACGCCGCCAGTGCCGCGGCCGCATAGGATAGGATTTCCCTGCGTGTAGCGTTCATCTCCATGCACTCCTATAGTAAACGCTCGAAATCCACAGCGAAAGAGGCGCGCATGAAATACGGTCTGTTCATCATCGGGGACGACGACCCGGAGCTCCGGCTCGACCTCACGGCCTACTACGAGCGGATGCTGGAGCAGGTCCGCCACGGCGAGTCCCTGGGCTACGAGTGCTTCTGGTTCGGCGAGCACCACTTCGACTTCCACGGCGTGATCCCGTCGCCCACCGTGCTCATGTCCGCCGCGGCCACGTGCACCGACACCATCCGCCTCGGCGTCGCGGTGGCGCTGCTGCCCTACCGGGACCCCATCGTGACGGCCGAGGAATACGCCATGATCGATGTCCTGAGCGGCGGCCGGCTCGACTTCGGCGTGGGCCGCGGCACCCCGCCCGAGTTGGTCGGCTTCGGCGTCAAGGAGGACAACCGCGACCTGCTGGTGGAAAGCCTGGAAGTCGTCGAGATGGCCTGGCGCGAGGGGAGGGTGTCCTACCAGGGACGGTTCCATCACATCGACGACGTGTCCCTGAACGTCCAACCGGTGCAGCGCCCGTTGCCGCCCGTGTACTTCGCCGCCCTGAGCCAGGGCTCCTACCAGGTGGCGGGAGAACGCGGCTACCCCATTCTCGGCATCCCCTTCGCGAGCTGCAAGGACATGGCCGAGGTCAAACGCAAGGTGGCCTTCTACAAGGAAACCCTGACCCGGAACGGCCACGACCCCGCTACGCTGGACGTGGGCCAGACCATCCACACCCACGTGGCGGAGTCCGACGCCGCCGCCCGACGCCGCGCCCGCCCCGCCATGAGCCGCTACTACGAGGCGCGCAAGAGCGTGCGTCCGCGCGGCTATGACGAGCTGGATCAGGGGCGCATGCTCATGGTAGGCGGCCCCGCCCGCTGCATCGAGCAGATCGAGGAAATCGCCGACACCGGCTCCAACTACATCATCTTCTCCATGAACTTCGCCGGCCTGGATCAGGCCAGTATCCTGGAGTCGATGGCGATGATGGTGGAGGAGGTGCTGCCGAGGGTTGGCGGGTTATGAGTAGCCCGATCCGGGGAATGTGAGGACGCCCTTGGGCGTTGAATGTTGGGTTTCTTCATTCGGCGCCTCGATAGATCAAGCCAAGCACCAACGCGAAAAGGCCGAACTGCGCGACGAGATACCCTGTTTCCATCACGATGAAGCCGCCTGCGTTTGGCACGTTCTGTTTCGCGACAAAAGCCAAAACATGCGACGTCCAGAAGAACAGCCCCATGAGGCCCGCGAACCGGAAGGCTCGTGCAAACCCGGCACCGCCTGAATGGAACAGTCGATAGATCAATGACAACACCACCCCTTGGATGACAACCGCGGCCAAGCCTACCAGGACATTTGGCTCTCCCGCGAAATAGCCAAAGGTCTGATATTTCTCTTTGAAGAGCCCTAGATGCCAAGCCAATGCCAGGGGGAAAACGATCAGCACATAGCCTGCCGCTGCCAAGACTATCTTTGTCATTGCGAGACGGTCCCTTGGAATGTCTACATCCGTGTTCACTCGCTCCAACTATGGAGATAGCAGAATGGCGTAAGAGGACGTGCGGCGCAAACCGGCCGCGGCTTACCGCATCAGCCCCGGCAGCCAGATGGCGATGGGCGGAAACAGCATCACCAGGGCGAGGGCGATGATGTTGATGAGGACGAAGGGGACGACGCCGCGGTAGATGGCGCCGAGGGTGACGTCGGGCGGGGAGACGCCCTTGAGGACGAAGAGGTTCATGCCGAAGGGCGGGGTGATGAGGGACAGCTCGATGTTCACCATGGTGACGATGGCGAACCACAGGGGGTCGAGGCCGAGGGAGCGGATCACGGGGAAGAAGATCGGCACCGTGATGAGCATGATGGAGATGGGCTCCATGAACGCGCCCATGATGAGGATCACGATCTGCATGGCGGCGATGATGATCCACTGGGACACGGCCAGTTCGGTGGCGAAGGTGGAGAGGCCCATGGCGGCGCCGGAGTGGGCCAGGATCTGGCTGAAGGCGGTGGCGCTGGTGACGATGAGGAGGGCGAAGCCGGAGACCTCCACGGTGCCACGCAGCGACGACTTCAGGATCTCCCACGACAGGCGCCGGTAGGCGATGCCCAGGCAAAAGGCCCCGGCCACGCCCATGGCGGCGGACTCGCTGGGGGTGGCGATGCCCATGAAGATGGACCCCAACACCACCAGCACCAGCACCACCAGCGGCAGGAAGTACTTGAGCGCGGCCATGCGCTCGCCCCAGGACACCTTCTCGACTTCCACCGCGGGGGCAAGCTGCGGCCAGATGGTGCAGGCGATGACGATGTAGCCGAAGAGCAGTGTCGCCAGCAGCAGTCCCGGCAGGACCCCGCCGATGAGCAAATCACCCACCGAGAGTTGGCTGATGCCGCCGAAGATGACCATGAGCGCGCTGGGCGGGATCAACACGGCGAGGCCGCCGGAGGTGGCCAGGGTGCCCACGGCCAGGCCCGTGTCGTAGCCCTGCTTGCGCATCTCCGGGATCAGGATCGTTCCCAGGGTGGCGGAACTGGCCATGCTCGAGCCGCTGCCGGCGCCGAAGGCCGTGCCCGCCAGCACCGCCAGCACCGCGAGGCGGCCGGGCATCTTGCCGAGCCACTTGCCGATGGAGTTGATGGCGAGGGCCGCGAGGCCCGAATGAAGCACCAGCTCGCCCATCAGGACGAATAGGGGCAGGGCGATGAACGCGAAGGTGCCGACGCTGGTGAAGCTGCTCAGCGCCACCGCCTGGAGCGCTCCCGGCCCCACCAGCACGTACAGGAAAACGAGGTTCAGCACGCCGAACGCGAACGCGATGGGGATGCCCGACGCCATCAGCAGCATGAGAGCGCCGAACATGACGACCAGAACGATCCACCACTCGATGATAATCAGAGGCCTCCTTCCCCGGGCGTCAGCGGCGCGGGCGCGCGCGAACCGGCAAGGATCCTGAAAACGAAGCCCAAGCCCAGCCACGCGGCCCCGATGGGGATGATGACCAGCACCGGGAACTTCGGGAAGTTGAGAGCGGTGGAGAAACGGTAGCCGTTCTCCAACGCGTGCCAAGCCACCGCCCAGGCCTGCCACGTCAAGACGACACAGTAGACAAGTCCGAGGATGTCGGTGACGACCCGGAGCCGGCGTTGCGGCGTGGGCCTGAGCCGTACGGTCAGGAGCTCGACCTTGACGTGATGGTCGTTCATCAGGATCCACGCGGCCGGAACGAAGGTGAGGTACACCAGCAGGTATTCGTTCATGTCGATGACCCAGATGGTGGGCGCGTGGAAGATCAGGCGGGCGAAGACGTCGTAGAGAATGGAGACGACCATCACCACCACGAACGCGGCGGAGATGGAACTGAGCGCGCGGTTCGCCTTGTCGAAGGCGAGGCTCAGGGTTTGCAGCATGAGGTGAGTCGCGGCCGGCGGCTGCCGGTGGGCCGCATCAATACGGACCGGCAGCCGCCGCGCTTCACGTCCGGTAGGCCCGGATCAGTTGTAGGGCGCCAGGGCCTTCTGGAGCCGCGCTCCGAACTCGGGCGATTGCTTGAGCAGGTCGGCCCAGTAGGCGTTGCGGGCGTCGGTCAGCCGCTTCTTGGCGGCATCGTCCACCTCGATGACCTTCATGCCGTTGGCCTGCAGCTTCTTGATCGAGTTCTGATCGGACTGGTGGTAGTAGTTGAGGACCTCCGCCTCCATCGCCAGGGACGTTTCCGTGAGCACCTTCTTCACGGCGTCCGGCCACTTGTCCCAAGCCCGCGTGGCGACGTAGATGCCGCCGGGCGAAAGCTGAATGGGCGTGGAGATCATCGCCTTGTAGACGTCCCTTTCACCGAAGCTCCAGGCGTCGTCGGGCGCCCGGTAGGCCCCGTCCACGACGCCGCGCTGCAACGCCGTGTAGAGCTCGTTGGCCGGGATGGTCTGGGGCGAGCCCCCGAGAAACTGGATGGCTTTCGCGTCCTGGGCGCCGGATGCGCGGATCCGCAGGCCCTTGAGACCGTTGAGGTCCTTGATGGGCTTGGCCATGAGGAAGCGGAACCCGGTTCCTCCCACCGTGATGCCGACGAAACGCACGCCCGATTTCTTGGCGTAGGCCTCGTTGATGATCTCCAGGGCACCGCTCTTGCGCAGGGCCTGCAGGTAATTCTTCAGGTCGGTCGGGGCGATAAGATACATGGCCGCGGCTTCAATGGTCTCGCCGACGTAGTAGGCACCCGCGGAGTGGGTCATGTCCGCGATGCCCGTGCGCAGGGCCTGAAGCTGCTCGAAGGCCGGGGCCACCTCGGGTCCGCCCAGGAGCCGGATCTTCACCACGCCCTTGCCGTTCTCGTTCACACGCTCGATGTACTTCTTGTACATCAAGTCGCAGTTGCAGCTCAGCGGCCACGCCGCGATGGCGCGGATCACGACCTCCTTGGCGTCCGCCGGTGGGGCGGCGGTGAGGGTCCACAGGGGCAAGGCCAGCAAGAGGGCGAGTAGAGAGACTTTCGCAAAGGGCTGCGTGCGCATCATAGGCCTCCGGTCTTCGGTTATGTCGTCAGGCAACGGGTCGGCTGTTTCCGTCAGATCGCCTCGTAGGGGTAGCGCTTCACCTTCTCCATGTTCCTGCCCTCGATGCGGATCAGCTTGGTGGTGTCGGCGCGCCAGGGCGAGTGCAGGTCGCCTTCGTTGTAGAGATGCGCCATGCCCGGCTTGAGGGTGTAGGTGTGCAGCTTGCGCGCCTTGCCCTTCTTGCCTTCGCCCGCGGGTTCGACCTTCTCCCAGTCGGTCATCTCGGTCTCGCCGGACGCCTGCCCGTAGATGGCCCATGCCGGGCCGTGGTCGTGCGGGTTGCTGCCCTTGGCGCCCTTGTTGTGGTGCGCCAGGATGCAGAAGCCCAGCTCGGAATCTTCGTAGATCACCTTGCGCTCGGGCTGTTCGTCCTCGACGTACTTGTCGATGAACTCCTGGTCCTTGCAGACCTGTTCCACCAGCGAAACGACCTTCTGCCGCCCCTCGGGGCCGGGCTCCGCCTTGAGGATGCGATGACAGTCAGCGGCGAATTGTTCCAGTGTATGGCTCATGATACGACTCCTCCGGAAACGATATTTCGGGACTTCGTCCCGAGAAAACTCCAACAGTAAAACCCTTCTACGCCCTCGGTCGCGAGGGTGTCAAGCCGGCACGCGTCGTCCGGCATTCCCGGTTTTCGGCGTGGTCGAGGCGGGGCGAGGGGAGGGGTGCAAGGCGGCACCGCGGCTACTCCGCCCACCCCACGATGGGCGTGAACAGGTCCTCCAGCGCCGGCCTCGGCTCCGCCACGAACCCTTGCTCCACGAGGTACTGCATGAACGTTTCCAGCGTGTTGCGGTTGGCCTCTACGCCGTAGGGATAGGGGTCGCCGCCGAACAGCTCGCGGATCTCGTCCATCTCGGCGTTGAGCCAGGGCACCATGTACACCATGGTGCCGGTGAACCCCATGTGTTTCAGCGTCCAGGCCTTGGCCGCCTGGAAGGCCTTGAACATGGTCTCGGCGATCCACGGGTGCCGCGCGTGCAGCTCCTCGCGCATGACGATGGTGTGCATGATGGGGAAGATGCCGGTGGCCTGGAAGTACTCCCGTTCGGCCCGGCGGTAGTCCTCGAACAGCCGGCCGACGGCCGGGTTCGTCCCCAGGGCGTCCGGTTGCCGGGCGCCGAGATAGGCGGCGATGTCACCCGCCGCCAGCAGGTCGTTGATGGACTTGTCCGCCGGAGCCGTTTCGAGATCCAGGTCGCTCAACGGCCTCAGGTCCACCTCGTCGTCCGGCGGCCTCGGCGCGTTCACGCCGCCCTCGATCCAGCGGATGCTGGACAGATCGACGCCGTGGCGGTGCTGCAGGATGCCGCGGACCCACACCGCCGCGGTCTGGCCGTACTCCTGGACGCCCACGCGCTTCCCGTTCAAGTCGGCGGGTTCGGTGATGCCCTGTTCCCGGTTTACGTAGACGTAAGCGTGGCGGAAGAGCCGCGAAGGGAACACCGGCAGCGCGATGAACGGGAACGAGCCGCGCGCGCGCCGGGTCACGTAGGTGGACAGGGACATCTCGCACAGGTCGAAGGCACGGGTCTTCATCATGCGCGTGAAGATCTCCGGCGGCGACTGGATCTGAAGGCAGGTGACGTCGATGCCCTCGGGCCGCACCTCGCCCTTGGCGATGGCTTCGACCCGGTCATACGGCCCGGTGGCCAGGGTCAATGAAAGATTTCCCAAGGTTCTTTCCTCCGTGGTAGGTTCAGGACGAATCCATTCTGGATCGGGGGCGTCAGAGCCGAAAGGCCGAGGCATCGGGCAGGGATCGATGGCTGAATACGAACCGTCGCGCCACGCGCCGGATCATCACGAACTCGTCGGACGGTTGAGCCGCGAGCAGCGGCTCGACCTGCTGCGGCGTTCAAATGTCAAGGGCCTCCTCCACCTCTCGGGCCATCTGGGGGCCCTCGGGGTGACCGGTTCCCTCATCGCGTTCGAGGCGCCCGGCTGGCCGGTCCTGCTGCCGTTTCACGGCATCCTGCTGGTCTTCCTGTTCTGCCTGCAGCATGAGGCGGTGCACAAGACGCCGTTCCGTAGCGCCGGGCTCAACGCGGCCGCGGCCTGGGGCGCCGGAGTCGTCCGTCTGCTGCCGCCGGTCTGGTTTCAACATTTCCACATGGACCATCACCGCTACACGCATGATCCGGCCCGCGACCCGGAGCTGGCCCGGCCGTTGCCGCGTTCGAGGGCCGGTCTCGCCTGGCACATTGCCGCCGGCCCCTACTGGCCCGGCCAGTTGCGCACGCTGGTCGTCAACGCCGCCGGCTTGAACCGCGACGCGTTCGTTCCGCCGCCGGCGCGGGCCGCGGTGACGCGGGAAGCCCGGTGGTTCCTCGCAATCTACATCGTGGCGGCAGGGGTCTCGGTCTTCTTCGGCAACGCGGCGCTGTTGTGGTTGTGGCTCCTGCCCGTGCTTCTGGGCGAGCCTTTTCTGCGCATCTACCTGCTGGCCGAGCACACCGGGTGTCCGCACGTGCCCAACATGCTGGAGAACACGCGCACGACTTTCACGACGGTGCTGGTGCGCTTCATCGCCTGGAACATGCCTTTCCACGTCGAGCACCACGCCTATCCGGCCGTACCGTTCCACCGGTTGCCGGCGTTCCACGACGTTCTGGGGAATCATCTGACCGTCACGGCAAATGGATACACCGCCGCAACCCGGGCCACGACCGCCGCCGTCCTGCGCGGCGGGGCGTGACGGCGGCATGGCGTCCGAGCCCTGTGTATTCCCGCGATCATCGTCCGTTGGTCCCTGAATAACGGCATTTGCGCTCACCTTGCTCCGGATGACGCCGTTTGGCACCGGCCCCTTGCAGCCGTTATGATGCGGTGCACGCGCCACGGCGTCCACGGAATCGGCAGAAGCATTTCAAAGTGCGGCTGAAACCGCAAGGTTCGCTCGATGATCGCCAGCGCAACGTCCGGGAGGTCCTTCATGCAGATGCAGTTCAGTCTTCACAGTCCCAACGGCGGCCTGAAGGAGGCGGCGCGGATCCGCGACCGCGTGGTGCGCGCGGAGCAGCTCGGTTTCGAGGGCATCTATCTGGGCTGCAGCCAGCTCAGCACCCCGGAGCCCTTCCAGATCCTGGCCGTTTGCGCGGTGGCCACGAATCGCCTGAAGCTCGGCACGGCCGTCACCAACATGGTTTACCAGGACGCCACGGTCCTGGCGGGGTCCGCCGCGACCCTGAGCGACATCTCCGACGGCCGCGCGGTCCTCGGCCTGGGCACCGGCGACGGTCCGGTGTACGCCATGGGCCGCAGGGCCACCCGGCTCAAGGAGTTCGAGGAGGGCGTGCGCACCATTCGCGGCATCCTGCAAGGGGGCGAGCTGGTGACCCCCAACAACCGCGTGCGCGTGAACTACCGGATGATGCCGACGCCGGTGTACCTCTCCATGGAGGGACCCAAGGGCCTGCGGCTGGCGGGGCGGGTGGCCGACGGCGTTTTCCTCGGGAGCGGCGTGGAGCCCCGCGCGGTGAGCTGGGCGCTGACGCGCATCGCCGAGGGCGCGGCCGAGGCCGGGCGCTCGGCGGACGAGATCGCCACCCTGGCCTGCGGCATGGTGTGCATCAAGGACGACGGCGACGAAGCGCGCCAGATCGTGCGCCGCCGCCTCGCCAACCGCGCCCACCACAACTTCCAGTCCACCCTCGAGACCGTGCCCGAGGAAGAGATGGAGAGCATCCGGGAGTTCATGGGGGCCTTCGACCAGTCCAAGCCCATGGAGGACCGCTCCGACCCGGCCTTGATCACCGACTATCTCGTACGCCGCTTCGCCATCGCCGGAACCCCCAAGGAGTGCATCACGCGACTGGAGGAGCTGGCGGACGCCGGCGTCCATCGCGTCATGCTGACCCCCGCCCGGCGCGTCTACGAAGAGACCGTGGAAGCCCTGGCCGAGAAGGTGATGCCCGCGTTCGGGGCGTAGCACTGCCGTGAAATCGCCCACGTCATGAGCGATATTCGCCCGTGACGTGAGCGATAGGCACGACTTGCCCCGGCTCGGCCTCCGTGCGGTCCGCCGGCAGGTAAACGCCAAGTCCATGCGATTCTACGTCAACATCCTATCCACTTACTTCCCGGACCTGGACCCGCCCTACGAGGTCTACTACCGGCAGATGCTGGAGCAGATCGAGCTGGCCGAGGAGTTGGGGTTCGAGTGCTTCATGTTCAACGAACACCACTTCCTTGGCTACGGCGGCCTCATCGCCAACCCGGCGGTGATGCTGGCGGCCGCCGCCACCCGGACGTCGCGCATTCGCCTGGGGCCGTGCATCGCCATCCTGAGCGTGCGCCATCCGCTGCAAGTGGCCGAGGACTACGCCATGGTGGACGCCGTCTCCGGCGGCCGTCTGGAGTTCGGCATCGGGCTAGGCAACACGGCCCTGGACTACCGTGTCTTCGAGACCCCGCAGGAAGAGGGGCGGGCGCGCTACCAGGAAGCCCACGACGTCATCGTCAAGGCGTGGACCCGGGAGCGCTTCAGCCACGAAGGCCGGTTCTGGAATTTCGAGGAGATCACGCTGTACCCGCGGCCGGTGCAGCAGCCGCTCCCGCTCATCTGGGTGGCCGGCACCTCGCCCGAGGGACTCGGCTGGGCCGGGCGCCAAGGCTACCACATCATGACCGTGGGCCATCCCCATCCGCCCGACAAGGTGCGCGCCGGCGTGGAGGCGTGGCGAGGGTCTCGCGGCAACGGGACGGAATCCCGCGGACTACCATTGCCAGTACCACCTGCGCACCTACGTCAACGAGAACGCCGCGGTGGCCCGGAAGACCGGCGAGCAGGCGATAGACCGCTACGAAGCGATCTCGCGCATCCAGCGCAAGGCACCGCCACCGCCGGGTTACGTGTACGACTGGGACGGAATGCTGGAGACCGGCCGCAACCTCTACGGTACCCCGGAGCGGTGCATCGAGATCATCCGCAACGCCGCGCGCCACTATCACTTCGACACCCTCACCCACAACTTCAACTTCGGCGGCCTCCCGCACGAGGAAGTGATGAAGTCCATGCGCCTGTTCGCCCGTGAAGTCATGCCCGCGTTCCAATAGCAGGATACTCGACGGAGGCGAACCGACGGCGCGTTTGGCGTCGCCGACCGGTGCGTGGAGTTGTCGCCCTACATCTCTTAGAGATTGACCCGCGCCATGCCGTCGGGCGGATAGCGGTCGCCCGCGGCCGCGCCGGGCGGGAACGCGGTGTCCAGCGCGGCGAGGTCTTCCGCGGTGAGCGCGACGTCCAGGGCCTGGAGGTTTTCTTCGAGGTGAGTGCGCTGCTTGCAGCCGGGGATGGGGAAGACGTTGGCTCCCGTGGCCAGTACCCAAGCGATGCAGATCTGCGCCGGCGTCGCGCGGTGGGCGTCGGCGACCTTGCGAACGGCCGCCACGCGCTCGCGGTTGGCGGCGGCGTTTTCGGCTGAAAAGCGGGGGAACTTGTGGCGCGCGTCGCCTTGCCCCAGCGCGTCGCGGCCACCCACCGTTCCGGCCAGGAAGCCGTAGCCGAGGGGCGCGTAGGCCATCAACCCGAGGCCGAGTTCGTCGCATGCCTCGAGGTGCCCGCCTTCGACGTCCCGGGTCCACAGCGAGTACTCGTACTGCAGCGACACCAGCGGATGGACCTTCATGGCCCGGCGCAGGGTGCCGGGCGCGGCTTCCGACAGGCCGATGAAGCGCGTCTTGCCGTCCTCCACCAGTCGGGCCATGGCGCCCACCGTTTCCTCGATGGGCACGGTGGGATCGACCCGCGACAGGCAGAACGCATCCAGCGTCTCGATGCCGAGGTTCTTGATGCTGGTCTCACAGACCTGGCGCAGCCGGTCGGGCGTGCCGCTGCCCTGCGCCACCGATGAGCCGTCATTGGCGCGGATGGTGCCGGTCTTGGAGTGAATGAACACCTTGCCGCGCAGGCTGCCCTTCAGCGCTTGTCCGATGAGGCGGTGGTTATGCCCCTGGCCGTAGCTGGCCGACGTATCCAGCAGCGTGATCCCGAGATCGATGGCGCGATGGATGGTGGCGACGGACTCTGCGTCGTCGGCCGCGCCGTAGGCCCCGGACATGGAGAAGCAGCCGAGCCCGATACGCGACAGCTCCTCGCCGGTGTTGCCGAAGATGGCGGTTTCCATGGGATGCTCCTGCGCTAAAGGGCGGTTTCAAGCGCGGCGTGCGCGGTGTCCCGGCGTCCTACAGATCCAGCGTGCTGGGCGCGAAGATCTCTGCGAGTTCCAGCTTCCGCGGCGTAAGCTTCTGCTCGAACGAGTAGTCGATGAGCGTTTCGAGCATGGCCGCGTTGTCCTTGATGCCGTAAGGGAAGGGGTCCCGGCCGACGATGGCGCGGGTTTGCTCCAGGTACTGCGTGCCGAAGAAGAGGTCCGACGGGATGGCTTGGGGCAGTTGTTGCAGCCAGTGCTCCTTGGCCCGGGCGAAGGCCGCGTAGAGGTTGAAGGCGAGCCACGGGTGCTTCTCGTACACGTCGCCGCGGATCACGTAGCAGTGATTGATGGGGACGAAACCGTGGGCCTCGACGTAGCGCCGTCCCTCGGCCATCGTATCCGCGAACAGCGGCCGCACCGTGTCGGCGTCGCCCTCCCGGCGAACGTGCGTGGAGCGGTCGATGACGTTGCGCTCGGCGTGGAACGCGCTCAACACCATGGCGGTGTCGAGCTCCCGGTCCACCAGCATGGAGACGAGGCTCTTGTCCTTGGGGATGCGGTGGAAGCGGATCCCCTCCGGCGGGGCGAAGCCGGTGGCGCCGCCGTGGCTCAGCTCCTCGCTGCGCTCCATGTACCAGTCCACGCCGTACTGGGACACGCCGAAGTCGTGCTCCAAGGTGCCGCGGGTCCACAGCGCCGCGGTCTGCTGGTACTCGCCCACGCCGATGCGCTTGCCCGCCAGCTCTGCCGCGTCCGTGATGCCGGAATCCTTGTGGACGTAGAGCGCCATGTGCATGAAGCGGCGCGACGGGAACACGGGGATGGCTACCATGTCGTGTCCCCGGGACTTGGCGATGAGCATCGAGGACATGGACATCTCGGCGACCTCGAACTCGCCGAACCGGAGCTGCCGCCAAAACGTCTCGGAGGGGTTCGAGTGAGTCCACACGAGATCCACCCCTTCCACGGGGACGGTGCCGTCGAGGAGAGGGGCGATGCGTTCGTATTTGGCGGAGACGAGGCTGAGTTGGAGATTCTTCATGTGAGTGTCTGTCCCAATGCAACCGCAACCGCGTGCACGTCCGGAGCTGACGAGTACGCGGTTTCAGCGTGTGTCGGCCGGACCGGAACAACCGCGGTTGAGCGGTCGGCCCGGTCCGGCGCGGTCCATGAACGGCATCGCTACTGCGCCGTCACGCAGGCGGTCAGCACGGACGGAAGCTCGGGCATCACGGGTTCCCAGGAGTCGCCGCGGTCGCGGGTGACGTAGAGCGCGCCCATGCCGCGGTCCTTGGGATCGAAACCGAAGCCGCGGGAGCCGTCGCCCATGGCGGCGAAGACCGTGTCGGGGTCTTCCGGGTGGCGCTGCAGCGTCCACGGCATGTACGGCATCATCTCGGCGATGCCGTTGGTGGCGGTGCGCCAGGTCGCGCCCTCGTCATCGCTCAGCATGATCACACCGTGGGGATTGGTGCTCTCGCCGCGCCAAACCCCGGGGGAGCCGCGCCCGCCGCACACCATCATCCGCGGAGTGTCGCCCGGCAGGAAGAACCAGTCGTGGGTATAGCTGTACTTCTCGGTGTAGCCCCACGGCATGCCGTCTTCCACCCGGCGCCAGTCGCGTCCGCGGTCGTCGCTGCGGAAGAAGCCGCGGGCGCACGACACGTAGTAGCGGTCCTTGCTGCCCGGATAGTTGTAGATGTGGTGCATGTCGAGGTAGTCGATGCCGGCGCTGGCGTCCTCCCAGGTCTTGCCTCGGTCCTCGCTGCGCACGACACCGCCGTGTTCCAGGGTCAAGAGCAGGAGGTTGGCGTCGTCGGGATGGATGAAGATGTTGCACACGTGGGGGAACTGTATACCGACGTACGGGCCCGGGACGCACCACTGGTTCTGCACCTCCTCGGGCATCTGCTGCAGGCTTTCCAGGTTCTCCCAGGTGTCGCCGCCGTCCTCGCTGCGCATGAGCTGCACCGGGCCGAGGCCGGCATACACCACGCGGTCGTCGTGGGGGTCCACCGCGAAGCAGCGGGCGTCGCCGTCGACGACCTTCTTCCAGCTCTTGCCCGCGTCGTCGGTGCGGTAGGCACCGTCGAAGGGCACGGCGGCGAAAACACGCTCGGGTCGGGTCCTGCTACCCGCCAGGCCGTCCACGGTTTGTCCGGGGAAATGCTCGGCGCTCGTCTCCAGCCCACGGCCGCGGTCCTCGTACACGGTGAGCCCGCCGTTGAACGCCACGTAATAGCGAAGTGAATCAGCCATGGCCTTCTCCTCCTGTGAGTCTTTCAGGGGGCGACCGCAGGTCGCCCATACACATACCCCAGCGATGAACCTCATGTAGGGGCGACCCGCGGTCGCCCACACTAGCGCGGCGCTACCAGAATTTCCTCTCTGGGAAAGTGGTCCATGATCTCGGCGCCGTCCTTGGTGACCACCACCATGTTCTCCAGGCGCACGCCGCCCACGCGCGTCTCCCCCTCGCGGCTCTCGATGGCGATGGTCATGCCCTCCTCGAACACCTGCGGGTAGTTGAGCGACCACTGGCGGTTGATGATGGGGATGTCGTAGTTGGTGCTGCCCTGGGTGAGGCCGATGCCGTGGCCGATCTCGCTGGCCAGCACCTCGCACTCCTCGTCATAGCCCCAACTCGTCGCGGGCGGAAAGTGCTTGGCGGCGTCGGCCGTGGTGGCGCCGGGCTTGATGGCGTCGATGACGCCGTCAATGCTGTCCTTGACCCGCTTGTACCAGTCCAGCTCCTGGGCGTTGGGCTTCCGGCCGACGATGAAGGTCCGGTAGGTGCAGGTCGCGTAACCCTGATAGGTCAGGCCGCAGAGCGAGCCGTACAACAGGTCGCCCGTCTGCAGCAGCCGGCTGGACTGATGAAAGCCGCGGTCGAAGGTGCTGGGGCCGGAGCGCCAGCCTCCGGGCGGAGCCGACTCCGCGCCCATGTCGTAGCCCGCCTTGGTGGCGATGCCCGAAAGCTCGGTGTCCCGCACTCCCGGCTTGGCGGCCTCCCAGATGCGGTACCAGACGCCCTCCACGATGGCCGCGGCGGTCTTGAGGCAATCGATCTCGTCGGCCGTCTTGATCTTGCGGATCTCCTTCATCACCAGGCTGAAGTCCACGAGGTTCTTGACGCCGGCGTTGGTGAGGGCCTCGCGTGCGATGCCGTCGAACGCGCTGAAGCCGATCTTCTCGTTCAGAAGGCCGCGGCTCTTGAGTTCGTCGTGGATGTCGGCGGCGAACTGCCGGGCCTCGTCCTTGGCCGCCTCGATGCCGCAGGCCGCTGTAAGCCAGGCCCGCGCCGGGCGCCACTCCTTGATCCAGGGCGCCTGGTCCGGCATCTGGTGGAAGTGGCCGCTGTGCTCGTACATGATCGGGTCGTGGTCGGCGAAAAAGAGGGTGTAGCGGCACATCGGGTAGTTGAAGCCCTTGAGGCCGGTGAGGTAGCGGATGTTGGCCGAGTTGGCTTCCAGGAGCGCGGGGATGCCGTGTTCGCGCATGATCCGCTTGGCGCGCTCGGCCCGCTCCTTGCGCATGCGGTCCGTGTTCAGCCGTTCCTGCCAATCCGATATCTCGTTGCCGTAGATGAGCTTCGATGCGTACTGTGGTGCCATGAAAGAAACCTCCTTTGATGACCGCGTGAATCAGGAGTCTGTCCGATGAAGGCGGGTCCGAAACCCGCCCCTAGATGGCCATATGAGCCGGACCTTGTCAAGGTTCGGCCGGGGTAATAGGATTAGCCAGCAGCCTGTCCGAGTAGTCGAATCGAACTGTACGGGCGACCCGCGGCCGCCCCCAGGCGGCAGCGTTTCGCGGAAGGAGGCGAGGGAACATGAGCAACTACCGCGCCGTCGACGCCGACGGCCACGTGATGGAACATCCCGCCGAGATCAAGGAGTTCTTCGAGCCGCCCTACAACCAATTGCCCTGGACCGTCTACTCCCTGTTCCCCAGCGTGGACGGCTTCGTCCGCGGCTTCTCCCGCCTCACCGAGGACGACGACCCCAACGCCGAGCGCTGGGTGGAGTTTCTCGACCGCTGCGGCATCGAGACCTCCTACTTGTACCCGTCGGTGGGGCTGGCCAGCGGAATGATCCAGGACCGCGACTATGCCGCGGCCATCGCCCGGGCCTACAACCGGTGGGTGCACGCCAAGTTCATGCAGGCCAGCGAGCGCCTGCGCGCGGTGGCGCTGATCCCGGCCCAGAACATCCCGGAGGCGGTGACGGAGCTTCGCGCCGCGGTGACCGAGCTGGGCATGCCCGGCGCCATGCTGCCGTCGGTGACGGCGGCCGGCAAGCATTACGGCCACCGCGACTTCGACCCGCTCTACGAGGAAGCCCAGCGGCTCGGGTGTTGTCTGGCCATCCATGGCGCCGTGAGCCAGCGCATCGGCATCGACAACTCCGACAACCTCTTCAAGACCCACACGCTGGAGCACCCCCTGTCCCAGCTCATCCAGTTCACGGACATGATGACCGAGGGCGTGTTCGAGCGTTTCCCCGACCTGCGCTTCGCCTTCCTGGAGGCGGGCGCCGGCTGGGCTCCTTACATGATGGACCGCATGGACGAGAACTACGAGCGACGAAGGCGCTGGTGCCCGGTGCTGACCAAGCCCCCCAGCGAGTACGTGCGCGAAGGGAACATCTACTTCAGTTGCGAGGTGGAGGAGAAGACCCTGCCCACCGTGCTCCGGCTCGTGGGCGAGGACCGGATCCTCTTCGCCTCGGACTACCCCCACGAGCGCCACAAGGGAGAGTTCTACGGCGACATCGACGAGCTCAACGCCCGCGAGGACCTCTCGGGCACGCAGAAGCACAAGGTGCTCTACGCCAACGCCGAGCGTTTCTACAACGGCTGACGCAAGAAACCGGGACGTGAAGCCGACAGGAGGAGATCCATCATGCCGAAGGTCTCATCACTGGGCCACATAGGCCTGACGGTCCACGACATCGAGCGGTCCAAGGCCTTCTACCGGGACGTGCTGGGCCTGACCGTCAGCGACGAAAGCGACACCGGCACGGTCTTCATGACCGCCCAGGAGCGCCACCAGGAGCACCACGAGCTCCAGTTGCGCCCGGGCCGGGAAGACGGCGGGAACCTGATCCAGCAGATATCCTTCCGGTGCGAAAGCCTGGCCGAGTTGAAAGCGTTCCACCGCGACTTCCTGGAGCGCGGCGTCCCCATCGAGCGCGTCGCCAGCCACGGCAACGCCGTCGGAATCTACTTCTACGATCCCGACGGCAACCCCGTCAAAGTCTACGGGCCCCCCGGCATCGACTGGCCCCAGCCGTTCCGGAAGCCGGTTGATCTCACCCAAGCCGACGAGACTATTCTGGCGAATCTGACGTGAACGCTAAAGTTCCC
>MKWU01000752.1_pt1 | contig 60813 bp, 64 predicted proteins | sample 809101 | NCBI WGS metagenome assembly MKWU01 (sample SAMN05860141, study PRJNA318959) | sponge metagenome | host: Aplysina aerophoba | place: Slovenia: Piran, Adriatic Sea, Gulf of Piran | collected 2013-05-07
AAGCATCGGCTGATCCGGCCCTATCATCCGCAGACGAATGGGATGGTCGAACGCTTTAACCGGCGGTTGAGCGAGGCCTTCCAGAGTCAGCCACCGCTTCGGCCCCATTGCCGTAATCGGTTTCGGACCCACGCCGAGCGGAACGCGTTTCTCACGCGGTTCGTGGACAATTATAATCGGACGCGGTTAAAGTGCCTCAACTATCAGACGCCCTTGCAACTCCTCCAGAATCACACGGGATAGTACAAGTGGTTTGTTGTGGATCATATGCACGGGGTGAGGCGTCAGAGCAATCGGACATCGACTACGTCATAGTGTTCGACAATACAGAAACGGCCCCTGATCTGAGAGAGCGCGTTCGTTCCGAAATCTGCAGCATTGTCCCCAACGGTCCATCGGAGGATGGCGCCTTTGGTAAGCCATTCAGTCGCAACGAAATTCTTGCCAACATCGGAGGAAACGTCGACAGCAACAAGAACATCACGCGGCGGATATTGTTGCTCCTTGAAGGGGAGTGGCTGTTCAACAAAGATGGGCTGCGAGGTTTCCGACGAGAGATACTGGATTGCTATATTGGCGAAGGCATGACAGATCACCAGTTGGCGTTGTTTCTGCTGAATGACATCATCAGATACTACCGTAGCGGTCGACTACGAGTTCAAAATTTCCGGGAATGACAGCCCGAAGCCGTGGGCAATCCGAAACATCAAGCTCGTTTTCTCTCGGAAGCTTCTCTGCGCGAGCGGCTTGTTCAGCATTGCCATGACGGTCGATCGTGCACGGGACGAAAAGATCGAAATGCTGGAGGACTTGTTCGACTGTCCCGTTATGGAACGAATGATAAAGATATGCGGTAAAGCTGCTATGGAGCCGGTTCTAACCAGCTATAATTGTTTCCTAGAAAAGCTGGAAGACCTTAAAACCAGAAAATGCTTGGAGACGTTGGAGATTGAGAATCGAGATAATCGAACCTTTCGAGAGATCAAGAACGAAGGTCATCACTTCACAAGGGAATTGCTGAAGGTGTTCGAGAGCACCTTCGATTCGACTCATCCGATCCACCGGGCTGTAATATTTTAATCCGTCACTACACAGATTTTCACAAGTTTCCTGAAATTCAAGTGTAAGTTTCCCTGTCAATGAGATAATTGTAATCGAGGATCCAGGGTCGTTGTCTTGGGATTTTGCCGGATTGCGTTGCGCTGATCCGGTCTGCAGCTTGCCAGTCTATCTTTATGAGGAAGCCGGCTTGAATTTGCCGGCGGCTCTCATCTGCTGAAAAGCTCTCGACACGTCGCTCAACTCTTCAGCCGCCTACAAACGTTCGCGTATCGTCAGACGCAGGGCGCGTCGAATTTGTTCGCGCCGGCTGTCTTCCCATGTGGCCAACGCCCAGCGTTTTTCAGGTAACTGGTCAACTCCGACGCTCCTCATTCAAGATGATTTCCAGGTGTTCGATGTCATCGAGGTCCCGTGGTCTGTTGGTGATCTTTTTCATTTCAATTAGTAGACCGTAGGTCGGGTTAGCCGAAGGCGTAACCCGACGACTCATCGTAATTTGCCGGCTACTAGCCGGTTCAAGCTGACCCCGGATTCAGCCGCCTGAATGGAGAGCATCCGGTGCGTTTCCGGTGGAACACGTACCATGAACTTTCCACTGTAGTTTTTCAGCGCAATGGGTTCGGGTGCGTCCTCTTTGTTCCTTCGCATATCTCTGAGGCAGTCCTTGACAAGCCGTCGAATGCCTTCTAGCGCTTTCTCCGGTGACGTGTCAAGCCAACTTAGGCCGGGAAACTCGGCGCATAAACCCACGTGCTCCCGATCTTCTCCAGACCACGTGACCCGGTACGTGTAACGATCATATGTTTTGGTCATGATTCGGCCTCCAAACGATCTATCGCCCGCAGAACCTGGCGGACTTGGTACGGTTTGGCCATGTCCTTGGCGTTTTGAATGTTGACGCGAGGGTCGCCTTGCCATGGCGTTTTGTACACCCTGTGGCTGGACCCCGTGTGTCTTGGTTTTCCAAAAAAGTAATTGCAGATTGTACACAACTCATCGAAACGAATACCTCTTGGATTTCGCCTCATTCGAACGAGCGTGTCTTCAATGTTTGCCATCGTTCGCTATATAGTATCACTAATGATACTTTTTTCAAGGGTGTCGAACGTTTGTGCTGCGAGGTGTCGGAATTCGATATGAAAACTGTTTCGGAAATGGGCTGCTCTGAGGGAGGGCGGGTTACACTCTTGTCGGATTACGCTCCGCTAATCCGACCTACTGCGGGCGGCCAGGCGTAAGGGTTCCAACAACGCAGCCGGGACTTTCAGGTTTCCCTTTCCTCGCCCCACTTGGATGGCCGGATTCGCCGCACCGTGGAAATCGCTGCCGCCGGTGACCAACAGGTCCAACCGTTTTGCCAATTCGAGATACCGTGACGTGTGTTTCCGGTCATGGGTGCTGTAAAACACTTCCAATCCCAACAGTCCGGCTTCCTTTAAGCCGGCACATAAGCGATACAGGGGCTCACCCTGACACCGGGTCCACGTCGGGTGCGCCAGAACCGGGACTCCTCCCGCGTTGCGAATCCAGGTGATGACTTCATGAGTGTCGGACAGGATCCGAGGCACGTAGGCCGCGGCTCCCTCGGCCAGGTAGAGATCGAAGGCTTCCCGTGTATCGCGAACGTATCCTTTCTCAACCAACACCTGAGCGATGTGCGGGCGGCCGATGGAGTCGGAGCCGGTCTTTGCCTTGACTTCGTCTTCCGAAACTTCCAGCCCTAACGCGCGAAGTCGTTCGATGGTCTGCGGATTTCTGGCGTGTCGCGAGAGGCGCTGTCGAGCCAGATGGTCCCGGAAAGCCGGATCCTGCCAATCGAAGAAATAGCCGAGGACGTGAAGTTCCCGTCCGTTAAAGCGAGAGCTTATTTCGACGCCGGGAACGACTTCGATGCCCAGGTTCGTTGCCGCCTCCATGGCGTGGGGAATGCCGTCCACGATATCGTGATCCGTGATCGCCATGGCCGTCACTCCCGTTTGATGGGCCAAGGCCACGACCTCCGCCGGCGTCAGACTGCCATCAGAGTAGCGGGTATGCAAATGAAGGTCGATTCGTGCCATCGAAGGGCGATCGGCTCCGGGAAATCATGGGGACCCCGGGGTCACGGTTTTTGGGCCACAAGCCGTGCGGTCACGGGAGGCCCATTCGACGGGCTTCCTTCGGCGACGCTCAGGACAGGCCCTTCGCCTTCGCGCCGCCGCGCTGCGCTCAGGGCAGGCTCTTGATGAGTTGAGGAGGGTTGGGGGCCTTCCTGATAGTGCAACACGCGCAAAGGGTTCGTTAAGTGAAGCAGTTCGTTATGCTCTAAACAGAATTCCTTCCTTCGAGGATGCCGGAACCGTACGTGGTTATCGATCAAGAACGTTTCATAGATCAGGACGCCTCCGGGCTTGAGGGCTTGAAGGATAGAGGGAAAGAGCGGTCGGAAGAGATAGAAAAACACGAGAATCCCGTCATATGCCTGATTGCCCAGGGAGGGCGGTGCCCCCGGGTCTCTTTCCAGGTCGACGTTCGACGTCGAAAGATTGGAAAGGCGATGGTCCTTGGCTGTCCGTGTCAGGGTGGCCAGTGCGTTCTCGTCCCGGTCGAGACCGATCACGTCATATCCTTGGGAAGCCATGTACAGGGCGTGACGCCCTTCTCCGGCGGCCACGTCCAAGACCGTCCCCTTGGGGATCATGTGAGCGGTGGCGTGCAGAAAAGGCGAAGGGTGGAAGATGGCAACGGAATCGACGGCGTGCGTGCGCGGGTACGTCAGACGTACTCCCACCGAACCCGACACGTCCGGGAGCGGTGGCTCGGCTTTCCGCAGCCAGATGGTCAATCGTTGGATAGGAAATCCCAACATGAGAGCTTGGGCGATCTGGTCCGTCAATCGTTCGATCAACGCGTTTTCATGGGTCGTCCCGACGTCAATCACCCGTTGGACGACTTGGGCGTAATCCACGGTTTCCGTGAGGTTGTCGGAATGAATGGCGCCCTCGACCGAACAGGTGAGTTCGAGATCCGCCAACAGGGGCTGCGGGTGTTGTCGTTCGTCAAGCGTCACCCCGCACCTTGCCTGAAAACGGATACCTTCAATGATGATGGCTTCGGACACACCGGCATTGTCGGGAAGGGGAAAATACGTGTCAAGCCCGGTTGACCCGTCCCGCTTCGACCCGTCGTGAGAACGCCGGGCCTGCTTGACCTGCTTTTTGAAGGGCTCCTATAATAGCGAGGAACGCCTGAGCGGGAAAGGTTGTGCCAAGTGGCTGATTTTACTCATTTCAATGAATCCGGACGTGCGAGGATGGTCGATGTGTCGGCCAAGGGTTCGACTGAACGCATCGCGGTGGCTCACGGACGGGTGTTGATGCTTCCGGAAACCCTACGCCGTATTCAGGAGGGGAAAATCGCTAAAGGCGACGTCCTGGCCGTGGCCCAGGTGGCCGGGGTCATGGGCGCCAAACGGACACCGGATTTGGTTCCCATGTGTCATCCGCTGATGCTTACGAGCGTGAATATCGACTTCCAGGAACATGCGACGCCCGATGAGAAGGGACAGTGTGCCATCACCATCCAGGCCGCCGTCAAAACCAGCGGTCAGACCGGAGTTGAAATGGAAGCCATGGCCGCCGTGGCTGTCGCGGCGTTGACGATTTACGATATGTGTAAAGCCGTGGATAAGGGCATGAGTTTCGGCGACGTGTGTCTGGTTTCGAAATCCGGCGGCAAGTCCGGGGTCTACCAGCGAGCCGGCGTCGAGGCCGTGGCGCCGGCGCATGGGTCGCCGTCATGACCGTCACGGTCAAATTGTTCGGTATGTTGAGAGCTCAGCTTGCCGCTGACTCCGACCTGAAGGTGCAACTGGATCAAGGTTGTCGCGTCGAGGATCTGATCGCGGCCATTCAGTTGATGAATCCCGACGTAGGGGACTTGTTGCTCAAAAGAAAAATCCTTGTGTCGGTGAACCATGAGATGGCTCATGGTGACACCGAACTCACAAGCTCCGATGAAATCGCGTTGCTTCCGCCGTTTTCCGGCGGATCGGATACGCCAGGAGGGATGCCTTCCGATGTCTACCGTTGATACAGACGCCATGTTGGTCCGGGTCCAACGAGAGGATTTTTCGATTGACGAGGAAATAAACCGGGTGCGGAATCGATCCACGCGCATCGGCGGGATTGCGACCTTTCTCGGGACCGCGCGGGACAGGTCGGAGGATCGGGACGTCAGCCGGATCACGTTTGAATACTATGAGGGCATGGCCCAAAAGAAACTCCGCGAGATTCGGGATCGTGCGCTTCAGGACTTTGACGTGATCGAAGTGCTGATCCTGCACCGGTACGGGGACATCGACATTGGGGAGAACATCGTCCTGATCGTGGTGGGCGCCATGCATCGAGCGGATGCGTTCAAGGCCTGCAAATGGTGTATCGACGAATTGAAGCAGATCACGCCGATCTGGAAATGTGAACAGACGCCGGACGGGCAAGTATGGGTCGAACAACATCCATGAATGCCGGGACGACAGGTTCGGATCTTTTTGACACGTTCAGTCGTCCCTTGCGGAGTCTACGCGTGTCGGTGACGGACCGGTGTAACCTGCGCTGTCGATATTGTATGCCGGAGGACGAGTATGCGTGGCTTCCCCGGGAAACGCTCCTGAGTTTCGAAGAAATCAACAGGTTGGTGGAGATTTTTGCGGAGTTCGGCGTGGATAAAGTCCGGTTGACGGGCGGAGAACCTCTGCTGCGCCGTGACCTGCCCACCCTCATCCGCCTGTTGAAGCAACAGACCTCCATTCAGGATATCGCCTTGACCACCAATGGAATTTTGTTGGATGAGCAAGCTGAATCACTCCGCGACGCCGGCTTGGATCGCATCACGGTCAGCCTCGATACCTTGCAACCCGATAAGTTTCGAACCCTGACCAAACGCGATACTTTTGATCGGGTCTTACAGGGCATTGCGCACGTCAGGACTGTCGGATTGACCGGACTCAAAATCGACACCGTGGCGATCAAGGGATTCAATGACGATGAACTCGTCGAGTTGATCGAATATGGAAAAAGCGTCGAGGCGGAAGTTCGATTTATCGAGTACATGGACGTGGGGGGCGCGAATGATTGGGGCATGGAAAAAGTTTTTTCCCAGGCGGAGATCTTGGAGAGTCTCCGGCAGGCGTACGGCCCGATCGAGCCCATTCAGGAAAAGAGTTCGGCTCCGGCCAGGCGGTTTCGATTACCCGATGGGACCACGTTCGGTATCATTCCCTCCACGACGGAGCCGTTTTGTGCCACGTGCGACCGGAGTCGCTTGACGGCGGACGGCATGTGGTATCTCTGTCTCTATGCCAGGACCGGATTGGACTTGCGGGAACCGCTGCGGTTACACGATGACGCGGCCGTACGGGCCCGTATTCAGTCGGGCTGGCAGCATCGGATCGACCGTGGCGCCGAAGAACGCAAGGCGCTTGAGTCTTCAAGCGGGCGCGGCCAGTTTATTCAGGTCGAAGAGCTTCGCCAGGACCCACATTTGGAAATGCACGCGCGCGGCGGCTGATTGTCCCCGCCGCTCATTGATCTCGCACTTTTCTGAGGAAAACGCTGGATGGGTTGGTTTAAGAAAAGCTCGTTGGAAGAACGGGATAGGGGCAAGCTGAACATTGTTGAAGGCATGTGGGTCAAATGTGCCTCGTGCCGCGCCATCGTCTATCGGAAAGAGGTCGATCAGAATTTCAAATTGTGTCCCAAGTGCGGCTACCACTTTCCCCTGTCGGTTCCCGAACGAATAGACATCCTGCTCGACCCGGACAGTTTTCAGGAGTGGGATGACGAATTGTCTCCGGGCGACCCCCTGGCTTTTGTCGATACGCAATCATACCCCGGACGACTCGAGACTTATCAGAGGAAAACCGGCAGACGCGATGCCATCGTCACGGGAGAAGGCAGGCTCCAGACGTACCCGGTTATCGTGGGGATCTTTGATTTCGGATTCATGGGAGGCAGCATGGGGTCCGTGGTCGGAGAAAAGATCTGCCGTGCCGCCGGTCGGGCCATCGAGGGAAACAAGCCGTTCTTGCTCGTGACCACGTCCGGTGGAGCGAGAATGCAGGAAGGCATCCTTTCTCTCATGCAAATGGCAAGGACGTCGGCGGCCATGGCCCGTCTTCATGAAGCCGGCGTGCCGTTCATTTCCCTCTTGACGGACCCAACCTTCGGAGGCGTAACCGCGAGCGTGGCCATGTTAGGGGACGTCATCCTGGCTGAACCGGGAGCCCTGATCGGGTTTGCAGGGCCACGCGTGATTGAACAAACCATCAAACAGCGGTTGCCGGACGGGTTTCAGCGCGCGGAATTTTTACTCGAACATGGTATGATTGACGCCATTGTGAGCCGGCCCCGTCTTCGGCAGACGCTTCACACGGTTATGCGGCACCTGAGTGCCAACGTCTAACCGGATGTTGTGCGGTCGCCGTCCCTGCCCCCATGCAGGCTTGCCGTCTGCACACCAAGAGGTGAAAATGGGACCATGCCGGGCTCCGGCCCCGTTCCTCCCCTTTGTAAGGGGAGGTCGAGCTAGGCATGCCCCCGCGAAAGCGGGGGTGGGCTAGAGCCACCCATCGAGGGAGCAATGGGTGCTGTCCCGGGTAGTCTCTACCTCCCCTCGCCCCTCCTTACAAAGGAGGGGAATAAAAGTGTGCAGGTCGGATGAGCGAAGCATACTCCGACGTTGGTGGGCAGCCATGGAGAGCGTCGATGAAGCGTTCCTACGAAGCCGCACGCGAACGTCTCTACGCGTTGCAACAATTCGGAATCCACCTGGGCCTGGAAACGATTTCCTCGTTGTTGTCGGAACTCGGAAATCCCCAGGAGCGTTTTCCGGTTCTCCACGTTGCCGGGACCAATGGGAAGGGGTCCGTAGCCGCCATCGCGGCTTCGGTTTTGCAGGCTGCCGGAATCCGCGTGGGCTTGTATACCTCGCCGCATCTTCTTGATTTTCGTGAACGCATCCAGGTTCGAGGGACATGCATTCCCGAGAATCGAGTCGTTGAACTGTTCGACAGAATCCAAACACTACCTTCATTCGCCGTCCCGCCGACGTTTTTTGAAGTGGCCACCGCCATGGCTTTCCAGTATTTTGCCGAGGAACGGGTGGACATCGCCGTGATGGAAGTCGGGCTGGGTGGAAGATTCGACGCCACGAACGTGTGCCGGTCGATCGGGACGGTCGTGACCAACGTGTCATTCGATCATGAGAAATACCTGGGTTCCTCCCTGGAGGCGATTGCGTTCGAGAAAGCGGGCATTCTGAAACGAAACGTTCCACTGGTCATGGGACCGGTTGAATCATCGGTAGACGGCGTCGTGCGGGAACAGGCGAGACAGAAGCAGGTCCGGACGTTTACGTTCGGCAGCGAGTTCCTGAGCGTTTCCCATCCATCAGGAGCGTTTGATTTCATCGGGATGCGTCACAACTACGTGAATCTGCGGTGCGCGTTGAAAGGCGAGCATCAAACCATCAACGCGGCTTGTGCCTTAGCCGTTCTTGAAGACGGTGTGATGCCCCTGACCTCGATTCCCGAGCGGGCCGTCAGGCAGGGTCTGGAGCAGGTGTCCTGGCCGGGCCGGCTCGAACGGCTGCGGCGTCATCCTTTGACCCTCTGTGACGGCGCCCACAACCCGGCTGCTGCCGAATGCCTCAAGATCTTCTTGCAACGGAACGTTTCCGAACAACCAGAGCGCCGTCTCATTCTGGTGGTCGGGATGATGCAGGATAAGAACCTCTCCGCCTTTTTGCATACGGTGGCCCCGCTGGCCGCGGTGGTGATTTTGACTCAAATTCATTCTCCCCGGGCAGCGGCCGTCCATGCCTTGAAAGAGGCACTGCCGGTCATGGATCGTCCGGTGTATGAGCGTGACGCGCCCGAAGCGGCAATGGACTTGGCCGCGTGCTTGGCGAGGGAACACGATCTGATCTGTGTGACGGGATCATTGTTTCTGGTCGGGCACGTGAAAAGCCTGATGACGGGAAATGCCTATGAACCGGTTCTGGGGTAGTCAAGGCCGTTCACGGCACGACCTGGTGGTCAACGCGGTTGGTTTGCTGGTTGCCGGTCAGCTGGCATTGACGCTGGTGAGTCCGGCTCATGCGTTGTCCATGTTTCCCGTGTCCGAGCCCTTGGACTCGGAGAGTTCTTCCCCACTTCCCGTCACGTCTGAACGATCCGAAGATTCTTCCCCGCTTCGCATCACGGCCGAACGAACCGAATTCAATCAAGTCACGGAGGAATTCAAAGCCGTCGGCTCAGTGGTGGTGACGCAGGGTGTCGTTCGGTTGACCGCCGACCAAGCCATCCTTCACAAGCTGTCCGGCCGATTAACGGCGACGGGTCACGTTCACCTCAAGGACCAGGTGAATGACGTATGGGCCGAAGAGTTGACCATCAACGTGAACACGGAGTCCGTCCTCGTCGTCAACGGTAAGATTTTTCTGAAAGAAACTGGCACGTGGCTGCGAGGACGTCTCCTTCAACGGTTTTCCGAGACTCATTATCGCGTCAAGGACGGCACGTTTACGAATTGCGAAGCGGATGACGGGCAAATCCCCGATTGGAGTTTTTCGTTTCAGGACATAGACGTGGAACAGGGCGATAGCGTCTCGGCCAATAACGCGTGGCTGAACGTTCGGAATCAGCCGATTGTCCCGATTCCCGCGTTGCGCTATCCGATGCCGGGTGCCAGAAAAACCGGATTTCTGGTTCCGACGATCGGGTATGACAACGTGTTGGGCGTTCAATATCGACAAGGGTTCTATTGGGCGATTTCTCCCGCTCAGGACCTGACCATTGCGCCGCAAATTTTATCCAAACGGGGACAAGGGGGTGGCGTCACGTATCGTTACGTCCTGAATCGCCGTTCGAGGGGACGATGGCTGCTCAATGCGTTTAATGACACGAAGGTGGATCAGGCTCGTGCACAAATAACGGGTGCCCACGTTCACCACGTGCAGGACGACCTTTTGATTCAAGCCAATGTCAACTATGCGACCGATCGGAGACTCTTACGGGATCTGAGTGCTTCCGGAATTTCACGGGCGTTGCCCAGCCAGGAATCCGTGCTGAACGTGACGCGTCGATTGCCGGGAGGCGCGGCCTATCTCAGGGCTCAGTATTTGCAACCACTCGACTCCGGAGGACGAGGCACGTTTCAACGGCTGCCGGAAATCGGGCACCGGTACGGGCGTCGATTCACCGTGGGTGCGGAGACGTTCAGCCTCGATGTCGGATTGGACTCGACGTTTGTGCATTTTGCTCGTGAGGAAGGGTTCAACGTTAGCCGTTTCGACGTCATGCCGACCCTGGCCGTCCGGGGATTGCACCTGGGGCACATGATCGGTCTTCGTCCGCAATTCAAATTCAGAGAGGTCTTCTACTCCCGGGGACGGGTTCAGGATGATGCGCGTGATCGTGGGACGTATTGGCTTGGCCTGGAGGCGGTCTCGAACGTCTCACGCGCTTTTCAGGTCGGGACCGGGCATCGGCTGCGTCACACGGTTGAGCCACGATTGTTCTACGAATACGTGCCGGCTACCGGGCAGTCCGACCTCCCACAAATCGACGCCACCGATAATCTTCTGAGGAAACATCTGGTGACCTATTCCCTGAGAACCCGCTTGCAGGATGAGTGGAGCGGCAAATCGTCTGCAACGTTGGTGGATGTCATGATCGCCCAAAGTTACCATCTTGCCGATACGCCGGGTTCGGCGAATACGTTGTCCGATTTATGGGGAAAGGCGACGTTCGAACTTCCGGGGAGGCAATTGCCGGGGGGAGTGAGCCGCCTCAGCCTGAGTCTTGATACGTTCTATGATCCGGGCGAGCATGAATTGACTCAATTCAACTCGGATCTCACGATCCAGGCTCACCGGCAGGCGTACGTGCAATTGGGGCACCGCTATACCCGATCGGGCTTTATCCCGCGCCGGGGCGATATCTGGAATCCGGTGTCCTTTAACGAAGTGTTGACCGCTCAATCGGAAATTAACTTTTTTTCTGCCGGCGGCGCCGTCCGGCTTCCTTTGGGGTGGACGGTGGGGACACAGGCCTATCATGATTTTTCCACGGGCCGGACTCCCGAATGGGACGTGGCGGGATTGTATCAGAATGCCTGTCAATGTTGGTCGCTCGGCCTGTATTACATTCGCTTGTCGGGTGGAAACGGTCTCCCCGAACGCAACCAGTTTAATTTTGTCCTTACCTTACGCGGCCTCGGGGCAACCACCGGATTAGGGACGCAACTCCTCAAGCGTATCTTAGGCCCGCTTCTTGAGGATGAACCGGGTGTGCCGTGGTCCTGAGTAGGTCGGGTTCGCCCTGAGCCCATCGGCAAGCTCAGGACAGGCTTGTCGAAGGGCGTAACCCGACAATCCTCTAAAAGGAGGGGCATCAGAAAGGCATGCCCATCTGTTTCCTCCCTTTTGTAAGGGGAGGGCAGGGTGGGGTAGAACCCAGGCGTCGGATGACGCTCTCGCTAATCTGACCTACGGGGACTCGTCTCGTCACCGGCCGTCAAGCACCTGTTCAACCGCCGTGGCCAATGCGGCATCGGCGTGATGATCTTCGGCGAAGATCCGCAGTTGGACGATCTGCGAAGGTAAAAATTCAAACAGTTCTTGCAGTTTTTCTTTTTCAACGGACTGTGTGGCCGGATCATAGAGATAAAACTGAAACTGGCCCATGTTGAGAACGTTGAAGGGCCGTGTATCCTTGCTGGCCATATCCACTCGGAAGGTCAGGCCCCGCAGGTGCCGAGGCAATTGTTGACGAATCCTCGATTCAAGTTTTGCCGGCGTCGCCGCCGGTCCTCGCGGACGGCAATCCCGAATCGTCAGCACTTTGCTGTAGGCCGTTTTCCACTTGACCTGTCGTCCCAACACACGGGCCCATTCTTTTCCGATCCGCTTTCTTTTGCGATTCGATGACGACTCCCAAGTGCGGACCGTTTCAAGAAGCGACCAATCCGTCAGCCGAAGATACTGCTGCATGTGTTCGAGTGGGTTATGAGGAAAGATACATTCCATGGTTTCGTGGAAAATCTCCAGGAGATGAAGATCGATGGCGCGGGAGGTGCGGTGGTAATACACGTTGGAATAGAGATAGAGTCTGGCGTTGAGGAACATCTGGAGGGCGGGTAAGCCGTTCTTATGAATGGTCAATCCCTTTGGGGTGATCAACGTGTAATGCATCAATCGGGGAATATCCACCGGCCCGATCGCGACTCCACACATGTAGGAATCACGCAAGACGTAGTCGAAGTTGTCCGCCGTGAACAGTCCTCCGATCAATGGTTGAAGAAGCTGAAGCCAGCGGGGATAGTGCCGGCTTCGCTTGTTGGGATCTTTCAAAATCAAAAAGGCCACGTGCTCGGGGTCAAGCGTTTCATGGTCCGCAAACTTTCCTGAAGGACTTCGCCGTACCCGCTTGATCAGGGCGCCGACTTCATGACGGATAATGGCTTGACTGACGTGTTCGTGGGATAACCCGTATTGTTGAAGAAAGTGGTGGTCGAAAAAATGACAAAACGGGCCGTGCCCCACGTCGTGGAGCAGTGCGGTGATCCTGAGCAATGCTTCGACGTACGGGAGGGTGGGAGCGTCCCGAACCGTTTCGGCCAGGGTCGGATAGACGTGTTTCGCGTATTGGCCGGCAAGATGCATGGCTCCCAGGGAATGCTGAAACCGGCTGTGTTCCGCCGCGGGATAGACCCATCGTGCGCTCTGCAATTGATAGATGTATCGAAGGCGTTGGAGCCAGGGAGAATCGATGAGATCTTTTTCGGTCGTTTCGCCGGTACCCGATAGGGAATGAGGAACCGTAAATTGGATGTAGTGATGAATGGGATCGGCAATAAGGGAAACGTCGTGAGGGATTGGTTTGACCATCATGTCTTGCGTCGGAAGAATACTCTCAGGCAAATCTTAACGTAGCGTGATGGAACGGACAACCGGCACCGCGTCCCCGTGATGGAGTCGCGGCTCTACATTTTTTGAGCAAGGAGGTTGGTGTGTTGTTTGCGGTACCGGGTAATCAGGAACAACCCCAAAGGGTACGCCAGCAGGGCGCCCAGCACGCTCAGAGTGAGTGCCCCTAGGGTAAACGGAAGAATAAAGGGCAGCACCGATTCGTAGAGTGTGACAAGGGAAAGCTGTTCCCAGGAAACGTCCGGAACTTCCGGCATGCGCAACAGAAAAAAGCCCGTCCACATCGTGGCGCCTAGAATCGGTACGACTGTCCAAGGGTTGTTGATGAGGGTGCCGACCAGGAGCGCGGGAAAATTCAGGCGGAAGGCCCAGGCCAGGAAAATGGCACTGGCGCAATGCAGTCCATAGGTTGGCGTGAACGCGATAAAGACCCCGATCGCAAACGCAACGGCCGTCCGTTGAGGCGTTTCTCCAAGGTGGAGCGCCTCCCGTATTTTGGCGCGAAAGTATTTGGGCGTCACCACGATGCGGGAACCGGCAACTGTTACCGGCTGCTGAAGTGCTGAAAACTCATTGTTGCAAGTCTTTGTATCCGGCCTCCGGGCAGTTCAAGTTGTTGCCCGAAGGTTTTCGGTTTGATTTCACCGATGCAGGAAATCGGCACCTTGGTCTGCTCGGAGACGAGTAACACTTTTTGATGGTGTTTGGCGGGGGCGATAAACAGGAGTTCGTAATCTTCCCCTCCCTGGAGCGCAAGTTCCATGGGATCCAGGTCATGCCGTTTGGCAAAGGCACGCAGTGGGGACGAGAGCGGAAGGGCCTCCCCCCTGATCTCGGCCCCCACCTGACTTTCTTCGCAGACGTGACCAACGTCGGACGAGAGTCCATCGGAGAGATCGATGGCAGCGTGCGCGAGGTTTCGATCGACCAGGAGTTGCCCGACCTGAATTCGTGGGGTGGGTCGTCTATGACGCCGGATGAGAAATTTTTCAGCAGCCGACGGGCTGAACCGTCGAAGGTTGTTCGAGTGGGATTGCAGGATGCGGAGGCCGGCGTTGGCATCACCGACGGTCCCGGTCACGTAAAGGCGATCGCCGACTTCAGCCCCGTGTCTGGTGAGCGCACGATTCGCTCGGACGGACCCCACAATGGTCAGGCTCAGAAACACATGCGACGGAGACGAGGAGGTGTCTCCGCCGATCAATTCCACGTTGCAGGGGGCGCAGGCGTCTTGCAGCCCTCGATAGAGTGCTCGAATGTTCTTGGGAGGAGTCCGGACGGGAACGGCTATTGAGACGAGCACGTACAGCGGGGTTCCCCCCATGGCCGCGACGTCACTGAGGTTGGCCACTCCCGCTCGCCACCCCACGTCCTTCGGTGTGTGAAAGGCAAGGTCGAAATGGACCCCCTCAATAGAAACGTCGGTACTGATAAGAAACTGTTGCCCCTGACGTGCGTTCAGAACGGCGGCATCATCGCCGATCCCCTTGACGATACAGGGAGAGGACGTGGGCCACTGTTGTTGTAGTTGTCGGATGAGACCGAATTCTCCGATGGTCTTGAGGGAGTCACGCTTGGAAGATGTGCTCATCCCTGAAGGAGGGAGAGCGGTCGAGCGGTTCACCGCCGAGCCTTTTTTGCAGGCAGAGCGGCGACTCGATTGTTTCGCTTTGGAGAGACGGTCTTGGCGCGCGTGGGCTTTGACGGTTTGGGGGTGACGCGCGCGCGGGACGGTCGTCGAAGCGCGGCTGCAAAGACCTGGTCCACGGTCTCCACAAAAATGATCTTGACGCCTTTCAATAAATGCTTGGGGAGTTCTTCCAAATCCTTTTCGTTTCGTTTCGGAAGAATGATGCGAGGGATCGAGGCCCGCTTCGCCGCAAGGATTTTTTCTTTTAAACCGCCAATGGGGAGAATGCGCCCGCGCAGGGTGATCTCTCCCGTCATGGCGACGTCGTGTCTGGCGGGCCTGTTCGCCAGGCTCGACGCGAGAGCCGTGGCCATGGTAATTCCCGCTGAAGGTCCATCCTTGGGGATGGCGCCTGCCGGAACGTGAATATGAATGTCGGTCGTCGAGAAGGTTTCTTCCTTGATGCCCAGGGTGCCGGCCTGTGCGCGGACGTAGCTGAGCGCGGCATGGGCGGATTCCTTCATGACGTCACCGAGATGGCCCGTTAAGGTCAGGTTGCCTTTGCCCTGCATCCCCGTGGCTTCGATGTGCAAAGTTTCCCCACCAGTTTCCGTCCACGCCAGCCCGATGGTCAACCCGACCTGGTCTTTTTCCTTTTCGGTTTCCGGTAGAAATTTTGGAATGCCGAGATAGGTGCGGAGGGAATGCGGCGTGATGGAACACTGTTTCGGTTTGCCTTCGGCCACGCGCCGGGCCACTTTCCGCATCGCGTTGGCGAGTTCGCGTTCCAGGTTGCGAACGCCGGCTTCACGCGTGTAGTGGGTCACGATTCTCTGAACGGCAGGATCGGTAATGTGAAAATGTTTTTCCGAAATCCCATGTTGATCCAGTTGCCGTGGGATGAGAAAGCGGCGGGCAATTCCGAGTTTTTCTTCTTCGGTGTATCCGGGAATTTCAATAATCTCCATTCGGTCCCGAAGAGCCGAAAGAATGGGGTCCATGATATTGGCCGTCGTGATGAACATCACGTTGCTGAGATCAAAGGGGACGCCCAAATAGTGGTCGGTGAACGCATGATTTTGCTCCGGGTCCAATACTTCCAACAGCGCGGCTGACGGATCGCCGCGGAAATCCATACCGACTTTGTCGACTTCATCCAGCATGAACACGGGATTGTTGGTTCCTGCTTGCTTGATCCCCTGCATGATCCGTCCGGGCAAGGCTCCGACGTACGTCCGGCGATGCCCCCTGATTTCGGCTTCGTCCCGCACCCCGCCCAGACTCATGCGCACGAATTCCCGGCCCAGGGCGCGGGCGATGGATTTCCCCAATGACGTTTTGCCCACGCCGGGCGGACCGACGAAGCACAGGATCGGTCCTTTGAGTTTCTCTTTGAGCTTGCGTACGGCCAAATATTCAAGGATGCGTTCCTTGACTTTTTCCAGGTCATAGTGGTCTTCGTTGAGCACATTTTTGGCGGTTTGAATGTCCAGATTGTCCGTGGAGGCCTGACTCCACGGAATTTCCACCATCCATTCCATGTAGGTGCGCACGGTCGCCGCTTCAGCGGTGTCCGGGTGCATTTTTTCCAGGCGTTTCAATTGTTTATCCGCTTCCTTCAGCACCTTTTCCGGCATGCGGCATTCCTCAATGCGTTTACGAAATTCCGCCACTTCTTCGGCCCGGTCATCCAGTTCCCCAAGTTCTTTCTGAATGGCTTTCAACTGCTCACGAAGAAAATATTCCCGCTGGGTCTTATCAATTTCGCCTTTGGCGTCGGCCTGGATCTTTTGTTGCATCGATAAGACGTCCACTTCTTTCGAAAGGATCTCCGTGACGCGTTTCAATCGGGTCACCGGGTCGTCAATTTCCAAAATCTCCTGGGTCACGTCCACTTTCAATCCGAGGTTCGACACGATGATGTCCGCCAGCCGGCCGGGTTCGTCCAAATTCTCAATGACGACCATGACGTCCGGCATGAGCACTTTCCCAAGACTGGCGATCCGGTCCACTCCGTCTTTTGCGGTCCGAATGACAGCTTCGGTCTCGAGGGACGGGGCCTGCTCTCCGGAAGCCGGGCAGGGCTGAATGCGGACGGAGTAAAACGGTTCAGATTGGAGATAGTCGAGAATTTTCGCCTTGGTCAGGCCCTGGACCAGAATCTTGATCCGTTCATCGGGGAGCTTCAGCATGCGCATGATCATGCCGACGGTTCCGGTTTCGAAAATATCCGCCGGTTTGGGCGTTTCGGTGTCATGGGATTTCTGGGCCGCCAACAGGACCATTCTATTGCCGGCGAGGGCCGTCTCAATCGCTTTAATCGACATTTCCCGCCCGACAAACAGGGGCAGGACCATATAGGGGAAGACGACGATGTCCCTGACTGGAATCAGTGGCAAATCGTCAGGAATGTCAACGTGTTGAGGTGCGGGATGGAGTTCTTGCGTCATCGATTATGCGTTTGAATAGATTAAGCCGGTCAGCGTTGCGAGTAACAAGAAAAACGTTGTTGGGTTGCACTGCCGGGGGCAGGAATCGTTCGTCTTTGACCCACACGGGTTGTGACTGTGGTCTGCAACATTTGTTTCCAACGGATGCTTTGATAGTAGGTGAACAAAAAAATGAATGTCAAGCGAGGAAACTCCTGCTCACGTTTCGCAGACACGTTTTCAAAACTTTACAAGCCATACGGGTCGCTCTATAATATCGAAACCCTTCTTGGTTTCCTGTCAGGTTTGAGTGTCTGAAGCAAGTCCCCAGATAACAACCGTGTGCCTTTCATCGTTGAGTGTCGGACGTAACTTGTGATTGTATGTGTCCGCCTCATAAGAAGGGCGTTCTGTCTCCCCGACACCGGATGACGAAAGTCGGTTCAGAAGATCAGCGCATGACGATTCGCAACCACACAATCCCTTTGAGATCAATAGCCGCGGGAGTGCTGGGGGTGATTCTCGGGTATGGGCTCATGTTCATGAGTGTGTCCCCGCCGGTGTTGGGGCAAACACCTGATGTGCTCGTAGACAGCGTTGCGATTCAAGGGAATCAGCGAATTGAGGATGCGGCGATTCTGGGAAACGTGACCCTCACACCGGGAGATCCGCTGACGACACGGGCTACGCAAGACCAAATCCGGCGGATTTACGATATGGGCTTCTTTGACGACGTGCAAGTGCAGACTGAGACGACGGCAAAGGGTGTGGCGGTGATTTTCGTCGTGCAGGAAAAACCCTTTGTGGTTGGCATTGTTTTTGACGGGAATGACGCGTTATCGGATGACAAATTGAAAGAAGTCATCACGCTGAAGAATCAAGTGTTTCTCGATCAACAAGCGATTAAACTCAGTGCGGAAAAGATACGGGCGGAATATGAAAAGAGCGGCTATCATAAGGTCAGGGTCGTTCCCATTATTCAGGAGTTACAGCAGAGTCGCAATCGCGTGACCTTTTTTATTCAGGAAGGCGTGCGGGCCAAGATTGATTCGATTCATTTCGCGGGTGCCACCGTCTTCAGCAAAAAGGATTTGTTGGGCGTCATGGCCAACCGGGAATGGACCCCGATTCTGTCCCTGATCACGGACGCCGGAATTTTACACAAGGAAGAACTCTCCAATGATATCGAGCGGATCAAGGAATTTTATTCGAATAGGGGATATCTCGACGTCCAGGTGGGTGCGCCGGCCATTGAACTGAGTGACGATAAAGAAAACGTCAACCTGACGTTTCGAATCAGTGAAGGCAATCCCTATACGGTTCAAACGGTTCGCTATGAAGGGAATACGGTCTTTGAAGACGAAGCCCTTGCGCGGTTTTCGTATATCCGTCCTGATGACGTCTTTCAACGAACGGCGGTCAGGGAAGAGATTACTCGCGTTACGGACATGTATGGAGCAGAAGGATATTCCTTTGCCGAAGTGACACCGAATCTGGCCCCGAATGCTGAAACGCTGACAACGGAAATTACCTTTACGATCAAAGAAGGGTCGCTGATCCGGGTGAGAGAGATTCACATTACGGGGAATGATAAGACGCGTGATAACGTCATTCGCCGGGAGTTGCGAGTGGATGAACAGGAAGTCCTGGATTCCGCGGCAGTCAGGAGAAGTTTTCAACGACTCAACAATCTGAATTTTTTTGAAACGGTCGAGTTGTTTCCCGAACAGGTGGAGGAAGATAAAGTCGACGTTGAAGTCCGAGTCAAGGAAAAGCCCACGGGACAATTCAGCATTGGCGGCGGGTTCAGCACGCTCGACCGATTTACGGCCATTGCGAATATCACGGAAGGCAACTTGTTCGGCTTGGGCTATCTGGTTCGCGTTCGCGGACAGGTCGGTGTCCGTCGAACCATTGGTGTCCTGACGTTCAGGAATCCGGCACTGTTTGACGGTCCCACGTCCTTCCAATTGGACGGGTTTAGCACGCAAACGAATTTCTTGACGTACCAGGAAGAAAGAAAGGGCGGAACAGTCCAATGGGGAAGGGCCTTTTCCGAATATATTTTGGGAAGTTTTACTCTCGTTGGGGAGCAAATCAGAATTACAAACGTGGCCAGTGACGCAACGTCATTCATTCAGAACCAACTTGGCGATCAATCCACGACGGGGTTCCGTTCGAGCATCTTTCGTGATACCCGTGACTTTTTCCAGGATCCGCGTAGCGGATCGAGAACGGGTCTGCGCCTGGGGTTCGGCACTTCGGTGCTCGGGGGGACCAACGATTTCTACCGGTTTGCTCTTGACGGGTTGAAATACATCCCGCTACCCGTTTGGGACCTTCGGATGGCGTTCCGCGGTCGTTTTGGCATGGCGGAGGGCTATCTGGGTGACTCCGTGCCCCTGACGGAACTCTTTTTTGTCGGCGGTATCAATACGATGCGCGGGTTTCAATACGGGCGAGCCGGTCCCGTCACCGCGTCCGGAACGCTGGCGGGCGGGAATAAACAGTTGATTGTCAATTCCGAGTTGATTTTCCCCGTCCTTCCTGCCGCGAAATTGAATGGCGTGCTCTTCTTCGATTACGGCAAAGGCTTTGCCCAAGATGAAAGCCTGGATTTCGACTTGCGGAGGGCCACGGGATTGGAGGTGCGGTGGATTTCACCGTTCGGTCCGTTACGCGCGGCGTGGGGTCTCAAACTCGATCGCTTGCCCCAGGAGCAATCGAGCGTCTTCGAATTTTCCGTTGGGAACGTCTTTTAGGGGGACCACGATGCCGAGAATGAGCCACCGTAATGGAGTATCGTTATCCGACGTTCTCCTGACAGGAGTGTCTCTCATGTTATGCGTGACGTTGGGATGCACGACGCCTTCTTCTGAAATCTCCGGAATTTCCCCGACGGAAGGACCTGTGTTCTCCGGTGCTGCAATCGGTGTCGTGGATACGCAATGGTTGTTGAAAGAGTCAAAAATTGGAGGTCAGGTCAATGAGACCCTGAACCAATTCATGAAGGATCGGCAGGCGTTGCTTGAACTCGAACAGCAGGAACTGCGGAATCTGGAAAATGATCTCGTGCGCCAAGGCAGCGTCTTGAGTCCCGAGGCCAAGCAACAAAAGGAAGAGCAATTGCGCCAGCGGATGTTGGCCTACCAGCAAAAAGCAGGTAATATGACAAGGGAGTTCCAGTCAAAACAGGCCGAGTTGCTGGGCGAATTCCGTGACCAGGTCGATTTGGTGGTCAAACAAATTGCGCAACAACAAGGGTTGGTTTTAGTCGTGGAAAAAGGGGAAAATACTCCGACGCGGTATTATGAATCGAATATGGATTTGTCACCAAAGGTGTTGGAAGCCTTGGATCAGACCACGTTCCGCTGAGGAGGACTGTGACATGCCTCACATCATAGAAGCCGTATCGGGAACTGTTCGTCTCACAGCGCTCCTAGGAGACGGGGAGCGACCGGATGGCTGAGCCGGACACCATTATGGATATCGTCGAAGTGCAATCCATCCTTCCTCACCGTTACCCGTTTCTGCTCGTGGATCGAGTGGTGGAGTTTGAACCCGGCCGACGGGCGGTAGGGCTGAAAAACGTGACGATCAACGATCCATACTTTCAAGGCCATTTCCCCGGGAGGCCCATCTTCCCGGGCGTGTTGATTGTGGAAGCCCTGGCTCAATTGGGTGGAGTGTTGGTCATTCGATCCTCGTCCGTTGAGGGGACCCCGATCGTGTACCTGACGGGAATCGACAAGGCGAAGTTTCGTAAGCCCGTGATCCCCGGAGACCAGATACGGTTGGAGGTCGAAGTGATCAAACGCCGGCCACCGTTTTGGAAGATGCAAGGGAAGGCCTTTGTCGGGTCTGAACTGGTTTGTGAAGCTGAATCAACGGCCATGATGCAGGCGGAAGATGCGGACTCCACAAACGCCGACGCGGCGCAAGCAGACCCTTCGGAATAAAGATGTCGAGTACGTCCATCCATCCCACGGCTATCGTGCATCCGAAATCCGAACTCGATGAGGGCGTGATCGTGGGCCCGTTTTGCGTGATCGGCGAGCATGTCAGAATCGGTCACGGGACTGAACTGTGTTCGCACGTGAGTATCGAAGGTCATACGGAAATCGGACAACGGTGCAAAATCTTTCCCTATGTGTCGATCGGGGCTCCTCCGCAGCACCTTCAGTATCATGACGAGCCGACGCGCGTGCAGGTCGGCGACGAAAACATCCTGCGGGAGTACGTCACGATTAACCGCGGGACGGCATTCGGCGGCGGGGTGACGACCATCGGCCGGCATAATTTTTTGATGGCCTACGTGCACGTTGCGCATGATTGTCACATCGGCAATAACGTGGTCATGGCCAATGCCGCGACGCTTGCCGGGCATATTTCGGTCGGGAATTACGCGGTGATCGGTGGGTTGGTCGGCGTCCATCAATACGCGCGGATCGGCGATTATGCGATGATCGGCGGGTGTTCCGCCGTCGCCAGGGACGTGCCCCCGTTCATGCGTGCGGTCGGCAACCGGGCCAACCTTTACGGCATCAATGCCATCGGGCTTCGCCGGGGAGGGTTTTCCGCCCAGCGCATCCGCGTGTTGAAACAAGCCTACAGCTTGCTCTTTAGAACAAACCAGCGCATGGCCGATTCCATCAAACTGGCTCGCCATCAATTCCAGGATAGCCCGGACGTCCTGATCCTGCTGACGTTCCTGGAAACCTCGACTCGCGGAATGTGTCGCTCTGCGCGAAAAGGGCAAAGCGAGCAGGAAGAATTCTAGGTGATCCCACACGCGGTGAATCGAGACTTGTCGTCTTCAGCCTTGCCGCTTCCCCCCGCCGGTGCCTGGATAGGCCTCATTGCAGGTAACGGCCGGTTTCCCGTCATTTTTGCCGAAAACGCCAGAAAGCTCGGGTTTCGTGTATCGGCCGTCGCTCATCATGGTGAAACGGCTCCCGAGTTGGAACAGGTGGTCGACCGGATGCATTGGGTGCGAATCGGGCAATTCGGGAAAGTCATTCAAGCCCTCAAATATGATGGCGTCGAACAAGCCGTGATGCTGGGGGGGATGAAAAAGACGCATCTCTTTTCCGGCGTTCGTCCTGATTTCCGCGCCATGGCGTTTTTTGCCAAACTGAAATCATGGAAGGATGATCATATTCTCAGGGCCATTGCCGACGATCTCGAAGACGAAGGGATTACCATTCGGGAATCCACGTTCGGGCTTTCAAATCTTGTCGTGCCTGAAGGAACGTTGACCCGGCGTGGGCCGTCCAGGAAGGAACGGGAGAACGTGTCCTATGGGTGGAGCATCGCGAAAGAGATCGGCCGAATGGACATTGGGCAATGCGTGGTGGTGAAAGATCGCGTGATCGTGGCGGTTGAAGCGGTCGAAGGCACGGATGAGACCATCCGGCGCGGCGGTCGAATGGCTCGGAGTGGAGCCGTCGTCGTCAAGTGTTGCAAACCCCAGCAGGATTTGCGGTTTGACTTGCCTGCGGTCGGTCCCCGAACCATCGACGTGATGGATGAAGTGAAGGCTTCGGTGTTGGCCCTGGAGGCCCACAAGACCATTATGCTTGATCGGGAAGAGATGTTGGAAAAAGCTCATCAGGCCGGCATCGTGATCATTGGTGTCCAAGGATAATTGAGAGGGTTGCACGATTCCGCAACCGTCTTGGCGGGCTTCGCTGGGATTGTCGGGTTACCCCCTTCGACAAGCTCAGGGCTAACTCGACTCACAAGAAAAGGCCTTGTCCGTCGTAGGTTGGATGAGCGCAGCGTCATCCGACGGAAGGGCTCTACCCCACCTGACCTCCCCTTACAAAGGGGAGGGACAAATGGGCATTTCATTCTGATGCCCTTCCTTTGTAAGGAGGGGCAAGGGGAGGTAGAGAGATCGTGCCGTTCAAGAGGCGATATGGAAGTCATTAGGACAGGCGTCATCGGTGTGGGGCATCTCGGGCAACACCATGCCCGTATCTATTCCGAATTGCCACAGACCCGGTTGGTGGGTGTGGCTGATCTTGACCAAGCCCGGCGCACCGAGATCGGCAATCGTTTCGGGGCAGCCCATTTTGGAGATTACCGGAGTCTGTTGGGGCAGGTCGATGCGGTGAGCGTCGCCGTGCCGACTTTGCAGCACCGGGACGTCGTGCTGGACTGCCTTGAAGCCGGAGTGCACGTCCTGGTTGAAAAACCCATTGCCGCCACGCCTGAAGAAGGGCGGCAGATGGTCCACCGTGCGAAGCAGAACGGGTTGGTGTTGCACGTGGGACACGTGGAGCGGTTCAATCCCGTCGGGGCTCTGGTCCGGGATCGTATCTCGAATCCCAGGTTTATCGAATTTCACCGGCTGGCCCCCTTCCAGCCACGGGGAACGGACGTCAACGTGGTGCTGGATCTGATGATTCACGACGTCGACCTGATTTTGTCTTTCGGCTTGGGGCGGGTGAAGAGCGTGGAGGCCGTGGGGACCGCGGTCCTTTCCCCGCAGGTCGATTTTGCGCATGCCCGGGTGGAATTCGACGAGGGGTGCGTCGTCAATTTGACGGCCAGCCGGATGTCGACCGGTCGTTTGCGAAAAATGCGTCTTTTTCAGGAACACCTCTATCTGTCCGTTGATTTTCTCTCCCGCCAGGGCATCGTGTATCGACAAACGGACCCTGCAACCGCCGAATCATCCGTGCAGGAGGAATCGATTCAGGCAGGAGACGAAGAACCGCTTAAACGGGAATTGCAGGCCTTCGTGCAGGGCATTCAGACGAGTGTGCCGGCCGGTGTGTCCGGTGAGGAGGGCCTGGCTGCTCTGGAATTGGTTCATGCGATCATTGATTCCATCCGTGGAACGACGTTTCCGCTACCCGGTCTTTCAAAGATCGGGGCGTAGAGGAGGGTATGGCCGGTCTGTCGATCATGATCGTCACCGGTGAGGCGTCCGGCGACCTCCACGGTGCAAACTTGGCAAAAGCCCTAAAAGAACTTCAGCCTGAAATCAGGCTCGTCGGGGTAGGCGGGCAACACATGCGGGCCGCAGGGGTGGAATTGGTGCAAGGCTTACATCGCCTGGACGTCGTCGGGGTGCCGGGACCGGGCATGATTTGGAAGGGACTGGCGAATATCTTGACCTTGAAACGATTTTTCAGACGGGAGTCCTTGGACGGGGTGGTCTTTGTGGATAATCCGTCCATGAACCTTCGATTGGCCAGGATCGCGGCCAAATTCGGCCATCGCGTGATCTACTATATCGCTCCGCAGATTTGGGCCTGGGGGCGACACCGGATCAATCTGATCAAGCGCGTCGTCCGCCGGATGATCGTCATTTTACCCTTTGAAGAGCCGATCTTCCGTGAAGCCGGCGTGACCTGCAGTTTCGTGGGGCATCCGTTACTCGATCAGGTGGTGCAACGCGATGATACGGCCCGTTTACGACGGCACTTGGGGCTTCCGGCTCAAGGCTTGATTCTCGGAGTGCTCCCCGGAAGCCGTCAATCCGAAATCCAGTCACTCCTGCCTGACATGATGGAGGCGGCGAGACGAATCAGGGAGTCGTTCCCCGACCTTCATTGCGTCATCGGACAGGCGCCTACGGTAGCCGGCGAATGGCTCAACGAGGCGCTTGATCAGAAGACGATGCCCGTGACCGTGGTGTCGAATCAGCCGACTGAGGTCATGGCGGCCGCGGATTTGCTGTTGGTGGCCTCGGGAACGGCCACCTTGCAGGCAGCCCTGGTCGGCACACCCATGATTCTTGGGTACCGCGTTTCCCGTCTGACCTATTTTCTGGCCAGACTGCTCATGACCGTCGAACACGTGGGCTTGGTGAACCTGGTTGCCGGGCGCGCTATTGTGCCGGAATTATTGCAATCTGAAATGACGGCTGAACGACTGAGCGAGGAGGCGCTCAGGCTTCTCAAGGATCGAACGCGGTATGACCGGATGCGGGAAGCGCTGGGCGTCATTCGCGCCCGGCTCGGAACTCCGGGAGCTTCCTTGCGAGCGGCGGAGGTGGTGTTGGCCGAATGTCAGGCATGACCGCTTTTCTCAGACTGTTATCCTACTTGCATGAGTACCGGGTCCGGCTGGTCGCGGCTTGCCTATGCGCGGCAGGCGTGGCGGGCATGTCGGGACTGTATGCCTGGCTGGTGCAACCGGTCCTGGATGAAATTTTTATTGCCAAGGATCAACTGCTGCTCCTGATCTTGCCTCTGGTGATTCTCGGCGCGGCCGCGTTGAAAGGGCTGTTCTCATATTGCCAAGCCTACCTGATGAGTTACGTGGGCAATCGCGTGGTGGCGGAAATCCGGCGGCAATTGTTCGGGCAGTTTCTCCGCCTTTCGCTGACGTTTCATCAGAAGCATTCGAGTGGACGTTTGGTCGCGCGGGTCGTTAACGACGTCAATGAAATGGCCAATGCCATTCCCAACGTGGTGAAAGATTTGTTCCAACAGGGACTGACCTGCCTTGCGTTGACCGGAGTGGCCTTTTACCAGAATTGGAAGCTGGCCACGGCGTTGATCCTGGTGATGCCGGTTTCGACCTACGCCATCGTCAAGATCGGTAAGCGGTTGCGAAGGTTGGCCGCCAGGGGGCAGGAGTCCATGGGGGATATGGCCTCGACGCTGAAAGAAGCCTTTGCCGGCATTCGCATTGTCAAAGCGTACGGGGGTGAATCTATTGAACAGCAACGGTTTGCCAAGGGGAACGCGGCATATTTGAGGGCAGTGATGAAGTCGGCGCAATTGGTTGCGCTGAGTTCACCGCTGCTGGAAGTGATCGGGATTGGCGCCATTGCCTTTATTGTATGGTACGGCGGGTTCTTGGTCATTGACGGACAAATGAAACCCGGTGAATTTTTTTCCTTTCTGGCGGCCATGTTTTTGGCCTATGCGCCGGTAAAAAAACTTGCAAGCGCCAACGTCGTGATTCAACGTGCGCTTGCCGCGGCGAATCGAGTCTTTGAAATGCTGGATAAGGAACATGAATTCGTTCATGATCAGGGGCGTGCGGAATTGCCGGCCATCTCACGATCCCTGGAGTTTCGAGACGTGAGCTTTTGTTATGAAGGGAGTGATGAACCGGCAATCGAGCACATTCACCTCGCCGTCGAATTCGGCGAAGTGGTCGCCTTGGTCGGAAAAAGCGGGAGCGGCAAGTCCACCATGATGAGTTTGGTCCCGAGGTTCCATGATCCATCCGAGGGTCGCATTCTGATCGACGGCCGGGATATCAGGGACGTGACGTTGACCTCCCTGCGTGCACAAATTGCCATCGTCTCTCAAGAGACGGTGTTGTTCGATGAAACCGTACGGGCCAACATCGCGTACGGACGTCCGGAAGCGTCCGAGGAAGAAATCGTCTTGGCGGCACGCGCGGCGCACGCGTGGGAATTTATTGACGAATTACCCGAGGGACTGGATACGTTGACAGGAGAAAACGGCGTCAACCTTTCCGGCGGGCAACGTCAACGGTTGGCCATCGCCCGCGCGATGTTGCGGAATCCTCCGCTGCTCATTCTCGATGAAGCCACCTCAGCGCTGGATACCGAGTCCGAACGGAACGTCCAGGCAGCCCTGGCCGAATTGATGAAAAACCGGACGACGCTGGTCATTGCGCACCGCCTTTCGACCGTGCAACATGCGGACCGTATTGTCGTTCTGGATGAAGGGCGCATTGTGGAAGAGGGTCTCCATCACGAGTTGCTGGGTCGTAACGGAGTGTATACGCGCCTGTATCAAACCAAATTCCACGACGCTCCCGTAGCGCCCGCGTTGCGGTAGTCAGTGAAGCCCTGACAACTTGTATGATGAACCAAATGAAATTGAGCATCCTGTCGTTTCTTGGTGCCGCAACGATTCGTCTTCTCGGCAAGTCGATGTCCTTGCAGTCGTTTGGCTTCGAGCCGGTCGATCGGATGTATCACGAAGGCCGCAACATCATCCTGGCGTTCTGGCACGGGCAACAATTGATGATTCCGTTAGGCTACCGTGGCTCTCACCCCGAGATCCTGATCAGCCAGCATCGGGACGGTGAAATCATTTATCGCATCGTCAAACGCTTCGGATTCGGCGCCGTCCGCGGATCGACCACGAGGGGCGGACAGAATGCATTACGGCAACTCATTCGCCTGGGCCGGCAGGGCGTTGATCTCGTCATCACGCCCGATGGTCCCAAGGGGCCGAGGCACCATGTTCAACCGGGTGTCGTGGCTCTCGCCAAATTGACGGGCCTGCCTATCGTGCCCTTGGCGTTCGCCTGTTCAAAAAAAAAACCTTTTCCAGTTGGGACCGGCTCCTGATCCCATATCCGTTCTCCCGCGGGATCTTTCTGTGGGGCGACCCGATTCAGGTTGACCGCGACGCCGATCCCGCGACCATGGAACATATTCGGGTGGAGTTGGAAAGCGCCCTTTCCGCACTGTCATCCGAAGCGGAAGCGATGTGTGACGATCCGGGGAAATAGCCGGCCGTTGCGGGCCATGTCAATGTTCTTTCGTTGGCAGAATGCAAGGACTACAGAAGGGGAGCCAGGAAAGCAGAGGCATCTTATCCCTCCCCTTTGTAAGGGGAGGGTAGGTGGAGTAGAGTCGCAGACCTAAAGGGCATCAGCACTGACGAACATTCGCATTTTGCCCACTCCGCTTCCGGCTCTACCTCCCCTAACCCCTCCTTACAAAGGAGGGGAAGGAAAAAGCGGAAATTGTCAACGAATAAGTGAACACATCCAGGAAGGACACTCGGAAGGGTCGTGCTGAGATGTGGTACGGCATCTATAACGTGCTTCTCATTCTCGGTTTTCCATTCATTCTTGGTGCGCTGCTGCTGAAGAAACGGTGCCGGTCCGGCCTGTTGCAACGGATAGGATGGGTCATTCCTCGGGAATGGGGTTTTCAGGAGAAGGTGTTGTGGATTCATGCCGTGTCATTGGGAGAAGTTTCCGCCATCGTCCCCTTTGTGACGATGCTGCATCAGCGATACCCTGCGGTCAGGATCATCGTATCGACCATAACGGAAACCGGGCGGGAAGCCGTACGACAGCGATTGGCCGGCATCGCGACGCATTGTTTTCTGCCCCTGGATTATCCTTGGATCGTCAACCGGTTCATTGCGTCGCTGAACCCGATCGGGTTTGTCGTCGTCGAAACGGAGTTGTGGCCAAACCTGTTGCGGGCGCTTTCCCGCCGGGGAATCCCTTCGGTGATCATCAACGGACGATTGTCGTCCCGTTCCTTTTCCCGTTACCAATGGATCAGGCCGTTCATGCGTCAGATCCTCTCGAATGTTTCATTGGGGCTGCTGCAATCCGGCAGGGACGAACGCCGGTTCGTCGAGTTGGGGGCTTCGCCGGACCGGATGCACAGTACGGGGAACATGAAATTCGATTTGACGATGAACGGACGTTCCTTTTCTCAACCGTTGCTTGAGCGTTCGATCTTTGGGGTGTCGGAAGACGAATGGCTGATTGTCGCGGGGAGCACGCATCCCACGGAGGAAGAAGTCCTTTTGGGCAGTTACCGGGACTTGATTCGTTCCTTCCCCAACATGGTCCTGCTGTTGGCTCCGCGACATATCGAACGAAGCGACGTTCTGGCCCAAACGATCGAGGCGTTCGGATTTCCCGTGGTGAGGCGAAGCCGGTTGCGTGAAGAGGTTACTCAGGAAACCGTGGGGCCTCGGATCATCCTTCTGGATACCCGGGGAGAATTGGCCGAAGTGTACGGGCTGGCGTTCATGGCGTTTGTCGGAGGGACGCTGGTTCCCGTCGGAGGGCATAATCTCTTGGAACCGCCGGCCTGGGGAAAGCCGGTATGTTTCGGCCCGTATACCGATCACTGCCAGGAAGTTGCGGAGTTGTTGATCGAGTCCGGCGGCGGCATTCGAGTCCGCAACGGACAGGAACTGACGGAAACGTTGATGAAGGGAATGCAAAATCAGGATTGGGTGTCTCATATAGGGTTGAGCGCGCGAAAAGTCATCGACGACAATCAAGGAGTGGTCGAGAGAAATTTGAATATGGTCGAACAAGTCGTCGATTTTTGTGAGGCCCGTTCTTCTCGTCCTTGAGATCTGTCTCCTTGATTCCCCTCGTCTTTAGGATCTGTCCTCATGGTTCCCCTCCTTTGTAAGGAGGGGCGGGGGGAGGTAGAGATTGTGCCTGACGGACAAGCCGCGTAGTCTATTTGTTGCTGGTGTCCACTGAGCGTACGACTCTACCCCACCCCCGCTTTCGCGGGGGCATGCCTAGCTCAACCTCCCCTTGCAAAGGAGAGGAAAAGAGAGGGGAGGCGGAAAGATCATGACCCCATGATGAGTGGATGGCAGTCGCTGCTGACCGGCCCATATCGATTCGTCACGTGTTTTCGGACGCGGCTGTATGAACGAGGATGGCTGACGCGACGCCGGTTGCCCTGTCCGGTCGTCAGCGTAGGCAACCTCACGGCCGGCGGAACGGGGAAGACCCCCATGGCCATGTGGGTGGCCGAAAAGCTGTTGGAACAAGGGAAAAAGCCGGGCATCCTCAGCCGGGGATACCGTCGAAACAATCAACGGGAATTTGTGCTGGTGTCCGATGGAACGTCGATCCTTGCCGGACCGCACGAGGCGGGCGACGAACCTTATCTCATGGCGACACGATGTCCGGGTGTCGTGGTGGCCGTCGGGGCCGATCGGTATGCATTGGGCCGTTGGGTGTTGGGCCTGACGCCCGTTGACTGTTTTGTCCTGGATGACGGGTTCCAACATATCAGCCTGGAGCGTGACGTGAACCTGTTGTTGGTGGATAGTTCCGACCGTGCGGGCATGAAAGAGTTGTTACCTGTAGGGAGACTCCGGGAACCGCTTCACGAAGCCGAAAGAGCATCGGACATTGTCCTGACGCGGGTTGAAGATGCATCAATGATTCCCAACGTATTGGAACCCATCGAGAGGGCCATGGGTTCCACCATCAATCCCATCACCACGAGATTTGCGGTCAACAAATTGGTCGGGGCTTCTGAATCCATGTCACCTTCCGACGTCTGCGGAAAAAATGCGCTCATCTTCAGCGGAATCGGCAATCCGAACCAGTTCCGCCGGACGGTGAACACGCTTGGCGTGCAGGTGGTGGATGAACTGGTGTTTCGGGATCATGAAGCGTATGGCCCTTCCAGGGTCGAAGACATTCATCGACGTGTTGAGCAGAGCCGGCCTGATCTGGTGCTCACGACGGAAAAGGATCTGATAAAAGTGCAATCGAGTTGGTCGATCCTCACTCCTCTTTATGCCGTTTGCCTCGAATTGGAGTTTTTGGATGGCGAAAGCCGGTTGAAAACGGCACTATCGACTTTGTAACGGGTTTGACACAAAACCCTCTCCCTTGGAAGGAGAGGGTAGGGTGACGGGGCTTGGTCAGCACTTGAGTCACCCCCGGCCAATAACTGATGTTGAAGATAACCATTGATGTCCGAGAAGATCGACGACAAAATCGAAGTGATCGCGCCGAATCTCAAGCGACGGCTGTCGGGTGTCACGGCAACGATCGTGCGGTTATTGCCTCTGCAAGCCAGATCGATCGGGATCGTGGCAACCGGGCCGGGCCTGCCGTTCCACGTCCCCTGCATCCCGCTACGGTCCGTGATTCCGATGTCCGGCCGGACGTGGCGGGTCTGGCATGCCCGGCGCAATACCGAGATGCTCCTCGGTCTCATCCTGCGTCACGTTCTCGGAAAGCGGCTGAAGCTCGTGTTCACCTCAGCCTCGCAGAGACATCACACGCGCTATACCCGCCTGCTGATCTCGGGCATGGATGCCGTTGTCGCAACGTCACACAAATCCGCGTCCTATCTGCGTCGACCAGCGCGCGTGATCATACATGGGATCGACACCGGGACGTTTCACCCACCTCAGGACCGGCGCGCTCACCGGCGGTCGCTCGGTCTCTCCGAGAACGTGACCATCGGGTGCTTCGGGCGCATCCGGAGCCAGAAGGGCACGGACGTATTCGTCGATGCGATGCTGGAAGTGCTGCCCCGACACGCCGGGATAACCGCCCTGGTGATGGGCCGCGCTGCGCACAAGCACGGACCGTTTCTGCAGGACCTGCAAGAGAAGGTAGCACGGGCGGGACTCCAGGACCGGATCCTGTTCCTGCCGGAAGTGCCGGTGGAGGAGATGCCACGCTGGTATCAGGCGCTCGACCTGTTCGTGGCCCCGCAGCGCTGGGAAGGCTTCGGGCTGACCCCGCTCGAGGCGATGGCGTGCGGTGTGCCGGTGATCGCGACGACGGTCGGCGCATTCGACGAGTTGGTGGTAGAAGGCGAGACCGGACGCCTGATTCCCCCCGGTGACTCAGAGCGGATGCGCGTGGCGGTCGATGCGGCGCTTGCCTCACCCGCCACGTTGCAACAATGGTCGGCGGCGGCCCGGCGCCGCGTTGAGGAAAGGTTTCGGATCGAGGATGAGGCAGCGACGCTCAACGCGCTCTACCGTGAACTCCTGGATGGCGGCGAAGACAGACCATGACGCTTTCACGAAAGACGCGCCTCCATATCGCCTTCGTTATTACCAACCTTGGGGGCAGCGGTTCGGACCGCGTTTTATTGAAGACGGCGGATGGGTTGATCGGATTGGGCCATCGGGTCGTTATCGTTCTGCTCACGCCTGGCATTCGGAAGCCTCAGGAAATCCCGGCCGCGGCACGCCTCGTGTTGTCTGAGAGCGCCTCCGAGGCTTTGGAGACCGAAGAGGAGTCGCGCATTCCGGCATCCGTCTGCAGATGGCACGTGGACAGGGACGGCAAAGGACGCTTGAGAGACGTCTTCCGTGTGTTGCAGGCGTTCAATTGGCACCCGCTATCATTGCCAATATCGGTATGTTCAAGAGCGCGGTGTTCGTCGCCGACTACGTCAGAAAAGAAACTCCTGACTGCGTTCTTCCGGCTCTGCCCAATGGTAAGGTGGTGGCAACCTTGCTCGCCAAATCTTTGCTCGTTTCATTTCCGGTGGTGATTCCGGTGGTACATCTCGATCTCGAAAATCGGCGTTTGCGAGACAAGGTCAGGTATCGCACCCTGATGGCGCACAGCGATCACATCATCGCGGTTTCCGAAGGGGTCCGTCACAGCGTTTCCTCCAAGGCCGGCGTGCCCAAGGAACGGATCACCACGATCTACAACCCTGTCGTGACTCCGAGGCTGGAGGTACTGAGCCGAGAGATCCCGGACCATCCCTGGTTGGCCGGAGCGGGGCCACCTGTCATTCTTTCCGCCGGCAGGTTCGTACAGGTCAAGGATTTCCCAACCTTGATCCGGGCTTTCCACAAGCTGTCGTTGGTGATCCCTTCCCGGTTGATCCTGCTCGGTGACGGCAGCCAACGAAAAGACCTGACTGCCCTTCTTCGCAGGCTGGACCTGGAGGACAGGGTTTCGATGCCAGGATGGGTGGACAACCCCTACGCCTTCATGGCGCGCGCATCTTTATTCGCGCTATCTTCCCGAATGGAAGGCTTGCCGACCGTTTTGATCGAGGCTCTCGCCTGCGGTTGCCCCTGTGTCAGCACTGACTGCCCTTCGGGTCCGGCGGAGATTCTGGAGGGTGGAAGGATTGGCTGTCTGGTGCCTGTCGCCGACGTCGAAGCTCTGGCGGAAGCAATGCGTCTTACCCTCGATGACCCGCCGCCGAAGACGTTGCTCTTGAAGCGGGCGGAGCACTTTTCCGCCGAAAATTCGGTGGCGATATATGAGCGACTGATTACAGAGAAGTGCGATTTGACATGATAGAAACTAGGCCTTTAGATGTCGGCCGATTGTGGTCATTCCTATCTTGCCGTAGGTCAACCGTTGGCCTCATTTTGCCTTATCCTCAATCTGATACACGCAACAAGTAAGGAAATTTCTACAGGTAGGATGCTATTGTGAGGAGCTTTGCATTTGGCTGTTTCAGAATGCACCGCTCTCTATGGTAGATTACATGCCTGAAATTGAGCACTTTTGCTTCAAGACGAGACTTGGTACATGTTCAAGCAGATTATCTGTATCAACTGGGGGACCAAGTATGGTTCTACCTACATTAACAGACTGTATGCGATGGTGGAGCGAAATATCACTCCTCCCTTTCGCTTTGTCTGCTTCACTGATCGGAATGATGGTATCAGACCCGAAGTCGAGTGCCATCCCTTGCCGCCAACCCCTGTCGAGATACCCATAACCCAAAAGGGCATTTGGGACAAATCCCGTCTCTGGGGTACCAGGTTAGCCGATCTTGCAGGTCCGGTGCTGTTCCTTGATCTTGATATTGTCATTACTGGCAATCTGGATGAACTGTTCAGCTATGGTCATCGTGACGATGTGATTCTTGCACGTAATCCTGTCAAGCCTTTGGAAAGGCTTGGGCAAACCTCTGTCTTTCGCTTTCCCGTGGGCAAGCTTGCCCCTCTTCAGGAGATGTTCAGCAAAAACCCGTTTGACATTTCCAAGGAATTTATATACGAGCAGCGCTTCGTCACTCGTCACGCCCCAGGCGGCATCAAATTCTTTCCCGGACGATGGATCCAACATTTTCGACTTCAGTGTATGCGTAGATTTCCAATTAACCTTTTCCTTCAGCCGAAGCTTCGCTCAAGAACAAAAATCGTGATTTTTCCGGGGGGAATGTATCCTGAGCATGGAATCCGCGGTGGCTGGAAAGGTCGGGAAGGAATCAATGTAACTGAGCACCTGCTTGGATACCAACGACTTAAATTAGACAATGAGAGCTTTTTGTCTTACCTCCCACATTACACATTACCAACCCAGTGGATTATTGAAGCATGGCGCGAATAGTCAATCTTATCTCGTGCCTCGCAATGCCTGGAAAATCGTCTATGTCAGGAACTCTGATGGAAAGCGATGAGTTACACAAAATCGGAAATGTCATGATCGATTTTGATTTGTACAAGATTCGGAGTATGCGCAGAAAACCGAGAAAATTTTGCGGATGCTGTCGAATGTAAGATTTCGGAACTACTTTTTGGCCGAAGATGTCATGGTGGGTGCAACGCACTCGTCGCGAATTCGAAATTGGCTTGCACACGTTCCGCAACTGAAAGAATTTTGTGCAGAACCCGATGTGCTTGCAGAGGGTCGCCAGAAGCCTGGGCTGTCGAGAAGGATTCGGCGCTTCATCCGTTATCTATGAATAGATGCTCGTACGGATGCCCCTGGTGCATCCTGCCTTCGCTTCTGGGAGTGATTCAGCATTGACCATGTGGCCGTCCTACGTCATTAATTTGGCCGAGAACACCGTACGGATGGACAACACTGCGCGGCAACTCACCGCGCAACGCATCCCATTCGAAAGGATTGACGCCGTCAATGGCTGGGCGCTGTCCGAATCGGAAATCAGCCTCGCCTACGATGCCGAAGTCAACCGCCGGCGAGGGAAGCATCCGCTTCTCCGTCCTGAGATCGGCTGCTACCTCAGTCACGTGACGGCTTGGCGGCGGGTCGCCGAGGGCGAGAGCGCCGGGGGCTTCATCTTCGAGGATGATTTCCTGGCAACAGAAGACCTTCCCGACGTGCTAAGCCGGCTGTCCGAGGACGAGCGAGATTGGGACATGGTCAAGCTGTTTTCATTCGATCAGGGACCACGGACAGTGACGCGGCGCCAACTTGGTCCGAGGCACGAGGTTGTGGTACCTTTTCGGGTACCTTCCTGCACGGTGGGGTATGGCTTGACACGCGAGGCGTCGCGGCATCTCGTCAGACGGGCAACCCCCTTTTTCCGACCCGTCGACGAAGATCAGAAGTTTTTCTGGGAGACCGGGCTCAGAGTGGCCCTCGTATTGCCATCGCCGGTGCTGGCCGGCGATCAGCAGGCAGTGACTCGTACGATTCGGGAGGAGCGACGGTTATTGGTGAAACGCGGCAGCATGCAAGCGTGGCACAGTCTGATTTATCAATTTCGTTATCAAGCGCTTCTCCATTGGCATTGGATGCAAAAAAAGACGTGACCGTGCCGAAGGTCTGACACTTGCATTTCGACAAGGACGGGGGCATCGACCTCGTGGCAGGCCGACCCGGGATTTGCCCTGCAACTCGATTAGTGCGCCGCCTACGTGGTGGTGCAACCATTCCGACAGAATCATCAACCTGCAGGGATTCTCCACTGCGCGGACGAGGTGTCTATCGTGCCCGCCGGATTGCCTCGCAGCTTCGCATGCGTCTTCGCCATCTATCGAAGCTCTTTGGTAGTCGAGCGGCGTTGGATTACCTTCTCTTCAACTGGCCGGAACTCCGTTTGTGAGAATTGAGGGGAAGGTCAGAGCGAAAAGAGACTGCGCTATGCTTTTGGGCCGACAACAGATGAATGAATATATTCAAGCTATGAAGCTGGTGATATATACAGCGTTGCGCCAACTGCCCGGAAAGCTTGGTCGCCGATACGAACGCAAATATATGAGGCGACAGGCTCTGATCGAATTTGAGAAGGCGATACACCGTTCTGAGGGCATGACGTGCATCGATCTGGGCGCTAATATTGGCGAATACACTAGAAAGATGGCCTCGGGGACCAAACAGGTGATCGCTTTCGAACCCGATCCTTGGGCTTATGCGGCGCTTCAGACCAATGTTGCCGGTCTAGACAATGTCAAAATTGAAAATGCGGCGGCAGGCGCCAGCGAGTCGACGGTTCTGCTCTACCGGCACGCTCGGTTCGAAGAGAATCCCGCCCTGAATTCCCAATCGAGTTCTGTCATCTCAGGCAACAGGAAGCTTAGTGAAGATGGAGCCATCGAGATCCAACAGGTCAATTTCATCACGTATCTCGAAGATCTGAATGAAGACATCGGGCTTCTCAAGATGGATATCGAAGGCGCAGAGGTCGATTTGCTCGAGGCGCTGTTCGATAGGCCCGATATTCTGAATCGAATCGACCATATTTTCGCGGAAACTCATGAAAGGTTGATCCTCGGCCACGAGCCGCGTGTGAACGCACTCCGCGAAAGAGCCAAGCTGATAAAGCAGCCGTACATCAATCTCTACTGGCCTTGAATGGACCGCTGACGCGGGCAGATTCGTTTAATCAACCCGCCGACCTATACGAAAAGGCGGAGCCGCCTTGCCCCATTTGATGGTGATGACGTTAACAGGCACTATTTTAAGCACAAATCGAATTGGTTACGTGCAATTAATGCCGAGTCCCATTGTTGCATTCAAACTGCTGTATGACGCCATCATAGAGAGCTAGAATTTTTGGAACGACGGCATCGGCGGCATAGCAATTCTTATATACAGTTAACGCGTTTTGTGCCCGATTCCCACAACTTTCCGGGTCTTGTATGGCTTTTCGCAGTCCATGAAAGAGTGCGGATTTTTCACCTTTGTCGACGAGTATGGCTGATTCTTCATCAAGGGCATCGAGCGGATGACCTTCCTCACAACGGGTTGCAACAATTGGAGTCCCCATTGCCATTGCTTCCAGTACAATGATTGGAAAATGATCGCTAAGGGAGGATAGCACGAACAGGTCGGCATTTTTGATCAAATCCGGAATGTCATTTCTGCGACCCAGAAACTGCACGTTTTCGTTTAATCCCAATTCAGTTGACAGTGCCTTGAGGGAGTTGAATTCCGGACCATCGCCGGCTATTTGCAGCGAGAAATTTATATCCATCGATTTCAATTCGGCTAGTGCTTGTAGCAAAATATTAAACCCCTTTTTCTTTACAAACCGGCCTGCTGCAAAGATCTTTTCTATTCGAGTAGGTTTTACAACTGTCGATACTGGTTTTAGTCGTGCCAAGTTGGGAATGACCGTAGAAAATTTATGCTGGGGAACATTGCGATGGTATTCCGATTTCGCCGCCTGAACTGTAGTTGGAACGATGAAATCCATATTCCGGTAATACTTGCCGTTGATGTTGCCATGCGTTTTGGTAATCAACGGCCACTTGCCGGCGGGTTTGGTTTTCCCTGTGAGAAACGCCGCTCGAGCCAAATGTGTTTCGACAATGTTCGGCTGAAACCGGTTGAGTGCGATTTTAATCTGATTCGTGGCAAATGGATCATACCACCCAAACAGGTTGTTGACGGCTACCACCTTTATATTTTCCATCGAGACTAATTCAGGCTCTAGGACGCTGTTTTTACGGATTATGGATAGCACTGAATGTCCCCTGCCGGCGAGTTCCAGGCAAAGATCTGCAAAATATCTCTGCGCCCCCCCATAATTCGGGTCGAGCATAACCTGTGCAATTTTCACCGGAAATTCCTTTCGATACGGCGTTCTTGGAAGCTATTTCATAAACCCTGCAACGGTATAACACTCCGCCCGTTTATGCAAAGACCGGGGTCCCCTCATGAAAGAGATTTTTCGCAGTATACCTAGCCCCGTTTTGGGGAGAACATCATCAGAAAATTATTGGAAGAGAACGGAGTCAAGCCATGAATATCATGACGCTCGGGAACATGAAGGCAAAAATCGAGTTTGATCAGGATGCAGAACTGTTCCGGGGAGAGATCCTGGGATTAACCGGCAGCGCGGATTTTTACGGCAAGACAGTGGCCGAGTTGAAACGTGAGTTCAAAAAGTCTTTGGCAGTCTATCTGGATGAGTGTGCACGGAGGGGAATCGCCCCCTATAAATCATATTCCGGCAAATTTGTTGCCCGGATTGGTCCTGATGTTCACGAAATGATCAGCATCGCGGCTGCAGACGAGAATAAAACCTTAAACGTTTGGGTGAAAGACACCTTAAAGCAAGCCGTTCATTCAAGTGAGAGTACATAATTTTGTCAGGGCTTTTTCGACGCTTGGCGATCTACAAGGGGTTGGATTGCCGGATTTGGTGGGGTTATGGAGTATTTATCCGAGGTTCTCGAGTCGTTCGAGCCATTTCGCGAAATGAGGACATTTACTGCGAATTTTGGCTAAGCCAATTCGTTCCGCTGTTTGAGCCCCAACGATGACTTTCTCACTTGCATATTTTGGCAGCCATTTCGTGATTCGTTTTGATGGGGCGGTGTGTTGTCCGTCATCGATCAGTTCCGGCGGTCCTCCTACGGTATCAACGATGTGTTGCAGTTTTTTGATTGCCGCGGTGTTTTGGTAAAAGAACGAGAGCTTTGAAATATCCGCGAACAGGTAAGCTTCGTATTCATGTAGCTGGATGTGAGGTATGAATCGCTTGTCATTCGTGTTCTCTGCCCACGATTCTTCGAGAACTTCGACGCGTCTGTAAGGATCGTTATCGTACTGTGCAACTTTTTCAGTTCCGGGAAATCTTTTGGGTAGGGCGTAGAGATCAATCATCGACGTAAAGAACACGTCAGGCGCGGAATTCTGCTTAAGAGAGCGAAGGATGTCTTTTTGCATCGCGTCGAAATTTCTGCCACCTCCCCGATAAATTTTCCCTTTCTTGTAAGCGTTAGCTATCAGGATAGTCTTTTGTATATAAACTCCATGCTGTGCCAAATGCGGTTTCAGCACGGTGTCCGCGAACGTTTGTTCCGTCGGGCCCTCGGCAAAAAGTTGGAGTCTTGCCATCAGTGAGGGCCGGCGCCGATGACGTTCTTCGTCCAGATTTCTCCGAGGGAATAATCTTGTAACCAGTCTTTCAATTCTTCCACGTTGGGTCGAACGAATTTGGATGATTCACCGTCACGTTCGACGATAACGATGTCTTCAACGTCGAAATGATTGAGAAACTCACTGGACTGGGTGCTCAGCAGAACTTGGGCGTGATGGCTTGCGGACCGGAATAATGAAGCGATGACGCTCAAGGCGTAAGGATGGAGGCCAAGCTCCGGTTCGTCAACGATAATCAGGCAAGGCAACTCTTCCGCAGGCTGCATCAACAAGCTAATCAGGCAAATGGCCCGAAGCGTCCCATCAGAAAGCTGATGTGGACCAAAAACCAGATCGGATTCGCGGTGTCGCCAGTTCAGTATGATCTCTCTTTTGCCTGGACCGGTGGGCTCGAGGACGAAATCGTCGAAGAAGGGGGCGACTTGCTTGATGGTGGCCACGATGCGGCGATAGGCAGTCTCGTTCTGCGATTGTAGCCGGTAGAGAACTGCAGCCAGGTTGCCGGCATCATGCATGAGCCAACGACTGTCATCTATGTAACAATACTGCATGATTCTTGCGGTCGGTCCGGTGTCGTGAAAATGAAAGACGCGGCAGCGGTTGAGCATATACAAAATGGTTTTTGCTGTCGTTTTCGCCGTTGACTCACCTTCAGAAGCCGTGTTTCTAATCAAAGTTTCCTCGTGCCCGGCTCCGAGATTCACTTCCCTGGGAGTCACATGACCTCTGGTAAGAAATGACAGGTGCTCTTCTGCGAATATCAGCGAGTCATTAGCAGCGTAAAAGAGTCGCATTCGATAAGTGTCTTCGATTTCATCCGTCACTCTGAAATGCAGTTCTGCTTCCAGTTGCGGCGTAACCTTGGGGCCAAAATACAGGTTGGCCGCGGCTCGTCCCGTGGCAGCGATATATTGTTGAAGACGTCCGGCCGTCAGTTCGTTCATCATCTTGAAGAACGAGATCAGATTGCTCTTGCCGGCACCGTTGGCACCGATCAACACGTTGAGAGGGCGAAATTCCAGCGTCGCCTCTTTGACCGACCGAAAACCGCGAATCGCTATCGAGTTGAGCTTGGTCATGTTCCTCTCAAGCGCCGGTAATTGCTGATGAACGAAAGTTTGCTGGTGTCTGCGGTGATTTGAATTTGACCGAGAAGGTTTAAGTGAATTCAAGGGCTTATGATTTACCGGTTATGCCCGATGCCCAGGATTCCAAGAGAACCGTAATCAACTCAAGTATGCGTATCCTAGTCCGTGTTGTGCAAGTAACCTTTCTCTCATCCTCTCCTAGAAGCTAGACCACCGGTTCTGCGAAATTCTGGAAGTGGCGCGAGCGTTTTTATAGCACAACGGTCTGGTGGCTGATAGCTTTATGGAAAGGGGGAGAGTGGAGCGTAGGTCATGGGCCAGGTGAACAAATCTTCGAGCCAGGCGGTCATCTCGTCCATGGGCAGGGGCATCATATTCAACCGGACTTCGAGTTGATAGTGATTGTCCGTCCCCATGATTCCGATAATGGCGGCGGCATCCGGGTGATCGGGGAGAAGGGCTTGCGTTCGAAATTCGGAAACCGTGGTGTACAGCCGGCCGCCCTTGCCTGCAATGTCCAACAGGGCCGGAAGGTCCGTGAGGCAGGCATGCGCGGAACAGCGGTAGACCGTGCGGACATTGGGCTCGATCGCCTTGAACTCATTCAGGGCTTCCCGGGAAAAGCCGGTCAGATAAATTCGGACCGTGGCCGTGGGCAGTCTATGCGTCGAAGCCAATCCGCTGGCCGGCACGAGAAAGGCGAACGGATCCGAGGAATTGAATTCGAATTGACACGGACCGAACGCGTCCGGCCATGAACAAAAAAACGGCACTTCTTCGTGGGCGTTGCGGAGCGTGATCCGGTCTTTTTGAATCGAGACGTCTATCGGTAAATCGAGTAATTCAATCGCTTCACGGAATACCGCTTGTCGTTCATCCAGCCAGATCGGCCGTTGCTGGTGGTCATAGGGTTCACCCTGGGCAATGATCGTCGCGGTATGGAATCGAATTCTGATGAAGGAGTGCGTATGCCGAAATCCCATCCAGAACATGGCCAGGGGCTGAAGGGTGGCTAGGTGGATCGAGAGATGCCACGGGTGGCTGATTGAACAATAGGCGCTGACGGATTGGTACCGTTGGAAGGTCGAATGGTAGCGGCCGGCCAGAAGAAAGAAATCGTCCTTCCAGGCGTCGAGCACGTGAATCATCGTCACGTCCTCCAGCGGCCATTGATCGAGTCGTTGAATGGCCTCCGGCGACGGAACCGGCCACTCTTCGATATAACAGATTCCTTCTTTTTCAGGATCAACGGGACGCAATCCTTTGGCTTGCAACCGGTCGAGCAGGTCGAGGACTTGGGGGAACGTCAAGGCTTGACGGGATTCCCAGCGCTGTTCACGCATGACAGTGTTCCGGCAGGAAGTGGAGCAGCCGATTGTGCCTTGGGCGGATTTGCATGTTTAGGGGGCGAGGGAAAGGAAGGCAGAAGAGATGCATTAATGGCGGAGAGGGTGTTCTTGCAATGATGCGCAAAACCACTATAAACAGGAGCGTTTCGCCGATCATGTCATGTGTGTTCCCAAGTTTGTTCCCACAGACGGCGGCACTGCTCCCGCAGGATGGGACTCCGTGCGACGGGGCTCCTGTCATGCTATTTCTGACAGACTTGGATTTCACTTCGGAGGACGGGACATTATGTCCTCAGCAAGCCTGCGAAAGCAACAGGACGGCACGCCCTGGATACTCTGGCACGCTCCTGGAACACCAGGGATTTATCCTGAGTAAAAGGGCGAAATAATCAGGACGACAGCCCCCGCCTAGTGTGGCACCCTCCGCGCATCACAAAGGAGGTGATGCCCATGTTGACCGATCAAGACATGCTGCTGACCCGCCGTGAAGTTGAGCGACGCACGGGGCTCAGCCGTAGCACCATTTACCGAAAAATGCGCGAGGGCACCTTTCCGGTGCCGGTGAAAGTCTCGGAGCGGGCCGTGCGATGGCGCGCAAGTGACATTCGCGCCTACGTCGATTCGCGCCCGCGCTCGTATGGCGAGACAGCAAAATGACAAGACGAAGAGGCCTGATGAGGTGGCCGGTTCATGGCGGCCTAGGCGCAGGCCGCCGGGCTTGCCGACACCGAGAAAGGAGGGTGGCCCATGCGCATTGAACACCGTGATCCCACGCTGACATACCCCCAGGCCGTCCGGGCAGAAAAGCGCCGGCTCGTCCTGGACTGGCTCCTGGAATTTCAATTTTCCTCGGTCGACCTGCTCGCCCGCCGCCTCGGCCTGACGGCCCAGAGTTCCTATAAATTCTTTCGCGCGCTCCTCGAGGACCAGATCATCCAACACTTTAAAAGTGTCCATACAAACCAATCTCGCTATCTCATGCTCACCAAGGCCGGGGTGGACCTGTTGCAGGTCGCCGGCCGGGACGTAGCCCACGCCCACACCCAAACGTCCCGCTTGAACCGCTACGCGCACCTCGTGCACGACCTGGCCGTGCAACACGCCGTGCTCACGCGGCTGGATCACTACGACGAAGTGATCTGGGACAAACACATCACGTTACCCGAGCCATTCGACAAGCCGGACGCCCTGATGCACTCCCCGCAGCACTATTGGGTGGCCTTGGACTATGAACGCTGGCGGCAAGACGACCCGCGCATCTATCGGTCTTTCATGAATCATGCGCGGGCGCTCATCACGCGACACTACAGCGGGGTGTATTATCTGTTCGACCGCGAATCCGACCTCGTACACTACCAGACGCTCTTCGCGGCTCAGGCCTGGCCCGAGTATCACTACCATCGCCAGACCGGCAACATCACCCCGGCCGGCACCCACTTCCAGCCGGATACCATCGAGCACTTACGCGACTGTTTTCTCTTCCTTCACGAGCCCCACGGGAACACCCTGGATTCGCTTTAAAAAAGGGACTCCTGTATCAAAATCCACGAACCAAATTTTCATAAACAATTCTTCATAGGGTAGTGGGTCATTTTGAAATCTGACCCTAGTGACAAACCGCAAGGAGGTATGCAAAGATGTCGAACATGAAACAAGAAGTCAAGAGGCCACGCGACGCGAATCAACTAGCGAAATTCGTTGTGGATGTCGCCACTGGCGAGCGAGAAGCCAGTCAGGAGGTGAACCCCGTCAATACCTTTGCCCAAGCGGGAGGATTGAAAGGTGGCAAGGCCAGGGCAGACAGGCTGTCACCAGAACGTCGGCAAGAGATTGCCAAACAAGCGGCTCAGGCAAGGTGGGGACGAAAAAAATGACACTTGCTCTTGATGAACCAGAAAGTTGGTAGTATTATAGTTAGGTACACTTGATACAATACTTGATACACTTGGCAGTACTGCTAGGGGTTAGCGGCCCAATTGCAACAGGGTTGCAGTTGACCTGTTAGCTTGATTTCCCCCGCTTGCTCGTAATGTGACCGGGGAAAGGGAATCATTCGGGGGAGACCGAGAACAGTTTTGGTGAGGCTAGCCAAGACGGTTCTCCGCCGCCTCCACCTCTTTAATGCCTCTGCCGCCACTCCCACGGCTTCTCAAACGCTCCGCTCCAGATTCCACGTCTCGAAGCTTGAGCCTTCTGCTCCTCAGCTACATACTGTGTTGAAGATGGTCTATAAGCAAGCGCATAGCCGTGTTCGACCAACCAGTGATTCAATTCCATGTCACCAAGGTAGCAATGCCCAATTAGTCTCTGGTATTTTCCTCGTCCAGTGATGACACATCTGACAGACGCATCCCCAATCTTGGCCCGCAAGTCCTCCGTCGCTGCGATTCCGCACAAGTACTCTCTCCCACTGGAGTATGCACACCGCTGTTCCTTCTCTGGCGCATCAATTCCGTGGAGTCGAATCCGTGTGCCAGACAAGAGTAAGGTGTCCGCATCAATCACCGTGGGACGACCAGAGAGTTCTTGTGTGGTTTTATCGTCTTTGTTGGTCGTGCGATGGATGAGGCCAGCAATCATGCAATCGAACGCCATGATCTTGTTTCTTTGCATTGCCTCCGTCTTCAGGCGGTGGAACGTCTCATTGAATCGACGAATGCCTCTCTCTTTGTTAGCGCGAAAGTCGTAGGAGTCGGCCCACGTCGTTAATTCAACCAATGGGATCTCGGCCTCCAAGACATCCCTAGCCCGACAGGTTCCGTACTCCGCCCCGAATTGTTTGACGAGTTTTAGGGCATGATCTCTTGACTGTTCAAAGGCGGCCGTCAGCTTCTGAGCGATGTCTTGGGCACGAGACCGGAGTTGCTGAGGAGAGAGCAGTTGATATCGGTCTCGTCCACTGCCTGAAGGATTCTCTTCAAGTACTGGAAGGGGGCCAATATAGAGCGCATCCTGGCTGAGCAGGGCCTCCAATTCAGTTCGGGTTTTGGTGCGGATCTGACGATGAAGCATTTCACGAAAGGTCTTGAGGCGTTTAACGACCTCCTCTGCCGAGTACTCGGATTGCTCAATCCCCTCTAGGATATTTTGGAAGTGAGACTCCATTTCCGAGAGAATGTCGGTCTCGGCAGCATGGCTTGGTAGACCGAACACCAATACTGTCAGAAGAAACAAGATCATCATGACATTCTCCTGTCAGGGCGCATTCAGCACATCACCGTAGTCGCGCTGGAGTTTCTGGTACGACCGTAGTTCCTGTTTGATACACGCATTGAGCCACCATGACGACAACTCGATGCCCAAGGCTTCCAAGGAGTCTTGGCATTGCTGGACGGCCGCTTGCTTGGCATGACGCGGCACCTCTCCTTCTCGCCCTGATTCGGTTTGGCGTCCGACCTGGTGTGGCGTCTTGTACTGATTGGCGTAGTAGGCATCCACGACCAAATCAATACACTCTGACATCTCAGCATGTGTTGGCCTTGTTCCTCGTACCGCCGTTAGTTGCGTTTCGCATCGGTCTTGAAAGGGCTTACTTTAGAGGAAAATCTTGGTAGCGTTTCCGATTGGCGTCTGTCCACTCCGAGTCCTTGGGCATCCATAGCTCGTCCCAAGCCCGACTCGGTTGGGCCGTTGTCAGACAGCCAACAACGACTCCAATGAGTAGGACACTGATGAAGAAACGTGAGTTGGGTTGTCGCATCGCAGGCCTCCCTTCGTCTTGGTAGGGCAATGCGGCCAGACGACAAAGGTCGGGCCGTTTCTGTTCCACCAAGACGATTGGCGGTGCCTGTATTTACCTTTTGGGATGCAACATCGTCTGGCATGGGAGCTACCGACGGAGGCGATGCGAGGCTGTTGTATTGCAGGTCCGACCCGACAATGGGGTCGTCCTAGTGGAACAGAATGAAAAGAGTATAAGGGAACGTATCAGACAAGTAAATAGGGCATGACTATTGAATGACTGGGGGGAATAGGTGCGAGTCAGAACGTCCCCAAAATGACTGCCGCTTCGTCTGGAGGTTGGGGGAATATGAGGTAGCCCAAGGCTTCTTGGCTAATTTGCCAAAGGTCATGGGCATGACCGTTAATTTGAAGAGAGCAAAGACCTTCTGAAGGATTCCACGTCGGCCGCACATGAAAAAATCCTTTGGGATAGTTGGGATGAGCAGGACAATCTATACGAACGGCTTCCGTCGTCATTGTGAAGGTGACGACAATATCTGCAACAGACGTTGAGGACGGAGCACTCCGCCTCACCTCCAAGCGGTTCTGCTGTTTCTCTGGGTTGGGGGAAACAAAGAAGCTAAAGCCGCGCATCAAAAGCGGTGAGACACGATTAGCTTCTTCCATGTCACGGCGCACGACCTCAGCTAAATCACCAAAGACGTGAGGCACAAAACACGCTGCCCGAGTCGCTACCCAATTGGTTTGTTGGCAATCGTTCATAAGACAAGTATACATCGTTTTTTCATCAGAAGCATACCCACCTTCGCCCAGTTTTTACATATTCCTACCATCCTGAGTTGTCGTTAATTGTTTACTAGTAATAGGGAGTGAACACGCTCGCTTTTCTACATTCCTAAACGTTCATTTAAAATACTCTAATGCTTGATAGACAAGTACAAAGATCATGTAATGGGGGCATGAATCGATTGCCCCTCAAAACCCAAACCCTGATCCTCCGTTGCTTGGTTGAAGGCAACAGCGTGCTGTCCACAGCACGGACGGCAGACGTGACCAAGAACTCCGTCTTGAAGCTACTGGTCGATACAGGCAAAGCCTGCAACGCTTACCAAGATCGTGTCCTTCGGGATCTGCCCTGCAAACGCATTCAGGTTGATGAGATCTGGTCCTTCGTCTATGCCAAGCAGAGGAATGTCCCCAAAACCAAGGACGCCCCGAAGGGCGCAGGCGATGTCTGGACATGGACGGCCATTTGTGCCGACACGAAACTGGTTCCGTCTTGGACGGTTGGAGATCGGTCGAGTGAAACAGCCATTGAATTTATGGACGATCTGCGGTCACGGTTGGCTGATCGTGTCCAACTGACCAGTGATGGATTGAGGGCCTATCTGGATGCCGTGGAAGGAGCCTTCGGCGGTGACGTGGACTATGCGATGTTGGTCAAGCTGTATGGGTCGGCTGGCGGTTCCTCGCCTGAAACGCGATATAGTCCTGGCGAATGCAACGGTGTCAGAAAACGGAAGATTTCAGGCAAACCCGATCCGAAACACGTCTCGACCAGTTATGCCGAGAGACAAAACCTGACCATGCGGATGTCCATGCGCCGGTTTACTCGTCTGACCAATGCGTTCTCCAAGAAGGTTGAAAACCACGTGCATAGCGTGTCACTGCATTTCATGTACTACAATTTCTGTCGACAACACAAAAGCCTAGAAGGGATTACGCCGGCGATGGCTGCTGGAGTCACGGATCACGTCTGGGAGGTTGAGGATATTGTGAATCTGGTGAATGAGGCCCGTCCGAAGCCAGGACCGCGAGGTTCATACAAGAAGCGAAATTCAAAATGACCCACTACCCTTCATAGACACATCTTGCGTTACCTATATCAAATAGCTATAATCTTTCTCAGCGTCTGGGATGAGTCGCCAAGCGTCTCGATTTGGGGCTATCGCCCCAAAAGCCCAGTCGCTTTTTTTTGCCAAAATCAGGAAAACCCACCCATGTATCTTTGCTACGTTGATGAGTCCGGGACACCGGATATACCCGGCAATACGACTCATTTTGTTCTCGCTGGCCTCTCCATACCGATCTGGCACTGGAGAGATACCGACCGTGATATCTCTGCGGTCATGAGCCGCTATGACCTTGAGCACGCAGAATTGCATACGGCGTGGATCTTGCGGAAAATTCTGGAACAGTCCCGCATTCCTGATTTTGATCAATTAAATTACCGGCAAAGAAGATCTGCCGTTGCCCAACACCGAACGGCCCATTTACTTTCTCTTCAAAAACAGCAGGAACACAAAAAATATCGGCAGACCAAGAAGAATTATCAACACACAGAAGAATATGTGCATTTGACGTTGGACGAACGGCAAGCGTTGGTAGCCGAGATTGCGCAAATCGTGTCGGGATGGGGATTTGCTCGCTTATTTGCGGAATGTATTGATAAGACACATTTTGATCCGTCGCGAGCGAAGAGTTCAGTTGCTGAACAGGCATTTGAACAGGTGGTGTCACGGTTTGAGCAATATTTGCAAGTGACGGATATGACGCAGGGACAACGGAACTATGGACTCATCGTCCACGACAATAACCAGACCATTTCGCTTAAGCATACAACCTTGATGAGAGAGTTTCATCAGAAGGGGACATTGTGGACCGGCATACAGCGGATCATCGAAACCCCGCTCTTCGTGGATAGCAGTTTAACGAGATTGGTTCAGATTGCGGATTTGTGTTGCTATGCTCTTCGACGCTACCTGGAAAACGGCGAGGGCGATCTCTTCAGCCCTATATTCGATCGTGCTGATAGGACCGCCAATCAGACAGTCGTCGGCGTTCGGCACTTTTCAGCCTCAACATGTGTCTGCATCATTTGTCAAGAACATAAGACCAACTCTCTCCCATTTTGAGTATTGGGGAAAGAATCAGTTTCAAATTATAGCAATAGAGGAAGATTGTTTAGATGAACTATTTCAAGTTTAACGCATTTCGAGAAGATAAGCCCGATTGGATTTACCAGCAGGTTCTGAAGGGAACGGCACACTTTGGATGGAGTGAGCCTGGGATGGACTTGCGGACATTGCAAAAGAAATTAGAAGGGGAAACGCCACTCAACGAAGCCGAAAAGCAATGTTGGCGGATGACCCAGTTTCTTGTCAATCGCATTAGGCCCGGGGATAGGTTGATTATTCAAACCGAACGCCCACTTCGTCGGTTTCTAATTGCGGAGGTAACTGGTCCCTATGGATTCTTGGGTTCGGAAGATGATTTTAATCACTATCTGGAGTGCCGAGCGATCACGGAAAATTACATCGGAATTGATGCTGAATTTATTCCGGCCTGGGTCAAGCACGATCTGAGGAAACGCGGCCAGTATTATCAGATCTATCGCCCGGCGACCATACAGCATTTTGATTCTCTGATTGAGCGGAAACTTTGGGAAAGTCCCGTAGCCGAAAAGAGAAGGACTCTTGGCCTTGAAAAAGAGCGTATGGAACTAGACGTCATTGAAAAGACGATTGACATCATCAGCACGCGCTGGCCGGGAAAGGCACTTGAGACTTTTGCGAAAGAGTTGTTTGAGAAAATTCGAGGGGTTGAGGTCGTTGCTGGTTCGGGTGATGTCGGCAAGGGCTGGGATTTCTTGATCAATATCCAGGATCCCCTGTCAGACGAGTATCTTCATGAGAACGTTCCGGTTCAATGTAAGAATTACAGTGGCGATGTTGACACGGACGAACCGATTGATGATCTGAAGAGATGTGTACGCAATTCTGAATCGACCATTGCCTACTTGGTTATTCTCGGAAATCTGACCGACGAATTTAACCGAAACCTCGACGATGCTGGGGATGCCTCGAAATCGGACCTTGGCAGGGATGTCAAGTTTCGAACGATTGACCAGGATGAAATTGCCAAACTGTATATGAAATACATGATTTCATAGTTGAAAGATTAGACAATTTCGGCAACGGCTCGAGTGCCCAAGCACGCCTCTTACAATGGGAAAGATCAGTATTTGACTCGAAAGACGGGGCTGTCTGAGGGTTTGGTGTTCCGGCGGTCGCGCGGAGCGCACGAGGCCCGACCCTCAAATACAGCCGGAGGAGAGGGAAGGAGAGGAGGAAGCCCGGACACGCCGAGCTGGGGCCAGCGAATCCGGACGTGATCGGGACGACGCCGCCACGGGCAACACGGGGGAAGGGAGGCAATCGAGCCGCAAGCCGCAAACACGGCTGGCGCGGGTCGCCATAAAGCGATGCTCTTCGGCCGACGCAGAGGAAGCTCGGAGGCCGAAAAAAGGACCATGGAGACAACGTGAGCCGGCGGAGGACCGCAATAGAGTGACCTCTGGCCGGATCCCGCTGTGCGTCACAAACAGACGCCTAGCCTGGTGTTCGCATGCCTTCACACAACGACGAGACTCTCTTGAGGGCCTGCGGTGGGTAGCGGTCTGGATCAGGATAGAAGGCCGACTGCGCGGCAAGTTGGTCGCATCACGTGTGACCAGCGAAACCGCGTCCCCCTCGTGCACGACGAAAGACCTCTCAATCCGTGACCGGCCGCTGTGGGACCCACGCGGCAAGAGCAGGAACGGTTTTCCGCGTCATGGGGCACACCCTCCTCGACCCTCGTGTCACATCCTGCCGGGGGCTATGCTGCAAGCTCGCCGTCAGGTCGCGCATGCCCGTTCTGCCGTCGATCACCCCTCTGATTCCAGGCATGCGTCTCGGGCCTTGGACACGGTACTATCCTCAAGCGGCTCCCGGTTACCCTCCCGGTTCGCAAGGAGTGGCTACTCTGATCACGGTGTGACTGGCCGCCTTCGTCCATGGAACCCCTCGCCCTACGTGACCCTGTCCCTCCCGCCTCCGCCCTGTTGCTACCCCGTCCTCAACCCCGGACCGCCGTACCGGGTAGATTCACGGGTCACGTGACCGGTGAATCTACGCTCTAACGTCCCAGCCCGCCGCGGGCGCCTTGCGGGGCGCTATGACCGTACCGCGTCACTCGCCATTTTCTCTGACCCGTCCTGGTTCTCGTCCCGTGTCTCGCCTCTTCAACTGCCTATTCTACCGCTGATCTGACCCCTGTCGCGCGTCAGGGGTCACTTACCTGTCAATGAGGCGATACACCGACCGCCTCGAAGCCGTCGCCGGTCGCGGGACAGGCTCGCATCCTGTCCCGACAGGGTGCCGGGAGCGCCGGCACCCTGCGGAGGCTGTGCCTCTGGGCCAACTGCGCGTTTGGACAACGCTTTTTGGCCCATTCACCGGCGGGGCCTGGGAGCGCCAGGCCCCGCCCAAGGGGAATCCCCTCTGGCTCCACGCCCCCCGCTGGACGCGGCGGACCTGGGCCATTCACCCCGCTGCGCTGTCCCGGCTTGGGCGAGGGGTCGCCAGCCGTGACCAACCCCCGGGGAACCCGTCTGGTTCACGTCGCTGAACGCTCCTCTCTCCCAGGGGTTGGTCACGGCTCACTCCCGTGCGCCGCGACCAACCCGGGAGGCGTCGCTGGGGCTCGGCCTCCCGTCGCCTCTGCCGAGGGGCAGATCCGTTGGTCTTCCGGCCGCCCGTCACATCGTCTGGGGACGATGGTGTCGGGCTCGTTCCCGCCGCATCTGGCGATGCACGGGAACCGCACCGGCCGCCGATCCGCTGGGGCGGGTCGGCTGGCCTGCCTCGATTCGTGGGAATCGCGTCTGCGCCGGGGGACCGGCCGGAGCCGGCCGGGGGCACTGGCTCGGTGGCCGACGCGCGGTCCCGCCACGGCCCGCACCGTGGCGCCGGAGGCGCCCTGACCCCACCCCTGGGCCACGCCGCGCTTTCCCACCGTCGGACCATTCGCCAAATATGCATGTGAATGCCAAGATTTTTCTTGCCCAATTCACATTCCTTTTTTTACAATCCGGTACTCTTTTTCAGCAGCAGATTGCGGCCTGTTGGATGACGCGGTGGGACCAGCCGTTCCTTTGTTTCCGTGTGGATTGTCATGGGCCTGGTACAAAATCTCTTGCCGACACAGGATTAAAGAATTGATGGTCATTTCCCGTGTCTTGGCTGTCGAATCTTTCAAGTAGGGACTTATCCCTTTAATAAGGTAGAAGAACAATGAATCGTTCAATTAAATACATCTTTGTTCTGATTTCCCTGTTGATTCTGGTAGCCGGCACCGTGATGGTGGTCAACCAGACAAACCAATTCATTCAGTTGGCAACCCAATTCGATGAACGATTGGGCCGACTCGTCTCCTGGGGCTTGCTCACACTCTATGCCGTTTTGATTCTCACACCCATCGTGCTGTTTTTTCGCCTTCCCAAAACGCTGATACCTCCCGATGATGAAACGTCACCTGCATTTGAAAAGCATCTTTCTCTGTTGAAGACCCGCCTGAAAACCAACCCTCGCATGAAAGATCTTGCACTTGAAACGAGAGAGGACGTAACAAAAGCCATCGACGTATTGGACGCCCAGGCTGAAGACATCATCAAGGACACGGCTTCCCAGGTCTTTCTAAGCACCGCCATTTCTCAAAATGGCAATTTTGATGCCATAATCGTGCTCTCTCTCCAATCCAAGATGGTGTGGCATGTGGCTCACGTTTACTATCAGAGACCGACGTTAAGAGAAATGGCCCAGTTGTATGCAAACGTTGTATCTACGGCCTTCCTTGTCGGCAAATTGGATGACATCGAGATTGGAGAGCAAATCGCACCCATTGCGACGAGCGCGTTAGGGTCGCTTACCGGAGCTATTCCAGGGTTCCAGATCGTGACCTCAATTGTGACTAATTCTATTGTTTCTGGAACCGCCAATGCCTTTCTCACGCTTCGAGTCGGTATGATTACCAGACAATACTGTAATGCCCGGGTTACACGTGACAAAAAGCTGATCAGAAAATCCGCAATTGCCGAAGCCACCGTATTACTTGGACCTACTGTTCTAGCAGGGACAACGCGGGTTCTCAAGTCATTCGCAGACGTCGTAAAGAATAAAATGAAAGGGGTGGCGACAAAGACAGGGGAGCGCATACGGAGTGCCGCGACATCTATTACAGATGGTCTTACAGGTGCGACCGGGGCACAGGAGGCGCAAGAGAATCCCCCAACGCCAACAAAGTCGGATTGACTTGTGATGTTCGGACGTTTAGACAAAGGCATTCTGTGGATACTGGCTCTTGTAGCCATTTGGGTATTTATGGATGTATTTGTGATCATTCTGGGAACGCTAACTTACTATATACAAGATTTCCTTGGGCTTCCCCATATTGGTCCTCCTCCATGAGTGGATTGACCCCGTTCCCTGATCGGCTGCCAGGAAGGGGCTCTCGACGAATTGAATTGATTTCAGGCGCTGAAAATCGACCGCTCAGAGAAAGTTCAAGTAATGGGTTTTGGAAACACATTCTTGGCAATCCTCACCGGCCTGGGGCTGAGCGTGGCGTGTGGCTTCCGGGTCTTCATTCCTCCGCTAATCACCAGCATCGCGGCCCAAACAGGATACCTCGAACTAGCCGAGAGCTTCCAATGGTTGGGTCAATGGCCCACGCTGATTGCCCTCAGCATCGCCACGGTGGGCGAGGTCATCGCTCATGAGTTTCCCGTGGTAGATGACGTGCTGAATGTCGTCGAAACGCCGTTAGTCCCCATCGCGGCAACCCTTCTCTCAGTGTCCTTGATCACGGATATGGACCCATTCCTGAAATGGGGTCTTGCCGCTATTGCCGGTGGCGGCTCGGCAGGAGCCCTTCACGTCGCCAGAAGTTTCCTGAAGAGCCTCCTGAACGCGTCCACCGCAGGAGTGAGTACGCCCGTGGTTTCCCTCGTGGAAGATGCTGCCGCATTAGTCACACCCATTCTGGTTATTCTCGCGCCTGTATTTGTCTTGTTTCTCTTTCTTGTTGTAGTCGGCGTCACCGCCTTCGCTCTGAAGAAATGGATGGGCAAGCGCCAGCCAGGTCCCGCTTAGACCTCGCACGCCCTATGAACCGCAGGGGGCAACGACACGGGCCGTTCCCACCGAACGTAGTGAAGGGTGATTTCTCCTATCCTTTTAGGGACTCTTCTCTATGACACGGTACCCTGAGACTGCCGGGAGCAAACTCCTATAATTTCCCCAATTCAGGACAAGCAGTTCCTTGTGTCTATCCACATCTGGAAACCTGACGTTGTAGGCAGGAATACACGCGTGAAGCAGGAGATTCTTGGCGCGGGCGATCATATCATTCCAAGCTTCATCCGACGTCGGCTTTGGCTCTATGCGGCCGAGATATATCTGGATACACTTTTTCCACTTTCCTATGAATTGATCTCTTTCGAGTGTTTTCCCAAAGGTCTGTTTCAAAGCCATTCCAATGTACAGCAGTACGTCTGGGCCATAAACGGGGTGGTCGCCGTAGCATTGATACACGCCATAATCGCTATCTCCGGTTAATTTCTTTGCATCATCAAGAGTCAGCGGATCTTCCCACATAATGTTGATGATTTCGATTCGAGTCTCCATTGTTTCCTCTTCCATGCTTGAGATTCGACGATGATTAATGCCCTCTCTCCGACACAATCTTGAAGATTAGTTCCCTGTGTCTTGATTGTCGAATGTTTCAGGTGTTCCGTGGACCGGGTCCTAGGTGTTGTGCCACGTCAAGGAGTGAGAGGGGCTTTATGCGGTGTTATATTTTATAACATATATAACTTCTTGAAAACAAATAACTATTTGCAAGTGGTGGGGCTGGCGAGAAAGTCCCGTCTTTGTGTCAGGACCTGCGAACACCAGCTTGGGCGTCTGTTGGTGACAACTCGTACGGTCCGTGCACCTGACGGGCCCTGGCGTCCAGCCGTAGAGCCGGACGGTTGGTCAAGCGTTGTTCCAATAACAGAGGACCACGATCCCCACGATTCCCAAGCCTTCCTCGCCATGCGTTTGCTAACGCGTGTCTTCCGATCGACGGGTGAGATTGAGGGAGCGAGGGGTGACCCCTCTTAAGTTAGCAGTTTTACTTTGCCATTGAAAGGAGGTGGGGTATGGAGCATTGTGTCGGACATCGGGTTGGAGATCCGTTAGAATTAGACCTTGTGCAGGAACAGCAGGAGAGCGAAGCCCCACGCCTTCAATAATTGTGAAAGAAGCGACGCGGGTAGAGGAAGCACTTAGGCGATTGCTGGCCATAATTCCAAGAGCCGATACGCGTGAATGAAGTTGATGACAAACGCAGAACTCGACTCACTGTCAATCCGGCGGCGTTGAGCACGCATGAACAAGTGCTTTGCCGAGTGCAGTAATGTTGACTCTTCGGATTCCGACGAGACTATCCCACGTACCAGCGGATTCAATGCATCCCAGTCTCATCAAATTCCACAAGCCTATCTGGACGGGTTCTGACGGCAAGCCTGGATCCTCTTTTTCTTCTCCAGGTTCGAGATATTCGTTTGGCAACCCCTTGGTCGCAACGCCACCTTTCTTGGGCGGCGCTATCAGTCGCCCGTCCACGTCAAGTGGTCCAGGCGACCCCATGGTCGGAACGCCACTCTCCTTGGGCGGGGCATCATGGATTTTCTGCAAGAGTCGCACTTCCATGTGACCCAAATCTTGGAGAATGCTTACGAATCCTCGTTTCACCTCGACGCCACTCTCGGCGTCGGCTGCATTTACCAAAAGTCGCGCCCAGAGATCCTGAAGATCATCGTCCTCTTCCAATGATGCCGCTTCAAAAATCGGAATCGCGACGTTCCGGGGTACCGCTCTGCGTCGCAGTCGAGAACCACGTTTGTCCATGAAATGACTGGCACGATCCACAAGCCTAACTTGCCTTTCCCATCTCGTGTATTTCAATTTGTCTTCAATTATCCCGAATGCTTGCTCTAAAGATCCACCTATAAATCGAGACACAAACGCACCAGAGTTCTTCACAATTTCCAATCCTTGACCTGCGGCTTTGGCAATCGCTTTTGCAGTGTTCAGGGCCTCAGAGCCTAAGTCACCAGGATCCATCATTAATGTTCTCCCTTCTCTTCATTATCAAGCTAAAGACAACCGCAGAATAGCCAACAAAGTCACCGGCGTGCTCGTCGTCAAGGCCTTCGATACTGTCCTTCACCCAGAAGCGACAGGGGTTTTCCTCCCGCTGACTGTCCCCAAATTCAGTGCTGGGCGCAACACAAACCCGATCTGTTCCTCCGTCTACTGCTTCCTTTTCATGGCAAAATCCTCCTCCTTCCTTCAGGCTCATTTTGCCAGAAACATCACCTCCATGTCGGATCAATTTGCGGGTTGCAGACCAAAACCTGCAGCTTGGCCCGCGCGTCCGTCACATCCTCGAACCCGTGCACGTTCAAGCACTCCTCCCGAAAGCTCCCGTTGAACGACTCAATGCTGGCGTGATCGGTCGGCTTGCGCGGCCGAGAGAAGGCCAGCGTGACTTTGTCGGCATACGCCCGGGGAGCGGGAAGCAAGGGCATCTAATCTGGAGAGGAAGATGTGCAGATCAGAATCATCCGTGCAAAGGAATCACGTCGGCACTTAGGGCGCCTGTGACGTAGTCGGACCATTTTTGCATCACCGATCGCCGCCGCTCGAACAGATCGGAGCGTTGATAGGACGCCTCCACGCCTTTGACGACATGGGCGAGACAGGCTTCGGCCACTTCTCGTGACACGTTCACGTCCGCACACCACGACCGGAAACATGCCCTGGCAATAGCATGGGGCACGCCATTGATGCTGTTCTCTCGGACCAGCTTGGAAATCGTCGCGTCGGACAAGGCCTTGCCCCGGGCAGAGGGGAAGATCAGGGCGTGGCGCGATCCGGACTTCTTGGCATCTTGTAGGAGCGTCAGTGCCCGGGTGGACAAGGGCACCCGATGCTCTTTGCCCGTTTTCGTTCGGGCGGCCGGAATGATCCAGGTCCGTTTTCTCAGGTCGACTTCCTCCCAGGTCGCCAGCCGCACTTCCTGGGAGCGCATGGCCGTGAGGACTTGAAACTCGAAGCACCATCGGGTGGAGCGGTGGGCGCCCGAGGCCTGCACCGTGCTCAGGGCTTGGGCGACCTCCTGATGGGGAATGCTTTTGAACCGCTTCTTGAGGGTGGCCGTGTTGGGGAGGGCCGCTCTGAGGCCGTCCGTCGGGTCGTCGGACCGGAGGCCCTGCGCCTTGGCCCATTTCATCACCCGGCCCACCCGGTGTTTGACCCGCTTCGCGGTTTCCGGTTTCGTCGTCCAAATGGGATCGAGCATCGTCATCACGTCCGCCGGCGTGATTGCGGCGACCGGCTTCTGGCCGATGACCGGGAAGGCATAGGTGCGCAGGGTCGCCCGCCAGAGCTGCGCGGATTTTCCTCCATTCTTCCATGTGGGCTCGTGTAAGGCGATCACCGTGTCCGCCGCTTCCTGGAACGTGATGCCGAGCACTTGTCGTTTCCCGTGAATGAGCGTCTCGCCTTGATAGCGTTTGCGGCGATTGTCCATGGCTTTCCGGCGCGCGTCTTCGATGGTGACCAGGGGCCACGGCCCCAAGCCTAAATCGTGTTGGGTTTTGTGGATCGTCAAGCGTTGCACCCACGTTTTTCTCGAGGCGGACTTGACGAGCAGATACAGGGTAGGGATGCGATCACCATATCGTCCGGGCGTGGTGAGGGTCTTGATTTTGGTGTCCGTGAGCCCCTTCATGGTGCCTCCAAGCTGCCAGGTGTTCCCAAGTTTGTTCCCAAGAACAGGCCTGGGTGTGGGGTGACGCCATCCCCGTGCCAGTGTTGGGATTGACAGGCATCCTACATGAAAACATCAATAACATCAAGGAATTATGATGGAACAGGTGGGGACATCGTGGACCCAGGCAGACTACGTGAGACTCTGTAAATGGCGGAGAGGGCGGGATTTGAACCCGCGGTAGGGGGTTAGCCTACGACGGTTTAGCAAACCGTTGCCTTCGGCCGCTCGGCCACCTCTCCACGTGGATTTTATAGATTTTGTTTACGTTCTTAAAAATACTTCTTAAACTTGATATCGGGAGCGATGGGCTAGAGTAATTTCACCAGCGTGGCTACGACGCCAATCGCAATGACGACCATCGATCCGAGACGGATCGTGAGACGCAACTCCAACTCTTTCAAATCTTGCTTGGTGGCGAGCTTTTCGTCAATCAACTTTGTCTGGGAGTCCGCCAGTACTTCGGCTTGAGCTTCCGGCATGCCTGCCTCTGTCAGGCGCTTCACAAAGGTATGAGTATCAAAACTGGTTGCGCCCATCCGTCTCGCCTCTCACTTCTCGCTTCAAGTCTGTCTGTTACACGTTCACTCTGATCCCGATGATATACATCGTAGGCAAAATAGCTAAAGAAGTCCACCCTATAGAGACCACACGCCACAGAAAGAGAGAGAATTGAGAAAGAATGAAGAATTTGTTTAGGCATGGCCTGTCAACGATTCGCCACCTTCGTTTTCAGGTGAGGGAGGCGTGCTGCCTTCCAGTTGTTGGGCAAGGAGTTGAAGCTTTTTCACCTGTGGATGGTCGGGTGGAAGGGGATTCCCATATTCGTCCGTGAGTAATTCTTTCATGTCTTCGAGCATGGCCTCCAATTCCGGGAAGGAGACTTTCGGCAACTTTTTTTTACTCATGGGAATGATCCTCCGGTTTGAATGAAGGCGTATAGCAATTCAGATCCAATACAACTTCTTGAGCCTCTACCTCCCCTCGCCTCTCCTTACAAAGGAGGGGAAAGGCGGGAATGGCGCTTATAAGCCTATGAGGTTTTGTCTTTTTTCAGAATGCCGTTGATCAGGGTACGGAGATTGTCGATATCCAGATTCGGGACCAGCAGGTTTCCATCCAGCACGACGGTCGGGGTATGCTTGACGGCAATGCGTTGCCCCCACGCTTTGCCTTTTTCCAGGGCCTTGTACGGCTCGCCGCTGGCCAGTCCGGCCTCGAAGGTTTTGCCGTCCAACCCGACCTCACGAAGCAGCAGTGAGCGGAGGCCTCGATCAAACACCTGAATCTTCTCTTTGTGGATCGTGCGGAATAAGACCGTCTTCATTTCGGAACCTTTTCCCATCGTCCTGGCTTGCTCATACATTTCAAAAGCCGTGGGCAGTTTTCCGCGGATCACGGGAAACCCGACCAACCGGACTTCCAGTCGTTCCCCGAATTCTTTTTTCAGGTGCGAGATCACGGCCTTTTCAAAGAGGTGACAGTGAGGGCAATAGAAATCGGCAAATTCCAGAAGCAGGATTTTCCCCGGTGTATGAAGAGAGCGTTCCCCTTTGATTACTTCATAATCACCCGGCAATTGTTCCGCGGCTTGAACACCCGTGACTAACAGATGGAGGAACACGATCCCACCGAACACGATGGTCCATCCTTTTTGCAAGCCGTTCATCGTTCGCTCCTTTGTTGCTGCATGCGAAAACCCCTTGGGCCGTAGATACGGTATCATGAGCGATCCCGACAGGGCAAAACCGGACGCGTCCCGGGCAGATCCTGTCCTCGACTCAATCGAGGATCGACGACCGGCGTCGAGAGCAGGCTTGGGAAGGCGACGAGCCTTTGGTACAATGCCTGAATTGACGATTCTACCAAACAAGCCAGCAGGGAGGTCAGGGGAGAATGAAGGTCATCAGTTTGGCGGATTTTCAGGTATTTTCCAGTGAGAAGATGAAAAAACAGAACGTATTTGAAACGCCTCGATTTTTTTGTGACATCTACTGTTTTGAACCGGATCAAGTGCAAAAAGGGCACGTTCATGCCGACGAAGATAAAGTCTACATGGTGTTGGAGGGGCAAGGCACCTTTCGCGTCGGCAATCAGGAGCACGTCCTGGGGCCTGGTCAGGGGACGTTGGCCCCGGCCGGCGAAGAGCACGCCGTCACCAATCATTCGGGTGCCAGGCTGCGGGTGCTGGTCTTTATGGCTCCCAATCCTTCGTAACCACTATTGGTTCAGCAGGGTCTCAGGGGCAGGAATCTGACTCAGGATCAGCGAGCGTGTCTGATAAATGCCGGATAATCCGGCTCCGGTGGCGTAGACCAGGCCTTTCTCTCGCGTGCCCAATGCCAGATGCCCAAGGGGCCGGCCTTTTTGGTCAATGCCCGTGATCTCAATGGTGGCCGGTTTGAGACCGTATTGTTCCGGATGGTTTGTCGTTTCACTGACGGGTAGTTCCGCCGGTACATCAACGAGACGGCTGACGAACAATTTGATTTGTTGCTGGTCGATCGGCTCTGACTCCTTCCCTTCGAGATACCATTCCCCGTGCTGTTGGATCAGGGTGTAGTGCCAATCATTGGTCCTGACGGTTAAGAGCGCGATCTCTCCGGATCCCATGCCGAACAGCCGTTTGTCCTGTAAGTGAAAGACTTTGCTCGGCAGACCGTGAAGCACGTGGGCCGGTATCCGATACATGGGGTCCTGCGATGACGTCACGGCGTACGCGTCTTCACCGGACGCCACCGGTTCAAAGAACGCGACGTGATGCCCTCGTTGTTTCGTATGCACGGTGGCTGTCAACGATGGGGTTCCGAGTTTTTTCAGGAGGGCTTCCTTCTCGGCCCGCGAATCGATGAATCCCGTTGCGGACAGATCTTCGAGCGTCATCAGCAGGATGCCGACGGTGGTTTTATCGGCCGGCGCGTTCACCGGAGACGTGAAATCCCACCCGGGCACGGGGCCATGGAAACCGGCTCCGCGTTGGAGCGTCATGGTGAGTGCCGGTGTCTGCAGTTGGATGCGTTCTGCCCGCGTCCGGTCAAAGAACAGGATGTCCTTCAGGCGAAAGGTTTCCAGGGTCTTTGCCCGAAAGTCTTCAACCATGAGGGTGGTCAACAGAATGTTTTGGTCAGATCCTCGTCGGGCATACAGGGTGGACGAGAGGGGACCCGTGTTGCCCAGAGCCAAGGATTCCGTATACTCCGGGGTTCGCAGGTCGATGGTCACGTACGGTGCTTGCAACCCGTATTGTTCGGCTACTGCTCCTTTCTCCGTCTCTTCCTCTTGAATGTCACGAGAGATTTTGCCGATTTCCAGGGCACGCAGGACGCTTTCAATCTCGCGAGCGTCACCCCGGGCCTCCACCGGTTCGACGATTCGCCAACGATTCCGTTCATCGCGATTCATCCGGATCCGCTCGGTTCGCGTGGTATACGTCAGATGGGTCACGTCCCGGTAATCAAACGGCAGGAGTCGTTGTGCCGCGGCCTGTTGAATCGTCCTGTGTTCCATGGTGGGCACTTCGATGGTATAGACGTAGACCCCAAGACCCGCAAAAATGACAGCCAGGAGAAGCGTGGTTCGATACGCCGTCATGGGAATGATCAGAGGCGGCTTCGACGTCGCCATACCGTCAGGCCCGACAAGAGCAGCAGGAACGGAACCGAGAAGACCTGGACGGCGAACAGCATGTGTTCCTGGGTGGGATTCGGAATAAATGGCGGAAACGAGGATTCTTTGGGGCTGACCGAAATCAACGTGTTTTCATCCGCCAACCAGGCGACGGCATTGGACAAGAAATCGGTATTTCCCGGAAACTGCACATAGCTGTTGCCGGCAAACGCTGAATTTCCGACGAGGACCAGCGCAGGAGTTGTTTCCGAGCCGGTGTCTTTCCGGCCCAATGCGACGGCGAGCGTAAAGGGACCTTTCGGGTCGGACCCTTCCTCAAATTCCGGAGTGGAACGGCCCAAAGTTGTTTCGGCCCAGCTTTGTTCCGACGATTGTAAAAGAGACGTCACGTTCAGCGCGGCGCCATGGGGAGGCTCGAACGAGACCGGTTGTACAACGGGTAGGAGAATCGGAGCGGTAAATCCCTTGGTAATGTGATGGTCGGTAAATCGACGAACGAGTAAGGCCGTCGGGCTGCCTTGGGCCACACGATCCTCGGGATCGACCACGATCCCCGGACCAAGCGTCAGACCCCATTGGGTGACCCATTTTTCGAGACCGCTCGACGATTGCGGATCGAGTAGTAACAGGAGTCGCCCCCCCCCCGCCACGAAGTTCGTGATGCGGTTCAACTCCTCTTCCTCAACGGATTCATGAGGCCCCGGAATAATGAGCACGGCGGTATCATCCAGCAG